>ERZ827126.60-NODE-60-length-177128-cov-7.237987_pt1 | contig 177128 bp, 158 predicted proteins | sample MGYA00519780_ERZ827126 | MGnify/ENA primary metagenome ERZ827126 (study PRJEB31778, sample SAMEA3449262) | human gut metagenome | biome: human gut; feature: human-associated habitat; material: faeces | place: United Kingdom | collected 2010/2012 ...
TGCACGCCGAAGGAGAACCTTGCTCCAGCGCTACGCTGGTAAATTATCATTTATGTACCAACTTGTTTTTAAGCGTTACCCAATTCTTTTCCTGCTTTTTTCTTTTTTGCAATCAGCGACGAACTTGTCTATTTCTTTGCTGAGTTGCTTCAGTTCCCTGCATGCCTGGTCGCTTAGTTCGTGTTCCCTGTTCAATTTTTCCAGGTATTTTTTTATTTGTCTGATGGCTTGCAGTTCGGCTTTACCGGTTGTCTCGCAGTGTTTGTAAAGGATGTCTTCCTGTGTGTCAGTAGTTAGCTGGCTGTTCTTTTTAAACTCATGGTTATGTGTATTTAAAATATTTGATTCTGCAAAGGTAAATAGATTTATGCAGGTTGGGGAATAATCCGGGGTAAAAGTAAAGATAAATAAGGTAAAGTACGGATAAGTTCGCCCCGGTACGTTCCGGTACATCCCGTTTCGTCCTTTCGTTTTTGGTCTCTGAAGTACCTTTGTTGTGTCCTCAAAGTGGGGATCCTACGGAAGGTTTCGGGTAAGACGTCGCCTTGTATCAGTTTCCGTTCGAAACTATTTTCTTCTTTTTTAAACTCAAAAAAATTATGTCAGTAACATTTAAGAAAGTATTACGTAAAGACCCTTTCCATAAAGATGGTACGGGTAAATACTACCCTCAATTAATCGTTTGGGGAAAATCGGCGACACTGGAAAGTATTGCCGTTCAGATGAAAGAATCCAGTTCGCTCACTCTGGGTGATATACAGAGTGTGATAACCAACTTCGTTGGTGCTATGCGTCGTGAGCTTTTCAATGGCCGTTCGGTAAACATCGACAACTTCGGTGTATTCAGCCTTTCGGCTACTACCGAAGGTTCGGAGAAGAAGGACGACTGTCAATCTACCAAGATCAGATCCGTCCGTATCAACTTCCGTGCTTCCAGCAGTATTCGTCCGCAGGTGGCTGCCACGCGTGCCGAAGACCGTATGGACTTCGTGGATCTGGAGTCGCAGTTGAAGGCTGCCGGCAGTGGTTCGGGCAGTGGCGAAGGTGGCGGCAACGAAGGTGGTGACGGAGGATTGGACGAGAATCCGCTGGGATAGGCTCTGAAACCGTAGTCTTCGGAAATTAAAAATTAAACACTTATCATTAAGTTACATGAGAACAATCGATCACATCGTTATTCACTGTTCCGCCACACGCGAAGACCGTTCGCTGACTGTGGCCGAACTGGAGGAAAATCACCGTTGCCGTGGCTTCCGTGGTATCGGCTATCACTACTACATCCGTAAGGATGGCACGGTAATCAATACCCGTGCTTTGGAACTTGTCGGGGCGCATGCCAAGGGCCATAATTCTCACTCGATAGGCATCTGCTATGAGGGCGGTCTTGATGTCCGGGGGCGTGCCAAAGATACCCGTACACCTGAACAACGCTCTGCGCTCCGGCTGCTTGTGCATCAACTCCTGAAACGCTTTCGGAACAATGTCCGTATCTGCGGGCATCGTGACCTTAGTCCGGACCTGAACGGTGACGGAGTGATAGAACCGGAAGAATGGATTAAGGAGTGTCCGTGCTTCGAAGTGAGCAGGGAACTGTGATTTCCACTCTGTGACAATCATTTTTTTTAATTGCGTGGAAAGGAGGTGTGGAATTATGGCAATCAAGAAATCCGTATGGGGTATGATCTTGAAAGTAGCTGTCGCGGTGGTAACGGCGATAGCGGGTGTGCTGGGCGTAAATGCGATGACCCTGTAATGCGCTCTGATAATGACTTCTAATTTTCTGTAAACCGGCAATCCGGATGCTGGTTTGCAGAAAACGATATTAAACTACAAACAATAATGGATATGAAAAATATATATCGAATTATACTTATTATTATACTATGCACCGGTGTATTGCCGGTATGTGCACAAAGCAATTATTATGCTGCGATGCCTGATGTGACACCGCCTTCACCTACTTCCCGAGTATTTCAGAAGTTTCTGGGTTATCCCATTTCTCATGCGACGGGAACCATTGACATTAGTATCCCCCTATATACTGTGGAAGCTTACGGTCTGTCTCTCCCCTTGACTTTGAAGTATCATTCTTCGGGAGTAAGAGTGCAGGATCCTGTCGGTGTGGTGGGACGTAACTGGGCTTTGTTTCCGGGATTTAAGATATCACGGACGATTATGGGCAAGCCGGATGAGGTGTATCCGGTGGCAGATGTCAGCGGAAATCTGACACGCGATGACTATATCTATATGTCTTCTCCTTATTCAAATGATTGTGATTGTTGGAATGAGCGCGGACATATTTATCCGTGTATGGACGGCCAGTATGATGTCTTTCAAATAAATATGCCTGGTATGGACGCTTCGTTCATATTACAACGTGTAAACGGGGTGGATGTAGTGAAACAGATATCGGATACTCCTTTAAAGATAACTCCTAAGTTGGATAATTCTACCAACTTTATCAGTACACGACTCTATGGTTTTGAAATTCTGGATGACAAAGGTATACGGTATGCCTTCGGGGAGAAGAATCCTGTACATGTTTTATCTAGTCCACAAAAATATGTTGAATATCAGCCTTATGGTTCTTGCTTTTGCGGTTGGATGCTTCGTGAAATCATTTTCCCCGGTAATGAAAAAATCTCGTTCACATACCAATCGGTAAGAGAAGATGTCCCAACTTTCAATCATACCTTATCGGTATTAGACAATGGGAAATCGATGTGGCTGGCTGGCTGTTTTCATAACGATATGATAGATAGCTCCACTGGATCTGACAGTTCTTTTTGGCGTATACTTGGAGGTGATGGATACCAGATAAATGAAGGAAGAGACTCCCCTTATTCTTATATAAACAGGTCGTTGGTTCCTGATAGTATTATTATTCCAAACGGTTTGATTGATTTAAACTATTCAGCAGGTAAGTTGGCTTCTTTGAATGTGAAACAATCGTCAGGCATACAAGTGAGAAATGTACAGTTTACTTATGATACAACAACGGGTAACCTGCTGAAGAAAGTGAATATCAACGGTGAGGGCAATTATCTGTTTACCTACAAAAATGAAAGTTCTTTTAGTTATTTGCGTTCCGGTTTCGATTGGTGGGGTTTTTATAATGAAGCGGATTTCGGGGATGCTGACCTTCCCAATATAAATCTTGAAATACGGAAGACCACGGGTTCGTTGAATGTTCCTGTCAACCGAACTATCGGTAATCGTGCCAACAGGAAGCCTAATGCTGCGTATATGGACACATATTCATTGACAGAGATGCTCAGTCCGACAAAGGGAAAATTGAAAATTAGTTATGAACCACACCGCTTTACGGTAAAAAGAAAAGAGGAAATAGGTGGAGGGTTACGTGTGAAATCTACTGAGTTGTATGATCCGGTGTCAGGTAAGACAATCGTAAAAAACTATACTTATGAAGATGCGCATTTTATAGGTACGGATTATCCTGATGAGAAAAGTCTGATAACTACCAGATATATATGTCCTCTTGATGATGGTGGTTGCAGAGTACGCCAACGTACGCTTTCTGTATTTTCCGGTTTTCCCAATGTTCGGGGAAATACAAATCCTGTATGGTATGGCAAGATTACTGAAGTTGCCTCCGATTGGAAAAAAGTCTATCAATATGATTTTCGACCGGATGAATATGATAATGTCATTTTTGATGATTTATCCCCTGATTATTCATTGAATAATGAGTGTTTGCTTTCTGCAATGAATAGAATGTTATATCCGATTCCTTGGTTATTATCAGAAAACTTCTATAGGAAATCGGGAAATATTTATGAGAAAGTGCAATCATTGACCAATATGTATGAGAAGTCTGAGATGAAAATGCCGGCAGCTATAGTAACCCCTTATCAATTCGGACTGAATGGCTACTCGAGCTGTCAGTTTATGGAAAAGCTGATAGCTTGCCCTAGTTATAATTATTGTGATGTATATGGATCTCCGGTAAAGTCTTTTCCGTATTATATAGCTACAGGCTATCATCGCTTGAAGTCCACTTGTAAAACCACTTATCAATCGAGTGACAGTATTGTTGAGAAGTCTGTTTTTGCCTATGATACGGAGCGTCCGTACAATATAATAAGTAAATCATCTTTGTGTAGCGGAGGTGCAGAGCAGGTGGAGAGAACCTATTACAGTAATAACACTATACCGGATAAAGAATCTCTGACAACATCCCAGCGAAGTGCCATTCAGCTATTGACTTCGCGAAATTATCTGACCACGCCTGTACAGCAGACTATGGAGAAAAAGGATAAACGGCTATACAGTGTATTGAGAGGATATAGCAGTAGCTTGTCTTCCGGGATGGTGGTGGAAGATCAGTATTACTGTAAAGGTACGGATAAGTACGAAAAACGAATCAGTTATAATAAATATGATATTTATGGTAACCCTGTATATATCAATAAGGATGGTGCTGAGAAGGTTGTATATTTGTGGGGATACAAGGGGCAATACCTGCTGGCTGAAATCAAGGGGGCAACTTACGAAGAAGTTAAAAAAGCGCTAATGGTGGATCCAGCTTCCATGTCGTCGTGCATACTTCCTTCTATACCTCTGTATCTGGATATGATAGATAATTTGTATAAAGCTTTGCCTTCTGCCCTGATTACCTCCTATACTTACCATCCCTTGATTGGGGCAAGTGGCATAATTTCTCCCAATAAAGCCAAAACGACTTTCGAATATAACAGCGATAGTCAGTTGATTCGCATAAAGGATACGGAAGGAAAGACAATGGAGGAATATCAATATCATTTCCGGCCATAAATGCAGTATGATCATATAAAAATAGTATTATGAAACGATTATATATTTTGATTTCATTTCTTTGCCTGATAGGTGCAGCTACAGCGCAAAATAGTAACCAGAATTATGTGGTTACGCGTACTATGCTGAATGAAAGCAGTAGTTCTTACTTAGATGTAGTGAAATATTATGATGGTTTGGGACGTTTGTGCCAAACCGTGCATAATCAGGTGACTCCACAGAAAAATAATCTGCTGGATCTTTCGGAGTATGATGAATCGGGGCGGGACGTTAAAGACTGGCTGCCCGTATATTCATCCTCTGCTTATTTGTCTGCGTCTGCTTTTTCCTCGACTGCTTCCGGTAATTATGGCTCAACGGCCCGTCCTTTCAATCAGTCGGTGTACGAGGCTTCTCCGTCCGATCGGCTTGTGGCGCAATATGGCCCGGGAGCGAAGTGGAGTGACAAACCGATGACCACTGATTATATGCTGAATGGCTCCTCTGAGGCATTAAGCTGTGTACACTATTCGGTAAATGGTAGCACCTTAGTGAATGGGGGAAGTTATGCCACCGGTGAATTGTATGTGGTCCGTACACAGGATGAAGACGGCAACACGGCCTCTCAATTTACGGATAAGCAAGGACATACCGTATTGGTTAGTCAGTTGAATGGAACTGTACGTCATGATACCTATTATGTGTACGATGACTATGGTAATCTTTGTTATGTGCTGCCACCTGCAATGGATGGTAATATTTCTACGGCCAGTCTAAATCTTTATGCCTACCAGTATAAATATGACAGGCGCAATCGTTGTGTTTGGAAGAAGTTGCCCGGTGCAGATGCTGTGTCATACGTTTATGATTTGAATGATCGTCTTGTTTTTTCCCAGGACGGAAATCAGAAAAGTCGGGGAAAATGGATGTTCTATTTGTATGATGACTTAAGCCGCCTGGTTGTGCAAGGTGAATGTGCTAATACGAATACTTCTACAGCGTCCGCTCGTTCTGTTGCCTGTACTCGCGTCAATACGGCTACGGGTTTAGGAAACAGCGGATATTCATCCGATTTTGCTTTAACTGCTCCGGTTGTGTATTTAGTAAACTATTACGATAACTATGATTTCCGTACATTGCCGGGTTTTAATAACAGCTTTTTTTCTGCTGAAACAGTGAGTGCTAAAGGTTATTTGTCGGGGAGTGTCATTACTGTTTTAGGAAGTGATACGAAGTTATATTCAGCCAACTATTATGATAAGAAAGGGCGGGTAACAAAGACTGTTTCAAGCAATCTGCTGAGTGGCTATGAAACAACAACTACGATATATACTTTTACCGGTAAACCTGCAAGCGTGAAGCATGTACACATGGCGGCCGGAAAGACTACGCAGATGGAGATAAATACCTATACTTATGACCATGCGGAACGACTGACGAAGGTTGAGCATTCGTTGAATGGAGTGAAGGTTACGCTTGCTGCCAATACTTATGATGAACTGGGGCGATTGTCGGGCAAGTCATTGCATGGTTCGGCAAGTAATAAGTTGGCGTATGCATATAATATACGTAACTGGATAGAATCGATATCATCAGGTGGATTATTCAATATATCATTGTATTATGGCTATAATGGAAATGTATCCCGTATGGTGTGCCGATGTCCGGGGGATAACAAAACTTATGGATATAACTTCGCTTATGATAATTTGTCACGCCTCACCTCGGCACAAAGTCTGATTGGTGGCGTAATAACTCTGGGCTACGCGACCAACTATAGTTATGACAAGAATGGGAATTTATTGCATTTGCGGCGTGGCGGACAAACCGGATTATCCGGCACTGGAATCATTGATAATTTGTCTTTTACATTAAATGGTAACCAGCTTAAATCCGTCAATGATGACGCTACGGCTACGGCTTCTAACGGCTTCGAATTCAAGGATGGTGCCAAGCTTGCTACAGAATATATGTATGATGCCAATGGCAGCTTAATAAAAGATTTGAATAAGGGAATCGAAATTCAATATAATTTATTAAATTTGCCAAGTCAGGTCAAGTTCTCGGATGGAAGTACCATCACTTATACTTATGGTGCGGATGGAGTAAGGCTTCGCACGGTGCATAAAATAGGAGGTGTTACTACCACTACCGATTACTGCGACAATGTGATCTATGAAAATGGTACGGCTAAACAATTGCTGACCGAAGAAGGATATGTCTCTCTGTCTGATAAGAAATATCACTATTACCTGAAAGATCATCAGGGAAATAATCGGGTGGTAACTGATCAGGCCGGTGGGATGGAGGAAGCCAACTACTATTATCCTTTCGGAGGTGTCTTCTTAAGTAAAGGGAATGATGTTCAGGCTTATAAGTATAACGGGAAGGAACTGGATACAAAGAAGGGACTGAACTGGTATGATTATGGGGCGAGAGAGTATGATGCGGTGCTGGGAAGATGGCATGTGATGGATCCTTCTAGTGAAAAATATTATGGAGTGAGCCCTTACACGTATTGTAAGAATAATCCAATTCTCAGGATCGATATTGATGGGAAAGATGACTATGTAGTGAATAAGAATGGTTATGTGCTTTTTTGGAAAAATACAAAATATGAAGATAAGGGAGATCGAGTTTATTATTTTGATGGAGAACATAAACCGAAGCAGGTAAGTGGAAAACCGATAACTATAATGGATAATAAATTAATGCCTAGAATGGTTGAAAATCAAGGTAAAGAAGGACAAACTACGACTTACGGACAAACCAGCAACATTCATGATGCTGCTAATCTCTTTAAGTTTGCAGCGGATAATAGTGTTGTTGAATGGAAATTGGACGTATATGAGAATGAAAATAATGGGTCAACAGCTATTATTATTACAGACCATAAAGAAGGCTCTGTGGAAAGTGGAAATAATGCAAAAAGAAGGACGGCTGTGAATGGTCGCAAAAAAATAGATATTCATTCTCATCCTGGCGATGAAAGCCAGGGAGCTTCTGCTTCTGATATGAAATATATTAATAGCAGAAATAATGCAGTTTATTTAAAGAGGAACCGAACGTTGCATGATTATAATTCTAAGAAAAGCAATATAACAACTATTCATATAAATACGGTCGAAGATTTGCAGAAGTATATACAAGATAGACTTAAAAAATAGTTTGTATGCGAAAGGTATTATTAATATTATTACTTATTTCTTTGCCGGGTTGTCAACCCGGCAAAGAATCTCCTGCTCGTTCTACTGCTTTACGGGAAGTTAAGCGTATGATTGATCAAGATTCTTTTCCTGCGAAGTATATCATTATGTATGAGGAACCATCGAATGACATCGGTTCTATCTATATGATAACACCGGCTAACTCTCCATTGGTGGAAGGGAGTTTGGAAAGACCGGAGAAAGTGATAAAGTACAAGGATAGGTATATCTGCTTAATGAATCCTATGGAATCAACTGATATGCCCAAAAATAAATTGATTGAGATAACGGATTATCCGAATGATACAACAACAGGTCCTGTATATGATGAAATATGGTATATAGGGGTGTCTAAAAATGGGAAGAAACATTCCTTAGTTTCTGCAACATATAAGTCTTACCTCACTTATCGTTATTATTCTTTTCCTCAACTCTTGGAATATACATTCGAAGATTATGATTCGACTCATTTACCACGCTTTATATTGGCTTCATATTCTTTAGTTGTGGATACTTCATACGTTCCCAAAGGAACATTTATTAATCACATCCAACGCATTGATGGAGAAATATATTATTCCAATGTTTTAGATGAGTATTTTAAAGAAAACAAAGATAGTATACATAAGGACTTTTTTGCAGTATTAAATGGAAAAGATACACTTAAACTAAATATTGTAGATACGATAACACAGCATCTTTATTTTGAGAGTGCGAATAATGTTGCTTTCTTTAGATCGCTGACAAAGAATCCTTGGGATAAATTATACGATTTGTTTCGTGACTCGACTTTTTACTTTTGTAATGAAAAAGGAACATATACAAGGTGTTCCATTCCGTATAGTGACTTTTTTGGCCTTTTTAGTATAAGAATTAGTATAAGAGATGGCTCTTATATTGTAGATTGGCTTTATAGAAGGGGGATAAAGCAGAGTCTGAAAGATTTAGACGGTAGCTATAATGAATGGGATGCAAATTGATTTCATTTATAGGATTCAATGTTGGTTTTGTTGGTATGATATCCCCTGTCTCTTAACTCCGAAATATGGGTAGAGGCAGGGAATATTTATTCTCCTCCCTGTTCTACAATACGGACGGCTTGAACGGCATGAGATGTTACAACGGCAATATCCTTGGACTGAAACGCTACGGGTGTCAAACTTGCTATTGAATATACGTATGATACCAATGGCAGCTTAATAAAAGATTTGAATAAGGGAATCGAAATTCAATATAATTTATTAAATTTGCCAGTTAGGTCAGTTTCTCAGATGGAAGTACCATCACTTATACTTATGGTGCGGATGGAGTAAAGCTTCGCACGGTGCATAAAATAGGAGGTATGACTAATGCAAAAGATATATTTATTATTGAGTATTTTGTTTTTTATTCAGGTAGATTGTTTGGCTCAGTCTTTTTTTCCTGATGAGAGTAATATAATGAGTTATGAAGAAATTCTAAATTTGTATCCTAAGTCATTGACATCTCATCTTCCAGCAAAAATAGATGGAATGAATCTTGAATTTTTACATTTATCTTCTCCTTTGGCAGGGCGGTTTCTAAGCTATATTCATTTGGTGTCACCTTATGACACTAAAAGTGAAAAATTGAAGAATGAGGTCGCTTTAAAAGCAAAGGCTATATATTATTTACGGGACTCTTGTTTAACAATACCTTATGATTACGAGGATATGAAAGTAAATGAATCGGATTCCGTTCGTAACCCCCGGAATACTAGTATGTTGCCAATTCCTAATTTCCGCTCTTGGGATGATGCATTTACTTTGCCATTTTATCAAGAAGCGGTTGTTTATCTCCTTGATGCAGAAAAAGGTTGTTTCCTACCTGCTGATTGTCTTACTATATCTGGAGTAGGATTACCCAAAGGATGGGAACATGGCTATACTAAGGGGGTAGCTTTTTATAAAAACTCTGTTGTTTATTGGCTTGAAGTTTGGTAAATATGTTGAGTAATATGTACTGCGCCTTACTCGTTTATATGTTTACATTTGTATTTGTCATCCAATAATTTACATAAAAAGACTCCAGCCGAGTGCTATTCTCGAGAAAAATAGTATTTTTGGAAGAATTATTGAAAAGGATACCTTTATATATAACTTTAAAAAGACCCGACTATTATGATGGAAAAAACACTGGTTATTTTGAAACCATGTACCCTCCAAAGAGGCTTGGTAGGTGAGATTACGAACAGATTCGAACGTAAAGGCTTGCGTCTGGCCGGAATGAAAATGGTTCAACTGACGGATGAAGTGCTCAGTGAGCATTACGCCCATTTAAGTGCGAAACCCTTCTTTCAGCGCGTGAAGGATTCGATGATGGCCTGTCCGGTTATCGTGTGTTGCTTTGAGGGGGTAGATGCCATTGAAGCGGTGAGGGTTTTGACCGGCCCTACCAATGGCAGGAAGGCAGCTCCCGGAACCATCCGCGGAGATTACAGTATGAGCTTTCAGGAAAATATCGTTCATGCATCCGACTCACCCGAAGCGGCTGAAGCGGAATTGAAAAGATTTTTTAAACCAGAAGAAATATTTGACTATAAACAGGCTACATTCGACTTTCTGTATGCTAATGACGAGTATTAGCGAGGAAAAAGAAAAATAAGTTTGCGATAAACTACGCTGATGTAGTAAGGAAAATGTCGACTACAGCTTTCAAATTCAATTAAAGTCGTATCTTTGTGCCCGGAAAATTAATCTTCATTCAGTGAACCTGGTTATTGATATAGGAAATACGGTGGCAAAAGTAGCTGTCTTTGATGGTGTTTCACTATTGGAAGTGGCGTATGACTCTAATCGGAATTTGGAGCATTTGTCGGACATCTATAGTAAATATCACTTTGAAAAAGCAATTGTTGCCACGGTCATCGACTTGAGCGAGCAAGTGCTGGCACAATTGGCATTACTTCCCATACCTGTGCTTTGGCTGAATGAAACGACTCCACTCCCGGTAGTGAATCTATATGAAACACCCCGGACGCTGGGGTATGATCGTATGGCTGCCGTAGTGGCTGCCAATGAACAATTTCCCGGAAAAGACATACTGGTGATAGATGCCGGCACGTGCATTACGTACGAATTTGTGGATGCCGAAGGACGCTATCATGGTGGAAATATTTCCCCGGGTATGCAGATGCGTTTTCGGGCGCTTCACCAGTTTACCGGACGCTTGCCGCTGGTGCAACGCGAAGGGCGTGAACTTCCGATGGGAAAAGATACTGAAACTGCCATCCGTGCGGGAGTTTTGAAAGGTATGGAATATGAGATTTCTGGTTACATAGTGGCTATGAAACATAAATATCCTGAACTTTTGGTTTTTTTAACGGGCGGGGATGATTTTTCTTTTGATACAAACTTAAAAAGTATCATCTTTGCAGACAGATTTTTAGTGTTGAAAGGATTAAATCGAATTTTAAACTATAATAATGACAAGATTTAGACAAACACTTTTGGTGCTTTTGCTCACGATATTATCTGGAGCGACGGTCGCTCAAAATAATACAAATTCTCCCTATACACGATACGGATACGGACAACTGGCAGACCATGGGTCAGGTAACAGTAAGGCAATGGGTGGCATTGCTTATGGTTTACGTGACAAATATCAGACCAATTTCGCGAATCCGGCATCTTATACGGCAGTTGACTCGTTAACTTTCATGTTCGACGGAGGTATTTCTATGCAAAACACCAACTTCAGCGATGGAGTAGTGAAGATGAATGCCAAGAACTCAAGTTTTGACTACATTACGATGCAGTTCCGTCTGTCAAAAAAGGGCGCCATGAGTATAGGATTGTTACCTTATTCCAATGTGGGATATAAAATGGGTAACTATCAGGAAAACACTGAAACTCCGACTTCCTCAGCCAGTACAACTTATTCCGGTGAAGGAGGCTTACATCAGCTTTATATAGGCGCAGGTTTTAAAATTATTAAAAATCTTTCCGTTGGTGCGAATATTTCGTATCTTTGGGGAGACATAACACATACGCGGCAACAGTCATTTACATCTAACTCAAATATCATGCCGTTGACAACGCTTACCGGGATGGAAATTACGAGTTATAAACTTGACTTTGGAGCGCAGTACACACAGCAATTCGGTAAGAAACATGCAGCTACTTTGGGAGTCGTTTTCTCACCGGGACATAATTTGGGAAATGATGCGTATGTACAAACCCAGCTGGGCAATCAGAACACTGGATATACTACAACGCAGAAGGACACTATACTGACAATGGGTATTCCTATGACGCTGGGCGCAGGTGTGACGTATGTGTACGATGATCGTCTGACAGTGGGTGCGGATGTGATGTTCCAGAAATGGAATAGTGTGACATTTATGAATGACCCGGATGCGTTCTGTAATAAAGTGAAAGTTGCTTTAGGTGCGGAATATATTCCTAACATGATGGGTAGAAGTTATCTTTCACACATCAAATATCGTTTGGGAGCTTATTATTCTAAACCTTATTATAAGATAGATGGCGTACGTGCTGCAAATGAATACGGAGTAACTGCCGGTTTCGGTTTGCCTCTTCCACGTAGCCGTTCCGTATTGAGTGTTTCAGCACAATATGTGAGAACGCAAGGCACGGAAAGCAAATTCTTGAACGAGAATACATTGCGTCTTTGCATTGGCGTGACATTCAATGAACGTTGGTTCTGGAAGCGTAAAGTTGAATAGTGAAGAATAGACAATATAACAACTAAAATTTAAATACAATGAAGATTAAAACGCTTGTAGCTGTCTTGCTCCTTTCGGGTGGAGTAACCAGTGTCCTGGCACAGGAAGATTGTAACAAGAACAGTAGTATTTCTCATGAAGCGGTAAGAGCTAATAACTTTAAAGATGCTTACTTGCCGTGGAAAGAAGTTCTGAAGGATTGCCCTACGTTGCGGTATTATACATACACGGATGGTATTAAAATATTAACATCTTTCTTGAATGATATAAAGGACCGTAATTCTGCTGATTACAAGAAGTATTTTGATGAACTGATGGAGGTTTTTGATTTGAGAATGAAATATACTCCGGATTTTATGCATCTGAAAGGTACTCCTTCTGTAGGCGACGTTTTGGGTAATAAAGCTATTAACTACATTGCTTATGCTCCTAATATAGATGTAAATCAAGCTTATGCTTGGTTGAAAGAATCTCTGGAAACTGAAAAGGGTGGCTCTAAAGGTCCTATCCTCCACTATTTTCTGGATATGTCTTTGAATAAATTGAAAGCTGATCCTAATCATAAGGAACAATTTATTCAGGATTATCTGACTGATTCCGAATACGCTGATGCTGCTATCGCCGCAGAAGATGACGCGAAAAAGAAAGCTGCTTTGCAACAAGTGAAAGATAACCTCGTAGCAATGTTCATCAATAGTGGTACCGCTGATTGTGAATCTTTGCAGGGTATTTATGGCCCTAAAATTGAAGCAAACCAATCAGACTCTACTTACCTGAAGAAAGCTATCTCTATCTTGAAGATGATGAAGTGTACGGAAAGCGAAGCATACTTCCAGGCTTCTTATTATATGTATAAGATTGACCCGACTGCTGATGCAGCTACCGGATGCGGATATATGGCATATAAGAAGGGTGATTATGATACAGCAATCAAATACTTTGATGAAGCGCTGACTTTGGAGAGTGATAATGAAAAGAAAGCTCAGATTGCTTATGCTGTTGCTGCCACATTATTCAATGTGAAGAAACTTTCACAGGCCAGAGGTTATCTGCAAAAAGCTATCAGTTTCAAAGAAAATTATGGTGATGCTTATATCTTGCTTGCACAGCTTTATGCTTCCAGCCCGAACTGGAATGATGAGGCGGCTTTGAATAAGTGTACATATTTTGTTGTTATTGATAAACTGCAACGCGCTAAAGCTGTGGATCCCACTGTAGCGGATAAAGCAAATGAATTGATTTCAACGTATGCACGTTATACACCGAAGGCTGAAGACCTCTTTATGTTGGGTATCAAAGCCGGTGACCGCGTTACGGTAGGCGGTTGGATCGGTGAAAGCACAACGGTTCGATAAGAAATATAAATATGTTACCACAACGAAGTAACGTTCTATTTTGTAGAAGTTTGAGCATAACCATTGCCTTTGGGGCAGTGGTTATGCTTCTTTTATTTTCCGCCTGTTCCGGACGGCATAAGGATATGGGAGCTGCCATAACCGAGCGTGATTCATTGCCTGTGATGGATACGAAAGGAGTGATGACTTTAATCTCTGATTCCGGCGTCACCCGCTATCGAATCAATACGGAGGAGTGGCTGGTCTTTGACCGGAAGAATCCGCCTTACTGGGCTTTTGAAAAAGGAGTCTATCTGGAAAAGTTTGATTCTGTATTCAATGTAGATGCAAGTATAAAGTCGGATACGGCATATTATTATGAAAAGCAAAAGTTGTGGAAACTGATGAGTAATGTGCATATTCAAAATCTTAAAGGTGAGAAGTTTGATACAGACCTGTTGTATTGGGATCAGAATAAACATACGATCTATTCTGACCGGTTTATCCGTATTGAACAACCGGACAGGATCATTACTGGTCGTGGTTTCGACTCTAACGAACAAATGACCGTTTATACAATAAGAAAACCGGAGGGCATCTTTTATGTAGATGATGATGCCACAGCTCCTGCAGACAGCGTGCAAACAGACAGTATGCCGAAAGATAGTATCAAACCGTAAATTATGGATACCTATATTTATTTATTGATAACTATGGCTTTCTCCGCTTTCTTTTCGGGTATGGAGATTGCTTTTGTTTCCGTAGACAAACTACGTTTTGAAATGGAACGTAAGGAAGGATTGACGTCTCGCATTCTTTCTTATTTCTTCCGTAATTCCAATAACTTCATATCTACCATGCTGGTAGGTAATAATATTGCGCTGGTTATTTATGGTATCCTCATGGCGCAAGTTATCAAAGTCCATCTCCTGGGCGATTTGATCTCCAATGATTTTGTGGAAGTGTTGTTGCAGACAGTCATTTCTACGCTTATTATCCTGGTAACAGGTGAATTCCTTCCTAAAACCTTATTCAAGATTAACCCCAATCTTGTATTAAAAGTATGCGCTTTTCCGCTACTGATTTGTTATATCGTTTTGTACCCGGTGTCTCAGCTGGCTTCCGGATTATCTTACCTTTTCTTGCGTCTGTTTGGGATGAAGATCAATAAAGAAGCTTCGGACAAGGCTTTTGGAAAAGTAGATCTGGATTATTTTGTCCAGTCCAGTATCGATAATGCCGAAGATGAAGAAGAACTGGATGCCGAGGTGAAGATATTTCAGAATGCGCTCGACTTCTCCAGTATTAAAATACGCGATTGCATCGTACCTCGCACGGAAATTGTAGCCGTTGACCTGACTGCCACTCTGGAAGATTTGAAAAGTCTTTTTGTTGAGTCCGGTATCTCCAAGATTATAGTGTATGACGGCAATATAGATAATGTGGTAGGGTATATCCATTCGTCCGAAATGTTCCGCAATCCTGCCGATTGGCGGAATAATGTAAAAGAAGTGCCCATTGTGCCCGAAACCATGGCAGCGCATAAACTGATGAAACTCTTCATGCAGCAGAAGAAAACGGTTGCCGTAGTGGTGGATGAGTTTGGCGGTACGTCCGGCATCGTATCGCTGGAGGATCTGGTAGAAGAAATATTCGGTGATATCGAGGATGAACATGATAACACTTCGTATGTGTGCAAGCAGATTGGTGAACACGAATATGTGCTTTCGGGTCGCTTGGAAATAGAAAAGGTTAATGAGACGTTTGATCTGGATCTGCCGGAAGAAGATGATTATATGACAGTGGGTGGATTGATCCTGAACCGTTATCAGAGTTTCCCGAAATTGCATGAAGTAGTGACGATTGATAAATTTCAGTTCAAAATTATTAAGGTTACAGCCACTAAAATAGAGCTGGTACGTCTTAAAGTGGTGGAATAATAGCAGAATGGCGTAATTTTTTAAAGAATAAATAGATGCGTATTAGCATTTTTTGTATCTTCGTGCGCTAAAATGAAGTTTGGAGAAAATATAATAAACAAATAAATCATATTAACTAAAATGGCAACATTACAAAACATTCGGTCTAAAGGACCTTTATTGGTGATTGTTATTGGTTTGGCGCTGTTCGCTTTCATTGCGGGAGACGCATGGAAGGTATTGCAGCCACACCAGTCACATGATGTAGGAGAGGTTAACGGAGAGTCACTTTCCGCTCAGGATTATCAGAGCTTGGTAGAAGAATATACTGAAGTTGTGAAATTTTCCAGAGGAACAAGTGCACTCACAGATGAAGAAAACAATCAGATTAAAGATGAAGTTTGGAGAAACTACGTTAACAATAAGTTGATTGAAAACGAAGCAAAAAAACTTGGTTTGTCAGTTTCTAAAGCAGAACTCCAGTCAATCATTGATGCAGGCGTACACCCGATGTTGCAGCAGACCCCGTTCCGTAATCCGCAAACTGGTGCTTTCGACAAAGATATGTTGAAGAAGTTCCTCGTAGATTACTCTAAGATGAACACAGCGCAGATGCCGGCACAGTATGCAGAATATTATCAGTCTATGTATAAGTTCTGGTCTTTCCTTGAGAAACAATTGGTTCAGACTCGTCTGGCTGAGAAATATCAGGCTCTGGTTTCAAAGTCTCTTTTCTCTAATCCGGTAGAAGCTCAGGATGCTTTCAATGCAAGAGCGGATCAGTCTGATATGTTGCTGGCTGCCATTCCTTATTCTTCAATCGTAGACTCTACAGTGACCATCACAGATGCAGATCTGAAAGCAGCTTATGACAAGAAGAAAGAGCAATTCAAACAATATGTGGAAACTCGTAACATCAAGTTTATTGATGTACAAGTAACTGCAAGCCCTGAAGACAGAGATGCTATCCAACAGGAAGTAATGGAATATACTGAACAACTTGCAGGTACTCCGGGTGATTATTCTACACTTGTTCGTGCTGCCGGTTCTGAAGTTCCTTACATTGATCTGTATTATACTTCTAAGGCATTGCCTACCGATGTAGCTGCTCGTCTGGACTCTGTTTCAGTAGGTGGTGTATATGGTCCTTACTACAATGCGACTGACAATACGATCAACTCGTTCAAGAAATTGGCTACTGCTTCAATGGCAGACTCTATTCAGTACCGTCAGATACAGGTGGTTGCTGAAGATGCTGCAAAGACAAAAACTTTGGCTGACAGTATCTATACTGCCATCAAAGGTGGTGCAGACTTTGCTGAAATCGCTAAGAAGTATGGTCAGACCGGTGAGGCTACCTGGATTTCTTCTGCTAACTACGAAGGTGCACAGCTGGATGGTGACAACCTGAAGTATGTGAATACAATCACTACTCTTGGCAAGAACGAAATGACCAACCTGAACCTGGCACAGGCAAATATCATTGTACAGGTGATGGATAAGAAGGCTGTTAAAGATAAATATAAAGTAGCCGTTATTAAACGTCCGGTAGAGTTCAGCAAAGAAACTTACAGCAAGGCATACAATGAATTCAGCCAGTTTATTGCTTCTAACCCGACACTGGAGAAGATGGTAGCTAATGCTGAAGATGCTGGTTATAAGCTTTTGGATAGAAACGATTTGTATAGTTCTGAACATGGTATCGGTGGTATCAGAGGTACTAAGGAAGCTTTGAGATGGGCATTCTCTGCAAAGACTGGTGAAGTATCCGGTTTGTATGAGTGTGGCGAAAGTGACCGTATGTTGGTAGTGGGTGTTTCTGCTATTGTTCCGGCCGGTTACCGTCCGTTGGCTTTGGTGAAAGACCAACTGAGACTTGAATTGCTGCGTGACAAGAAGGCTGAGAAGATTATGGCTGACATGAAGGCTGCCGGTGCTACTTCATTCGATCAATTTAAAGCTATGCCTGAAGCAGTAAGCGATTCAGTGAAACACGTAACTTTTGCAGCTCCCGCTTATGTTCCGGTACTACGTGCCAGCGAACCGCTGGTAGGCGCTTATGCATCGATTGCCGAACTGAACCAACTGAGTGCTCCGATAAAGGGTAATGGCGGTGTATTTGTTCTTCAACCGTATGCAAAAGATAAACTGAACGAAACTTTCAATCAGGAAACGGAAGAAACTACGTTGCAGAATATGCATGCCCGTATGGCAAGCCAGTTCCTCAACGACTTGTATCTGAAAGCTGATGTGAAAGATAGCCGTTATCTGTTCTTCTAAGAAATAACGATAATTGAGATATGAAAAGCCGTCTGATAGAATATCAGGCGGCTTTTTCTTTATCCCTGTGTCTCATTTTCTGCGCCTGCAATTGCCTTTGTGCAACTTTATTCCTACCTTTGCAAAGATAAACTGGAAAGATTGATAGATAATTATGCCGAAACAAACTCTTTTAGGACTGACACTCACTGAATTGCAGGAGGTGGTGAAAAGACTGGGAATGCCCAGGTTTTCCGCCAAACAGATTGCTTCATGGCTGTATGACAAGAAAGTGAACTCCATAGACGATATGACCAACTTGTCGCTGAAACATCGGGATCTCCTGAAAGATGTCTACGAAGTCGGAGCGGAGGCACCTGTTGAAGCTATGCGTTCCACAGATGGTACGGTGAAATACTTGTATCGGGCAGGTGATAAGAACTTTGTAGAGGCGGTTTATATTCCCGATGAAGATCGTGCCACACTTTGTGTATCTTCTCAGGTGGGATGTAAGATGAACTGTAAATTCTGTATGACGGGTAAGCAAGGCTTCAGTGCCAACCTGACAGCCAATCAGATAATCAATCAGATAAATTCTCTTCCCGAGTGGGATAAATTGACCAACGTGGTGATGATGGGCATGGGCGAGCCTCTGGATAATCTGGACGAGGTGCTGAAAGCTCTGGAAATCATGACTGCTTCTTATGGATATGGATGGAGTCCCAAGCGGATCACGCTCTCTACCGTTGGTTTGCGCAAAGGATTTCAGCGCTTTATAGAAGAATCGGAATGTCATCTGGCTGTCAGCTTACATTCTCCGGTCGCCTTGCAACGTCGCGAACTGATGCCTGCTGAGAAATCTTTCTCTATCACTGAAATGGTAGACTTGTTAAAAAACTATGATTTTAGTAAACAGCGTAGACTATCTTTTGAATATATTGTTTTTAAGGGTGTGAATGATTCGTTGCTCTATGCTAAGGAATTGTTGAAACTCTTGCGTGGACTGGACTGCCGTATCAACCTCATCCGCTTTCATGCCATTCCCGGTGTAGACCTGGAGGGAGCGGATATGGAAACAATGACTAAACTCCGTGATTACCTGACTTCCCACGGTTTGTTTACTACGATACGTGCTTCCCGCGGTGAAGATATATTTGCCGCTTGCGGCATGCTTTCCACTGCCAAACAGGAAGAGAATAAACAAGAATTAATATAAATTATTAACTTTGGCTCGGATGATATACGTATTCTTCGTAGTTTTGTAAAAACATTAACTGGTAAGTATATGAGAAAGCAGCTGTTTTATTTAAGTCTGACTATTGTAGCAATTGCCCTTTCCGCATGTAGTGGCGGTAAGAAAGGCGTGTTTGGTGCGACTTCAAGTGGTCGTGCGTATGAAATCCTGGTAGTGGTTGATCCCGCTATGTGGGAACGTCCTGCCGGTAGGGCGCTTTATGATGTACTTGATACGGATGTACCGGGGCTTCCCCAGTCCGAACGTTCTTTCCGTATGATGTACACTTCTCCTGCCAACTATGATGCTACGTTAAAGTTGATTCGTAACATTATTATCGCTGATGTACAGGATATTTATACCCAGCCTAAGTTTAAATATGCGAAGGATGTGTATGCTGCTCCGCAAACTATCCTGACTATACAGGCTCCTGATGAAGCTTCTTTCGAGCAGTTTGTGACGGAGAACAAACAGACTATCATTGATTTCTTTACCCGTGCGGAGATGAACCGACAGATTACACAACTGGAAAAGAAGCATAATGATTATGTGACGACAAAGGTAAAGAGTATGTTTGATTGTGATGTCTGGGTACCTGCTGAACTTTCTTCTACCAAGCAAGGAGAGAACTTCTTCTGGGCTGGCACGAATGCAGCTACCGGCGACCAGAACTTTGTTATTTACTCTTTCCCGTACAGAGATAAAAATACATTTACCAAGGAATATTTTGTGCAGATGCGTGACTCTGTCATGAAGGCTAACATTCCGGGAGCGAGAGAAGGCATGTATATGGCAACTGACTCCTTAATGACCGATGTTCGTCCTCTTAATGTACAAGGAGAGTATGCGCTGGAAGCTCGTGGCCTGTGGCGTATGAAGGGGGATTTTATGGGTGGTCCGTTTGTTTCGCACATGCGTTTGGATCCGGTGAACCAACGTATTATTGTTGTGGAAGCTTTTATCTATTCACCTGATAAGTTGAAACGTAATCTGATGCGCCAGATGGAAGCCTCTCTTTACACTTTGAGAGTGCCGGGTGATAAACAGACAGGAGCTGAGATTCCATTGGGCGTGACGAAAGAGCAGAGTAAAGCTACTGATCAAGGAAAATAATATGTAAGAATGTATACGAATTAAAGAGATAACTTTCATCCGCAGATTACGCGGATTGCACAGATTTGTTTTAATCTCAATCTGCGTTATCTGCGTAATCTGCGGATGAAGATTTATCGTTGGAACTTCTGGCACATTCTTATCTAAAATGATATATATATTGAAAAATGGAAGATAATAAAATAAAAGTCGGCATTACACAAGGAGACATAAACGGTGTGGGTTATGAAGTTATTCTGAAAGCATTCTCCGACCCCGTTATGCTGGAACTGTGTACACCTGTTATTTATGGCTCCCCTAAGGTGGCAGCTTATCATCGCAAGTCACTCGATTTGCCGACGAACTTCAGTATCGTGAGCTCTGCTGCGGAAGCGGCTTACAACCGTTTGAGTGTAGTGAACTGCACGGATGATGAAGTGAAAGTAGAATTCTCAAAGGCAGATCCTGAAGCCGGAAAGGCTGCACTCGGTGCTTTGGAAAGAGCTATCGAGGAATATAAAGAGGGATTGATTGACGTGATTGTCACAGCTCCCATCAACAAGCATACCATTCAGTCGGAAACATTTGCATTTCCCGGTCATACGGAATATATAGAAGAGAGACTGGGCAATGGTGCCAAGTCATTGATGATTCTGATGAAAGATGATTTCCGGGTGGCATTGGTTACCGGGCATATCCCTGTCAGTCAGATTGCTTCGACTATAACGAAGGAACTGATAGAGGAGAAACTGGCTATCTTCAACCAGTCGTTGAAACAGGACTTCGCTATCGATGCACCGCGCATTGCCGTACTTTCTCTGAATCCGCATGCGGGAGATGAAGGTCTGCTGGGAAAAGAAGAAGAAGAAATTATCATTCCGGCGTTGAAAGAGATGTCTGCCAGAGGTATCTTGTGCTATGGACCGTATCCGGCTGACGGCTTTATGGGTTCAGGCAATTTCACTCATTTTGACGGTGTGCTTGCCATGTACCACGATCAGGGACTGGCACCGTTCAAAGCACTGGCGATGGACGAAGGTGTGAATTATACTGCCGGATTGCCTGTGATACGTACTTCACCGGCTCATGGCACTGCATACGATATTGCAGGAAAAGGTTTGGCGAGTGAAGACTCTTTCCGTCAGGCTATTTATGTGGCTATCGATGTGTTCCGTAATCGCCTGCGTGATAAAGCAGCACATGCCAACCCTTTGCGAAAACAATATTACGAAAAGCGTGATGACAGCGATAAGCTGAAACTCGATAGTGTGGAAGAAGATTTGTAGAATGACGAAAGCGGAAATACAACAAGTAAAGTTACGATTCGGCATCATTGGCAACAATGAAACATTGATGCGTGCGATAGACGTTGCTATACAGGTGGCGCCTACCGATCTGTCTGTACTGATAACCGGAGAAAGTGGTGTGGGTAAGGAAAGTTTTCCCCAGATCATTCACCAGTACAGTCGGCGTAAGCATGGTCAGTATATTGCGGTGAACTGTGGTGCCATTCCCGAAGGAACTATTGACTCGGAATTGTTCGGTCATGAGAAAGGGGCTTTCACCGGTGCCATCGGTGAACGGAAAGGATATTTTGGTGAGGCGGATGGTGGAACGATTTTCCTGGATGAAGTGGGAGAGTTGCCTTTGCCTACGCAAGCACGCCTGCTCCGTGTGCTGGAAAGCGGAGAATTCATAAAAGTCGGTTCATCTAAAGTGCAGAAGACCAATGTACGCATTGTGGCAGCTACCAATGTAAACTTGACACAGGCTATTTCCGAAGGACGTTTCCGTGAAGACTTGTATTACCGCCTGAACACTGTGCCTATCCAGATACCCCCTTTGCGTGAACGTGGAGAGGATGCATTTCTATTATTCCGTAAGTTTGCTTCGGATTTCGCCGAGAAATATCGTATGCCTGCCATTCAGTTGACGGAAGATGCCAAGCAGCTATTGATTTCCTACTCGTGGCCCGGCAACGTGCGGCAATTGAAGAATATAACGGAACAGGTTTCCATCATTGAAACCAACCGTGAAATCAATGCTTCTATATTGAAAGGATATTTGCCGGAACAGAATACGATACAGAGGCTGCCTGCTTTATTCGGCGTCAAAGAAAACAAGAGCTTTGAGAGTGAACGGGAAATCTTATATCAGGTTCTTTTCGATATGCGTCAGGACGTGACGGAGCTGAAAAAGCTGGTACATGAGATTATGACCGAACGTGGAAACACTGCCGCTTCGGCTGTGCCTGCTGCTTATTATGCCCAACCGCCTGCCGTAGTGACTCCTGTTTCTCCGAGCGTGCCTACCATTATTCATCCTTCCATAAAGCCGTCCCACAACATTGATGAAGATATACAGGACACGGAAGAGTATGTAGAAGAGTCTCTCTCGCTGGATGAGGTGGAGAAAGAAATGATACGGAAAGCCTTGGAAAAGCATCATGGTAAACGCAAGAGTGCGGCAAAGGATCTGAATATTTCCGAGCGTACCTTATACAGAAAGATTAAAGAATATGGATTGGATTAAAAAAATAGCCTCGACAGCTTTGTTGTTGAGCATTTTACTGGTAGTAAATTCGTGTAGCATTAAGATAGGACTTGCCCCGATCAGTTCGATTGACTACTCTAAAGTAAAAACTATTTCGATAGCGGATTTTCAAAATCGTGCAGAGTATGTATATGCTCCGTTGGCTACTGAATTTAACCAGAGCCTGAAAGACTTGTTCATGCGTCAGACACGCTTGTCACTGGTCAATAGTAACGCCGATCTTGAAATTGATGGTGAGATTACCGGTTATAATCAATATAACGAAGCGGTGGATGCCAGTGGATATTCTTCAAAGGTAAAAGTTACTTTGACTGTGAAAGTTACTTTTGTGAATAATACGGATCATAAGGATGATTTCACGGATCAGCAATTCTCTGCTTTCCAAACTTATGATTCTTCTAAGCTGCTGACCGAAGTGCAAGATGAATTGATAAGCCTGATGGTGAAAGACATAACAGAACAAATCTTTAACGCAACCGTAGCTAACTGGTAATAAAAGGAATGACGCCTGTACATTTGCAACAATGGATACAGCATCCCGAGGCGTTGAATCGGGATACCTTGTACGAACTTCGTACGCTGGTAGCCCGTTATCCTTATTTTCAGTCCCTGCGCTTGCTCTATCTCAAGAACCTCTATGTGCTGCACGATATCAACTTCGGTGCAGAACTGCGTAAAGCGGTATTGTATGTATCAGACCGCCGTGTATTGTTTTATCTGATTGAAGGTGACCGCTATGCTCTCCATCCTCATACTTCCGCACATGCTGTGGGAAAGGAGTTGGAAAAGGAGCCGAGTATAGACCGTACTCTTTCGTTAATAGACGCTTTCCTTGCCACTGTTCCGGAAGAACATTCACAGACAACGGAATTGGATTATGCAATGGATTATACCGCTTACCTGATACGGGATGATGAAGAAACGAACGAAACAGATTCCTCATCAACTACCCCGACGGAAGTACCGAAATTGCGTGGGCAGGATTTGATAGATGGTTTCATTCGTCAAAGCGAAACGGAGGAAGGTATCAGCCTGAAGTTACCCAAAGAAGACAACCCGCTTTTATTGCCGTTGATTGAAGAAGAAACGGATGAAGCAGAAGAGGAAAAGGTGGTTGTTGCCGACGAAACTCCCCGGTCGGCAGTAGAGGAAACAGAACAGGATGATAGCTGTTTTACCGAAACTTTGGCTAAAATCTATATCAAACAGCGCCGATATGACAAGGCTCTTGAAATTATTAAAAAATTAAGTTTGAATTATCCAAAAAAAAATGCTTACTTTGCAGACCAAATCAGATTTTTGGAGAAATTGATTATTAACGCTAAATCAAAATAACAAAATGTACTTATTCTTAGTTATCTTAATGGTGGTTGCATCCTTGTTGATGTGCTTCATTGTATTGATTCAAAATTCCAAAGGAGGCGGTTTAGCATCCGGCTTTTCTTCTTCCAATCAGATTATGGGCGTACGCAAGACTACTGACTTTTTGGAAAAAGGAACATGGTTCCTGGCAGGATTTATGGTCGTAATGAGTATTGCTACTGCCTATGTTGTTCCCACTTCTTCCAGTAAAGGCGGTGATGTGATCTTGGAACAGGCACAGAAAGAAGAGAAAACCAATCCGTACAACATGCCTACTGGTACAGCTGCTCCGCAGACAGAAGCTCCCGCAGCTCCTGCCACTACTGCTCCTGCCGCTGAAGATTCAGCTAACTAAAGTTATGTGCGGATGAACCGCAAAAAGAAATAAGAGAGAGGTTGACGCCGAAAAGGTGTCAGCCTCTTTTCTTTTTATGCCAGATTTAATTACCTTTGTCGGGATTATGCAATCTGATTAATAATTAATCTAATATAGTACAATGACAGAACAATTAAAACTTAAATTGAATGACTCGAAGGCTACCCGCTGGGGAGCATTGGTGATTGTTGCCTTTACGATGATGGCAGCTTACTATGTAAACGATGTGGTAGCACCGCTGAAAACGATGTTGGAGTCGGATCTTGCCTGGACAAGTAGTGATTTTGGATTCTTCACAGGTGGATACAGTTTCCTGAATGTATTCTTCCTGATGCTGATCTGGGGAGGATTAATTCTCGACCGTTTTGGAATCCGTTTCACCGGTAAATTGTCAACCATCCTGATGGTGGGAGGTACGGCACTTGAGTATTATGCCATGACAGGACTTGCCGGTCCGGATGCACAGATCTTCGGTCTTAATGAAATTTTCGGTTATAAAGCAGGGGTATTTGTCGCGTTTGCCGGTTATTCTATTTTCGGTGTAGGTGCGGAAGTTGCAGGTATCACAGTCTCTAAAATTATAGCCAAATGGTTTAGAGGTAAAGAGTTGGCTACGGCTATGGGCGTGCAGGTAGCATTGGCACGTATCGGTTCGCAAGCAGGTTATGCAGTGGCTATTCCTTTGGCGCGTGCTTTCGGCATTACGACTCCGGTATTGGTAGGTTTGATTTTGCTGTTGGGCGGTTTGGTTGCTTTCTTTATCTTTTCAGTGATGGATAAGAAGTTGGACAAACAGATGGAAGCGGCAGCCATAGCGGCAGGTACCGAGGGGGAGGAAGAGAAATTCTCCTTTAAGGATGTGAAGAATATCCTCGTTAATCCGGGTTTTTGGTTGATAGCTTTGCTGTGCGTATTGTTCTACTCTTGTGTATTCCCTTTCCAGAAGTTTGCTTCCGAACTGATGATTATCAAATATGGTATCAATGAAAACGTAGCAGGAACTTTTGCCGGACTACCGGCCTTGGGAGCACTGATCCTGACTCCTATATTCGGCGGATTTATAGATAAGCGTGGTAAGTCGGCTTCTATTATGATATTGGGAGCTGCCATGCTGATAGGTGTGCACTTTATTTATGCTATTCCTGCCATTAACTATTGGTTGGTAGCTATTGGTTTGATGATTATTCTGGGTATTGCTTTCTCTTTGGTGCCGTCTGCTATGTGGCCGGCAGTTGCCAAGATATTCCCGGTGAGCCAGTTGGGTACAGCTTATGCATTGATCTTTTTCATCCAGAATATTGGTTTGTGGGGGATTCCTACGCTGATTGGTAAAGTACTTGATGTCTATTGTATCGTAGGCAAGAAGGCAGATGGAACGAATCTGTACGATTATACGATACCGATGTGCATCTTTACCGGTATTGCCTGCTTATCTCTTGTGGTAGCCTTTATGTTGAAGAGAGCAGATAAGAAGTATGGCTATCAATTGGAGGAACCTAATATTCAAGGATAAGTAAAAACAACTTATGGATATGGAAACACCTGAAGGAAAAGTCAGTCTGCTGGATGCTATTCCGGTTCGTTGCGACCACATCCTGACCGAATGGGAGGGAGATTACGCTGTAATCTCCTATCCCCGGTTCAAGTATGAGTGGATGCGCAGGCTTTTACTGCCGAAGAGTATGTCTCCTGATATTCATGTCCGCCTTGAAGAACACGGCAGTGCTGTGTGGCGGCTGATAGATGGACGGCGTACGGTACGGGAGATTGTTTCACTGCTTGCCGTTCACTTCCAATCTGATGAGAATTATGCTTCGCGAGTCACGACTTATGTGATGCAACTACAAAAAGATGGATTTATAAAATTACTCTCCTCTGTCTACTTTTACCAAAGCTCCCGTATTCGTATCGAATAATACCTTTATAACAGAATTCTTGTTGAATAGAACAGGGGCGAGGTATTCTACCACACCGAATTGCGTAATAGGTATTTCTGCATTATACAGTTCCTCATTGTGATAGTCTAATGTTACACGTGCTCTGCCCGGTACATTGTAGGCAATGCCATCCACTTGTTTCTTGGGATCGGCTTCGGGGATATTAATGCTTTTAAGATCGGCTATTGTAATGTAGACCGGTTCACCTGCCAAGTCGTTGTTGGCTACGATACCCAGTTTCTTAGAGAAGCGGAAGGCAACTTCATGCTTCATCTCTTTGGGGACGATGCGAATGGTGTATATCTTCTCTTCTGTGGTCACTTTACCTGCAAACATTTCCGTCATGGCACGTTCCTGTAAAGTTAGGTTGTCCAGCATGAGCTTCAGTTGTGCACCGTCTTTGGGCATATTGTCTGCTTCACCGCGCAACAGGGCATTCTTACTTTCACGGATACTGTAGATTTCTTTGGCTACCAATTCCGCCATTTTAGCCGTTGAGTTTGACATCAGGATTTCTTCTGTGAGGAAGTCTCGGGGATTGACGTTCGGCGTGTTACCTGTAACTTGGGGTTGAATGGTCGGAGTTGTCTTACGTTGTCCGCTGCCCAGCGGCATGTTGATGGAGTAGACAATACCATCCTTACTCAACTCGATAAGTGGGGCTACGGTTTTGTCTTTCATCTTCACGAAATATACGTTTTCTTTATCGGGTACACCGATTACTTCTGTCTGCATCTTGTCCAGTGTCCAATAAGTTTCCGGTTCGGAAGAGACGTTGTTCAGCCGCAGATAGCGTTCGGCATACTTGGAGAATTCTCCGGGAGTGTAGGTATGTTTGGTGGCTTGTACGGTAAGTTCGATTTCCGTTTTCGGAAGTACGTAAGTTACGCCGTAATCCTTGCCACGTGTGACACCTGCCGTCACTTCTGTTTGCGCTATGGCAGAAACGGAGAACAACAGGGCTGAGAGTAATACTATATTCTTTTTCTTCATAAGTCGCGTTATTTAAACGATTTCGGTTAAGGGACAAAGTTAATGAAGTTATTTTTGTCAAGAGTAGAATTACGGAATATTAACAGAATCGATCATCTAAGGGAGGTATCGGTGCTTTTCGCTTCATAAGATGGTATGTTTTATCCCATTAGATAGTATGTTTTACCTCATTAGATAGTATGTTTTGTATCATTAGATAGTATGTTTTGTCTCAATAGATGATGTCATTTGACTTGAAGAAGTATGTTTTTGCTCTGAAAAGGTATCGGATATAAAAAAACAGGGAGAAGCAAATGCTTTTCCCTGTTACTATCTGTGTCCCCGAATCTAAATCAGGATTACGATGACAAATATAGTAAATTAAAAACCGGAAGTCAAGCTTTTACCCGGTTATTTTACGAATTGGATGCAAACAGGTTTATCAATACTGATGTCTTGATGTGTATCAGATAACAGACCTGTTACGGGATCTCGTTGGAATACCTGAATGACATGACTGTCTCGGCAGGCGGCCAACAGATATTTCCCGTTCGGAGTGATAATAAAGTTACGTGGATGAATCCCCGTTAACTGGTAGCCTACCTTTGCCAACATACCGTTTTCCGGATTCACTTCGAAGATGGCAAGACCGTCACCTTTCAGGCGATTGCTGGCATACAGGTATTTCCCGTCGGGACTGAGATGTATATCGGCACTGCCACGCGCACGAAGTGTGTCGGCTGCAATGGTCTGTATCTTTTCCAGTTTACCATCCAAGTAGCTGAAAGCGGTGATATTACCGGATAATTCGCTGATAAGATACGCGTACTTGCCGTTCGGGCTGAAGGTGAGATGACGTGGACCGGAGTTAGGATCTACGTCAATGGCTTCGGCAGAAGGGTGGGGGATAATGCTCTTCGGATGTATGACAAAGCGCAGGATGCGGTCGGCACTGAAGTCAGTGGCAAAGATATATTTTCCATCCGGAGAGAAGACAGTGCAATGTACGTGGGGTGTTGCCTGTCTTTCAGTGTCCGGTCCGCCGGTACTGCCTTCAAAAAGCGTATCGACAGGTTCTAATGAACCATTCTTTTTCAGCGGGAAGATAGACATGCTACCTCCGCTATAGTTGGCCGTGAGTACTTCTTTTCCATTGGTGGCAACGTAGCAGGGATCGGCTCCCATAGTGGGCTGGCGGTTCAACAAACTGAGTTTCCCTGTTTCCTTATCGAAGGAGAAAGCATTGAGAGCCGCTGTTGTGTCATTCATTTCGCTGACGGCATAGACAAACCTTCCATCTTCTGAAGGGATGAGATAAGACGGGTTGAGCACTTCGATGGAACTGAGCGAGGTGGCAAGTCCCGTTTCCTGGTTGAAGCGGAAGGTGTAAATACCTTTGCTGTTTCCATCGGTGTACGTACCTACCAGCATGGCGAGTTCGTCACTTCCGTTGTTTACGTTTCCCGCTTTGCGGGGTGCGCAGGCTGTCATTGCTAATCCAAGCATACAGAAAAGAAGAGATTTCATTAGTGATTAGTATTTAGTTAATCGTTAATTTTCACTTCCGCCACTCCTACACGGTCATCATTCAACACAATGCGCAAGTCGCTGGCAGTAGTTCCTTTGAACGTATATGAAATCAACTTTCCGTATTCGCTGACTGTACCCGAATAAACTGTCAGGAATTGTCCGCCGCCACTTGAAAGCTGGATTTCAAACTCCGCCGGCAGACCGTTGCCTCTGCTGAATGCAATGGAAACGCCATCTACCTTGGAGCCGTTCTCCAAGGCAAAGGTAATATAATCTCCTTTATTTCCTTCCCAAACAGTATTCATTTTTTTATCGAGCACGTTCATTACACTTTCCGGATTGGTGCTGGCAGTTACGGGAGCATCCGTTTTTGCCTGTGCTTGCATGGGGGCGTTTGGATCTTCTACTGTCAATTTTCCACTCAGGCGGATGTCCTCGGAAGAAGCACCTACCATAATGCTGAAGTCTCCCGGTTCCACCACCCATTCCATGTGCTTATCCAGTAATTCCAGCTGTTTGCGGTCGAGGGTGAAAACTACCTCTTTCGTTTCTCCCGGTTGCAGGTGGATACGCTCAAAGCCTGCCAGATTCTTTTCGTAAGTGGTAACGCTGCTCAGGATGTCACGAACATACAACTGAACCACTTCATCGCCTGCACGTTTTCCGGTATTTGTTACTTTGCAGCGTACAGTTGCCTTTTGGTTCGGTGTAATCACTTTCGGACTGATTTCGATGTCGGAATACTCAAAGGTGGTGTAACTCAGACCGTATCCGAATGAATAGAGTGCCCCATTGACACGTGACATGTTTCCATCCAGTCCCGGATTCTTTCCACCGTCAATCTGTGAAGAAGGTTTGCAGGGGAAGTTAAAAGGTATTTGTCCGACACTTTTCGGGAAAGTGACTGTCAGTTTTCCACCCGGGTTATAATCTCCGAAGAGCACATCGGCTACTGCTGTTCCACCTTTGGAACCCGGGTACCATGCTTCTAAAATAGCGGGAACGAACTTGTCCGCCCAATTGATGGATAGCGGGCGACCGTTAATCAGCACCAGTAGGACGGGCTTTCCAGTTGCTTGTACAGCTTGAAGCAGTTTCAGTTGTCGTCCTGGGAGTTCGAGACTGCTGCGCGATTTGTTTTCACCGCAGGTACGCTGTCCGCCTCCTAATACGACTACGGCTACATCTGCCTGGCGTGCATTTTCTACTGCTTTATCGATTTCAGCTTGTTCGCTATCTGTCATCGGATAGTCGATAAGTTCGCTTTCCGGCCAGTTGGCGTCTACGAGGTCACAGCCTTTGGTATAGAGCACTTCTGCTTTGCCTTCAGCTTTTTGGCGAATGCCTTCCAGCACTGTGGTTACTTCTACTGCCAAAGGACCGTAGTGTGTCAGTGCGTATCCTTCTTCGTCTGCATTGGGGCCGCAAACTGCTATCTTCTTCACGTTGTTGATATCCAATGGCAACACGTTGTTTTCATTCTTCAATAAGACGAGGCTTTCGCGTGAGGCTTGCAGTGCAAGAGATTCATTCTCAGCTTTCTCTACTTCTTTATCAGCGCCTGCAAGGTCGGTCTGATAGGGAGTATCGAACAGCCCTACGAGGAATTTTACACGCAGAATGTCACGTACACGGTCGTTAATGACTTCTTCGCTTAGTCCGCCCTCTTTTACCAATTCGCGCAAAGGCAATACATATGAGTCCGGTGACCGGAAGGTGCAACGTACATTCAGACCGGCTTCTACACTTTGACGCACGGCTTCTTTCATGTCTTTGGCGGTGCTGTGTTTGGTATAGAGATATTCAACGGCATCACTGTCCGAAACCACATATCCCCGGAATCCCATCTCGCCACGCAGGCGTGTAGTCAGCCAATAATAACTGCCTTGTATGGGGACACCGTCGTAGTCATTGTACGAGCTCATCACTCCCAATAGTCCCGCTTCCTTTATCACTCGTTTGAAGGGGTAGACATGTATCATTTCCACTTCGCGTGGTGACATTTGCGGGTCTACACGTGCCATACCTTCGCGGGCACCCTTGTTGTTACTGTAAGCAACGAAATGTTTTCCGGTTGCTGCTACCTGATGGTTATGTTGCATGCCGCGTACCATTTCAATACCCAGTTCGGCAACGAGGTAAGGAGATTCCCCATATACTTCCTCATAGCGTCCCCAACGCTGGTCACGGCCGACATCGAGGATGGGAGCATAGACATTGGTATATCCCAACATACGGGCTTCCCGTCCGGTGATTAATCCTACCTGGCGTATCAGTTCGCGGTTCCAGGTATGTCCCAATCCCAGTTGTGTGGGGAAATTGGTTGCACGGTAACTTTCTACTCCGCGGATACCTTCGTTCGTAAAGTCTACGGGGATGCCGAGGCGCGTTTCTTCTATGAAGAAGCGTTGTACTTCATTCAGTGCCCAGGCATGGCGGGATGCCGGCCATACATAGGGATTATCCGATGGGGGAAGTCCCCATTGTTGGAAACCGTTCAGGTGTTCGTCGATGGCACCGATGCCGTCTTTCCAAAGCATTTGTTTCCATTCGGGGGTGGGGAGGTCGTCCTTTAGTACACGTTTGTAACCGTAGAGGGTTACCATCTGGCAAGTCTTTTCTTCCAGTGTCATCTGGCTGAGCAGATCTTCGATACGTGCATCCAGCGAGGCATTCGGATCTTCGTATACATCCTTCACTCCGTTTTTGTTGAAATCAATCCAGCCTTTCTTGTACATCTCGCTTTTGACAGGTTTGTACACAGCGGGTATCTTCACGGTCTTTTGTGCGCAGAGCAGAGTACTGCCTCCGAGCAGTAGTGTCATTGCAATTAGTTTCTTCATGATATTTATATTTTTGTGTATATTATCTTCTGTTGCCAAAGGTACGGGTTATGTGGGAGAAAGAAAGGTAAAATCGTCCGGAGTACTGGCTTTTATTGTACGTATGGTAATGCAAAACTGCTTTGGGTCTTATAAAAAGATAAGGTTTATTAATCCGGAGTAAGCAATCACACTATTCTTTTGTACAGTAAAAAAAGAATTCTTATCTTTGCCTCACGATTTCTAAAAACCGTATGTATTCTGGGGTTGACTGGATTTGACAGCGGGTAGAAATAGTAAGTAAGCATGCAGTGCGTCGTTGATTTGCACTTAAATCTCAGTCCTCAAAATTTTATCTGGCGAAAGACAATACGCTCTTGCTGCTTAATCGAATCACAGTAGATTAGCTTAATCCCGGCACTAGGTGCTGGGACGAGACATCACTCGGAAGCTGTTGCTCCGAAGCATTCCGATCCAGTGGTGCAGTTACATCGGGGATAGTTCTTGTCGGCCTTGAGATGAGAATGAAACTTTAGAGGATAAGGCAATGGTTGATGGCTTTGGTTCTGCCGTTGCTCGAAAAATTAGGCAAAGATAAGCATGTAGAAAGCTTATGATTTCCTCGTTTGGACGAGGGTTCGATTCCCTCCAGCTCCACTTTAAAGAAAATGAAAGCTCTGATTATCAGAGCTTTTTCTTTTTACTAATCTCTTTATTCCCCATTTTATTCCCCATTAAAAGAACTTTGGATTTATGTTACTTTAACTTATCAATCAGTTTACTAGTACCATAAAATCGTATTTTCAACTGATATAGATAAAATGGGAACATATCACATTTCTCCTTCCTCCTACAATACCATTCTCAATAAAAGATATCCTACTAAAAACAGATACTAAGTTTTACGCTATCACATCAGTTCATTGGAAAGTGAACTTTGGGCAATGGGGAATACATAACAGGAATAAGCCAAAGCAATGAAACGCTGTATTTGTGAGTTTTTTTTATTCCTGAATATACTAAGAACTTCAATAAAGAGCTATCTGCTTCGGATGTAAAGCTTTACGATAAGATTAATAGACCATAATCGTCCCGATAACAAACCGAATATGTACCACCATTTGATTATGAGCCGGAAAGAGCAGTCTAATAAGAAAAAACTATCCCCACTTACTAATCATAAAAATACTAAGAATGGAACAATCAAAGGTAGTTTTGACCGTGTAAATTTATTTAAGCAAGCAGCAGCAGCAGCAGCAGAAGAAGAAGAAGAAGAAGAAGAAGAAGAAGAAGAAGAAGAAGAGGAATTTGATAAACTATTCAATTACAATCGCCAAAGTATACAGAATCTTTTAATTACTACGTTTAATGAAAAATGGTTCTGTAACCGAATAACTTAAACTACAAAACAAGATCTTCAATCCGCTGGAAGAGATATAGATATTAATCAGGAAATTTGCTTTCTATCAATCTTGAAATCAGTAAAGTAAATGGCCAGACATTCAATCTGCAGACTCATGCTGCTATCAAGCAAAAAACATTAGATATATAACATATTCAACCCTAAGGGATAAACAACAAAAATAAAAAAGAAAAAACGTAAATTATAACTATTGTGCTATTTTAGGCACGAAGGTGTACTATAATTAAAAACAAAGGTAAACATATAACACATTATATGCTCACCCTTGAATTATTTTATCATTTATTTCCATTCAAAATCTTAAATCTATATTTTACAGGATAAAATATACTTAAGAATTGCATTGTCTAAGCAAACGGTCGGAATAGAGCTAGTAAATATGTTTTAAGAAAAAGTATACAAAACTAGCGCTGGAAAAAGCGCACATACTTTGATAATCATCACCTTTTGTCTCATTAGCAAAATCACATACTGATTTAACCATTAAACATTGCTTTTTCTCTATATAACCTGTTTTATATAATCCGTATCCTTCCATTTCTACTCCAGCAAGCTTTCTTTCGCCAACTTTCAAGCCATCTGCAAATTTTGAATTTGCAACAACATATGAACCACAAGCTGTAGGAGCGATCACTATTTGTGGTATTTTATCAATTTTATGCAGAAAAACTTTTCTTAGTTGATTGTATATTTTAGTATCTATATCTTCTTCTGTAAGAAAATGATGAATCGTACCTAACAACTCATATTCAACATCTAAAGGATTATAACTAGGTTCTAAAAATGGCTCACCGTCTTCATTAGATTTCAATTTTCCACTACCATAATCAAAAATTCGCTCAGCTATAATAATATCTCCCATATTTACTTTTCCTTCAATACCAGCACAAATTCCTGTCATAAATAAACATTTAAGCTCAAAAAGACTAAACATCAATGCAGAAACCACTGCAGTAGCTTGCATTCCCATTTCGTTTACACAACATGACACTATTTTTAATCGACTTCCATTTATGGTAGAGATCTCTGCTGAATAAAAATTAAACGGATGTCCTTCAACTTTAAATTTCTTCCAATCAATGTTCACAAATGCAGACTGCATTAATGAGAATTCTTTATCTAATGCACAAATTATTCCATAATCAAAGCGATACTTCTCACCTAATGATTTTGAGAAAAATTCTTTAGTTCTTATTAAATGCTGAATCTTATTTTGCAACTTTGTTTTCCAATCATTTTTACTTAAATCAAATTTAAGTAAATGCCACAGCTTATCTTCAAATTTACTCTTAGAAGTTTCCAGTAGATCATCAAATTGAGAAAATCCTATTATATGAATAGGTATATGAATATATGTACTTGTGTATATTTCATCAATAAATTTAGGACTTTCTTCAACATCTGGCTCACTGTCATCATTCAAAGGCATAACTAAATCCAAGAGCAGTAAATCATAGTCATACTTAGTTAATAACTTACGTCCTTCATTTATTGTTATTGCAGTATCAATATTATCAGATGGTAATAAACAATCATCTGTCAAATATCTCTTTATAGCTTCTGTTTTAGGACGAGAGTCGTCCATTATTAAAATTTTAATCATATACTTTCATTTATTATTTTTTTTAGATTTGATTGCCATTCATTGTTAGAATGAGAGAAAAAAACATATCCACAATATATATCTGCATATTCATTTCTTAGATTCTCATCCAATTGTTTTATTTTAGTTCCTACGAAATTTTCGTACATTGTCACAACTATAACTTTTACTGTGATTTCTCGCAAATACATCTGGCTTAATATTTTAGTACCTGCAAGTGGCTCAGGTTCTCCACCCATTTCATCTTCAGAAATATCATATGTTTGCATACTCATATCTAATAACATAAGGTCATAATTTTTATAATTGAGTACAATTTCTTTTGTTGCAGAATTATAAGACTGGCGATCTGTTATTTCATAATCCGGAAACTCCTTAGATATATATTCTTTCAATTTATCTAATTTTTTTTGATTATCTTCAACTATTAATATCCTCATCTTTTATTCTTAAGTTTTCAACATTAATATCTATATTTACAATAAAATTACCATCTTTTATTTCGACTTGTGCATTATTATTTTCACACCTTAAGTCGTATTTGATAATTTTCTTAGCTTTACCCAATCCACTTTTTCCTTCTGTTAAGCAAGAAATATTCTCATTTGACATCGTTGTTTTCACACCCTCTATTTCAATCTTTTCTGGGGCTTTATTCTCAAATACGCAATTTAAATGATTTTTATCATCTAACTTACATGTTATATTAAAATTTTTCTCGCTTTTGACAGGCTGAGTGTATTTAAACATGTTGTCTAAAAAAATGCGAAATAAATCAGTAAAATGTATTAAATAGTCTCCTTTTATTTTTAATCCTTTGACACACTGAATTTGGAGATTAGCGTTGTCTTTGGGATAACATTTTGATGTGTTTTCCCAAACTAAATCCAATAAAGTTTCTATATCAAAATCTTCTAATTCTGGTCCAGATATTTTAAACCAACCTTCTATTCTATATAGACGTTGATCTATGGTATTGTATGCTGTATTTATTGCACTATAAATTTCGGGGAAACTTTCTTGTGAGATTTGCGACAATAAATTACTTCTTAGCATATTAAAAGCTTGCTCAAAATCACTTCTAACATTTGTATCAATAAATCTTCTTATGTTTTCTAAATTCAATTCAGTGCGCTCCCATAATTTACGTAATATTGCCCAACAGCACTCCTGATAAGTTTCCATATTCCCCATTTCATAAGCCCACTGTTCTATTTCTGAATTGCTAACGTCATAGTTAAACAAACCATCTTGGTGAATAGCATCTTCTTTAATTTGAAGCTTTTCTTTTATTAAATGATATAATAGTGAATCCACTTTTATAGAAAACTGTTCAAGCTCTTTATTAATGATTGTATTCATCCGACTATCAATACCATATTTTTTTTGCCAGAAATTGTTAGAAACATACTTGTTGTTTATCCGATTAAAAATCAAGTTCTCTTTATCTATTTCTGGTCGCAATTCTCCTTCTAATACCCCATGCCTAATTCGTGTACTTAAATAAGCAACAATTCCATACTTACTATTAAGAAACTTATCTCTAACTAAATCAAATATGGAATAAAATACCTCCAGTAGTGCATTGTCCGAAAATTTAACTCCAGGATCTTTCTTCTCTTTATCCTCAAACTGAACAACTTTATAGGTTCCACCTTGCAAAATAACAATTTTCAAGTTGTCTTTTATAACAAGTTTAAATATCGTTTTGAATCTATTAAATAGTCCATCAACATCTCTCAATTCATAATTAACAATAGCCTGATCGTTTGCGAATATTTTACTATCATCTAATTTCTTACTTCCTTCATACACAATAAGACTATTTGATACTATATCTAATTGTTCTTGATATGCCTTTCGATTTGGAGTGTTTAAATCCACCAAAAATTTTAAAATACGCTGCTTTTCTTGTAAATTATCTAATGTGCTATTTATGTATATAAAGTGGCGCAACGTTTCTTCTTTATAAATAACATAATAGAAACATTCAACTTTTCTTATATCCTCAGCAATCAATTCATCAAATAACTCAGATGGCTTTTGTTTATCATAGACTTCACAATAACTTTGCAATATAAAGCTTTTATCTGCATCATCGCCAGCATTTAATCCAACAAAAATAGGCAATTCAATACAACGTCTAATCCCTTTATATTTCATTTTTCTTAATATATACATAAAATCAGTAATATTGATTTTTGCTACACTCACAGGGTTGTCAATATAATTGTTTACATAGAATTTTATAGCTTCTAAATACTTATCTTCATTAACCATGCATTCAAAAGCATATTTTAATGCAATTTGGATAATAGATTTTGAGTATTTATACTTTTCCACTATATCTTTCCATCTTTCTAAAGATGAGTTAAAATCTTCATTTTCAAAAAGAATCTTTGCATTATCTATATCTCCTATATAATCTACAACTTCTCCGCTGGGAGTATATTCTTTTTTTATTCTTCTCAAGTACTGCTGAATAGCAACTGATTTGTTAAATAATTTTTCTCCTAATTTTAAATATTCTATAGCTTTATCTTCTTCACATTCTACAATAGCTAATGGGTCATAGTGGCATAATGAACTTTGTTTTAGTCGCAATGTTTTTTCATTATTTTCCTCTTCTTTAATGAAATAATCTAAGCCATAAGCTAATTTAAAACTGTAAATGTTTTTGTTTTTTTGATACAAATTATATAAAGCGTCAGAACTATCTTCCTCATTGTTTAATGCGTAAAATATTTTTATAGATATTTGATTCAGTAATGAATCAACATCATTTGAAATATGCATATATCCTCTATTAAGAGCTAATAAACTCCGACAATAAAACACCAAAACATCAAAGCAACATGAGGATTTTTCAACATACACTTTCGATAAGTTTACAACTTTGTCATATTCTCCACTGTAATAGTTATCTAAAATATCTAAATATTCAAAATCAAAATAAACATCAGGGATACGTTCTGGATACACTAATGCAAATAAAGGTATCCACATTATATCTTTAGTTTTACTATATAGGTATAAAGCTCTATTTGCTATGTATTCATCATTGTTACCATGGATGTACATTGTCTGCATTAAATAAATTAAAGTTAAATACCTATCAACTAGTGAATTAGTGTTTTCGAAAGCAAATATTGTTTTGAAATCATCAATGTTGTAATGCTTGAAATAGTTCAATTTGAACAAAAAGTAGTCACAGTTACTTTTTTGAAAATCGGTTCTATTTCTTTGAAAACAGTTTTGTAAATCTAAATCATATTTATAAGCAGATAGATTTCTAGCTGTACGATAAGATATAAAATGTAAAATGGAAGTAACAAAGCCAGCATGTGTTTCTCCTTGTTTTTCATTGATATCAGATAGTAACAAGAATTTATCATCCGTCCTATTACTATATTCATACAACAAGAGCTTTGATTCATAATACCAAATAGATACACCTAATTCTTTTCTGACATTTTCTAATATATTCAAAGCTTCACTATATCTGCCATGTAAAAAAAGATGTTCGAATATCCTTTTTTTAGAAACGAAAAATTGTATCTTTTCTTTATTATACTTAATTTGCAAGGAGATCCAAGAAATTTCACTTTCTACACTGGATGGTTTCAAAAAGAAATCTCTACTACCTCCCAACGCATTTGAGTCATTGGGAAAAATAGTTCCAAACATATATTCTTTAAATATGGGAGATCTTTTCACGAAATTCTCCACAATTTCCAACAGAGTACTATAATCTACTGAATTTCTTATTGATGCTAATCTCCTTGTAAATTTCGGATAATCTAATCCTTGGTTTAGTAAATCTTGTATTAGCTGATATTTCTTTATTTTTTTCATATTATTGTATAGAAATTAAGATAATAGTTATTATCACATATTTGATAATCATGGTAAAGATAGTAAAAATATAACTTAAATCTATTTACAATCAAAAAAGAAACAAATAAAAATAATCAGTATTTCATTTTGCTGTACGTTTCTACATCAATATATACCAAATCAGGAATATGAAACAACATTTCAAGATGGTTACAGGAAAGATATACTGTAGCTTATCTTGTAAAAAAAGAGCCGCTTATTTTCATTAATAATTTTGTTGCTCAATGAAGAGAACTATCTTTGTTTTTTGTATTATCTATGAGTAAACTACCGAAAAAAGTGTGCTGCAAATTGGTGGGATAATTCATAGGATATGTCTGAAACTAAAAATATAAAATTTTAAATATCGGTATATCAACTCCTATTAGAGAATCCTAGGTGATAAAATACCATACGTTATAAATGCTTAATTTAATAAATAATCTAGATCTTTAGTGGATTAGGTTATCCTTATAAAAATGATGAAATTCTAAGAGTTATAAAGTAAGTAGCACATAACTAAGCCATCCTCCTTTTTTAAGTCCTGTTTTATGATCATCTATTTTTCAATGGTAAAACTTACAGATATATGGGGTGTATGGGAATGACAAGTAAGATAAGTAATAGTTAAAAATATAGATAAGAAGTGAAATAAGTATAATTAAATATTTTGCTAAAAACACAGAACAAACTATCCTGCAAAATAAAATATTATAGAATTTCAGTCACAAGACTGTTAATCATCTATTCCTGAAATTTCATAGGTAAGCGGAATGAAAATATTTATTTAATTTGCGAATACTTGAAATATTTTTAAAAGAATAATCTAGATAGTATCATTTCTGTTTTAAATACGCTTTTGTTCCCCTGAAAACCTAATATATGAGAAAGAACAAATAGATAATATATAAACGGTTGGATAATACTAAAGACAAAACATTATCACATCAAGAACTCATTTTCATTTTCTGCATTAGATTATATGCCGGAAGTGGGGATTTTCTTATATCTATATTTTTTCTCAATCAGGGAGCTAAAGGCTCTCTTTATTTTTTTCTTCTTACTGCTCACCTGTTTGCTTCACCTCCCATACTCCTCTGATCGCCTTATTAATGAAATAAATAGAAACAATAAATTATTAACAATTAAAGAATAGGAGAAATAACAATGAAAAAAGTAAAATTAATTATTGAAGTAGTAAAGTTTATCGGGTTACTTGCCCATTTACTAGAAGCGTTCGAGTTTATAGAATCCTTTATTAAAAGGAGAACTCGACAGAAACCAAATCCCGTAGGATTTAAAACAGAAGAATAATTATGACCAAATTTGAGAAGATTGAAACTGGTCTGATTATCGTTTTTGAGGTCGTACTATGTACGCTTAAAAATGGAAAGAAATTTAGAAACCTTTTGAAGAAGAAGGTCTCGAAAACAAAAACAGAGTAAGAAACAAATTAAAAATCGAATAAAATGGAAACAAATTTAAGTATCATCCCACAAACAGGGATGGGAGTAATGAGAAGAAATATATTAGATCAAGAAATAGAAGATGCAGTTATAGTAGAACCAAACGTAATGGTTGAAGAAGATCATCCTCATTTCATAGAAAGTAATACCAATGAAATCACATTGGAAGAACTAAAAAACAAATGTGTTGTTCCCGTTTTTGGGGACAATTCATTAACAATTAGCCACCAGAGCTTTATAGAAAAAGTTTATCAGGCTGCAAGTGACTATTTTATAGGAGAGCAATTAGGAAATATAGAATGCCGTGTTTCACATCCGGTGATTGGCAGAATTCCGACCGCCCTCCATAAAAAAGCAAACGAACTCAGAGAAGATGAAAAGACTTTGTTTTATCAAAGAATGGCATTTTGCTTTGAGATTAAATCCATAAGTAAAACACTCAATGGAGAAGAAGTACATCTTTGTATAGGCGGTGTACGCAGTTATCACGAAGAAAATCTTTATTCAAGGAAAAGTCCGGAGAAATTTAAAATATTCATCGGCTACCGAGTAAAGGTTTGTTCAAATCTCATGCTAACTTGTGATGGATTAAAAGAGAAACTGGAAGCTATGTCTGATTTGGATATATACCAATCGGCAATAAAACTATTCACGTCTTTTGAACCAGAAGTAAATCTAAGACTTTTAGAGAATCTAGGACGCACTAGATTAACAATTCAACAGTATTGTCAATTAATAGGTCGGCTAAGACTTTATCAAGTATTACCACTGTCAGAGCAGAAAGAACTACCAACAATCCTTTTAGGAGATTCGCAAATAAATGCAGCTACCAAAGGTTTTGTGTCAAATGAAAACTTTGGAGAAAGGGGATTGGGCAGTATATCTTGTTGGCAGCTAATGCAGTTATTAAATGAAGCGGCTAAGTCGAGTTATATTGATAAATGGTTGGAAAGAAATCAGAATGCAACGGATATAGCTATTGGAATTCAAAAGGCATTAACTGGAGAAGATAACAGCTTTTCATGGTTCTTGTCATAAGAAAAAGATATGTACCGAAGAGGAACATTCACTAAAAATATGGTGAGTGTTCCTTTTTTAATTTTTAAACAACATAAAAAAAACAGATATGAAAGATTTAAGATTAAAGTTCAAAGGGATTGATGATTGGAATCGTCCTGTATTTATGGATGATAACGGTCGGTATTTTGGTGATACAGACCATCTATTTGATTATGCAGCTAATAAAGATGATGTCCTTAATTTCTACAGGGATATGCTACTGAATAATTGCATTTGCTATTTCGGTCAGCAGTTCGGTTGTGAACCAATGGGGATAGAAATTAAGTCGAATGTAAAAATCATATTAGAATAAATACTTTAAATGAAATGTTATGGAAAGATTTGAATTAGAAAACAGTAGAGAATTTAAGGCAGCAATGGAATTAGAAAATGCTTTAAATGATACATGTTTTAATTATAAAAGTTTTGCCGAGAGTATTAAGTACTTTCATCCGACACTACAACAGTCTTTATTCAGGTTAATACGAGAGATAATTAACGTACAAGCCGATGATAGCAGATACTACGATGACAGGAATAGAGCATCTCATGAAGTGGCAAAACTCCTAAAAGAGATTATTGAAAACCAATGTCTACCTTATATATAAGTCATGTATTTGGAATGTACTTGTTCTCAGATCTCGATAGAGAAATGGAAACAGAAAATGAAAAATAGCCGACCACTTAATTATGGTTGGTTAGTAAGACGGATCAAGATACAGTTACCTTTATTATATAAGGAGCTATGTTTGGAATTCTATAATCCGTGGGAGGATCAATGTAAGGTGAATCGGGATTATTATATTCTAGTTCATTCAGCGATAGAGTATTTTATAAGAAAAGAGTAAATATCAAAGAAAAGGAATCCTGATATTACTAATATAATAAGGTATTAGTGATTATCTGAAAATTCCTATTTTAAAGCAACAGGAATCTTGTCAGGAAACAAAGTATATCAAAACTTTAAATCTTAGAGGATTCCTTTTTTATATGCACCACTCTCATGAATTGAAGTGGTTTTGTATTCAAATCAAGGATGTGTTCAAATAAATCTGGAATACAGTTTTGAATACACCTTTTTGTGTTATCAATTTAATCAAAGAATAATATGGAAACAAAAAATAAAACAGCAGTAATTTATGCTCGTGTCAGTTCAAACAATGATAGACAGGACACAAGTAGACAAATCAAGGATTTAGAAAATTATGCTAAGTCACAAAATATAGAAATAGTGAATATCTACGAAGAGCATATCTCAGGTGCAAAGAAAATTGAAGAAAGGCAGATTCTAGGAGAATGTTTAGAATACTGTAAACGTGAATCTGTGAATTTCTTGCTTCTCTCAGAATTAAGTAGACTTGGTAGATCAACATTACAAGTGTTACGGAGTCTAGAAATGTTACACGAATCCAAAGTGTCGGTTTACATACAAAACTTAGGATTATATACTTTGCAACCAAATGGAGAAGTTAATCCGATAGCCAGTATTATGGTAACAGTATTAGCCGAAATGGCAAACATAGAACGGAGTAATATCCAATATCGCTTAAATTCCGGCAGAGCTAACTATATCTCAAATGGAGGTAAGCTAGGTAGAAAAACTGGTTCAACTAAAACAGAGGAAAAGAAAAAGGAGGAATATAAGGAGACTATTATCTTGTTAAAGAAAGGATATAGCGTCCGGAATATTGCTAAACTTCAAGGAATCGGGATTTCAACAGTCCAGAGGATTAAAAATCAATTTTTAAGCAATAAGTAAAAATTAGAGGGCTTCGGCTCTCTTTTTTTATTTTTCTCCGGCTAGAAAGGAATAAAAGCCTTATTTTTGAAGAAATAAATACTCATATAAGAGCGTTACATTGAACAAAAAAACGTATTTTTGCAAAAGTTCAACCGGAGAAATGGTTGGATTTTATAGAAAGCGTATTTTTGCTTTTATCCTAAGATCGAAATCGCCAATTTCAAAGTGAAGGGATAAGGGACAAATGTAACGCTCATTCTGTTTTGTATATGTACTTGTATAGCACATGCTGTACTTGATTACATAACATCATGGCATGGGTATTTGTTTCTTTGTTCATTTTTCACTAGGCGTTTGGCGATTACCAATAGTTTTTACTGTAATTGATTGATATTTAAATAAAAAGCCCACTTTGTTTTGAAAGTGGGTAACAAATCAGTAACAAAATAGCCTTTTTTTATTGGGCTTGTGGGCTTTTACAACACAAATATACTGAATCTAAATTAAACAGCCTAATTAAAATGTCCAACCTCTATTGGTGTTCAATAACAAAATCTTATTCGATAACAATTAAACGATTATAAATCTGTTTATTATAAACATATTCTTCCATTTTTCCTATGACTATTTTCCAATCGGTTATTAATGACAAATTTTGAAGTTGACCATTTGAATAAAGAAAATGAATATTAGCGGTTAGATAGTATTTAAGTTCTTTATTCTTAGAATTTTTATTCAGTTCTTCTAATTCACTCTTTAATTCTCGTGTGGGGTCTATTGTTGCAAAATCACTATCATAGTCATATAAACTTACTCTCAATCTACCACAAATAGATTCAAAATAGCTTCCATTATGCCCCCCATCGGATGAGATATATCCACAGTTACCGCCATAATAAAAGGTCTGGGAATATTCTCTACCTGTGACATACTCTGTTAAGTAAGAATTGTTTGTTTCTTTTTCACTGTCTTTGTCACACCCACAGAATAGAATTACTGTGAAAATCATAAATAATACTTTTTTCATAATCTGTTTATTTGAATAGTTGATAAATCATATCACAGACCATGTAAAAAATAACGTGGGCTTGCACGTTATCGGAGTAAAGGTACGACCAAGTAACCCACAGACCAATAATAAGTACAGCCCACGCATAGCACGGGCGTTCACTCATTACTCAACGGTCTGTAATTTTTATTGGTCGTTTTTTACTCCATTGAATAATAGCTAACGCTAATATTTCCAAATTTTACACGGCAAAGATAAGTATAAGTCAATAAAGGACAAAGAAAAAGGGCTGAATCTGTATTATTGTAGAATGCAACATAACCACATAGAATATTTTAGATTTTAGGGATATACTCTAAAATTTGCACTTGGGGTCTCTACCTGTTACCAATTTTTGGTAACAACATACAACTTATTATAAGGGTCTTGTAATTACACGTATGCTCCAACATTCTTAATCTCATCGTCAAGTTCCCTTATATCTTCATCGGATATAGAAACGCCCGCCTTGTTTGCCACTTCAATAATTTTCTTTTTTAGCCTTGTGTAGCACTTTCTGTCATTAAACACTTTTGCATCTTTTAGCTCTTCCAAAAAAGCCGTTATTTGGCTTTGGTCGCTTTGGCTTATCAAACGTGCCACCAACACATCAAAAGCATCTGAAACGGTCTTAATTTCACTCATAACCTTTGTTTTTAGCTGGTTTAACTTGGATATTGAAAAATAGTGTTTCTGCCACTTTCTTACAAGCAACCTGTAAAACTCACTTTCTGATAATGTCGAGGCTTGTACCTCTGGAACACCTATTTGTTGAGGTAGTCGCCCGTTCAATCTCATTTCATACTTTAGCAAATTGGTTCCAGCAAAACCATCTGGCATTATCAACCCTTTGGCATCAGCATCAGCCCTTTTATCGTAAAAACAAAATACTTTGGGTTGCTGTTTCCCTTTGTGCTTATAGTACAGCGTACCTACATCGAAGTGATAACGTGCCAACTTGGGCATATCGCCCAACTTTTTCAGATATTCATCTACTGGCTTCCTCATTACAAACTGTGTTCCAAATTCAAGCCCTGTAACTTTTGCCTCTCTCATGTCAATGTGCAAAGCGTCTGATAGCTTTTCTATCGCTTGTATGGTGCTATGTCTGTCAAGTGGGTAAACATTGCTTGGATACAGGTATTTTGCCAAACTGCCTATAATGGAGTAACCGCCTGTATAGATAGACACTTTCAACCCGTCCAGACTGCCAAAGATGCAAACTTCCCCCGTTTTAAGGTCGGTTTGCTCTTTTGCCTTATCCAGATAACCGCTTATGTCTGGTGTACCTCTCATTCTTGGGTAGAGTAGCTTTAACTTATCATACATTGTTACCAAAATTTGGGTACAACCTACAACTTATTATAAGGAACTTCTTTATTTGGCTTGTTTCCTCAAAGCATCCAATACTTCATTAAAGCCACCCATCACAAGTTGTTTGCAATAAGAGGAAATCAAGACTTTTGCACCATCTAAAACAATCAATTCAATAAAAGACGGTCTAATCTTTTCCGTTTCTGTTACCGCTTTATCGTCTTGGTGAACAATAAACAAAAAGCCATCATCTTTATACTCAAAGAACGGGTTAACCTTGTTCTTGGCACTGTATGTCTTATCTGCCAACGGGTAGCCATAAGCAAAGCCACTTAGTTTACCGTCCACAAAATAATCTTTCAAACCTGTAAAATTCAAGCCATTTTTAGCCTGTAGTCTTATAGATGGAACATTTGCGTTCTCTTTCAGCTTTTCCATAAGGTACATTGATACTTTACCGTTCCTGCCTGTAATAGTTTCTATCGGTGGATAATAACCCGCTTGTGCTGTCACTACATATTTGGGCGTTTTCTTGCTTGTTGCATCAAATTCCAGACGTGCATAATAAAGAATATTGGGCGTTATCATAAGTTTCCCCCTTTCTTTCCTGTAACCACATAGGCAATAGCCTGTTGTTCTGTCTCCTTAATGGTCGCTACTCGGTTCTGTTTCATCCACGCTTCCACCTCTGAACGGTCAAAGTATATTTGTTTCCCGTTTGGACGATAATAGGGTATCTGGTGGGTACACGTTAAGCGGTACAGGTGGGATTTACTTAGCCCCGTCAATAAGGCTACATCTTCCAATGTTAGCACATTCTTTGCAGCCAACAAGGAATAAACCAATATTTTGTTAATCTTTTCTTCCATTGTCTTGGTATTTATATGGAAGTTGTGCCTTAATGCAGTACGTTGGTCGGTTCTGCCTATTTGCACATTCAAAACGGTGTTACCAACTATCACCGTTGTAAGAACAATGCAAACATAAACAAGAAAATCAGCCTGATAGTAAACAAAAAAATAGCACTTAATAGCCACTCTATTTGTGCCTATTAAATGCTACTAAATACCATTTTTAAAGTACTCTAATTAGATAATAGGGTGTTCTTCATGCCGTCTATTTCATCGTTGGTAAACCTATCCTCGTTGATATACTTGTTGTAGTTACTTCTATTCCCAATATCGCCAAACTCGTCTTCTACGGCTTTGAATGTGGGTTTTGTTATCCAACCTATTTGTATTGCTACTTTTATAGTTAATGCTGCCTCTTTTCCTTTTTTCCCTTTCATTACAGCGTGTAACCTTTGAAGTCTGAAACCATCATCGTTTTGCAGACATTTTTTAAATGGTTTACTTTGTCGCCCTTGTTTTTGAACGGATTTTTGTTTATTTGGTAAACGAAATAATTTTTCTATAGGTAGACTTTCTTGGTTATTATTTATTGCAAATTTGCCGTTTAAGGCATTTTCTATTTGCCTGTAGAGGGTGGCACGCTCTTTTTCTTTTTCTTCAATCATAGCGAACGTTACACGTTCATACTGGGATGCACCATCATTCAACCACCTGTTAATTTTTCTCCACTTGCAAAGAAGTTCTGTAAGATACTCTTTCTCTGCAAGCCCTTTTTGGTCTTTATAGCCTAATATAAAGCCGTTTTCATCAATATTATAGTATTCATAGTTTTGTTTATAAATACCATCTACCATGTCCGTTATTTCTCTGTCAGATAGAATGTAATCAATTTCTGGAATTTTCACGTTACCCACTTTATTTGTTAAACACGTTATTTACAAGGTTTACCGCCTCATCTTTTTTCTTATCCACTATCTTGGCATAAATGGTAGTAGTTTTCACCTGTGTATGTCCTAACAGTTTGCTTGTTGTGTACAAATCAGCCCCTAAAGTGAGCATCATAGTAGCGAAGGTGTGCCGGGCCGTGTGGAAAGTTATCGTTTTTGTAATACCGCTATTTTGTGCCCACGTTTTCAGTACTACATTGATATAAGTTGCATAAGGCAAATGAAAGATTTTATCAGTGTCCTTTGCATCGTCCCGGTTGGGCATCCACTTTAAAGCCTCATCAGACAAAGGCAAATACAAAGTCTTTTGGGTTTTCTTCATTACAATCTTTACCCTGTATTGGCTACCGTCTAAAATAACATCGCCCCACGTCAAAGCCTGTATGTCACCTAATCTCAAACCACAAAAGCAACTGAACAAATAAGCCTGTTTGGTGGGTTCATTGATGCACTTGGAGGCTATCAGTAATTTAATCTCATCAACCGTCAAATATTCACGTGTGCTTTCTGGTATCTTAATCCTGTCGTCTGGATTAATCTTTGTGATAGGGTTGTAAGGTATAATTTCTTCTTTTACAGCAAGGTTTAAGGCACAATTCAAGCATCTAAAATAACCTGCTGTTGTTACTTTAGCCATTAGTTTGCCATCTTTTCTTTTGGCGTTATTCAGATAGTCGATAAAACCTAAACAATAAGACTTATCAACTTCTTTCATTGTAACGGTATCGCCTTTGTATTTTATAAGGTGCTTTATTGCTTTGTCTATCTGGATATGAAAAGCGGCACTTTGCCCCGTTTTTAGTTTGTGGTCGCTATAATGCCTCATCCAGTCAATCAAAAGCATCTTGGAACGAGAGGTGTTTTTTGTTACTCCTGCCTCATCGTTTGTAAGTTCTATAATCTTTTGTGCCTTAATAGCGTTTGCTGCCTGTAAGGTATTTGCATTTCTCGCCTTTGCCGTTTCATCCACTTCTGGAATGATATACAGCTTTAAAAATTCATAGGTTCTTTTACCATCCTTGTAAATATCCAGATAGAGGCTTTTATTGCCATTGGATAGACTTTTTGCCCTTAGCTTGATAGGTTCTTTGGCTTTGAGGGCTTTTTTCTTCTTTGCCATAGCTATAATGTTGATTTGTTACCACTGGCAAATATAGACATTTTTTGTTACTCGACAAATACAAGTAACAAACAAGTAACAAAAATAACTCAATAATTACCAAAAGAAAGACAAATCAAGCCTCATTTCCTATTGTAATAAATCACTCAAATAACTGATAATAATTGCTTTTAGTTGTAGTTTAATTGATATTGGTTTTTGTAGTGTAGGTTATTGGCGATGCCCGATCTTGAATGAATGCAGACAAGTCTCATGCCTTTCTTATATACTAACGTTTAATCAATTAAACGGCTGAATTCGGAGACTTATAGGTGTATAGGAGATCATATTTATGAAAACAAATGAAGTTACTACGGCAAAACGTAAATCAAATCATTCATTTCTATTCGTGGGATTAGCTGCATTGTGTATAGTGATACAAATCATTATGTATACATTCTCAGATCCAATCGAACCGGAAGGATTAAAAAACTTTCAATTAATTATCTTATCTGTTGTAAATCCAATAGCAGCACTGATACGTACTCTGATCGCAACAATAATGCATTTTATTTAATTTAAAAGCAAAATCATGGAAAATAACATATCAAAATTCATAGATAGTATTGATTTACGAACAGCTATCATTTGGACTATTATTATTTCATTAATAACTGATATAATATCTAGGTCTACTACGAATGCAGTGCCAACAATGGCAATCAATGGAATATTTCTTTTAATAGTAAATCTTTGTTTTTATTTTATTCTACTGAAAAAAACATTGAAAGCTGGCGACAAGGAACCAAAGCTCAAATTAATTCTTTTAATCGGAAGCTCATTGTTATTAATAACTCAATTTATTATTTTATATGATATTTATGAAGTGATACACTCATCATGGGGAATATTTGCCAGTGCAGCCCCAGCAGAAGAATGGGGAAAATACATACAAGAAGTTACATATCCTAAAACAATATTGTTTTCAATTCTAGGAGGGGGATTAATTATTTACTTCTTTTACTTATTGTCAAAATATACATATCCAGAATTGAAACATGCAATTAGGTTTTTGGGAATTTGGTCAATAGTATGCAACTGGATCACATCTATAATAATTGCGATAGTTATAGTATTTCTATCAACTGATGATACACCTATAAATATAGAGAGTATAACAAAGTGGAATATTAATGTCTTTTGGTATATTGCACTTTTCCTTCTTTATAATAAAGTAGGTAAGGTTACATACGAAGAAAGGATGAACTAAAGTCTTTAAATTAAGAAATACAAGGATAGCTAATAGTGAAAAACATTATGAGAAAAGTAATAAGTTTTATCTACTTAATAAGTGTATGCATTAATATAGTACATGCTCAAACCTATGATTCTATAGAAAAAGAGTTTGGAAGTTTGATAGACAATCTTGCCAAAGATTTCAGTCAACATGACTATATATTATCTGATGCTAATCTAATTTATGAATTAGCTAATAGGAATACATTATTAGCAGATGATGTACTCACTCAAAAGACTATGATTTTTAAAGGGAAAGTAATATCTGCCACTTTTGGTGAGATTTTCGGTGGATATCAAGTAAACATACAACCACTTAATTCATCGGAAATGATAATCCAATCAAACCGGGACGATGGAAATGCAAGAGAAGATGCAAAAAAGCTTATAATAGGACAAACGTATTATTTTCTCGTATTTACTACTGGATATAAAAATGATGCTATTTTAGTACAGGATTATATTGCGGGTAAAACAATGAGAGATATTGCTAAAGGCTTTATCAGTATAAATCCACAAGTTATAAGAGAAAATAAAAAATATGTTCGTGCAGGAATATTTGATGTTATAGCCGTAATAAATCGGACGAAGAATACATTAGCCCAAGAATTTGGTTTAGAAGTATCTAATGATATTCCCAACTTTACAGCCGGATCGACTGTAGGTGGACATGAATATTATGGGATGATCAATGAAAAGTACCCAATAGTGATGAATCTTGCTTGGAGAGAGCCAAGTGAAATAGTTGGCAGCTATTATTATGTAAAAAACGGCAGAAATAATACACTGGAATTATCTGGTTCAATGAATTCCAACGATTACATGGTACTAAAAGAATATAATTCGGCAGGGGAGAATACAGGAACATTTGAAGGTAAATGGAGTTTGAATAGTTATTCCGGCACTTTTACGAATTATAAAGGGGTAAAGATGCCTTTTAAATTATATAGTGAAACTACAGCAACAAATGATTCAGATATAATATTTAATAGTTATCAAAAGTCAAATACATCTTCTATCTCAAATAGTTTATCCTCCTTTTTTAGTAAGAATGTGGGCAAATATCCATCTGATATAAATTTATTAGAATTTCCATTATTAAAAACACGTTTAATAGCATTAGTTGGAAATAATAATTATAATTTTATTAAAACATATTTTCAGGTTGTAACACCTATAAAACTAGGCTTCAATAAGAACCCAAATCTGTACGAAGTTTCAGGTGGTGAGGAACATAATTGCATGTCCAATAATACCACTATAGTCTACAACCAGCAATTGGACAATTTGACAGTGCAACTTATAAAAGAAGGAAGTGATCCATTTATATTTCAAGAGAAAAAAGATGATTCTCCATTCGAATAGTTATATTATGGATTGATTAAAGATTAACGAGGTATCATTAATTTGGTATCTCGTTTTTTTTATTTCCTCCTACCCTAAAAATGCCGAAAACTCTACTACGAAGCCTTGAAATTCCTAACTATGAATTAAACACTTAAATTTATGACAGATACATCCCAATTATGGTATTCGCTCAACAAGGATTGTAGTGACATATCAAAAACTCCGGTAGAATCATACTCCGATTCGAAAGAGACAACGAATAAATTCTCCGATGATATAAAGGCTTTAGGAGAATATTTCCCTCAACTGACTTCTCTATTGAATAAAAAGGATAGTACGGGCTATAACTTAACATTAGAAATAAGCCTTAAAGAAATATTTGTTCTATGTCCACGTGGAAGATGTAGGGTAGACAGATATTCCAAACTCCAGGAATATCTGAAAGAGAATTATAACACAGCCTTAATTATTAAATCACAAAAAACTAAGAAGTATGAAAGTAAAAAGATTTTCAACAGCAAGAGATAAAGAATTGAAATGTACTGATCCCGAAAGTTATATTGATGAGAACGGTATCTTATACCCCCGACTAGCAAAGATGCCAATACAGGACTTGTCTTTGATAGCCAATTTTAGAGTGGAAATGATGAAGCGTTATTATACAGGCAATATACAAGAAGTAGATTACCCCATAGTCGAGCTTCTAATGGACGGGCTCTCTGATATTCCGGTAAGACACAGAATCAGTTGTTTTGAGAATGCGGTATTTATCCAAATAAAATATCCCCCTCAACTATATGGGACTGATGATGCTAATTATGTACGTATAGAATTGGCTGCTCATATATTCAGTCTGACTACCTCTGATATGACAAATATAGCGGATGAGGACGAGGAACTATATGAAGATGGGCATTTATTGGTTAGCCTACAATGGCTAATAGATACATATGAGGATCGGTTATGCCAACTTGTTAATTACGAGAAACTAAGTTTCAAAACTGACGGACAAGGAGAAATATCAATAATAATAGAAAGAAAACTAGAATAATATGAAAAAGAAAATATTCGTTATGGGCAAGGTGTATGATCTCGCCAAGCAAAAAATTAGTGAAATCGAAAATGAAATACAGACGGATTTAGATAAGTTCTCTAGCGGTGGAATAGGATTCAAGATAAATATTACATCCGAGAAAACTCTGGATCTAATATTCACTCGCCAATATAGGGACGGAGAAATTGATTGGCTTAATTATGATTCAAAGACAATTTACTGTACTGACGCAAAGATCATAACTGGTCATGGATTCGATGGTTTTAGAGTTCCCGTCTATTGGGGAGGAGTCCCATACGGTTACCCATTCTTCATGCCAAAGGAGGAATTTATTGAATGCTATAAAAAATCAGCGATTAAACTTGGAGGAAGTCGGTTGAAATTTGCAGAAATAAATACGATACTGGATAAGATTGTTTTTGCCTTGGCGTATTAAAAAGTGAAAAAGGAAAGGTAGTTGTGAGGCTATCTTTCTTTTTTTCGATTTTTATTAAAGAATCATCTTGCTGTTCTTATATATTTCGTACCTTTACCGTAAATAGCAAAACGCTATATTCAGGTGTGCCAGATACCGTAATAAATCCAAAGGCATGGTAACTCATTTTCTCAGGCGCAACCACATGCTGTATTAAGTCCATCGGGTTAATGGCAAATTTCAGAGTTTTCTTATCAAGTACTTCTGCTTTATCAGTGGAGGATACAACTGTTTACTAATTTTTAAAACAAAATTTAATATGAATGATATAATGTATTATTCGGAATTAGCAGAAGAATATTATGAAACTGCTTGTCCAAAGTTTGCTATTAATGGTTACGAAAAAAATGTATTAATAGATACCGATACGGAAAGATGTATTTTTATATCCGGTGACATTGAGCTTAATGAAGAACAACTTCTTTTTCGTTGCAAACGTTCAAAGGGAAAAACAATCATTAATCTGAAAAACAATATTAGAAAACCTAAAAAAGAAGAAGAACTTTTCCCTACGGATACTAGAAAAAGATATGAAGGAAAAATCAGAATTGAAAAAGAAACGTTGAATGATGGAGCTATCTTTGAAAATGAGTATATCCTTCTACCGCACGAGTTAAAAGAAGGTTCTCATCTATTGACTAGAATCAGTAATTTAGATCACTATCTGGATACCTATACCAATAATCGGGCATACTATCGGGATAATTTTGAAATACTAGCAGACTTGGAAAAACAAGTAGCCAATGCTGAATTGGGTTTTCTACCAAAATGTATACTAATTTCGTATAAAGATGACGGTGATGTGATATTTTTCTTTTCATATTTCGAAGAGGATAATATGGGAAATCTTTTTGCTATTTATGAGTTTGATACTACAGTAAGCTAACCGAAAATAAAATAGGAAGATAAGTACCCTAAACAAGTAGTTATCTTCCTGTTTTTCTTATCAAACATGAATACTAAAAAGGTAAATCATCAGAATTAGATAGGGCTGTTACAATAACTTCCTTTTCTTTAGGCTGCTGCAAATCAAATAAATGAGTGTTTTTAAGAATGAAATTTACTCCATCATCTGATAACATACAAACGGGGTATTCATTCCCATTATAGTCACTATCCATTCTAGTAGCAATAAAATCCTTTGACTTTAATAGACGCATTCCAATACTAAACGCGGTATCATTAAATCCAGCTTTTGTCATTCTATTCCGTAAGTCATAAACATTTGCGACAGATTCATCTGTATATTGTTCTCCAATGATAAAAGCCAATAGAGTTAATTCATAGGGTTGAAGTCCCTCTGTCTCTTTCATTGGACTTTCTAGTATTTTTTCCGTTCTTTTTTGAGATTGAATGTATGCTTTTATTTTTTCTATAATTTTATCTTTTAATACACTGAAATCGCTAGCAGATTCAGTTTTGTACTTTATTATATTTTTATGCCGTACATCAAAAGGAAAATCTTTTCGACTTTCATCACAAACCATTACAACATCTTTGCCTAAAGCAAAAGCATACCCAAGCTCATACCAAACATTTGGATTATCAACCGATATATCCGCAAAGCATATTTTTGCATTCTTAATTTTAGATTCAATGTCCTCGATAGGTATTTTAACCATAGGATCTAAATCAACTCTATATGCTAATAGCCCTACAGATTCTATTGCGGGTTTATAGATATCATCAAACCTTTTCGTGAATTTTAGATCACTAATAGGTTGTATTACAAAGCATTCATTATTCATATCTTTAATATATTTGACAACTGCTCACTATGAGTAATTACATTCTTACAAAAATATATAAAAAATGAGACATTAAGTATATTAACTTGAAAAATAAAAGATCATTTTACTGTATTCTTGTAGCTATATTTTTTCTTTTAGCCAAAACCTCCACTTGCGTGTACATTGGCAGTACTTCTTTTTTCCGATTGTGACAGGTTTATTACTTGAATCGCCTTGATACTCTACCTTATTACCAAAAGGATCATATTGACATACATTTTTTCGATAGCCCTGCTCCATTGGTTCGGTTGGTAATTCTTCGTCAATCCATTTAATATGTATGCCATCATCGAAAAGAGAATTACCCATAAGAAGATATTCATAAACATAGGTTGGTCTTGATTCAATTATAGGTTTACTATCTTTGTTTATTACCTTAATTCCTCTGATAAGAATAGAAGCTCTATATTTTTTATCTTCATTTTCAAAAGTAAAATCAATTCCCGATACATGTGCGTTAAATGAACCAAAGGAATAATACTCATTCTTCATAGTAGGATCTTTTATTTTATCAGAAGTATGATACATAATATAATCCTTGATCTTTGCTCCATCACCTTCTTCATGGTAATAGAATTCAATATCACGAAGATAAATCTTTCTATTGTTTACTTGGAAATATCCACCAAAGAAGAAATGGTGAGCAAGTTTATTCATTTCCTTTAGCAATAACTTTTCATCTCCATTTGCTCCTTGAAAAGCCTCCAGAATTCCTTTTAATGTATTTTTCATTTTATTATTTTAGTAAGTTGTTCATACTTTTCTCTATTCTCCTTTCTATAGCCAAAATCCATGAGATAATTACTAGCCGATAAAGTTTTTAATCTTACTGTTATAAATAGTGATATTAGTGTAAAAAAAAGACCAGCCAAAGAGGCGGAGACAATATATAACACGCAGTTATTTTGACCAATAGATGAATAGAAGCAATTCCAAGACTCTAATAATAAAGCTATAAAAGCTGATAAATGTAATATTATCACCACACTCCACGTGATAAGGAAAACCCATCCTATTAATATATTCAATTTAGACACTGAATAAGCACCACTATCAATATTACTTAATTTCTTATTACAGTAGAAGCCATCATCATCTTTTTTCTCCATATCTTTATCTAAAAAGTCTACTTTTCCCATCAAATATATTTGTGGTATTCCTAATTCATGTTTAAACTCTTCTTCAAAATCTGAGATAGCTTTTGCATATACTTCATACCATGCTTTAGACCCTTTAGCCATTAACACCCAAATAACAGACAGTGTAAAACCTAATAATCCAATAGCAAAGGCAGCACCATGAAGAATCTTGTAATTTAGTTCTATAAATACATTATTGCTAAAAAGATTTGAGATAAGAATACCATACCCTGAAAGCGTTAATGTTAAAAATACTGCTAAGAAGATTGAACGCTGCCAAAGATTGGTGATTTCCATATCTCGACATCTATATAATTTATTTAATGTACGTTCAAGGTCACATTTTTGATTACCTTTCCGTTTCCGATATATCATATTCCGTAATTTTATATATTGTCCTTTTCTGTAAAAGTAGTTATAAAATCATTATATTAAATGGAAAATAAGAAAATTAACAAAAAGAGATAGTCGTTCCTAACTATCTCTTCAACCATTTTATTTATATGCGCTATTGACTATCCCTTCAATCTCTGTTCCGTCAAAATCAGGTTCAACATAACGCAACATCAAATACATAAGAGCATCATCTTTTGGAACACCATAGTCATGTAATTTACAAGCAAACCGAAACAGATTAGAATTCCGAAATCCCCGACTAACAGGAAAATACCTATCCGATAGCTCTTGTACTTTCTTTATAGCCTGATCAGGATTCTTAAATTTAGGTGGCTGTAACATGAGATTTTTCCAGAATGTTACACCTGTACTTTTTATAGTCTTTGATGCCACATAAGGAGTAATCTTTGCTGTTGATGAAGAAGGTACAAAGTGGTATATCTCTGAATCTGCATTATAATATACCTTTGGATCATAACTTATGAAATGTGCCCTTGATAGATTGTCGCATTTAGAATCTATATGCGTATTCCCCAAGTACCCACTGATTGAGCTATACAGTTCTTTATGAAAAGCCGGATCAAGGAAATCATGTTGGATAATTAGTTTTATTCCTCCTCTTGGTGAATGGAAAGCCATCTTAACATAAGGGTCACTCGTGTGTTTCACCCAATCAGAATCCCTTTCCGTTAATTCATTAGGGAGATCATAATCTAAGTCTATACAGATATAGCAAGAATAATCTAGTAATGCCGTATCTAATCTTTTTCCAAAAATGCCATTAACCAAAACTACAGGTAATTTCTTCTTTAACCAATCTTGTTTTTTCTTATTACCCATATTTCTCTGAATATCTAAAGTAATATCCTTTATATATCCATAAGGAGTTTCTATTTTATTCTTTAGATCAAGTAATTCTGATATACAGACATACTGATTCCTAAATAATCCTTCTATTAAAGTTATCTTATCTGTCATATTCTATTTATTATAAAAGGTGGGATTTAAGTTATTAATCTCTTATATAATAGTAATGTAGATCGTAGGAGAATATCCCACCTAACGAATTTTTACTATCGTACCACTTTGAGGATAATATTATACTCCTTCTTTAACGTATCTCTTAACGGATCATACGAGCGAGCTTTCTTTTCTTTCATGGGGATAAGTACAAGGATATCCTTCAACCTAATTGTAAGTGTATATGTCCTACAATACTTTATGGCATCCAATAGTTTAGGATCATATCCACACAAGGCTACTACCTTCTTAAGAAATACAGGTGTTCTTTTTGTTGCTGGCATAAGAACAGGCATTCCACTTATGTTTACCCCCGTATCACTATTCTCCCTAAAATAATCAAAGACATCTTTCATTAGCTGTGGATCTATATCATCTGAATAGAATACATGAATCGGATCACCATTATGTTGTCTTATCCGTAACCTACATATAGCTTGAATCATTCCGGCTGTTCTTATTCTTCGTTCAGTCGAATGAATACCGTAGTTTTTATTAATCAAGGATAATCCAGATTTACCTGTTCGCCATTCTCCGACAAAAGAGATGCCCGTATAATTACTAAAAGCATTGGTAGCCTTGTCTTGACCAGAACCCCGATAGATAATACTGTATTTTCCTGCCAATCCTTTTTTATTCAGTTCTTCTTCAAGCACTTTCATTAGATTCAGGTGTTTATCTTCTTTATCTGGATCACTGTCTCTGGCTACCATATATTTCCATGTAACAATAAGTAACGGAGAAGCCTGTTGTATCTGATCTGCCAACTCATCAACTATATCCTGTATTCTGTCACGAATTGTATTATCGTCTACATCTTTCTCGAACAACCATCTTTCAAGGGACATCGGAAACTCTTGAAAAGTAATAGGTGACGAGTACATCTTCCCCGAATTTTGGATCAACCTAAAAGGTGTTTTCTTATAATCGCTTAACACATCCGCAGTAGCATCTAGTATGATAACATTCATCTGCATCCCCTTTACCACCCAATCCTTTATAAAGTGATATATTGGATAATACTTCCCTTTTGCATTCCATATAACTGAATAATTTTGGTTGATATACACTAATACCTCTTCCTCTCGATATGTATTTAAGGCTGACTTAGTACTATATAAATGATCGCTGGTTTTTCTTAAGAATGTACTATTCACAGCCTTCATTTCCTGTATTCCTAAACAATGGTAATATAAACCTGCTCCAACGGGGATACTACCTTTTGATGATGTCCCCAAGTTACCCATATAAGCAAGAATTTTAAGCCGTTCAAATGTATTAAACGGTTGTATAAAGGATGGCTGTTCGTCTATTATACAAAACTTGCGTACTTCGGTAGACCTTAGTAATGCTCCTAAGTTTCCAGTATATTTAGCTATATCAACTATTTTCTCATTATCATAAGCAAATAGGGCTGGCAGATAATCCCAATAGAGGTGAACACTGGGAACAATCAGAACCTTTTTCTTTGTTACCTGTTCAGGATGTGCTATGTAACTACTGTAGTAATAATCTTCTTGATGTAAAATCACTATTTCGTCTTTCAATGCAAGGAGAGACAGACTTTCCAGTCTTTTCTTCATATCATTTGCATCGGCACGTGTAGCAACAAAGATCACTATTCCCTTATCGCATCTCTTGGCAACCAGATCACAAGTAGCAGTACTCTTTCCACCTCCACATGGGAGAGGAACAATAAAAGCCCCTCCCTTACATGGAATTATGGCATCTCCGGTTTGATGTTTAATAGTTAAATTTGTATCAGACGGATCGAACACAACTTCTATGTCCTTGTAGTCTCTTACTTTTGGCATAATGCTATCTCTTTAAAAAGTCCATTTTTTACTTCTTGGCATTTCTGTGAGTATATCTACCATTATATTGCTATCAGGTAGCTTTGTCTGCTGCAATGCGAAATACAAGCTAATATCTTCTATCAGTGCTAATTTCCGGTCTATATCAGTATCAAGAAGAGAGATCAAGTCTCCGTTATCATCTACAGCCAACCATCCCCTTGATAAGAATATCTTAGCAGGAATTACATGTAGCATCGGTGCGTTGGCATTACAATGTAGATTGCATGTCAATTTTCCTATGAGTCCTGTGTCTAAGCGTATCTTTTGCGGCAAACAGAGGATGTATCCCTTCTGCTTAAATTCTTGTAGTGTCATCATATCCTTGTTTAATTATATTCTCGTATCACTTTGGTAAACTTATCACTATGGAGAGGTAATTGAGTTTAACCTTTTTAATTATTATTTGAGGATAATTTATACTTCTCATTTTGAAAGAGAGAGGTCTCTCACCCCTCCCTCTATTTTCCAACTTTAGCTTAAGGCTTCTCGCTCGGTAAATGCTTTCCAATAATTCTTGAAAAGACCTGTAATAACCTGATCTTTGCTCCTGCTAGTAGTCTTCTTTGCATTATCAAGAGATTCTATCTGCTCTTTTGAAAGAGAATTAAGAAACTCGATGACATGAGCATACGCATCGTTAATCGGCTTGTTTTTGTTAATGAGTTGCTCTACAAAACTAAATAGCATTTTAGGAGTTATTTTCAAGCCAACTGTCTTTATGTTCAATTTAGCAATAGCAGTATCATAAAGATTTTTATTACGGTCAAGTCCATCCTCATCAACTAGTGTTTCCAATTTATCAGGGTCTTTTGAATCAATGGCAGACTTAATCATGGCTTTTGAGTAAATCTTTTTACCCCCAGAAACGAATAAGGAAGCCGCAGAATCAGAAATGTTTTCTGTACTTGCTAAAGATTTCAGCCATTCCAACTTGGAAGTATCAAGACCACGAACTTTTGCTGTCTGGATAGCCATCGTTAGCCAATCAATTCCATCCCAAGGATTCACAGAAGTATTCGCCTCCTTTAATATCGTCATAAGATCATATTGATCTGTAAGTGGTAGAATAAAGTAAGCTTCATAGTCCTCACCAGCCTTTTTAAGTTCATTAATGGCTTCCCAACGGTGCTGACCATCCAATATCACTAGAATGTGTTCAAGATCAGGGGTATCCTTGGTTATTACATTGCCAGCATAGTCTACTACATCAAGATCCGCTTCGATACATTCCTTAGCCGAAAGTACCAAGAAAGGGGTTATAACCCCCTTTGCGGCTCTGATTGATTCAATCTTCTTTTTTACCTCCTCCTTATCAATGTCCCTGTTTACTAAAATGCGAGCAAACCGATATTTATATGTAAGAAGAGTTGTGAGAGTAAAAATTTGCCTACGAGTGAGTTTTAACGGTTCTTGTTCAGTCTCCTTATCAGCTTTCGGAGACTCCACTGAGGCGTTCTTACCTTTTTGAGGAGCTGCACCATTCTTTTTTGCGGATTTCTGTTCTTTCTGCTCATTTAACATAGCATCTACTGTTTTTCTTTCTTCTACCATTTTCTAAGATTTTAGTGGTTATTTTTTTTAATTTCGTGAGCAAATATAAGTGAATAAATCAAACGTTTTACGTATCTTAATTTTCTTGATTTCAATTAGTTATACACACGATTACCTGATTATAATCGATCTTATATCACTACATTTTATTCTCATATTTGATCATATTTAGCCATAGCTGAACCTCATTGACTGTCTCTGATTTGTTCATCAAAGAGTTTTGCTGGACATTCACTAATGAAACTGTTACCATTGGAGCTACACCAGTCTCTCCAATCTGTCCTACCTGTTCATTTAAGACAAGTAATTCTCAGTTCTTTTCCTTCATGCTTTTCTTGATTTATGAATAGACAGCTTCACCATTGAAAACAGCCGGCATATTTTCCAGCGAAACTGTCTATTCCGGTTAATTACTTGGAGTACTTACGCCCCCATTTTTTATTAGACACTTTTAGTAAATCTAGAGCTAGATCAGCATCGACTACAATGATCTTCCCGTTTTGAGAAATAGCTTCGTTAATGACACCACTTGATTTGATTCTTTGAGCTGTTGCTTGACTACAGCCAAAGAGCTTACTTATGCCAATTAGACCATATACATACCGTTTCTCAATTGACGGATTTGTGTTAGCTCTTCCATCTTTACCTTCATTAGCAAACCCTTCATTTAATGCCTCTATCAGATCACCTAAGGTAGCTTGTAAAAGAGGCTTATCTCTTAATGCTAAAGCTTTCATTATATCTTTTTTTATATTAGTACTCTATTGAAATCCTTGCTACGATCGTTTTGATTTCTGGCACAAATATATGCACAAAAAAATGGAATTACAGTAGGTGTAATTCCATGATTATTAGATATATAACGCAAATTATATGAACGTTATATATATGTTATATAGAGTATTATATTATGAAGTCAATTAGTATCTTTCCATTTTAAGATTCTTATATTTTGGATATTCTCCGCTATCTTTAATCTAATCTCTTCCGGTAATTGTTTTGTTCCTATTTTCCCTGTTTTTAATGTATTCTCACTTAACTTTTTTCCTTTCGGCATAAAAATATTACTGGTTATTTTCCATATGCCATCAGGAACAGTTTTAAGTTTTCCTTTAGCATCTTTACCATATAATTCCCTTATAAAAACTTGAAGGGTATGACGGTCACCATTCCATAATACAGTTTTTGTATCAGTATTAGATGTACTGCTCCCTAAAAAAAAGCACAAAGGCTGTCCGGCATCAACATAACTATAAAAAGCTTGGTGAAGTTTTACCAATTTCTTATTATCAAATCCATCTGGCATAGGTAAGCGATAAATATCATTATTTGTTAATGGAGAATCTACAATATCACAAAAGTGAATTATATGTTCATCGTTTTTGTGTTTATAAATATTATACTCATCCTGCATAAAGCCATCTATACCTAAATCTCGTAATTTCCTTATAATCCATTCTTTTTCCTCATTTTTTAGCGTATTATTATGCATCATACGAAAAAATGGAGATAATATACGTTTCTCAAAAAATGTATAATAGGTCCGAAAACAATTTAGTTTATCAAGAGCATAAGTATATGTTAGTATCACATTCTCTAGATTGAATATACCAGTGGTGTATATATTACTTTTCCATTCTTCATATTCAGTACTAAACTCTCTTACTACACGATCTATAGCCACAAATTGAATAAAAATCCAGTTTAATTCATGTTGTTCATTTTTATGGACAACGGGTAATCCTCTTTCTAATATTTTTTTTCTAATATAATCATCATAAAAAAACTTAGCTTTAAACATCTCACCAATCCAATTGTTTATTTTATCACTATATTCAAAAAGAAACCATTTGGGAAAAGATTTTTGGTCTGTTTGATATGTATTCTCTAACGATTTTTTTTCTTCAAACGTAAAGCATCCGGGATACAAAAAATCTAAAGCATCTGTCAAATTCATAATAGAGAAAATCATTCTTAAAAAAGATTCTGTCGCAAATTCTGTTTTTTTAGAATCTAAATTCAGACATTCTTGCTCAATTGTTTTAGATTCATATTCAAAATATGAATGGATCTGACTAGACCAGATACTAGCTATGGATTTTGGAAAATATAAAGTCATTAGATAAAAATAAAAAATAAATCTTCGGTCTGGAGATAACGAATCTGTTGTCATCTTTTTCCTATTGATTTCATTAATCGAAGAGAATAATAATGGAGCGATCGCATCTTCTATTAAAAATTGTCCGTAACTATCTTTATCCTTACCGATTAAATAAGTATCCTTGTCTATTCTCTTATAGAAAATACTAGCTTCGTTTAAAGTGATATTTTCGTTTTCCATAATAATGTTAATTTGAGATTATTGCAATAAAAAGCAGCATCCGGTTTTCCCGAATGCTGCCTCAAATATATAAAATTTTGTTAAGCTATACTCCTAATATGTTCACAAAGTTCTTTCAATTGTGTCGGATTCATTTTATCTAGATTTTCTATGATATCAGACTTATATTGGTGAGTATTCCATTTTTCCATTTGCATCTTCTGTGTTTCGTCTGCTACTTCTATATACGGCTTCATACTTTCATAATCTGCGTGTCCGGTACAACTCATCACAACAGTCGGAGATATACCTAAAGCTAAGGAACAGCAAACGAAAGTTCTACGTCCATCGTGACAGCTTATCGTTTCATAAAACTTATGGATTTCTTCATGTCGTTGCGTACCTATAAAGTAGGTTTCAACTATCTCTCTATCTAAACCAGCCAACTCAGCAGCTTCTTTCAAGTAATCATTAAGTTTTTGATTCGAAGCAACAGGGAATATTGTACCGTTCTTGGAGTGATACCATGAATATTTATCTATAATCTTTTGAGCATTTTCTATTATAGGAACAGTAATTCTATCATTCGTTTTTTGAGTATACATCTCAATATTCCCATTTGAAATATGCGCTCTCTTTAATGCGCTTAAATCAGAATAACGTAAAGATGTAAACGCCATAAAACAAAACATATCTCTAGCTCTATCTAAATACTCTTTGCTTTTAGGAAATTGGAAAGATGCAAAATGGAGTAATTCTTTATATTTCAAAAAAGTCACTTCCTTTTTAGTCACAGTTAAGTTTACCTTATAGCTGAGTACTCCTTGCTCTACTGGATAACCATTAGCATCAATCCATCTAAGAAAAGACTTTAATATTCTGAATTGTTTTACAGTGGTGCGGTTACGATATCCATTTTTCACATACCATTTTTTAAGTTCTGTCATCTTATTCTTATCAAGTGTCGCTAGAGATATGTTGGGATCACAGCTGTTTAAATGATTCCATGCTTGAACATATTTATGATGTACAGATTCACTCCAGCTCCTCTCTGTAGAGCAAACTTCTAAAAATTCATTGAAAATTTCACGAAAAGACTTTTCTTGCTCTATTGGATTATCTGGTACTACCTCTTCTTTTATTCGTCCCAGCTTCTCATTAACCAGTTCCTTCAATTCACTTTTGGTTGGCAACTGAGAATTTAAGCTGTATTCTGTGAAAGACTCTTCGATGCACTCTAGAAATTGAGAAATACGATTGTTAATATCTCTAGCTACCACCGTCTTTCCACCAACTTTATGAGTAGTATTATACCTAGCTCTTTGGTTCTCTTTATTCCATTTGTCTGGATCGGCATTACAACCAACAGAAAAACCAACTTCGTCCTTCCGATTATTCCATCTAACACGAATAACTACTTGCCCCTTATTATTAAGGAATGCTCTACAACTGTGATTAATTTCTATCATACGTCTTACTGTTTTGAGGTTTATTTTCAGCGAAGATAGAAATAAAAATTGTGGGGAATACAGGGTAATTCTTATTCCCCCCTTTTTTGAGCGTACAAGATTTTATGTGCTATAAAAAGATATGGTTAATTACATACAGCGTTGATATACAGTAATATATGTAATCGGATCAAAGCAGTTATGATCAAAGCAACAATACCTCCAGCTCCACCAAAAGAAAGAAAGCTCTGAAATAATCAGAGCTTTCTTTCTTTTTATTCAGCTTCTTGTCTTCCGAACATGTTTCATCCGGGCTTACCCGTAGAATCATGTAGTTTTGCTCTTTCCTTTCTTATCTATAAACTTCCTTCAATAGATTCAGTAGCAACTGTTGTCCTACCACATTAGCCCGGTTTTCACTTTTAGTATTGAATGTATTCATAGATTCATTCATACCATCCAAATCGACAGGTGCGGTATACTCCTTGATTCCTTTGATACAGGCAGGGATATCCAGCGTAGTGATAATTACTTTTCCACTTCCTGCCGGTATCACCTGTAAGGCTGAATATACCTCTTTCTTATGGTCGGAAACACAGCCTACAAGTGTCTCACCATTGAAACACCGCAAACCGATACGACGCCGGTTGTACGTGGCAAAGCATTGATATTCCCAGTTGAAAGCACTATTTGCCGGCAGGTTCATAAAGATAGGATGCTCCCGGTTGAAGAAATTACCTCCATACCATGATTTACCCAGAATCTTCGAACCACGATAGTCCAGTACCTCTTTATCTGCCAGGAATTCTGCCCAACGTTCCGGATTGTCTACAATAATCAGAGTATGTCCTTTATATACCCATTCCATGATGTCGCTCATGCCACTGCCCCATTGCGTAGGTTCATAAGCGCCGACCAGCAGATAATCTCCTTCAGGAGTGCCACCTTTGTAAACCGGAACCTCCATGCCGACACCACGTAAGAAGTTTACCAGAGCTCCTGTCGTATCGGCTACACTGCCCCGTGTTGTGATGCCTTTCGTATTCAGTTCAACCGCAAACAACAGATCGTCTCCCTTGACCAATTCTGTTTTACCTTTCAGTAAGGAAGCCTCTATACGGGTATAACCTTTACTCTTCGGTATAAATGCCCAACTGCTTTGCAGGCATTGACCGTAGTCGTTTCCACCTTTCACTGTCACCCGTTCCTTATGACTGGCCACTACGTTTCCACTCTCATCTTTGGCTACCAGATTCAGTATATAAGAACCTTTCAGATTCTTTTCGTTCACAATGTAAGTGCCCACCAACGTTGTATCTCCTGTACTCACTACCTTGCGGTTCATCTTGACAGCCAGATAAAGAGGGGCATTGTAGCGGGCCATGACTTCCGGATCTCCTTTTGGGAAACGGTAATTGTCGACGATGCCCGAATGATTCTCAAGCTTCATACTTTCCCAACCATTTACGGCATACGCATCTACTGTATTACTGATCCGGATATTCTCTATGATCCTTCCCTGATAATAGAAAGAAACATTTCCCATAGAACGCGTCAGGTCATCCACTGTGGGGAAGGCTTTGTCGAATCCTTTCTCTTTCAGAAAACGGTCGTAGGCGTCATACCATTGCAGATAATCGTCCGCTTCCCAACTATTCATCTTGCCGCTTTTCAGGATATCTTCGCGAATGAGTTGCAGGCGTGGAGGAGTACCGATAGCCCCGTCTTCACCCCAGTATACAATTTCTTTCTTATGATCGGAGAAACGGTGATAGTTATCTTTACCCAGATATAAGTTGTCATGATAACATCCGGGACCACCTGCATGATGCCGGTCATACCATCCATAGTCGTAGAAGGTAGTGTCATAAGGCATCAGATGCAATTTGAAACGCGTATTGTGTTCCTCCGCCGGATTTTCTCCGTTGCTTGAATTATAAGTCAGGATGCGGGTAGGGTCCAAAGCATGTGCCATGCGCATCTGGTCATAATCTTGAGTCTGGGGATAAGCGCCACGTTCATTATGCAGATTGTAGATGATGAGTGACGGATGGTTACGGTCCCGCTTCACCATGCGTGCCAGTTTCTCGTTGCGGTAGGCAAAATAGAAATTACTTTGCTTGTCGTTGTCATTGAAGTTTTTGATGGGGTACTGATTACCTCCGGGTTCTTCAAAATAGAGTAATCCCAATTCATCAGCATAGTCCAGAATGTTGGTTTGCCCGATATTCCGGTGAAAGTTCAGCATGTTTAATCCCAGTTCTTTGGCAATCGTAATTTGCCGTTTGGCCAGTTCATCGGAAGGAGTGATACCATTATAAGGCCAGAATCCCCATGAGATAGCTGTCCGTAATACGATTCGTTTGCCGTTCAGGAAGAACTGTCGGTCTCCTTTTACGTCTTTTATTTCGAACCAGCGGAAACCGAAACGCTCAGTTACGGCATCGTCGTTCAGAGAAATTTTCAGGTCATAGAGACGAGGCGAGTCTACGCTCCATAAGTGTGCATTGGGCACTTTGATTTGGTAAGTTTGCAGGTTCTCACCTTCTTTCAGCGATTCCAGGCGGACATTCTTGCGGTATACGGTCTGTCCGTTGGGATGTTCCTTGATTTCCAGGCATAATTCCTTGTTTGTGACAGAAGCTCCGGTTTCATTGACTGCCCTGACTTCTACTTCAATGGCATGAGGTTCCGGTTGGTTTTTGATGAATACATCTTTCACATAAAGCTTTCCGGTAGCTTCCAGTTCCACTTTTCCCGTAATACCACCGAAGCCGTGTGAGGGATTGGTGCGATATACTCCCCAGGTATAAACCTGTGAATCTTTCCAATTGAAGTTCCCGTTAGGATCTGTAATTCGGAAAGTGATTACATTCTTCTTGCCCGGTTCTATAAAAGGAGTGATGTCGATGGAGAAAGGAGTACTGTTCACTAAATCATATCCTGCCAGTTGATGGTTGACAAATATTTCAGCACGGAACCTCACGGAGCCGATATTCATTGCAATTCGTCTGTCTTTCCATTCGGCAGGAATGTCTACTTCTGTTTCAAACCAGGAAACTCCCGTATAGTTTCCTGTCACTCCGAATGTCTGTCCGTTCCATCCCCACAGGTGCTCTTCTACTGTGGCAGGCAGATTGATACCTGTTTTATCGGGATGTTTCAGTAATTGCCAGCCCCCTGTCGGAGTGTTTACAGGCAATGTTTTGATATCTACCGGCGGAAGATATAACTCATCATTCTGCCAGACGGCTGCACGGTCTAAGGTGATGTTCCACGGTTGGGAGGACAAGTCGAGGTTTACTCTTTCCTGAGAGGAGCCGATGAAAATATTCAGTACGACACCTGTTATTAGTAGTAGAAACTTCTGATTCATACTTTATATATTAGCTTCTGATTGATGTTTTTTTATGGAGGATTATTTCAAATAACTGAAAGGTTGCCATCCTTTCAATACAAACGCCGGATTCATGTAATCCGCAATGAGCGCTGCGTCTTTTTGCGCATCCAGTTGGCGTGAATAGGCATGGCGTTGTGTTACATCCACCGGTTTGCCTGTTTCCATATCGCAAGTGTTGAACTCATACATCCGGGAACTTTTCTCACCAATAGCACTCCATCCTTGTGGGATAATGTTTTTCACCTTACAGTTGATTACCACAAACTCTGCGTCCGGGTAAGCGGTTCCGTGATTGCTTTTTGTACGTCCATAGTCGGCTTTCTTTCCGTCGGGGGCGGTAAAGGTACATTCTACAAAGACATCACCATGATTTCCCGTAGTGTTTCTTACCCAGGAGAATGGGCCTCCGTCGTTGCGGAAGTTACTGCGGTAGGCAAACAGACTGCCACGTCCCAGGATGGTGTCACCACCTCCGTCCAGTTCACACGACTCCATATAGATTGTTCCGTTTGCTTGCAATGCATCTCCGGAACCGATGATATGTACACTGTAGAGGGCAATACGTTCACCGTTCAGCAGCAAACCTTCAGCTTGTCCATGCAGGTCGGTAGCTATGGTCAGGTCTTCCAGTAGGATGTCGCTGCAATTATCCAGCATGAAAGCGGCTCTTCTGGACGGGAATGTGCCCGGCCATTCGTTGGTTTTCACTGTCAGGGGATGAGGATTGAAAACTTCGTTGTTAGCATAGTGTACCCGGGTCCGGTCCATTCCTGCACCTTTAATCTTTACATTTGTTTTGTTCCGGGCATATACCAGTTCTTCGTAGTCGCCGGCTTGTATCAGGATTACGGTTTGTTTCTGACTGAAATCGGGAATAAAGTCGAGTGCTCCCTGCACGGTGTTGAAATCACCTTGTCCGTTTGCATCTACAATCAGTGTGTCTGTAGAAGCGGGAGCGGAGTCTTTGGTTTTGAAGCTCCAGTTATGCTCTTTGCTGATACCGTGGAAACTGTGGTCGGGTAAAGTCAGAACACCTTCGTCTATGGTGACATAATAACTATGGTTATAGTCGAGCATATTGTTGTGCAGATAGATGGTTGCCGTCGAATCGCGCACGATGATGGGATGGAAATGAAACGCATCTGTAAATCCACCGATGATGTTCAGCTGGTAATCGGGTGGGGTAGGTTCTGCCGTACCTGAGGGGGTGCCGGGGCGAGTATCCCTGTTAGTAGGCATATGGGTACGTGTATAGTCGTAAGGTATTTTGGTGTAATCACATTCCGGTCCATACGTGCGGCTTTCGGTAGGTCCGGACGGAATACTCAGATCCAGACTGTCCACTATCTGGTGCGACATCGCATCATAAATGCGTATCATTCCGGAGTCACCTACTATGGGGCTATCCGTGAAAGTTAGTACCAGATGGGTATCCGGATTTACATTCTCAGCACCGGCAGCCGGAAACAGTTCGGCGTTTGGTGATTCAGGTTGGTTGCAGGCCGACAGAAAAGGCAATATAGCCAGCATAACAAACAAAGGTTTCATCATTGTTATCTCTTAATTTAGTAGTTCTTTGGGAAATTATATAGGGTGCAAATATAGGCCATCCTCCCAATTTCATTTTATAATATCTGTGCGATTCATTACAATTTCAGTTCATCAGGATGTTTTTTCAGTTTATATTCTTTAGGAGTACAATTCATGGTCTCTTTAAACACTTTGCTGAAATACTGGGGAGTTGCAAATCCACTCATATATCCCACTTCAGAAACAGTATATTGATCTTGTTCCAATAACTGAACGGCCCGTTTTATGCGCATACTTTTCATGAAGTCCACAGGTGAAACTCCCATCAGGGATTTCATCTTCCGGTAAAATACTGTACGGCTCATTCCCATAGCTTCAGCCAGGTCGTCTATCTTAAAGTCAGGATTGTGAATGTTTTCTTCTACACTCTGAAGTATATTCCGGATAAAGTCATCATCAAAATGAGTCACTTGGGGAGTGGCAGATTCTATCTGGTCTGTTATATTCGTTATTTTTTCTCTCTTTATTTTAGAGGTGTAATAATCATATAGCATTTGCCGCTGTTTGAACAGGGAGTCTACTTTCGCTTTCAGATAAGTGGAACTGAAAGGTTTGGTAATATATTCGTCCGCACCATACTCCAATCCCTGAATCTGATCGCTCAATGAAGACTTGGCTGATAATAGAATAACGGGGATATGACAGATATTGCTGTTTGCTTTTACTCTTTTCAAGAACTCTATTCCATCCATTTCGGGCATCATAATATCACTGATGACGATATCCGGCATTTCAGCCAGGGCTTTATCTAATCCTTGCTTTCCATTTTCCGCTTCAAAAACCACATAATCTTTGCTTAGCACATTGCATATAAAATGACGTAGTTCTTCATTATCTTCAATAATCAGAATCCGGGTTTCTTTATTTTCATCTTCTATGAGCTTCCCCTCATTCTCTCTCTGCAATTCAGAATTCTCACTGTCATTCAGGATGAATTCTACATTGCTGTCTGCACTGAAGGTCTCATAGCTTCCTGGTAACCTGACCGAAAAGGTACTGCCTTCGCCTAATTTACTATCTACTTTTATGGTGCCATGCAGTAAGTTCAGCAATTCTTTTACCAGAGACAGACCGATGCCTGTCGAGAGGTTCGGATCAGCCTCGTCTAAAGTTTCAAAACGAGTGAACAGTTGATTGATCTTTTGGGCATTGATACCACGTCCTTCATCTTTTACCTGTAAGTACAGATGATCCTTTTCACCGGTTACGGATAAAATTATCCTTTTCTCATTGGATGTATATTTGAATGCATTGGATAACAGATTAAAGAGAATCTTCTCCAGTTTATCCACATCTGTGTACATCACAAAAGAGTTGAAGTTGCAGTTCAACTGGAATTCTATATGTCGTTTGTGAGCCATGGAAGTGAAATTCTCATAGATTTTCATTATCAAAGGAATCACATCCAACTGTTCTACCATCACTTTCATCTTATCATTCTGTATCTTACGAAAATCCAGTATCTGATTGATTAGCCGTAGCATTCTGTCTGTATTTCGTTTGGCAACCTGCATATTCTCCAGGCCTGCGTCAGATAGTTTCTCATTACTGATGACTTCATCTATCGGACTGGCTATCAGTGTAAGTGGAGTGCGAAGCTCATGAGAAATATCAGTGAAAAAACGTAGCTTCAGATTGGAAAGCTGTTGCTCGAAATCTACTCTGCGCTGCAAATTAGTGATGCGGATTACGATATATATTATGATGAGCAATGCAGCAATACCTATGACAATATAGAGCAATATCGCCCAGATTGTTTCGAAAAAGGTCGGTTCGATATGTATAGGCAAAGAAGTTGCGTTATCTACCCATACCCCATCTCCGTTAGTCGATTTTACCTGAAACAGATAATCGCCTGCCGGTATGTTTGCCAGACTGGCTGAATGACTGTTTCCCAATTCAATCCACTGGTCATTCAATCCCTGAATGCGGTATGCATATTTTATGGCCGGAGAGTTTACGTAATCCAGAGCGGCGAATGTAATGGTGAAGTTCCGTTCGTCTGCCTTTAAGGATTGTATTTCTGTACTATTGAACACTTCTTGCCGGCGGGATGTATTATTAAGATAAATATCCAAATGCGAGAATACGATGGGAGGTACAAAATCGCTCTTATACAAGTCTTTGGGGGTAACACATAATGCTCCGAATTCCGAACCGAATATTAACTTCCCGGAAGAACACAAAACGGGCTTTGTCTCAGCCATTTGTATCTGATCGTTGTACTCTTCCAACAGATTCATATCGGCATCTAATTTTGATAATTTATTCTCTGAAGCAATCCATAGATTGCCTTCGGAGTCTTCGATTGCTGAAAGGGATAAATCGGGTACTTGCCCATTCGTCGCGTTATAATGTTTGAAAGTCAGCTTTTCGGATAGCCTGCTACTGTCATCCAACAGATTAATTCCTCCGCTCAGTGTTATGACCAACAATTTGCCATTATGGGTTTGGGTAATATTCAGTACGTCATTGTTACTTAAACTGGAATAACGTTCCTTACAAACGTTATGGTAAAAACGGATGGCTTCCGGTCTTGCAAAATCAGAGGAGCAAGAGAGTAGTCCTCCTGTGGTTCCAATCAGGATAACTCCATTATCTGCCTCGTACAGGCAACGTACTTTCTCACATACATGAATCGGGTAGTTATTGAGAATATTCCCGGAGTGAATGAAACGCAGACCGGCACTTTCCGGTAAATGCTCTATCAGGTTGAGGCCTCCTCCAAAAGTTCCTATCCATATACGTCCTGCTGAGTCTTGCAAAATGGAGTAGATGGAATTGGAAGATATACTATACGGATTGTTTTTATCCGATAGGTGATGGGTAATCCGGTAACTGTTGTCTCTTTCGGGATGCAATAGATAAAGCCCGTTGTCTTTGGTTCCCAACCAGATGTTATGTTCTTTATCTTCGTAGATGCAATATACATCTATATTGAAGGTAACGGTAGGATCAGGTACTATTTTGCCTTCCCTTGAAAGATTTCCAATCCATTGTCCCGACGGATCGTAGAGACATACGTTGCTCGATTGCTTTTTGTGATTACGTTTCCATCCCACCCACAAGCGCTTCTGATGATCTTCCATCAAAGCACGTGCTTCTTTATGGTTATCGAATCTATATTCGAATTTCTTCCGGTGGAATGATAGGTATCCAAAACCATCTCCTTTGGTATACCACAGATTCTGATGACGGTCGATAATATAACTGAAGGCCTGGAATGAAACAGGCTTCCGCATTCCCATTTCATAAGTAGATGCCTGCTCTAAGCAACGGTTTACCGGATTGTAAAAGCACAACTCACCTCCTGCGGGTTTGAGCCAGATACAACCATATTCGTCTTCATGCACAAAAGTACAAGGTTTATAGAAAGGGACTTCCGAGTATCTGGGATAATTCAATAAGGTGGTGTTTTTATTTTCTTTATCTAATAGGATTACTCCATCGTTGACGCCCAATAGCCATAGATTTCCTTTTTTGTCTTCAAATACGTCTGAATCTATTTCTATGGGCATTTCATGGACTGTGAATTTTTCATTTGCCGGATCGTAAAGTATAATGCTTCTATTCTGTAGAATTACAATTTTATTATCCGCTAAACTTTTTAATCCTGTGATCTCTGATATCGGTTGTTCGGGAACACATGGCAATACATCCTGGCTTTGAGTATCATACCGGGTGAAGAAGCCTTTGGAAGTGGCCAGGTAAATTCCACCGGGAACTTCCACCATAAATTCGAAAGGCATTAGATTAGATATGCTTTTCTGACCTACAATAAGAGCGCCTTTGTTAGTCAGAATCCATTCATCTCCATCCTTATCTTGGGTAATGCCATAAATGGTATCTCTTTCATTTCTTCCGGAATATAACTCGACGGACTCTGTCGCCGGAAACTTATTTTCATCTATGCGATACAGCTCATTCTGCATACCGACGGCCCAGGTAATCCCTTTTCCCAGTGCATACAATTTGCTAACTGAATTGGTGAGGCTTTTGTTAAAAAGGAAAGGGTCCTGGTATTCGTATGTCCGGGTGTTGAATAAGTAACAGCGTTTATCATAAGTCAGGCACCAGATGTTATTCAATGAACTCTTTTTAATTTTGGTAAAGCGATGATTGCTTATGCGGATAGGACTTTCCGGGTAAGTTTTATAATTATAGAATGAGTATCCGTCGAAACGTTCCAGTCCGTTCCAGGTGGACATCCATATATAACCATTATCATCCTGGATAAAATTATGGACGTTTTTCTGAGATAATCCGTCTTGTACTGAATAGTGCTTCATATTGATCAGACTTTGTCCGAACAACATAGGGGTGAATAAATAGAGTAGTATGGTGATGACCGGCTTTAGCATAGTATCTGTATTTTTCTGTCATACAAATATCGGGAAAAGTTATCAGATACCAATAAACTGATGAATTATTGCAATGATTAGACCTGAAATTATAAAAAGCGTACCCTATGTTCAGAATTTGTAAAGGAAAAGCTGAATATTATAATTCGATGTTTTATGAAATGTCTTCTTTTGCAAAGAATTATCTAACAAAATAAAAACAGGGATCATGAAACAGATTTTTATTTTCAGAAAGACGTATGCTGCCGTTATTCTGATAGGTTATCTGATGGCATTCTCTTCGGCAATGGCACAGCAAATGCCGCGACGCAATGCTTTACGCGAAACAAACAATGAATTTTTCAAGACTGAAGAAGCGCGTCGCATAGGCAATCAGGTGCTGGCGTTTCAGCGTTGTACCGGTGGTTGGCCGAAGAATATCGATATGACTCAAAAGATGAGTAATGAGGAATTAGCACAAGTCTTAAAGGAGAAGTCACGCCGTAACGATTCGACAATTGATAATGGCGCGACCACCATGCAGATGATTTATCTGGCTCGTTTATACAGGCAGACAAACGATGTGCGCTACCGTGACGCTTTCCGTCTGGCGGTGGAGTATCTTTTGAACGGTCAGTATGAGAATGGCGGATGGCCGCAATTCTGGCCGGAAATGCGCGGATATCAAGTACATATTACTTTTAATGATGATGCGATAGTTAATACACTGGAAATACTGCATGACATTATGACTGCTGAATTTCCTTATGACGGTGACCTCACCGACAAGGCAATGCGTCAACGGCTGTCGAAAGCTTTTGATAAGGGAATTGAATGTATTCTGGCAACACAGATCGTAACTGATGGACAGCTTACGGTATGGTGTCAGCAACACGACCGGGAAACCTTGAAACCGGCTTCGGCACGTGCCTATGAGTTGCCCTCGTATTGCTCGGCAGAGAGTGCTGCCATCGTGCGTTTACTTATGACGTTGCCTAAACCTGATGCACGTATTAAGCGGGCTGTCCACGGAGCTATGAAATGGTTTGATACGTATAAACTCACCGGTTTGCGGTGTGAACGGTCGGCAGGAGAGCATGGTGTACGTGATACCCGCCTTGTAGAAGATCCGCAGGCCGGGCCGATATGGGCACGTTATTATGATTTGAAGTATTGCGAACCTTATGTTTGCGACCGTGATGGTTTGCCACGACGTCGATTGGAGGAAATCGGAGTGGAACGTCGCAATGGTTACAGCTGGTATAACAGTCGCCCGGCCGAGCTTTTCGAACAGTATGATATCTGGGCAGCTAAGTATGATCCGAAGCACAAGGTAAATGTTAGTCTGAATTCCCAAGGGGCTAATGAGAGGGGAATTATTGAAATGTATCGTCGTCCGGTGATGGACCGCACAGCTTTCGATGTGGTGGTGAAGCCGGGACAAAGTATCCAGGATGCCATTGAGAAAGCACCTGAGACACCGACAAATCCTTTCAAGATTCTTATATTAAAAGGTAACTATAATCAAAAGGTTATCATAGACCGTCCGAACATTGTCTTGGTAGGTGAGAGTCGTGACAGTACAGTGATTGTTTTAGCCGAGACTGCTAAGACAAGGACCATCACTCAATATCATGGAAAACCTGTGGGCAATGGTGTGATTGTGTTGCAAGAGGGGGCTGACGATTGTGTCATTAGCGGTCTGACAGTATATAACAATTATGGAACTACTGTTGAGAACACTACCACCCACCAGATGTCTATCTTTGGACGTGCTACACGTACCATTGTTATTAATTGCAATGTATGGGCTGATGGTAATGATGCACTTTCACTTTGGGCGCCGGCAGGCAATGGAATGTATTATCATGCCGATCTTTATCTGCGTTGTCCCGGAGTGGATTTTCTTTGCCCGCGCGGGTGGTGTTATGCTACCCGCTGTCGGTTTTATGGCGATGGCCGTGCACTGATCTGGCATGACGGTCGGGGTGATAAAAGTAAGAAACTGGTTATCACTAATTCGTCTTTTGATGCTCAATCACCAACTATTCTCGGTCGTTGGCATCATGACTCTCAGTTCTTTATTATCAATTGTCAGATGTCGGAACAGATTCTGGATTGCAATATTGGTTATGCTTATTCGGACAAAGTGCTCGATCCTTGTCCGTGGGGACAGCGTGTTTATTACTATGGCTGTCGTCGTCAGGGAGGCCATAGCGGTTGGTTGGACAATAATCTGCAACAGGCGGAGAGTGCACCGGCATTTTATGGCATCACTGCCCAATGGACGTTTGGCGGGAAGTGGGATCCGGAACGGAGAATTCGTGATCTTTGGAATGTTTTGGCTTATTGACGAAATAACCCTGTTGATAAGAGGAAAGGCGTGGTCGTAAGATTACGCCTTTTCTTATGGTTCGAGAGGGGGATACTGATGCTTTGTCGTGCCTCTGTTTGCTCCATTTAGTTTCTGCCTTTTGGAACAAAAGTACCTTGCCTGTGGAACAGAAGTTTCTCAAGTAAGAAATAAAAGTGTCTTACCTAAGAAATAAATGTCCCACAATAAGGAAACAAATGTTCCTATAAAGTGAAACGGGTGCTTTCTCGTAACGGGAGAGAAAAGAACAAAAGTGATTAGTGCCATTCGGTATATTATTTTTTAGACGCGGATGACACGGATAACGCGGATTTAAAAGGCTGCGCTATAAAAGTGGATAAAAAAAATCCGCGTTATCCGTGTCATCCGCGTCTAAAAGATTATTTATCATTTAACTCATAACCGTATAAAAAGAAATTATGCCTATATGTTTTGCTATAGGACAATCAATAGAATTGAAACCTTGTAATCTCTGTTTACGTAAAGGTTTACGTACCTTTTTGCTTTCTTTCCTTTTCCTTTTACATGCAATTCTCCTACTTTTGACCACATAAATCTGTTTAAAACCAATTCTAATATTATATTTATGGAAAGAAGCCTCTTTAAATTTGCTCTACTGGGAGTCATGTTCTTGATCAGTCATTCCTCTTTTTCACAAATAACGGAACGGGAACGTCCTGCGGAATGGAAACAATTAGTGAAAGGCGCCCGCTTTATGGATCGCTTTCTGCCGATGAAGGGAAATGTACTTTCCTCCGATACATGGGGTGCTGACTGTGTGCTTCCACGTTATGTAGATAATGGCATTGAAGACGGTATCTGGTCCTATTGGGGGGGAAATATCCGAAAAGGCGAAGATGGTAAATATCATCTATTTGTCTGTGGCTGGCTGGAATGTTCACCTAAAGGACACATGGAATGGCCTAACTCATACGTATTTCATACCGTAAGCGATAATCTGACAGGGCCTTTCAAGCCTGTTCGTATCATAGGTAAAGGGCATAATCCTGAAATATTCCGTGCTAAAGATGGCCGGTATGTTGTCTATGTAATTGATGGACGTTATGTATCCGATGATCTGAATGGAAAATGGGAATATGGAAAGTTTGATTTCAATGCACGCGACCGCCGTATTATCGAAGGCCTGTCTAATCTTTCATTTGCCCAGCGTGAAGACAGCTCTTATGTGATGGTTTGTCGTGGTGGTGGTATCTGGGTCAGCAGAGATGGACTATCGGAATACAATCAACTGACCGACAAACGGGTTTATCCGGATGTGGACGGTCGGTTTGAAGATCCGGTAATCTGGCGCGATCATATTCAGTATCATCTGATTGTTAATGATTGGCTGGGACGTATTGCTTTCTATCTTCGTTCAAAGGATGGAGTGAACTGGGTGGTCGATCCGGGTGAAGCTTATATGCCGGGAGTTGCTGTACATGCAGACGGACAGGTGGAAGACTGGTTCAAATATGAACGCCTTAAAGTGTATCAGGATAAATTCGGACGTGCCATTCAGGCTAATTTCGCAGTAATCGATACGCTTAAAAACGAAGATAAACCTTTTGATCACCATAGTTCAAAGAATATCAGTATTCCCTTGAATCCGGGATTGTTGCTTACCATACTGGACGAGAAACCTATCACCTCGGGCACAAAAACAATTCGTGTGAAGATACAGGCGGAAGAAGGTTTCAATCCCCAGAAGGATATAGATGTGAATTCCTTGCGTTTCGGTGCTTCTGAAGAAGTGAATTATGGCAGAGGCTGTCAAGTACTGACCACAGAAAATGCGGGCAAGGATTTGATTGTAACTTTCAATGGCAAAGGGAATGGTATCACTAAAGATGAATTTGCCCCGAAGTTGATTGGAAAATACAAAGACGGAAGAATGCTTTACGGGTATGCACGTTTGCCATACATTGATTATATAGAACCGATCCTTTCAGCTCGTGCCCCAGTCTTTACCAAATCCGGAAAGGGACTGGAGTGTACAGTGGAAGTACAGAATTTCGGTCAGGTAAGCTCGAAGAAAGCATTGGTGGAAGTAGGGTACAAAAAGGAAGGGAAAACAATAAAAGTAGCTTCTGGTATGGTTCCGGTATTGAAGCCTTATGAAAAAACAGACATATTGCTTTCTGCTAAGGATAGGTTTGAGGAAGGGAAGGAATATGATTTGATAGTGACACTCTATTCCGGCAAAAAAGTATTGTCAACATTTAATATGAAAAAGAAAGTGTTGGAGTAATTTGAGAAAGCTATCTATTCCAATGATTTGATAAGGGGATAAATATTCCGCTTACAAGGTATTAACTTCCTGTCGACAAGGTCTCAACTTCTTGTCAACAGGAAGTTAACTTTTTGTATGCAAGGAGTTGGTGTCTTGTAATGTGTTGATAAATAAAGCCTTTCTTAATATATCCTATCTTAGTAAAGAAGGCTTTATTCATAAATGAAGAATCAAAATTATACCGTCAATATCTTTCGGAAACTTTCATTAAATTCCTATCTTTGCAGAAATCCGTATTACCTGAATAAGATGAAACGATACCTGCTGTTACTTTTCTTTAGTCTGGCTTTGGTTTACCTGAAAGCCCAATCAAGTGTAGATACTCTTCGGCTATCCGATTACCTTTCTAAAATAGAGCAGAATGGGCAATGTATAGGTTCCCTTGCTATAATGAAAGATGGAAAAAACATTTATGCCCGTAGGCTAGGAAAAGATCTTCTCCGGAATAAACAGGAGATCGAATATCCGCTTTACCGGGTGGGGTCGATCACCAAGATGTTTACGGCAGTTCTTATCTATCAGGAGATTGAAAAGGGACGATTGAAACTGGAAGATAAATTATCTGATTATTTTCCAGAAATACCACGTGCCGGGGACATTACGATCTACCAGTTGCTGGAACATACGGCCGGACTGGGAGACTATGTTATGAAGAACGGTACATATAGCTGGATGTTTTCTGAGGTTTCGAACTCTGACATTATGGAAGAGATTATCCGTCAAGGTATCTTGTATGAACCGGGAACGGATTTCAAATATTCCAATAGCGGTTACTATCTGTTGGCTAACATTCTCAGAAAGATTCATAAAAAGGCTTATTTTGAAATTCTGGATGAGGAAATTATCCGTCCTTTAGGATTGCTTGTTTCTGCTTCCGGAATAATCAGTGATAGCGATGAAGCCCTTCCTTATGAGAAGAATGCTGTCGGAGAATGGGTGGAAGTACCGGACTTTTATTTTCTGAATGTCATGGGAGTAGGAGATATTCTTTCGTCACCGGAAAATATTAATCTTTTCTTGCATGCATTATTTACCGGAAAATTGATTTCAAAAGAACACCTGCAAATCATGAAACCTTATGGAGATGACCGGCATGGAAGGGGAATGATGTATATGCCTTATCATGAACATAAATACTATGGACATACTGGGGACACTTTTGGAGTTCATTCCATTGGCGTATATAATGAACAGGAAGATATATCGATAGCTGTGAGTGTCAATGGAAGTACTATTCCTTTCAGTGAATTCTTGTTGGGGATATTTGATTCTATTTATGGAAAGTAGTATAAAGAGTCAACATTAACAGGCGGATAGTCGTTATTAGGTTATAGTTAAATTTCATTTTATGAAACATTTCGTTCTTTTTGCCTGCGTGGCTGTTGGTTTGATTTTTGCCGGATGTCGTAACCGGCAGGAACCACTTGTGCCGGTAGTTGTGCAGGAGGCTGAACCTAAGGATACGGCTGTGCTGGAATTTCCTCATCCTAAAGAGAAACAGTTGACCGCTGCCGATATTTCTCTTACCAAAGAGTTGCTCTATGACCAGCATACCCTCGAAGATACCTATCCATATAAGGATACGGTACGCTCTTTCAAATGGGATGTCATCCGGAACTGTCTGGCCTATATTGAGAATATGCAGCGCGATACTACTGCAAGGTGGGTGGTGTTGCAGAATTATAAGAATCTGAATAAAGAAGCTCCCCTGGTACGTAAGTTCGTGCGGAATGTGTACCGCCGTGTATCTGATACATTGGGCGTGGAGCGCTATCAATCGGTGCCGCTGTATCTGCCCGCTGATACTTTGGTGCCCGAACGTTATGGTAGAGATGGTACTATCGCTTATCTGAAAGGCGAGGAAGGAAGTTTTTACCGGATATTACCCGCCACTTTTGAGGAAGAATGGCTGGCGCCACGCAGTTATCTGAAACAATTGCCGGATAGCACTGTCTTTAATCATGTGATTTTTGTCGACCGCCTGGATCAGAATATTACTACCTTGGAACATGTCTCGGAAGGTGAGTGGAAGATACGCAGCATGAATCCTGCCACTACCGGAATGCATGCTCCACCTTATGCTCAGGAAACCCCACTGGGAATGTATCTGCTTCAACAGAAGAAAACGCGTATGGTGTTCCTGAAAGACGGTTCGGCGGAGACAGGAGGCTATGCCCCTTATGCCAGTCGTTTTACGAACGGAGCTTATATTCACGGAGTGCCGGTGAATGCACCGCGTACAAGTATGATTGAGTATAGCTGGTCGTTAGGGACTACTCCACGTTCGCATATGTGTGTACGCAATGCCACTTCACATTCCAAATTCGTTTTCGATTGGGCACCTACCGAACGCTCTTTGGTTGTGGTGATTGAATAGTGAATCCTCATTTTTAACTATCTGTGTGATAGGTGTCTGGAGAAAAAAATGTAATTTAGCCGCCGTTATTTCTCTGGCTAAAGTTTTATGTTGCGATTTATTGTATTCATTTTATTCTTATTTCTTCCTTGTACCTTATTTCTGGGCGGCAAGTCGTCAGATAGCACTCTTGATTCTGCTGAAAGGGCTGCTGCATCTGATGTTGAGGCTTATGCGAGCTTATACCGTTCCATGCAGTTGGAAGGAGTCGTTAACTGGAAAGCTTTCCGGCAGGCTGTAGCAGGTTATTATAAAATAGACAATCGCAAACGGGAGGTGTTGACATTGATAGACTTTTCCCGTCCTTCTACCGCAAAACGTCTTTTTGTATTTGATATGAGGGAGCGTAAAGTACTTTTTTCATCGGTTGTTTCACACGGAAAGAATAGCGGTGATAACTATGCCACTTCTTTCTCCAACGAATATGGTTCCTACAAAAGTTCACTGGGGTTCTATCTTACAGAATCTACTTACCAGGGAAAGAATGGGTATTCGCTTATTTTGAATGGTTTGGAAAAAGGAATCAATGACCGGGCTCGTGAGCGTGCTATTGTGATGCATGGGGCGGCTTATGCCGATCCTTCGGTAGTCAGCCGAGGAGGACGTTTGGGAAGAAGCTTTGGTTGTCCGGCTGTTCCGCAAAAACTTTCCCGTCCTATCATTGATGCCATCAAAGGAGGAAGTGTGATGTATATCTATGCTGAAACTCCCGAATACCTGGCACATAGTTCAGTCTTGAAAGGTGCGGACGGACTGTAGTTTAATTCTTTTCATGGCGAAGCATATTTTTGATGTTTGTCAATTCCTGTAATCTTATCTTTTCATACCTTTGCGTGCAATTTTCAGAGGATTAATTTATGGCAACATCAAGAGAAATGACGGCAGGACGCGCATTGCCGTTGATATTCAATTTCACTATGCCTCTGTTGATGGGAAACCTGCTACAACAGACATACTCTCTGGTCGACGCGGCAATCGTAGGTAAATTCTTGGGCATTAATGCACTGGCCTCGGTTGGAGCAAGTACTTCGGTAGTTTTCCTTATTCTTGGTTTCTGCAATGGATGTTGTGGAGGTTTCGGTATTCCTGTGGCGCAGAAGTTCGGAGCGCGGGATTATAGCACGATGCGTCGTTATATATCGGTCAGTTTGCAACTGGCGGCGGTGATGTCGGTGGTGATTGCGGTGGTTACGAGTATTCTGTGTGGGGATATCCTGCTGATGATGCGTACACCGGATATCATATTTCAGGATGCTTACTATTATTTATTGATAACGTTTATCGGAGTTCCCTGTACTTTCTTTTATAATTTGTTGTCCAGCATCATTCGTGCTTTGGGTGATAGTAAGACGCCTTTCTGGTTTCTGCTGTTCTCTGCTGTGCTTAATATTTTGCTTGATTTGTTCTGTATCCTGGTGCTGGATTGGGGAGTGGCAGGGGCTGCCATCGCTACGGTCTTTTCACAAGGTGTGTCGGCTGTGTTGTGTTATGGATATATGATGCGCCGTTTTGATATATTGCGGGGAACACTGGATGAACGGAAATTCAACGGTGCTCTGGCACGGAGATTGATGTATATCGGTGTACCTATGGGATTACAATTTTCGATTACCGCTATCGGAAGCATCATGTTGCAAAGCGCCAATAATGCATTGGGAACAGCTTGTGTTGCGGCTTTTACGGCTGCCATGCGCATTAAGATGTTCTTTATGTGTCCGCTTGAAAGTCTGGGCATTGCTATGGCTACTTATACCGGACAGAATTATGGTGCGGGCAAGCCCGAACGCATTTGGATGGGAGTAAAGGTAAGTGCGTTAATGATGATTATTTACTGGGCATTTACGTTCTGCGTATTGATGCTGGGTGCACGTACGTTTGCCTTGCTTTTTGTGGAAGCGTCTGAACTGGAAATATTGAAGGACACGGAGTTGTTCCTGCATATTTCCGTGTCCTTCTTCCCGGTTTTGGGATTGCTCTGTATTCTGCGATATACCATTCAGGGAGCGGGATATACCAATCTTGCTATGCTTTCCGGAGTTTCCGAAATGATAGCACGTGTGCTGGTCAGTCTTTATGCAGTGCCCGCTTTCGGCTATCTTGCGGTCTGCTTCGGTGATCCGACGGCATGGATTGCAGCTGTCCTGTTCCTAGTGCCGGCATTTATTTTTGTATATCGGAGGTTGCTCCGGATGAGGAGAGAACAGTGAGTATAATTCCCGTACCTCCTCCCGGTGCCTGTGCTATTTGCAGGGTCGATTCACCGGTTACTTCCTGTTCTTCTATTATCACCGGGTATGGGTTGGTACGATAATCAGCCTTATCTCCATCTCTGTAGATAACAGCCTTATATCGTTTTCCTTTATCCAGAAAGGAGAGGGGAAGTTGCATCTCCCGAGGTTGTTCATTAGTGATGCTTCCTATAAACCAACGTCCGCTGCTTCCGCGTTCTTTACGGGCAATTGTCACATATTCGCCTATTTTTGCCTCGGGTACTATGGTTTGCTCCCAAGTAGTAGGGCAGGTGGTGATAAATGAAAACGGTTCAGGGTTCCGTTCATAGTTTTCTATTTCATCGGAGGCCATTTGCAGGGGACTGTATAACACAACGGATAAAGCCAATTGTTTGGCAAGCGTTGTTTGTACACGCGTCTGAGGCAACACCGGATTTTCGAAGCGGAAAGTGCCGGGGGTGAAATCCATGGGACCTGCCAGCCCACGGGTGAAGGGGATGATGGTAGTGTGTACGGGAGGATTGCCGCCATCTTTGTCCCAGGCATCCCATTCCTGCCCTCGTACACCTTCTTGTGTCATCAGATTGGGGAAGGTGCGTTGCAGTCCGGTGGGCATCACGGGTTCGTGATTGTCAATCATAATATGCTTGTCGGCTGCCAGTTCAATAACTTTCCGGTAGTGACGTACACCAAACTGGCTGCTGTGTCGCTCTTTGCCATCCAGCAGTTTGCCTACATAGCCTGTTTTGACTATTTGCACGCCGTGATCTTTATATAAATTGAAGGCTGCTTCTAGTTGGTTTTCATAATCAGATACCCAGCCGTCCGTTTCATGATGGCCGATAAGCGTCACGCCTTTGGAAGCGGCATAGTCGGTGATTTGTTTCAGGTCAAAGTCAGGATAAGGTTCGGTAAAGTTGAAATGATAAGTATCCCAACCTTTGTTCCAACCTTCAATAAGTACCCCCTGAAAACCGTGTCGGGCGGCAAAGTCTATATGCCGCAGTGCATTGGCAGTGGTAGCGCCGTGGCGTGGGCCTGTGTGCCAGGTGTGTTTATGCATGTGGTAAGTCCACCAGATTCCAATGTATCTTCCGGGTTGTATCCAGGATGTATCCTGAATGCGGCAAGGCTCGTTCAGATTCAGCATAAGGCGTGACAGGAGTAAATCACCTGCGCTTTCAGCAACAATCATCGTGCGCCAGGGAGTGACACCGGGAGCTTTCATAAATACTTTTTCTCCCGTAGACCATGGAGTGAGATTGGCTTTCAGGGTCATACTACCTTCTTTAGGGATAAGATTCATGGCTGCATAATCTGTCAGATTGGCTTCATGGATGCTCAGGAAAAGTCCGTCATTGGTTTCCATAGTGAGCGGTGTGCTTACCCAACCGAGTTTACTGACAGGAGATGCCTCGTAGAGTGCTTCATAAAAATGTGCTTCGTAAGGTATGGACCAGGCTTTATGATCACCGGTCAATGCAAACTCTGTGAGTTCATCCATGATCACAAAGTCTTTTAATGCTTCCTGTTCCGGAAATTCGTAGCGGAAGCCGAACCCGTCATTGAACAGCCGGAACACAACATTGAATTTTCGTTTGGGGGCGGATGTTTTCTGTACGCGAATGGTCATTTCATGATAGTTGTTTTCCACAATCCGGTCTTCTCCCCAGATTTGTTCCCATGTCCCGCTGAATGAATGGTGAAGAGCTTCAGTTATTTCCAGATGGCCAGCAAGTGTATCTTCTTTCAGGATAAACCCGAGGCGTGACTTATCGAGTATGGGCTTTCCATTTCGTGAGAGTTCATAATAGAGTTTTCCGTTTTCTGTTTCTACATGCAGGCAGAGATTACCATCGGGAGAACTTACAGAGAGTTGCGATGCCGGATTGCAACCTGTGCAGAGGAAAACGATAAAGCTTACCCATAACAGAGAATAATTAGGAAGTCTTTTCATGATTTCTTTCTTATTTTTATATAGTCCAGTTCAAAGCATCCGCCTTTGGACGTACTGTTCTGAATGATTATATAATTAATACCGTTTTGCAGGGATATTTCTGTCTCCGCAGTTTGCCAGGCTGTTTTGTTAGCCTGTACAGGAAGTTGCAACAATTTCTCTATCGCCATATCATTGACGATAATCAAAGCCGCTGCGTCTGTTGCTCCTGTATTTCGATATCTGATTTCCAGCGGATAGTCCCCTGTTTGGGGAACTTCCACTGTAAAGAGTACATTGGCGCCGGAGTTTTCAAGTCCTGTGACGTAGCCGGCACCACTGTAAGTATTCTCTTGTTTGCCATCGTTATCCTGTCCGGAATCGGATTCCTTGCAGGATAATAGGAGACAAGCCATTAGTAATAGATTGTAGTACTTCATTTACTTGATTGATTTTGCTCCACCCCTTACGGAAGCTGTTTCTGCTTCTATTTTCAAGGTCTTGTGTTGAATACGGATTACTTTACATTCATGGGGTCGCAATTCTACAGTGTATGTTCCCGACATACCTCCCAAGTCTTTGCGTTCCCATAAATCCCGTACATTGACGGCTTGCCCGTCTTCAATGCCCAGTTCACGACGGAAGTCAATGCTGCGTGTCTGTGGAGTACTTTCACGGTTGAATAATCCTACCACCCAATCTCCGTTAGGCAACTGGCCGATCCATCGGGAACTGTTTGCTGCATCCCGAAAGTCGTAACTCAATGGTTTGGCGGCAAAACCGAGACTGTTCAACTCGTTCATTTCCGGATTCTGGTAAACCCAGGCGTGATCTCCAATCGTATCATACTGGTCGGCAATGGCAAGTGCAGAACCTCCCATAATCATCAGCGAGAAAAGGAAGCGGCGTTCGTTGTCATTTGCCAGTTTATTCATACGCATAAAGTCACCGTCCAGTATCATTTGCCCTCGTGCACCGACATCGGCAAAACCAATGAATCCGTCGAAAGCATTACCGAATTGCGGCCAATGGTCTTTCTGCTGCCCGCGGCGGCGGTTGCTGACAAAGTCCCAGTCACCGTCGAAGCAGTCATCGTCAATGCGTATCATATCCCCGTATTTCAATTCCGTCTTGGCATGATTATAACAATGAGGCATCACAAGACTGAGGAAAAGATCATCTCCGGCAGCTTCGGCAATCCATGCCAATGCTTGTTCGTAGCGGCGGGTGCCATAGTTGGTTTCATAGTTTTCCAGGAAATCTATGCGAAGATAGGTGACACCCATTTCCTTGAAATAGCGGACATAATTCTGAATCCATTCTTTGGCTCCCGGCTTATCCACATCCACCCAATACAGAGGATCGTTGAACGATTTGTATCCCACAATGTCTCGGGTATGGTAAGAAGTTCCTTTTACAGGCAGATTCTGTTCATAGGCGGCACGGGTCAGCCACATGGGGTTGTAATAGACTCCCATCTTCATACCCCGTTCTTGCAGGTATTTAGTCCAGTAGCTGAAACCGTTTTTCCAGTCACTGTTGTACTTGGTGATATAGCCGTTCTCATTGACGGTTTGTGCAGCTTCTATCCATCCGTCGTTGCAGATCATGTCGTAACCGTAGGGTTTGAAAGTCTTCTCCATCCAGTCGATGTTTGCTTTCCAGCGCTCCTCACTGAGAGGAACGTTGGTTACAAAACACTCTTCGTAGGCAATCCAGTATCTGGGTCCCGTACCGTGACGGGTGAAGGGACTGTCCCGGGCTATGGAAGACTGGGGATAGGATGATAAGAATAAGGCTGCAAAACCTAATAGTAACTTCAAATGGTTCATAATGGTAAAGTTTGGGGGTTAATTCACTTTTTCTACTTTCAGTTTCAGAGTTTGGGTATTTACGGTTAACTTGTATTTGCCGTCCGTTCCTTCGGGAATACCCCAGAAGTGGTCGCGCAGGTTGCCTTCCATTTCTGAACATTTAAACATGGGGTATTCACCGGATGTCACAATCTTGACGTTTCCGTTATGGTCTACACTTTCAGGCACCAGATAATTAACCTTATCCCAATCTCCCTTTTCAAGGCAGAATTTGAATTGCTTGTTTTCGTCACTGTAGATCAGGTTTACCTCTGCCGTATAGATTCCTTCTTCATCCGGATCGGGTGTTAGTCCGGTCGGATTGCCGGAGTCCCATCCGAATGCACTTCCTAAACCATAAATTGTCTTTATCTCCGGTTCCGGTTCTTCTGTTTCATCGCTGATCTTTTCGAGGGTTAGTTTCAGCTTCTTTACGTTCACTGTAATCCGATAGGTGCCATCGCTTCCTTCGGGTATTCCCCAGAAGTGGTCGCGCAGGTCGCCTGTCATTTCGGAGCACATCAGCATATCGTATTCTCCGGGAGTGATGACTTTCACGGCAGTACCATCATCTGTTGCGGTAGGTACCAGATAACGTACTTTGTCCCAGTCTCCCTTTTCGAGGATGAATTTGAATTGCTTGTTCTCTTCGGAGTATTTGATGACTTTATCTATGGTGAACGTATTCTGCTCAATCAACTTCAGTTCTGTGGGGACATTGGAATCCCAACTGAATATAGTGCCGAGTCCGTACAGTTGCGTGTAGTTTTCAACGGGTTCCACTACAACAATTTCTTTATCTTTCTCGCATCCTGCCAGTAGGGGGAGGAGGGCAAAGATGAATATAAGCTTATTGATTATTTTCTTCATGGTTATCTGATTTTAAATTGTAAGTTGTTATATCCGAGAGCCTTTCATCGGCATTTGAGTTCCCTTTGAGGAAACAGTTTGTTTCCCGGTGTGAAACTGGTAGTTTCAAGGCATGAAACTCCTGGTTTCAAGCAATGAAACTGTTGGTTTCTCGGTATGAAACTGAGAGTTTCAAATGATGAAACTATTGTTCACCTAAGGGGATGTTTTTTACCGGTTCGTATTAATTATATCCCGGGTTCTGTTTCAGTGTATGATCCGCTCCCATCATATCCCGTGGGATAGGGAAGATATCCCAGTGTGAGTCTGCATCGGGCTTCTTGTCCCACCATTCTTCCGTACAGTACAATCCCCAGCGGATAAGATCAGTCCGGCGGCGTCCTTCGGCAAGGAATTCACGTCCCCATTCATCGTAAAGCTCATCTTGCGTCAGGGTTACTGTACCTTCGGGTTTGTACAGGTATTCTGCCCATGTATCTTGCGGATAGTTACGTTTGCGTACCGCATTCAGCAGTTTTGCAGCCCCGTCCACATCGTTTGCTTTGAACTTACATTCCGCCAGTGAGTAATAGATTTCCGCCAGACGAATTTCATTGTAATCGGCTTCGCGTTTACCCGCGTCTTCGTCACTGTAGATGGGATACTTCACAAAATGCCATCCGGAGTTATGGTCGCCGGTATTCATGTTTGAAGTGCGGTCGGCGGGAAGTTGATCCGGAGCGAGTTCGTGAAATACTCCTACCTGGTCGCGGATGTAGATCTCATATCCTCCTACGGGGGAAGTTACTTTCTTTTCGGTGCCGTCATCGGCGATATAAGGCAGGTAGCCATAAAGGAACATACCTTCACGGGTACTGTTGCCCAGGTTCTTATACATGGTCAGGCGATAATCTTTCGGATATTTCTTGAATTTGCTGACAAATTTACCGAGTTTGAAGTTGTATTCATTATTATTCAGGTCGAGACTGGGTTGCAAGGCATATTTGGTATTGAAGTCTCCTTGTTTGAAAGCACCGAAGTAGAAACGCGCATTGACAGGGACGGCCCACCAGTATGTATCACCCGAATAGTGCCAGTAACTACGCCCGTAGGACGACGGGAAAGCAAAGATGGTTTCGTTGCATTTATCGTTTGTCCAGTCGAAAACTTCGTCCCAGGTCTTTCCCAGTTCGTAGAAGCCATAGTCACCGTCCAGAATATTTTGGGCATAGGTGGCGCATTCCGTATATTTAGAAGTGCCGATCCATTTTTCTGCATTCAGATAGAGGCGTACTAACAATGCGGCTGCACCGGCTTTGGTCCATTGTCCTTGTGCTATCCCGTTTCCGGCATTACCATTTTTGGCAGGCAATGCGTCGATAGATGTCTTCAGTTCCGTTTCGATAAAGCTGAACAGTTCCTGCGGCGTCACTTGCCCGACGGAGTTCTTGCTCTGATCCAGGCTGACAGCTAACGGTACATTGCGGAAAGCATCCAGCAGACGAATGTAGAACCATGCGCGTAATGCTTTGTTCTGCGCGATGAAGTTATCCATTTCCGGCTGTGACATATTGAATTTGGCAGGGTCCAGCTTTTGCAGGTCATCTATGACGGAATTGGCCTGCATAATTCCGGTGAAACAGTTTTCCCATTCACTTTTGATGGATTCATTGTCGGCAGCCCAGGTGTGGTAGTGCAGATATTGCCATTTGGCATTGTCATACCACCAGCCATCGCGTGCCCAGGTACCCAATTGATCGGCACAACACTCTTGCAAAACCTGGCGCGGTCCGATGCTGTAGAATCCATGTTCGAAGGGGCGGAATGTAGCTTTGATAATATCATCCTTTGTATTGTAATAGTTGGTAGACATAATTTGGTCGTATACCGTTTCCGTAAGGTCGGTGCATGCGCTGAGGGAGCCGAGAAGCAATGCTCCTGCCAGCGAACCGGTTAATATATTCTTGAGTTTCATATTTCTATTGTTTTTAAGGTTATACATTTAGAAGTCTAATTGAACACCGAACATTACCTGTGTAGTGGAGGGATAGTATCGGCGGGTACCTTCCGTACCGTTCAGGTTCACACCCGGAGTCAATCCGTTGGTCTGGTAAGTCGAAGGATCTACACCATTGAAACCTGTAATGGTGGCAAGATTCTTTCCGGTGACGTAGAGGCGGGCACTGTCCAGCCATTTGTTATTGATCTGGAAAGTGTAGCTCAGGGTTACCATATCGAGCTTCACATAGTCGCCGCGTTCAATGAAATAGTCGGTCAGCACATTCTTACCTTTCTTAATGGCCGCATTTTTGGTATATGCTTTTTTCAGCACATTGCTTTGCATACTGGGAATGCCCCAATAGAAGTCGTGTACATTGAAGAGGTCGAAGCCGAAAGCACCACGCAGGAAGATGGTCAATCCCCAGTTCTTATACGTCAAGGTATTGGTCATGGAAGCTGTGAACTTGGGAAGTCCGTTACCGGTTACCCGTTTGTCTTCTTCTTTGGCATCAGATATTTTAATCATCTCCGTATTGTCTTTGTTCCATACTACCCAGTCGCCATCGGCATCAATACCGGCATATTTCCAGGTGTAATAATTACCCAGGCGTTGTCCTTCTTCTATGCGTTGCAACTTGCCCGGTTGATTCGGACTTTCCATATTCGCCAGATCGTAATAGTTCTGTCCGGTGAACTCGTTGTTGGAGAATTTGAGGAACTTGTTCTCATTGGTGGCGCCTACCAGATTGACGGTATAGCTGAAATCTTTCATCTTCACTGCCTGGATATTCAGATCGACTTCAATACCGGTGTTGCGCATGGTACCTACATTGACAAAAGTGGTAGAGAACAAGTACGGAGGAACGGGCACATTGTAGTCGCCCAGCAAATCTTGTTGCTTACGGTTGTAGTAATTGACCGAACCGCTCAATATTCCTTTAAACATGCTGAAGTCCACGCCGATGTTCCAGTTTTTACCTTTTTCCCATTTCAGCCCCGGATTAGGATTCTTACCTGCACCCCATACGGTGAAGTACTGACCGTTGTAGTAGTAACTGCCGAAACTGCTCATGGTAGACAAAGACAGGTAATTACCGAAATCCTGATTACCGGTTACACCGTAGTCACCACGTATTTTCAGGTCATCAATCCATGTGATGTCTTTCATGAAAGCTTCTTCGCTGATACGCCAACCGGCAGATACAGCGGGGAAATAACCCCATTTATTGTCATCTCCGAAGCGGGAAGAACCTTCGTATCTCAAAGAAGCGGTCATCAGGTAGCGGTTTTTGTAGTCATAGCTCAGACGGCCGAAGAAAGCAATCAGTTTAGAATCGCTTTTGTTGGTACCCATTTCGTTGCGTCCTTCTTCCTTGGCCCATTCACCGGAACCGAGGTTGTTGTACAGAAGTCCGTCGGAAGAGAAATCCTTATTGGCGGCATTCAGACCTGAATTCTGGAAGTATTGATACGAGTAGCCTACCATGGCGCGGGCACGGTGTCCCTTCAATTCCATAGCGTAGTTGCCCAGCCATTCAAGACTATGCTGGCGGTACTTGCTGTAAGTGCGGCTGGCTTCTCCTTTATAGTCGTTCTTCATAGCCAGGCGGCTTGTGGAAGGACGGAACCAGTAGTCGAAATTATCCGATTGCTGGTCGGCAAAAGTCAGTTGCGTACTGAGGGAATGAATGGAATGACCATCTTTGGCAAGTAGGGGAAGTAAGTTTAGCTTCACAGTGGCATCCCAGTCCAATAGTTTGGTTTCACCACCGTTTTGTTCCAGCTTCAGTTCCTCTACAGGATTCCATAAGGCTTCCTGCCCGGTGAAGTCAGAATAAAGATTCGGATTTTCCGGATCAAACAGTGGGGTAGTGGGGTTGGCATCCATGGCTATCTTGAATGCATCCCAGGAAGAATTTTCACGGTAAGCGATACGCGGTGCGATATTTACGGAGAAATCTAACAGTCCGTTTTTAGTGGTATGGTTGATAGAGGCGCGTGCACCATACTCTTCGCGACTGGAACGTATATCGATACCGGTTGCATTGCGGTAATCCACACTGACGCGGTAATTACTCTGGCTGGTGCCGCCGGACAATGTGACGGTATGCTGGTGGGTGAAACCGGTACGGGTAATCTCGTCAATCCAATTGGTAGCTCCACCCAGGTCACTGGTCGGATTGTTGGGAACACGGTATTCGCGGAACTCTTCGGCAGTCAGTTGGTCGAGTTCATGCAGAGGAATACTGGCGGTCAGCATACCATTATAGGTCGCATGGAATTTACCGTCGCGTGATCCCTTCTTGGTTGTGATGACGATTACACCGTTGCTACCTCGTGTACCGTAGATGGCGGAGGCTGCACCGTCTTTTAGAATATCCATGGAGGCGATATCGTTGGGATTGATATTCGTCAGGTTACCACCGGGAATGCCGTCGATTACGATCAGCGGGCCCAATCCGGCAGCACGTGAGGAAATGCCGCGAATCTGGATACTTGCCTGGTTGTTAGGGTCGGCGGCAGCTGTGTTGGTTACGGATACACCGGCCACTTTTCCCTGTATCATCATGGAAGGATCCAGACTGCTGATATGGAGAAAATCCTTACTGGAGATGTGTGATACGGCAGAAGTAAGTTCTTTCTTATCCAGCGTTCCGTATCCGATAACGACTACTTCGTTCAGAGCCTGCACATCGTCTTCCATACGAATATTGATAGTCTTACGCCCGTCTACTTTCACTTCCTGTGTTTTGTAACTGATGAAGGAGAAGCGCAGGGAACTTGTGGGGCGGACGGTCAGCGAATATTTACCGTCGACATCAGTTATGGCTCCGTTAGTGGTTCCTTTTTCTGCAACGGATACGCCAATCAGAGGTTCATTGTTGGTGTCCGTCACTATTCCTGATACTTTGACTGTTGCATTTTGGGCGTTCAGTAATGCAGGGAGTAGGAAGAACATTCCAAGGAGTACATGAAAGTACATTTTCCAAGGATAAATCTTAGTTTTCTTTTTCATGGTACAATGATTTAAATGAGTTAATAGGTTCAATGAATTTTTTCCTTGGGACAAATGTATTTCGTATAGGCGGGAGAAAAAAGCAATGAAGACGGGATATAGAATGACAAAAGGAGGAATACGTTGATATTCAAATCAATGCATTCCTCCTTCCAACAGAAAATTAAGGTCTGTTTTAGAGCCTTTTCAGAGATATTGCGGGGCTAAATTCCTTTCTTTATTTGCATAATGTATTCTTCGAACTCTTCTTTCGGCACAATTGTTTTTCCTTTTACCCGTGCCTTATATACATATATAGTATTAATAGATAAGTTGAGGAATTTGGCAATCCGCTCGTTTTCGGTTACTCCCAAACGAATCAGGGCGAAGATGCGCAATTCTGGTGGCAGATTGCCTGCCTCATCCAGAATCACCTGGTCTTCCGGGCGGAAGAATTTATTGTATTCCGTCAGGAAATTCGGGAAGAGCTTCAGGAAAGTCTGGTCGAAGGATGAGAACATATTCTCCCGTTCGGACTTTATATCGAACTCCTTATGCGTGATTTGTAAATCATTGAATTGGCGTGCTTTCAATTTACGATCCTGCTTTTTCAGCAGATTCTCTACTTTGTCCAGGTAATCGGACTTGCCATAAAGAGACTGGAAGATATATTGGTCCTTAATCTCGTTGGACTCTTGCAGTTTTCCATTCACTTCTGATATTTCATTGAATTGCTGCTGAATGGATTGTTTGGCAGTTTTCAGCTTTTTCATCTGCTTATAAATGATGGACAGGGTGACTAAAAGAGAGATGACCAGCAGGCTCATTACCGCCAATGATATTGTAACTTCCCTTTTCCTTTCTTCTATCAGGGTGAGGCGTTGCTTCTCAATGATGGGGAGTATAGTGTTTATTTCCATCTTACGGTGTCGGGCATTGTAGAAGTTTGTTTCCTCCAGTGCTATCTGAATGTATCTGCTGGCACGTAATACGTCTCCTTTGCCATACAGATAACTTGAAAGTTCTTTTTTAGCAGTCGTTTCCCGGGTGGCGGAGCGTATATCCTGTATAGCTGATAGTGCCATGTAGTAAATGGCGTGTTCAAAATCTCCCATCCCTATGTACATACGTCCCAGCATGGAGTAGATGATTGCTTTTTCATGCGGACAAACGTCGTAATCATTCAGCATTTGCTTGTACATCTGTATTTTCTTCTCATTGTCACCTACACTGAATTTGAAAGCTTCTATTTTCTGGTGGTAGAAAGTGTGGTCGGGGGTATACAGTAGGGCGGAGTCACAGTAGAGGGTTATTTTCTTGTTGTAATCAGCATTGAAAGGGGTACCTTCATTGTAACTGCTCATATCGGAATACAATCTCATACAGAGCTGGTAGTATTCTGACTTAATGGAGTCCGGGGCATTTGCAACATGAATGGAACGCATCATGTCATATGCTTCTTTGAATAAACCGGTGGAAAGGTAACAGTAAAACAGGTTACAATCTGCCTGAATAGATAGATTCTTATCGGTCAGGCGGTGTGATATTCCCTCTGTTTGTATGGCGTAGGAGTAAGCTGAATCGTATTGATAAGTGATATATTCATTAAACAGACGGTTGCAAAGGTTATACTTTTCCTGCTGGTTCTTGACGTATCGGAATTGCTGTTTGATGTCTTCTAACTTCTTTTCTTTTTGCTGGTAGTAGATTTCACGGTGTTCTATCTCGCTATCGAGGACAGAGAGTATAGAATCCACACGTTCTTTGGCGGATAATCCAATAATCTGGCATAGGAGCAAGAGGCTGAATAGGTATTTCATGATATGATGTGGGTTAAGAAAGTACTGCAAAGTTAGAAAAATATTTTTTTTATCATCCTGCAATATACGTTTCTATTTTAATCTTCTGCAAATTCTTCTTCTTCCTGTTGGTGAGAGAGGTACTTTGGAACCTTTTTCCTTTCTTGCATGTTCCCTATCATTTTAGATACAGAAGCTGATTGCTTGGCTGATGAATTTCTCTTATTAGGATATGTTTAACTGTTTAAAAGAAGGATTTATGAATGAAGAAAAAATGAAGAGTTTCACTTCTTATATGTTTCATGTGATGGAGGAGTTGGAACTTGAGGAACGTTTTGGTACGTTGCACGTTTACCGGTATGCACTACGTGCCTTTACAGGTTTTGTAGGAGGTGGTGAAATCTTTTTCGGTGCTTTGTCGCGTCGGTCGTTGAAGTTGTTTGAGCGACACCTGCGCGACCGGCTTTGTAGTTGGAATACAGTTTCTACGTATACCCGTGCTTTGCGTGCAGTTTACAATCGTGCTGTCGATGCAGGGCTGATTGCTGGTGAATATCGTTTATTCAGTGTGGTGTTTACAGGGGTAAAATCTGAGCAAAAACGTGCTTTGAAAGCGGAAGAAATGCATTGTCTGTTGGATGCAAAAGAGTTGCCCGGAAATATCCGCCAATCCCGTGACCTGCTTTCTTTGATGCTTCATCTACAGGGTATGCCTTTTACTGATCTTATCCATCTGCATCGGGATGATTTACGAACTGATCTTTCCGGACATACTCTTCTGACCTGCCGTCGACAAAAGACAGGAAGCGAATTGCAGGTTTCGGTTACCGATGAAGCAATGAAATTGATAAATTTGTATCGCAGCACTGACTCCACTTCACCTTATCTATTGCGTTTCTTAGATGGGAAACTGGGAGGAGAGGTCGTCTATCGTGAGTATTGCCGTCAGTTGCGCATATTGAATTATGGGCTTTTAAAACTTGCTTCATATTCTGGTTTGAAGGTACTGAAGGTAAGTTCATACACGGCGCGTCATACATGGGCTACGCTTGCCAAATACTGTCAGATACCTGAAGAGATGATTTCTGAGGGGTTGGGACATTCTTCTCTTGAAGTCACCCGAACTTATTTAAAAAGTTTTGAAGGTGGAGAAATGGCAAAGGCAAACCAGATGATAATTGATTACATTTATTCTGGAAAGAAAACGATGTGGAGTAGGGCTTAAATCTCTGTTACTCCGTAAGTAACGGAAAATTGTTTCTACCACAAAGTTATGAGTTTTTTCTTTAAAACAAATAATTATTGATAAATTTAACTGATATTTCATAGAAAAACACGACTCTGGCAAGACAAACAACCGAAAACAGACATATTATGGTCTTCTTGACTATGAGAACACACATCATTCTCTCTATCCACGTTGCTACCTTTTACATGGACCTGTGATTTTTTACGCTCATTTTTACGTAATTTCATATTTAGATGCCCGCCGTGTCCCTATAACGCCTTATATTTCCTGTATTTGCGTGCTTCCGTTACTTACGGAGTAATACCTTTGTATACTGTTACTTACGGAGTAATAGCTAAATATTTGCTTATGTTGACAGAATTAACACAGACAGCTATTGCCGTTTTATGCGACATTTCTGCGGGTAGCCATCCCTATCGTACAGCTCAACTTCATATTGATCCTGAGTATTTGATTGGTATTTTGACAAAGTTAGAAACAGGAGGTTTGGTGCGTCATAGAGATACTTCTTTTGCAGATACTCTTTCCTCCTATGAGTTAGTCCGTCCTTATACGTCCATTTCTTTGCTTGATATTCTGGAAACTCTCGACGAACATCTTAACTGCAATTATCCTACCAGTGAAGAAATGTATCAACAATATCGTGCAGCGGCTAACCGCTTGGGGATAATAAACCACATGACTCGAATTTATTTATCTGAAATCAAACTGAATGACTTGTAATGAGAAGGTTGTTGCATATATTTGTCTACAGCGTTTGCCTGTTGCAATTTTCGGCATTTGCAAGTATTGCCGATTCAGCAGGAATGAGAGTTGAAGTAAGCCAAACTCTTATTAAATCCTTTCATGATAGTATCTGCCATAATTCCTTATTAGTACATTTCCGTTTCAATTGTTCATTGGTGGAATCTGATTATATGGATAACCTGCATGCATTGGAATGTTTTTCTGCTTTGTTTTCCGACAGCATTTCTGCTCTGTCTGTTGATACGATAATTATCACCTCTTGTGCATCGCCCGAAGGGAATGTCCAGCATAATTTTCGTCTGGCCCGTCAGCGTGCTGTTAGTGTGAAGGAGTATCTCCTTTGGAAATATTCATATCTGAGTCAGGCTCGTATTCTTATTTATTCACGGGGGGAAGACTGGACAGGACTTCGCCAGTCAGTAGAGCTGGATAATGATATTCCCAACCGGACGGAAGTGTTGCAGATACTGAATGAAGTGCCGGATACAGAGCGTTGTAAAGTGCTTTTGCAACATTTGAACCGTGGAGAAGCTTATCGGTATATTGATGCACATTTGCTTCCTCAGCTTCGCAATGCGGCAGTGTGCACCGTGAAGAGGAAAGATGTGAAACATAAAATGATGCTTTCTGTCGGTTCTTTGCCATATAAAACACAACATACTATATCTTCTCTCGTACCCCATGAGGAGAAGGAGTTTCTTGATAAGTTCAGAATACCTGATAAGAAGTCCTTTTCTCCTTCCTTTGCTTTAAAGACAAACCTTCTGTTCGACCTTGCTCTTGCTCCCAACATTGAATTGGAATTGCCTTTTGGTAAATCTAACCGCTGGTCTCTGAATGTTGAATGGATATTTCCGTGGTGGTTGATTGATGATGACAAGTTTTGTTTTCAGTTGCTTTCCGGTAGTTTGGAAGGGCGCTATTGGCTTGGAAATCGTACAATTCGCCAGACTCTTACGGGACATTTCCTTGGCTTCTATGCAGGTGGAGGTAAGTATGATCTGCAATGGAAAGAGAGAGGATATCAAGGGGAATTTTATATTGCCTCGGGTATCAGCTATGGATATGCTGTACCTGTCGCTTCCCGTTTAAACCTTGAATTTAGCATCGGCATCGGTTTGCTAAGAACTGATTATAAACATTACCGGGCTATCGACAATTACCGTACACTGCTTTGGCAAAATAGTGGAAACTATACATGGTTTGGCCCAACAAAAGGAAAAATCTCACTGGTTTGGTTGTTGGGACGTAAACTGAAAGGGAGGATGAAATGAGGGTGGTAGGTAATAGAAGGATGAAACTGATAGTTGATGAAATGGTATGCATTATTCTGTGTAGCCTGTTATGGGGATGCGAACGCCGTGAATTGACCTACTATATGGAAGCTGAAGTTACTGTGACGGCAGACTGGAGTTGTGCGGGATTGGAAGAGGAAAAGGAGGAGGGTGCTACGTTAATCATTTTCCCGCAGGATGGTAGTGCTCCCCGTATCGTATTGACAGGTGAACGCGAGCATACTACTGTACGCCTACCTCTGGGTACCTATGATGCCGTGTTCCTGAACCGATCATTCACCGATTTCAATAATCTTCTGTTTCGTGGGTATGATGCCTTGGAATCTCTTGAAGCATATGCTAAAGATGTGGAGACGCGTGCATCCACGCGTGTCATTGTTTCTTCTCCTGATAAACTGGCTTCGGCCACAATACGAAACTTTGAAGTGACGGGTGAAATGCTGGGTAATTATGTTGCTCCGGTTTCATGTGACGTGAGTTCCGGCAATTCCTGTAAAATGCACTTCACGCCTATACCACTTGTCCGAAGGGTACAGGTGACATTGAATGTGAGAGGTTTAAATAATGTACGTAAGGTACGTTGTACATTGAACGATGTACCTCTCTCGGTTTTTCTTCACAACGGACATGCAGGTGAGGAACTGGGTAGTCAGGAGTTTACTGTTGGGAGCCCCGTCTATGAGGAAGGTTCATTCACTGAGGGTAAGTTGACAGGTATGTTCGATGTATTTAGCCTTGACCGTTTAATGTCACATTCAATGACGCTGAAAGCTTTGTTGGTAGATGGTAAGACGGTAGTGGAACAAGTGCTGACTGACGTAATTGTAAAAGAAAAAATAGATGACGTTGGGAGCATTACATTCTATATAGATGCCCCCATTCCTGAAACTATTCCCGATGTGAAGCCGGAAGGAAGTGCAGACTCCGGATTTGATGTGGATGTGGATGATTGGAAAGAGGATGAGGAAATAGACATACCGATATAAACAAAGAATTGTGATATCATGAATTTAAAGGTGAAACTCTTTTATTAATTAAATATGTATCAAGTTATGAAAACGAAATTTTTATTCTGGGCAGTGGTGGCAGCTATGACTGTGACGGGATGCTCACAAAATGAAGTTCTGGAAACAAGGCCGGATACGAACCGCACCATTGGTTTCGGAGTGTACACAGGTACGCAGACAAAAGGTTTGGTTACGGACAATGCAACTAATCCATCGGAGGAAGGGACAGCCAGGACCAATGGTCTAAAAATGACCGATAAAGGTTTTGGTATCCTTGCCTATCAGACCACTGAAAACTATTCAACCGGTGGAGCCAAAGGTACATTTATGGATAATGTACATACTACATGGAATGCCACAGGCGGTAGTGGCAGTGGTGTTTGGGAATATTCTCCACTGAAATTCTGGCCGGGAAATAGCGAGGATAAACTCTCTTTCTTCGCTTATGCCCCGTATGTAAGTACGCCAGGTACAAGTGGTATCACATTGGCGAATGCTACGAACTCTACAGATCCACTTCTGACCCTTAAGTTGCAGGATAATCAAAAAGACATGATAGATTTAGTAGCATCTAAAATGGAAGATCAACAACAAAGTTCTTCTAATGGTAAAGTTACTTTTACTTTTGGACATATGCTTACCCGTGTAACAATGCTGGCTAAAACTAGCGTAAATACAAATGCCCAAACTAAAGTTTTTATCACAGGCATCAAATTGAAGCATACCACGAAACTTGCCCAAGAAGCAACTTACAATATGCATAGTGATACATGGACGCTTCCACAAACCTCTGAAACAACAAAGTTCTTAAAGAGTCCCTACCTTATTGCAGCCACTACGGCTAATGGTGTGCTTAAGACAAGCAGCACATGGAATGATTACACTACAGCTGGCGTTGAAGTGAATGGGACAGCATCCACTCTGTTTACCACTGATCAATACTTGTTCTTCATCCCTATTGACGGAACGGGTACCACTGCGGACGATGATGTAAAGGCAGAAATCTCCTATGATATCGTGAGCATTCCTACTGCCGGTTCTACCGCTACTACAAAATCTTCTTTTACCAAAGAAGTAAATTTAGGAACTGGTGTATTTGCCAAAGGGAAAGCTTATAAATTTACGTTTACCATAACCTTGAATGCGATTGAAATAGCTGTAACGGATAACCTTGATTGGAATACTGATGAAGATAAACCTGTTACAGTAAATTAAACCAGGTGTTTTTTATTTCAATACCTTCTAACCAAGCCCGGACAAGGTTGAATCTCCTTTTCCGGGCACACGATCAAGAAAGTAAATCGAAAGATATGAAAGGAATAAAACTCTCAACTTTTGCCACCCGCTGTGTATTGCTCACTACTTGTTACGCATTGCTTACCGCCTGTTCGCAAACTGATGAAACGGAAGTGTTGTCTGTTTCCATTGGCTTTGTACCTACTGTAGAGGCACAGACGCGTGGAATAGATTTTACCAAAGATAACCTTACTTCTTTAGGCGTACTGGCTTATCTCACACAGGGAAACAGTTTCAACGCTTTGTCCTCCACTCCAAATTTCATGTACAACCAAGAAGTGACGAAAGCCACCGGAGCCTCTATATGGGAATATACTCCCACGAAATTCTGGCCGACCAATAGTAACGATAAGATTACTTTCTTTGCCTATGCACCGCATAATGCCAAAGGTTTGACACTGCCGGCTGCTACCGACAGGGGATATCCTTCATTTACTTATCAGGTGCAAGTTGCGGAAGCGGCACAAATAGATTTGCTTGTCTGCACTCCTTTGATGAATCAGACTTATGCTACTAATAACGGAAAGGTGAAGTTCGTGATGAACCATGCATTGACAAAGATTGCTATTTATGTGAAGAACAATGATAATGTGTCAGAGAAAACGATAACCGCTTTCTCTATCCGGGGAGTGAAAAGTGGAACTTTGACCTTTCAATCTTTGGATACCGATAGCAAAGGATTCGAGTGGAATTATCCTTCGTCCGTCCCAATGGAAACATTTACCACTACTATCACTAATTTCTCTGTACCCATCAATAGTGCTACAGAAAAGAAGTTGCTTTCTACTTTCTTCCTACTACCTAACGGATCGGGAAATACATTCAGCATCACTTATAAATATACAGGGGCGAATGGTACTGAGACTATTATTTTGAATAATCAACCTTTGCCTTCGTCCGATAAATGGAAACCGGGAACTTTGGTAAACTATATTGTCAGTATCGATACAAAATCGGGAGTTTCTGTGACAGTGAATAGTAATCCAGCATGGGGTAACGGTGGTGCGGAAACTGTGGACGGCAGTGATATAGAAACAAGATAATTATTAAGAATAAGTATATGAAACATACTTTCATCAGTTTGGGCTTTTATTGCATTCTTTTTGTATGTAGCGGATGTACCCGTGAAATTGAGATAAATGACGAAAGAGAAACGGAACAAGCTCGTATACCTCTCGTTGTTCAGACTACAACATGCGATTTCAACAATGTTTCTGCTAACGGGAAACCTTCGACACGGATACCTATGGAGAACGGACTTGAAACCTTGTTCAATACCGGTGATGCTATCGGTATTTTCGCCATAAAAAACGGTGCGATAGCAAATGCCATTAGCAATGTAAAGTTGACTTATAAAAAAACAGGTATTGCTATGGGAGATTGGAATCCACCTGCTGGTACTACGCTTTATTGGACTGCTGGGATGAGCTATATTGCTTATTACCCCTATAAAGAAGATGTTACAATAGATGCAACTCAAAATTCGGATGAGATTGTTGCTTCACTGGCTGAGAACCAACTTTTGCAACCGGTAACCGACCAGTCTACTGTCAGTAAATATACTGCTTGCGATCTAATGACTTCTATAGGTGAGTTGGCAGATGATGGTAATAGTTCCACAAAGAAAATCCTGAATTTAAATTTTAGTCATCAGTTTACATTGTTAGTGTTGAAGCCGCAGGCATCTTTTGAATACGTTTCACCTGGAGACACGATTTTTACTTATCGTGATAATATAGGGAGAACAGTAGATGTGACAGCCCAACAAGTAATACTGAATGATGTTACAGCATGCAAGATGGATGACGGGAGTTATAGGGCTATTGTTCTTCCCAAGTCTGCAACAAGGATTGCCGGAAACTATAAAGTGACCGACATAAGTACTGGTATGGATAAAAATATAACTTACTCAGGGCATCAGACTATTTTCAACGCCGGCTATTGCTATACATTAACAGTTAATAGTACTCTAAATCCGTGTAAGAGAGAACGACAATTACTTCCCGGCGATTTCGTCTTTTTTAAAGATGGCAAAATAGAAATATATCCCGGCGACGGAGCTTTTGAAGGAGATAAAATACCTGATTATGAAAATGCTGCTGGAATGGTCATTACCTGTACTTCTGAAAAAATGACGGATAAGGAATGCAATAAGAAGAAATGGAACCATGCCTATGTAATGGGATTGAATACTATTGGTGATGGTAGTTGGGGTGATAAGACTGTGGTTGAAAATGGTATTCAGGTTATGGGAAAAGATGGCTCAATCCAGGATAACATGAATGGTTACTCTGAAACGGAGACGATACTGGCAAATCATAGTGGCGACTTTAGTAAATACACTGCTTTTAAACGAATCGAGGAGTATCGGAAGAAGAATCTGATACCTGAGAATATTTGTAGTCCATGGTTTTTACCGAGTATTGGTCAATGGTGTGATGTATTGGTGAATATATGCGGGAGATCCCCGAAAGATGATTTTCAGGATAATACAAATGTCGGTTGGGAGGATCATCGGTATGGGACTGAGACGAGGGAGAAGTTAAATAGACAGTTGGCTAAAGTGGGTAGCTCCATAGGGGAGTTATCAAATTACAGGAATATTTTTCGATGTAGTTCTCAGTACAGTAAAATGGAAAGTTGGATTATTATTTGGCATTTTGAGGTTATGACTAATAATTTCTGGGATAGAGTGGGCATAAAAGGATATGATAAGGAGAGTAGTTCAAGTTATCATGTTCGTCCTTTTTTTGCTTTTTAAGTATATTGCATTTATGCAGCATTTTCTATTTTAAATATTACTTGTGAGTAAGAAAAAATAGTCGTCAACTTGTTTGTAGAAACTGATATAAAGTAAGAGCATATGTGAATATGTAATTTTGTTGATAAGCAATAGGCGTGTCATTGGGAAAAACGTTATCTTTGGATCATAAAAGTAAAAGGTATGAGCCGTAACTTTATAATAGATCAAGAAAAGTTTCTTTCGGGTATAATCAAAGGAATCCTTCCCAAGACAAATTCAAGCAATAGGAGGAATATAAAGATGAGTTTGACCTCGTCTATGATGAAGTGAAGAGAATAGATCCCGAGATCCTGATAACCGAAGAATATAATAAAGAGGATTAATAATGAATCGAAAACAGCTAACTATCGAAGCGGAACTTACGCTGGAAGAACTGCGTTTTGCTGAGGACCTACGAGGTATTGTTCGCTCTAATTTGCAAAAGGTATATTCAGCTATTAATTTTGGTCAGGTAAATACCAACTGGAACATTGGCCGACGCATTGTGGAAGAGGAGCAACATGGACAAACGCGTGCTGAATATGGAAAGCGTGTGATTGCCATCGCTTCGCAAGCGTTGACTGAAGAGTTTGGAAAAGGATATTCACAAACCAATTGCAAAAGTTACAGAAAGTTTTATATTGAGTTTCAGAAATTTGCAATTGGGCAGACACTGTCTGCCCAATCTCCAAAACAAATTCAGCAGACAGTGTCTGCCCAATTCGAGAATGAATTGGAGCTACTACCTTGGTCACACTACGAGCGATTGATGCGAGTGACTGATAAAGCTGCCCGCATTTGGTATATGCATGAAGCCGCCAAAGAAATGTGGAGTTTCCGTACGCTTAACCGCAACATCAATACACAATACTACGAGCGTATGCTGCTTTCACAAATGTCTAATGAGGTAAAAAATGAAATGATACAGAATACCGTTCCTTATCAACGCGATAAGTTTGAGTTTATTAAGAATCCTACTGTATTGGAATTCCTTGGTCTTCCCGGGAACAAAGGCTATACGGAACAGAAGATAGAACAAGCTATCATTGACAATATGGAACATTTTTTGCTGGAAATGGGTAAAGGATTCGCTTTGGTAGCTAGGCAACAGCTGATACGTACGCCGTTGGAAGATTATTATGTGGACTTGGTGTTTTATAATTATTTGCTGAAATGTTTTGTCCTTATTGATTTAAAGTTAAATAAGGTGACCTATCAAGATGTGGGCCAGATGGATATGTATGTGAAAATGTATGATGAACTTCGACGAGGCAGTGATGACAATCCAACAATTGGTATTGTGCTCTGCTCGGAAACCGATGAGAACATTGCCCGCTATTCGGTACTGAAAGGCAACGAACAACTCTTTGCTACTAAATATAAACTAATTCTTCCGTCAGCTCAAGAATTGCAAGATGAAATCAGTCGGCAGACAGCATTGCTGAGATTGCAATTAGGAGAAGATGAATTGAAGATGGAGGAATAGAGTAGCCAATTGTCATCAGTAGAAATTCATATTCTTGAAACCATTGAGAAGGAGCAGAAACAGTTGAAGTATAGAAAACAATAAAATAAATACAATAACTATGTACGAATGGGCTAATGAAATGAACTGTGCCGTAACCGTATGTGATACAGAGGGAGTCATTCTCTATATGAATGAGAAAGCATGTCGCACGTTTGCCAAACATGGCAATCTGATAGGTAAGAATCTATTTGATTGTCATAATCCGCAATCACAGGACAAGATACGCGGACTGCTTGAAACGGGAGGTGTCAATGCTTATACCATTGAGAAGAATGGAGTGAGGAAGATGATTTATCAGACGGCATGGAAACAAGATGGTGTGGTGGGAGGCCTGGTAGAGATTTCTATGGAGATACCCGGAGAGATGCCCCACCATGTGAGGAAATGAATAGTAAAATGGAAAGGTGATCATGCATGATGTGTTGCGAAGGCACTGAACGAAAAATCATACATATAGATATGGATGCGTTTTACGCATCCGTAGAGCAGCGTGACAATCCCGAGTTGCGCGGAAAACCTATTGCAGTGGGGTATGCGGAAGAACGGGGAGTAGTGGCGGCTGCCAGTTATGAGGCACGTCGCTATGGAGTACGTTCGGCCATGGCGTCGACGAAAGCAAAACGGATGTGTCCGCAACTTATCTTTGTTCACGGACGGATGGAAGTGTATCATGAAGTCTCCCGGCAAATCCATGAAATTTTCCACGAATATACAGATATCATTGAGCCATTGTCACTGGATGAGGCTTTTCTGGATGTGACAGAGAATAAGCCCGGTATTTTGTTGGCTGTAGATATTGCCAAGGAAATCAAGCAGAAAATACGGAATGAACTTAATCTTGTAGCATCTGCCGGCATATCCTACAATAAATTCCTGGCAAAGATTGCTTCGGATTATCGTAAGCCGGACGGGCTGTGTACCATCCATCCCGATCAGGCGATGGATTTTATTGCGCGTCTGCCTATCGAGAGTTTCTGGGGGGTAGGTCCGGTGACGGCAAAGAAAATGCACTCATTGGGTATTCATAACGGCGAACAGTTGCGTGCATGCTCGCAGGCTATGCTGCTGCGTGAGTTCGGGAAGGTAGGAGCATTGTATTATGATTGTGCCCGGGGAATCGATCTTCGTCCGGTAGAGGCAGTACGTATCCGTAAGTCCATTGGTTGCGAACATACCTTAGAGAAGGATATTTCGCAACGCTCATCGGTTATTATCGAACTGTATCATGCGGCAGTGGAACTGGTAGGGCGTCTGGAACATAATGATTTCAAAGGAAATACACTGACGTTGAAAATCAAATTCCATGATTTTAGTCAGATAACCCGGAGCATAACCCAATCCAAAGAACTAATTACTCTTGATGTGATCCTGCCTTTGGCTAAACAACTGCTGAAGGAGGTGGATTATGAACATCATCCCATCCGGTTGATAGGGCTTTCCGTTTCCAATCCACGGGAAGATACCGGGGAAAAAGGCGTTTGGGAACAGTTGAGCTTTGAATTTAGTGATTGGAAGTAGGTGTTTTTTTATGAGCTATCTATTGTTACGTTTATTGCTACGGTCTATTAATTCTAAAGCGTTGAATTTACATACTGTGACACAATCCCCGCAGGCAGTACATCTTTCAGGATATTCTACTGCTATATGCGCTCCTGTACTGTCGTTTACTAAATCCAATACTTTGTGATGACATCTTTTCATACAGCGTTTGCATCCGGTGCATTGATTATCAACTACATGAACAACTTTACTCTTTGCACGTTTACGCCTGTGAAAATGACCGAGTATAAAGAACAAGATCAGGCTTGCTAAAATAATATATAATGTATTCATTTCTTTTGCAGATATTGTTTCAATGATTTTGTTACGCCTGCAAAGTTACAACGGTGTAATTGGGCAGAAAATAGAATAAACAGGGAATATATTGGACTATTTGTGGAATTTTTGTCTGAAAGCTCCTGGGGATATTCCTGTGACTTTGGAAAAAAGGCGTGAGAAATAGGTAGGGTCTTCATATCCCAGAGAGAAAGCAATCTCTTTTACATCCATGTTTGTGTAATAAAGCAGTCGTTTAGCTTCCAGAACCACCTGTTGATGTATCCAATAACTTATAGGAAATCCGGTTGTGATTTTCACCGATTCGTTGAGGTGTGAAAGCGAATAATTTAATGCTTTAGCATATTGAATTGGACTTTTCAATGTTCTTACATTATCCAATAGTAATGCCTGAAATTGATGTGCTATAAATAGCGAACGGGTTTTGGAATAATGTAACTCTTCCTGTTGTTTGGAATATTGTTCTGCTATAATCCCTATAAATGCATTTGCTACATTTAATGTAATCTGTTCGCCGAAAGTAGTGGGCTTTTCCTGTATGATTGTATGCAGTAAATGAGCTGTTTGAGCCAGTTTATCTGAAAAGGATGAGTCTGACATTATCGGTTTTTGTGTAGTAAGTTGTTTCTCAAACTGGTTTCTGAAATGATTTTCGATTAATACAGGGTCTATAGCCAAAAAATATCCTTTCGCTTTTCGCATTACAGGTGTGAAGTGTACTTGGCCGGGGCGGACATAAAAAACTTGTTCTCCCTGTACTCGGATGTCTTCAAAATCAATAGTCAATATTGTTTCTTCTGTATCTATGAATAGGAATAAATAATAATCATCTCGGTGAGCTATGTATTTTTCCGATTTTGTGTTTTCAGCATATTTACTATCAGTTTCATAATAACCGAATTGCATACCGAATGGTGTGTTGACATCCATTCGGTGCATGGGGATAGTTGGCTGTTTCTTTGTACTCATATATGCAAAAGTATTCATTTTAGCGAATATACAATAGCCAAAGGCAAACAAACTTTGATACTAAATGGATGATTTTGTACCCAACTACGGATAATTAAATACCTCCGTTTTACTGTAACTTGCGTATCTTTGCCTCATCACAAAAAAGAAATCTAACTTTTTAATATCATGAAGAGAAACACGTTTTACCGTATTTTTATTTCCTTCTGCCTGCTTTTCATGGCAGGTATCTCCGCACATGCATATACTGAACGAAATCTTTTGCAAAAAGCTGCCGGTAGTGAAGAACAACTGAAAGAAGCATTGGTGATGAATCAGAAGTGGGTACCTTATCCTGCTTATAACGACCGTGCCGGCTGGAACGAATTGCTGGGTACCAATAAAGAAAGCCTGATTCGTGCCGGAGAGAAAATGCTTAATTACGAATGGAAAGTAATCCGTGCTACCGATTACTTAGAGTATGAACGCAGCGGTGAACGGAACATTATGCAAAATCCCTATGAGGCCAACCGGAAAGCAATCAATGCCCTGATGCTTGCCGAACTTGCCGAAGGAAAAGGACGGTTTATTGACCAGTTGATAAATGGAGCATTTTACAGTTGCGAGATGACTTCCTGGGTACTTTCTGCCCATCTGGTACGCCAGAGCACCAAACGCTCTTTGCCCGATTATCGCGAACAGGTGATTGATCTGGGTTCGGGAAATTTCGGTTCCATGCTGTCGTGGGTATATTACTTCTTCCATGATTCTTTCGATAAAATAGATCCTGTAATCTCTCAGCGCTTGCGTCATACTTTGCAGGAACGTATTCTCGATCCTTATATGAACAATGACCGGGAATGGTGGATGGCTTTCCAATGGAAACCGGGAATGATTATCAATAACTGGAATCCCTGGTGTAACTCCAATGTATTGCAATGCTATCTTTTATTAGAGAATGATCGCGACCGTCTGGCAAAGGCTGTTTGGCGCAGCATGCAGTCGGTAGACAAGTTCATCAATTTTGTAAAGGCTGATGGTGCTTGTGAAGAAGGTCCTTCTTATTGGGGACATGCAGCCGGAAAAATGTATGATTATCTCCAGATACTTTCGGATGGAACAGATGGAAAAGTATCTCTTTTCAAGGAACCGATGATTCGCCGGATGGGAGAATATATCAGTCGTACGTATGTAGGAAACGGTTGGGTAGTGAATTTTGCGGATGCTTCTGCCAAGGGTGGAGGCGATGCACCGTTGATTTACCGTTATGGCCGTGCAGTCGGCAGCGAGGAAATGATGCAGTTTGCAGCCTATCTACTGGATGGCAAGCGTCCTTCTGTGCCTTTGGGCAATGATACTTTCCGCTCCTTGCAGTCCATATTATGGAATGGAGAACTGGAAAAGACGGCCGCTGCCCATACCATACCGGCTTGTACCTGGTATCCTGAAACGGAGTTCTGCTATCTGACCAATAAGTCCGGTTGGTTCCTGGCTACGAAAGGTGGATTCAATAATGAAAGTCATAATCATAATGATGTAGGTACATTTTCATTGTATGTCAATACGATACCTGTGCTGATTGATGCGGGGGTAGGAACTTATACACGTCAGACATTCAGTAGCGAACGTTATACCATCTGGACCATGCAAAGTAATTACCATAACCTGCCGATGATAAACGGAGTACCCCAGAGTTTCGGTCAGAATTATAAGGCTACGGATGTTGTCTGCCAACCGAAGAAACGTTTTTTCTCAGCGAACATTGCGACTGCTTATCCGAAAGAAGCCGAGGTAAATAGCTGGACACGTGCCTATTCATTAGGCGATAAGCAACTGACGATTACCGATAATTTCTCCCTGAAATCAGCGAAAGAATCTAATCAGGTGAACTTCCTCACTTGGGGAAAGGTGGATATTTCCATGCCCGGAAAGGTGACGATAGACGTACAAGGACAGAGAGTAACTTTGGAATATCCCGGTGAGTTCATAGCAACCGTTGAAACAATCAATTTGCCCGATACACGTCTTTCTAATGTTTGGGGAACGGAGATTTACCGTATTGCCTTGAAAGATAAAGATGCGCGATTAACAGGTAAGTATAAGTTTGTTATTAAATAAAAAAACTATATTTGCGTATTAGAATACAAGAAACGCAAAATTATGGGATGTTTTATGAATTTATTATGGCTGGTGTTCGGAGGTATTTTTACCGCTATAGAATACCTTGTTGCCAGTTTATTGATGATGATTACCATTATCGGTATTCCGTTTGGTATGCAAACTCTGAAAATGGCTTCACTTGCATTATGGCCTTTCGGTAAAACGGTGCGGAGTGGCGAACGTTCGGGTGGTTGCCTGTATATACTGATGAATGTGTTGTGGATACTTCTGGGCGGTATCTGGATTTGCCTTTCTCATCTGGCATTCGGTGTGGTGCTGTGCATCACCATTATTGGTATCCCCTTCGGACTACAGCATTTCAAACTGGCAGGATTGGCTTTGACGCCTTTTGGAAAAGACATTGTAAGTGACTGATAAAAGAAGAGGGCGAAAAAACTTTCGGTTTTCCGCCCTCATTCATTTTATTTAAAGGTGTTATTTTACATGGTAGCCTGCTTTGCGAGCAGTTTTTGAAGTTTGCCATTCAAAGCCTGGCACATAGTTCCGTTTCCCATTGCTTGATAGCGTTTAATACGGTACTGTAACATAAAAATTTCATTTGCATTCTTTTTCATAATTGTCATCTTTTTGTGCTTTCCGCGTTTCGGAAAGCGGGTTTTACATCTTTTCTTTTATCTTATTAACGCTGCAAAGATACGAATTGTTCACGATAAACATGTTTTAAAACATAAAATAATGCACTTTCTCCTCGTTTTTCTTTAGAAACGCCCGTTTTTGCTATATGCATATTACAAAAGTGTGACTAAAAATGGAATAAATGACCTATGTACGATCTATTAATAATTTATATACCTTTGTAGCATCTTACACATAATCAACCCTTACAAACAGGAAGTCATAATGATAAATAAACTGTTGACACTTTTACGAAGCCCTTATCCATCATTGGTGAAGAGATGGAAAAGCGTGATAATACCTTCACTTATAGTGTTTTTGATCCTTTTTGTGTTGCAGCCTTTTGGCATTTCTATGATGGGAGGCTATAAATTCTGGGTAGTGTTAGGTTATGGAGTGGTTTCTTCATTGGCACTGAGTATCTCCACGTATTTGTTTCCTGCTTTGTTTCCCCGTTATCATAGTGAGAAGAACTGGACATTAGGTCGCGAATTGTTAGGAACCTTGGGAGCTTGTTTGCTGATTGCGATAGGTAACTGTTTCTATACGGCTTGGGTATTTGGTTCATTCATACTGAGCTGGAAAGGATTTCTGATAAGTTTGGCTTGGGTGGCGGTTCTTGCTCCTTTCCCCATAATCTTCTTTTTGATGTGGAATCGTAATTTGCAGCTGGTACGTAATCTGAAGGAGGCAACGGAGATCAACTACGCTCTTGCGAAAAGAGAGAATACCCAGAAGGAGAAGATTCGGACAAGGAATGAGGAACAGATAGAAGAGGGTAGAGCAGCAGAAGAAGAAGTAGCAGAAGAAGAAACTCCTATGCAATTGGTTTTCTCCGGCGGAACGAAAGAAATGCTGGAAGTGGATGCCCATACCTTATTTTATGTAGAGGCAGAAGGGAATTATATAAGAGTAGCTTACAGTAGTGCGGATAAGATGCAGCAAAAGTTAGTGCGGGCTACTATGAAGCAGGCAGAAGAAGCAGTTGCTGCCTGTTCGTTCATTGTCCGTTGTCACCGGGCCTTTCTGGTGAACATACGCACTGTGGTAAAAGTAGATGGAAACTCACAAGGATACCGTTTGCGACTGGAAGGATGTACGGAAGAAGTTCCGGTTTCCAGAGGCTATGCAAAAGAGATAAAAACGCTGATAGAAGGGGGTGCGGAAGGGTAGTCATTCGTCACAGAACAAAGAAAAATATAGCTATTCGTCACAGGAGGAGTGCTGTTTGTCACATATCCGGGCAGTCTGTCCCGGATATTTTTTTGCCTGAAATTCTTAGTCTATGTTTGCTGACGGAAATCGTAAAGAACATAGATTAAATGAAAAGATTGATTCTACTTTTTAGTGTAAGTGTATTGCTGATAGTGCAGCACTTGGAAGCGCAGACAGCTGTGACGGATACCGTTTTCTTGCAACTATACAATGATAGTGTAGATTTAAAGGAAGTAGTTGTGAAAGGTAAAAGAACACCTGTTGCTAACAGTCGTTGGAGTGATATGAGTCCGGTGGAACTGGTGACTGTGGGAGGTGCAAACGGTGATTTGTATCAGGCATTGCAGACACTGCCGGGCACGCAGGTACAAGGAGAAAGTGGCCGGCTGCTGGTGCGCGGCGGAAGTAGTGATGAAACACAGACATACATTGACGGAATGCACGTCTTGAATCCTTATACGGCTACAGGTATAAACTCACCGGCACGCGGACGTTATTCCACTTTTATGTTCAGTGGTGTCAATCTGGAATCGGGCGGGGCTCCGTTGGAATATGGGGATGCACTCTCGGCTGTGTTACCGTTGGAAACAAAGGATAAGAGCCCTATCAATAAGTTAGGCATCAATGCCTCTACGGTAGGCTTCGGTGGAGGAGGTACACGGGCTTTCGATAAAGGTTCGCTTTCGGTGAACCTGGATTATCAGGACTTATGTGTCTATGATCATATCTATTCAGGACGTACGGATTTTGAAGATCCCTACCGGATGATGACCGGATCGGCACAATTCCGCTATCATCCCGATGATGCTACGCTTTTCAAGATTTATGGCGGATATGATCATACTGATTTTTCCAATTATGAAGGCGCTGAACGTAGATTGTTCGATCTGAATGAGAATAATTTCTATCTCAATACAACTTTCCGTAAGCGTACTTCCGGTGGATGGAATTGGTTTGCAGGTGCAGCATTCTCTTTCTTTGAACAGAAAATAGGTAATGTATCACTTTCGGCAGATCATTGGATGGAACAACAACAGGAACTTCATGCAAAGGCAAAAGTGTTCAAGCGTATTTCTCCGGCTTTTCGTCTGGATATGGGAGTGGAGAGTTTTATCCGCCGGTATGAGAATCGTTATCAATATCAGATGAAAGAGGCGGAGGGAATAGATAGCCATTATGAAATGAATCCGACGATCAGTGCAGGCTTTCTTTCGGCAACTTACTATCCGGTGGAGCAATTGAAGGCGGAACTTTCTGTCCGCACAGAATATACTTCATTGAATGAGAAGGTGAATTTCTCACCCCGCCTGGCTGTTAATTACTATTTGGGAGATGTAGTGCTCTCGGCTACGGCGGGACGATATACACAGTTGCCGGTTAGCAGATTGCTGGCTCAGGAGAACAAGTTGAAATCGGAATCATGCATTCAGTATAATGTGGGTGCACAGTATGAGGGTGATGGACGTTTCTACAAAGCTGAACTTTATTATAAGAAATATGACCGTCTGGCATTGGTGGAAAAGGGAACGGTAGATGCAGCGGAAGTGTTGACTTCCGGTGGTTATGGCTACAGTAAAGGTTTCGACTTATTCTTTAATGACCGTGTCCTGCTGAAGAATCTGGAATACCAACTTTCCTATACATATAATATTGCCAAGCGGAAGTTTCAGGAATATACGGAACTGACTACTCCGCAATATGCCACTCGGCACAATGCATCCGTAGTGCTGAAGTATTCCATTCCGCGAATCGGCACGATAGTCGGTTTGACGAACCGCTTCAGCAGTGGGCGTCCTTATCATAATCCGGATTTACCGGGCTTGATGAATGATCATGTGAAGCCTTATAACAGTCTTGATCTCGGACTGACATTCCTGCCCAGTAAGAAAGTGATTATCCATGCCTCTGCTACCAATATCCTTTGTCGGAAAAATGAATTTGGGCGGGTGAATAATAAAGCTATTCTAGCTTCAAACGATCATTTCTTCTATATCGGGGTGTTTATCACACTTGGGAAGAAGGCGGCTTATGATGTTTCTAATTTCTAATTTAATTAAAAAGAAAGGTCCGCGTTCGTCTGCCTAATCCGTGTCGTCCGCGTATCTATTTATAAACTCTTTAAAAACAATTCAAATGAAAGCAATGATTATTAGTTTCGTATGTGTTTTGACTTTTGCTACTCAAAGTCTGTCTGCACAAAATCTTACTCTGGAAGTACGTGGTATTGAAAATGTGGTTGGTAAACTCTATGTCGCCATCTACAACTCTCAGGAGACATTCATGAAGAAGCCGCTTGCCGGTTTTGCAGTAGAGGTGAAGGATAAAGTTGTGTCTATCCCCTGTAAAGGGCTTCCGGCAGGAACTTATGCCTTCTCCATGTATCAGGATGAGAATGGAAATGGTAAATTGGATACCGGTGCTTTCGGTATTCCTGTGGAGAAGTTTGGTTTCAGCAATGATGCCGAAGGCGTTATGGGCCCCCCTTCCTATGAAAAATGCAGTATTACCTTCTCTGAGGATACAACTTTAGTGGTACATCTGAAATAAACTTCAGATAATTCTTTAACTTTGTAGCTCACACCTTAATTAATGTAAGTATTATGAGACGAGCTACACAACTTTTCGGAATATGCTGGCTACTTTGTCTGCTTGCTGCCTGTGGAGAATCCCATTTTATGACCGATGCTTCGTATCGTTCGCGCGTGGAGCAGGACTTTCAGCAAAAGAAGGCTCTGATGCCGCAGGGAGAACTATTTGCAATACTGGATGATGCTTCGCTGAGCACTTATGAGCAGGAAGCCCTGGAATTCCTTTATGCCTATATGCCACTGGCGGATATTACTGATTATCCCGGTGAATTTCACTTAATGAATATCCGCGCATCCCAGCGTGCCGCAGAGGAAATGCCTTGGGGAAAGACCATTCCCGAAGATTTGTTCCGACACTTTGTACTTCCGGTGCGGGTGAACAACGAACAATTGGATAGTGCGCGGGTAGTGTTCTATAAGGAGCTGAAAGACCGTGTGAAGTCCCTTTCTTTATACGATGCCATCCTGGAAGTGAACCATTGGTGTCATGAGAAAGCTGTCTATATGCCTTCCGATGCCCGTACCAGTTCACCACTGGCAACAGTGAGTACTGCTTACGGGCGTTGTGGCGAAGAATCTACCTTGCTGGTGGCGGCACTTCGCTCGGTAGGTATTCCGGCACGGCAGGTTTATACACCACGATGGGCACATACGGACGATAACCATGCATGGGTGGAAGCCTGGGCAGATGGTAAATGGCATTTCCTGGGTGCTTGCGAACCGGAACCGGTACTGGATCTTGGTTGGTTCAATGCCCCTGCCAGTCGCGGAATGTTGATGCACACAAAGGTTTTCGGACGTTATGAAGGAAAAGAAGAAGTAATGTCCGTTAACCCCACGTATACAGAAATCAATGTGATTGATAATTATGCGCCTACAGCGCGAGCCAAGGTTATGGTGAAAGATGAAGCGGGAAATCCGGTTCCTGACGCCTGCGTGGAGTTCAAACTCTACAATTATGCGGAATTCTATACCGTAGCAACGAAACATACCGACGACAGCGGTATGTGCAGACTGACTGCCGGAAAAGGGGATATGCTTGTCTGGGCCTCCAAAGATGGCCGTTTCGGCTTCTCCAAACTTTCTTTTGGCAAGCAATCGGAACTGACCGTAACCCTTGATAAGCAAGCGGGTGACAGTTTCACAGTAGATATTGATATCGTGCCTCCCGCAGAAAGTGCCAACTTACCCGAAGTGACGCCGGAACAGCGGGCGGAAAATGACCGCAGACTGGCGATAGAAGACTCTATCCGTAATGTCTATGTCGGTAAGTTCATCTCGGAAGAGGCAGCACGCAACTTTGCGAGAGATTATAAGTTGGATCGGGATGCAGTAGCCAAGATTCTGGTTGCCGCCCGTGGAAATTACAGAATAATTCGTGAGTTCATGACTCGTCTGCGTTCTGATAACTCCAGGAAAGGAGGGATAGACCTTTTGCAGCAGATTTCGGCAAAAGACCTTCGTGATGTTCGTCTGGATGTGTTGATAGATCACATGCAGTCTCGTGTGCGTACGACGAATGCCGGATATTTCCGTAAATATGTGCGCAATCCGCGCGTAAGCAATGAGATGTTGACTCCGTATAAAACTTTCTTTGGTAAGGTGATTTCGAAAGAAGATGTTGAGGCTTATGTGGCAGAGCCTATGAAGATGGTTGCATGGGTGGCAAAGAACATTCAGGTGAACAAGGAATGTAATCTGGGAGCACCTCCTGTATCTCCCGAAGGTGTGTGGAAAGCACGTTTGGCCGATGCCCACAGTCGCGATATTTTCTTCGTGTCCATGGCACGCAGCATGGGAGTTCCCGCACGCATTGATGAAGTGACCGGTAAAGTACAGCTGATAACTGACGACGGAGCCATAGATGTGAACTTCGAAGCAGCCGGACAGGCACCTGCGCAGAGGGGCAGGCTTGCAGCTACATATACACCGATTCAGTCACTGGATAATCCGAAATATTATTCTCATTTCACTATTTCCAAAGTAACTCCGCAAGGTAGTTTGCAGTTGTTGTCTTACGACGAGGATGACGCAGACATGGGTGGCGGTGTTACATGGAGCAGTTTGCTGAAGGAGGGAACGTCTCTGGATGCCGGAGATTATATTCTGGTAACCGGTACCCGCCTGGCAAGTGGTGGTGTATTGGCACAAATGACATCTTTGAATGTGAAAGCAGGTGGACGTACAGAAACGAAACTGGTGATGCGTGAAAATAAAGATGAGGTACAGGTTATCGGGAACTTCAATTCGGAGAGCTTGTTCACAACATTGGAAGGCGGTAACAAACAAAGCCTGCTTCAAGCCTGTGGCCGTGGATACTTCGTTGTCGGTATTCTTGGAGTGAACCAGGAACCTACAAACCATGCCTTACGGGATGTCTCTGCTTTGAAAACCGACCTGGAGAAATGGGGTAGAAAGCTTGTATTACTCTTCCCGAATCAGGAACAGGCCGGCAAATATCATGCTGCTGACTTCCCCGATTTACCCAATACTGTGATTTATGGAATTGACACAGAAGACATAGCTCAACAGATTGTGAAGAATATGAAGTTGAAACACAAAGATACATTGCCCATATTTATCATTGCTGATACCTTCAATCGCGTGGTATTTGTTTCACAGGGGTATACTATTGGCTTGGGTGAGCAGTTGATGAAAACGGTGAAAGGACTATAAGAACAGCAACAATAGAGTGGGAGAGGCTTATTTGCAAGCCTCTTCCATTTTTTGTATCACTTCCGGTGAAGGCAACCCCTCTGTCATTCCTGTCAGCAATAAACTGAAGTTATCGGCTAACACTTCTTCCGGGTCAATGATGTACTGAGTATTACGTCCCATTCTGTCATAAAAATCAGAGGCTTCGTTAATAGAGTAAACCACTGCCTTACCTTCTTTCTCAATCGCTTTGCAGGTATTCTTGTCGATGGGAACGAGGCCAATGTTGAGGTATTGGAAGAAGCTGCCTCCCTCATAAGGCTTGGTTGAATAAATAACCATGCAGCAATCTTTCTTTTCACCGTTGATGGTAAAAGTAGCATAGCTATCGTGGCGGATAACATCTGGATTGGAGATAAACCGTTCTTTCAATTCTTCGGGAAATTCTATTTCCTTCGGAAGAATATTAAAACCGATGATGCTGTACATCTTCTTGCGGAAATCCGGATTGTTCCGGGTAAGGACGTGAAATGCTTCATGTGCCAACAATTTGGTTACATATTCAGGATGTTCGAGCAACCTGTCGATAAGTACGATGTAAGTATCTCGGGTATATCCTCCCGCACCACCTTCTTCTTTTATCGTTGACTTTATCAGTCTGACTTCTTCCGGGAAAGGAAGTTTCAGCTCTTTTTCACGGATAATCTGATTGATGGATTGAGATGACTTCTGAAGCAGAGCCGTTTCCTCATCATTCCAATTACGGGTTTGTGCGCCGGCAAACTGCAAATATCCCTGTTTTCCGCCTTCGATGCCAACGGTGTGTGAAGCCAAGTCAAATGAGCTCCATCTGCGGATATGCTCGTCCTCTTTCTGAAGGAGGAGTGCGGCTTCTTCCTGTTTCAGGAAAGTAGGGACAATGCTGTCGGAAGTGGAGTTTGAGGAACTTTGATTTTTAGCTTCATGCGCACATGAAATGCTGAGGAGAGTTAATAAAGTGATTACACTTAATGCCTTCATATTGATTGTTTTAAATTAATTCTTAATGGGACCGGTCAACGACTTTATTGTTCTTTTTACGCGTTCTGCGGTAGTGATGGGGCGACGATACTCTTCTATGTTCACAGTACCTCCCATCGAAACTGTTCCGTTCCTGTGCAGCATCTTGCTTTCGATGGTCTCTCTTGCTGAGAAGTGGAACTCCCGGATACCGGTTTCCGTGGCGATGTGAGCGATATTATTTTCATTTACTCCGCAACCTGCCAGTAGGATAATGCGCCCGTCTGCCTGCTGCTGCAATTTCTTTAATAAAGGGATGCCCTGTTCGGCCGTGGCCTGTGCACCGGAAGTAAGAATACGGTTACAACCTAACTCTATGATTTGCTCCAGCGCTTCCTGCGGATTGCGGCATACGTCGAAAGCACGATGGAACGTAACGGACATACCTTGTGAAACTTCGATCAGCTGCCTCATTAAGGACAGGTCTACATCTCCTTTAGCGGTAAGACAACCGAATACAACTCCGTCTGCTCCCAATCGACGGGCGTTGTCGATATCCTTCAGCATAATGCGTTGCTCAATGGGGGAGTACAGAAAATCTCCGCCACGAGGACGGATGATGACGTGCAGAAGAGTCTTTGTTAAGGCCTCTCGGGCAATGACGATATCTCCGTAGGATGGGGTAGTACCCCCTTCCGGTATTCCGGCGCATAATTCCACCCGGTTTGCTCCTCCTGCCTGTGCGGCAAGGCAACTCTCCACGGAGTTGGCACAAACTTCAAATTGATATTGCTCCATAATTGATAATCAGGATTACTTGGTTTGTAGATGCAAAAATAAGAAACAGTTTCGTGAATGACAAAGAAAACAAAAAGAGGCAGGGATTTTTTGTTTCCCCACCTCTTTATCACTAGTTTCAATCTTTACAATTTATTTCGCATAACTTACTGCACGTGTCTCACGGATTACTGTGATCTTCACCTGTCCCGGATAAGTCATCTCATCCTGTATCTTCTTCGCAATTTCACCGGAAAGGTTTTCAGTCTGCTTATCATCAATCTTATCAGCACCAACGATTACACGCAACTCGCGACCTGCCTGGATAGCATACGTCTTCGTCACACCCGGATAGGCCATTGCCAACTGTTCCAGATCGTTCAGACGCTTGATGTAAGCCTCAACAATTTCGCGACGTGCTCCCGGACGGGCACCTGAGATAGCATCACATACCTGTACGATAGGTGCCAGAAGGCTCGTCATCTCCACTTCATCGTGGTGGGCACCGATAGCGTTGCAGATATCTGGTTTTTCTTTGAATTTCTCAGCCAACTTCATACCATAGAGTGCATGCGGCAATTCTGGCTCTTCATCGGGCACTTTACCTATATCATGCAGCAATCCGGCACGTTTTGCTTTCTTGGGGTTCAGACCCAGTTCCGATGCCATCACAGCACAAAGGTTGGCTGTTTCGCGGGCATGCTGCAACAGGTTCTGACCATAAGAAGAACGATATTTCATCTTACCGATAATACGGATCAGTTCAGGATGCAAACCATGGATACCGAGGTCAATCGTAGTACGTTTACCGGTTTCGATGATTTCTTCTTCCACTTGCTTGCGTACTTTAGATACAACTTCTTCGATACGTGCCGGGTGGATACGTCCGTCAGTCACCAACTGATGTAGTGCCAGGCGGGCTATTTCACGACGTACAGGGTCGAAAGCTGATAATACGATAGCTTCGGGCGTATCATCTACCACAATTTCCACACCTGTTGCGGCTTCAAGCGCACGGATATTGCGGCCTTCGCGACCGATAATGCGTCCCTTGATTTCGTCTGATTCAATGTGGAATACGGTCACTGAATTTTCGATGGCAGTTTCCGTAGCTACACGCTGTATGGATTGTATTACGATACGTTTTGCTTCTTTGCTGGCAGTCAGCTTGGCATCATCCATGATGTCGTTGATGAAGGACTGTGCCTGCGTCTTGGCCTCTTCTTTCAAAGACTCGATCATACGTTCTTTGGCTTCGTCGGCCGAGAGTCCGGAAATGGTTTCCAGTTTTTCGATTTCCTGCTGTTGCAGTTTATCCAGTTCGTCTTTCTTCTTGTCGATAATAACCAGCTGGGCTTCCAGGTTTTCTTTCACCGCTTCAGCTTCTGATTTCTTACGCTGTATCTCTTCTTGGCGTTGGTTCAGCACCAACTCACGTTGTTTCAACTTGTTCTCCGCTTGCTGAATTTTCTGGTTACGGATCGCTACTTCTTTCTCCAAGTCTGCTTTTTTGTTCAGGAACTTCTCCTTTACTTCGAGCAACTTATTCTTTTTAATCACTTCCGCTTCAGCCTCGGCTTCTTTCAGAATGTTGTCATATTTGGACTTCAAACCGTGCTTGAAGAACATGTACGACAGAAATCCACCGATAATGAAACAGGCAATGGATACTAGTATTGTTACTGTCATTTCAATTTGTTTTAAGTATATAAATAAAAAACGCACTGCAGGAAAGCCACCCTCATTCTTTTTAAGAGGGATACTTTCACACAGTGCGTGGATTTTCTAATTCTTTTGCTGGCTCTGGTGTTCTAAGGAAAGGCTTCCGGACGTTTACAGTCCTTTGAAGTATGTTTCCAACACCTCTGTCAGTTCTTCTATCTTGTCGGCATACGGACGAGTATCGTTTCGGTTTTTCATTTTCAGGTTCTCCAAAGCAAATTGATAGGCCACCATGGCTATAATTTTTTCGGGAGTCACATTCTGGTAATGTTCTCGATACGCATTGAGCCGTATATCCACCTGTTTGGCGGCTTCTCTTACCATTTCTTCCTCCTCGCGCAGTATGGTGAGGGGGTAGGTTGAGCCTGCCATTTGCAGGTTTATCTTTATTTTATCGTTCATACATCTCGTTATTCATTCAACAAAGCGATGCATTTATCGACTTCACGCACTAATTTGGACAATCGCAGTTTCGTCTCTTTTACGTCGCTGCCGTTAAGGCTGATTGTCATTGCTGTTTTTAGGTTCGTATAGTCATCTTCCAAAGCTTCATATTCGGCATGTACCTGCTCGCATTCTTCTTGTTTAGTTTTTAGAAGTTGCTTTAATTCAGCATTTTCACGCCTCAATTCATCATGCAAAAAGATCAAATGGCGCAGTCTCGCTTCAAAGGTACTTAATCGCTTCTTTTCTTCGTCAGTCATTACTATACCAAAATTGTACACAAAAATACAATTAACTTGGAGATTACAAAAACTTTTCAGGGAAAAATGTTGTAGGAGAGGTGAAATAACCGGAAAAAGGAATTTGTGACGTTTGAAAATGGAATCTTCGGCGGTGGCTAAAAACTATATCAATTTGTACATTTTACTAATCTTGATACTGCGATACACTAATATTTTTCTTGAATAATATTAATCTTACTACAACTATATTTCTTTCTTACAATAGATGTGGTAAGAATATAACATAGTTGTAGTAAGAAACTAATATAACTGTGGTAAGAATAATATTATTAATCCTGATGATTAGTTTATCGCAGTGCAGGAATTAGTTTCTTGCGACATGACATTTAGTTTTTAGTTATATATTGCTCATTATAAAATAATTTATATAATAATTTGGTTTATAAAATAAACTACTTATATTTGCAGTGGAGTTCGAACCCAAAATATGTTTTTATTGTGAAAATCTAAATTGTGTATGATTATGAAAATGACTGGTATTAAATGGGTTACGCTGTTAGTGTTAGTCTTTGGTGCAGTATCTGTTTCTGCTCAGAGTGACTTGACGGTGAAGAATATCCGTTCGGCGAAAGGGAAGGTGATGATTGCTGCTGATAAAGGGCAGTATGCGATGGCGGACGCTACTGGTGATACAGTGACGCTTGTATTGAAAGAAGTACCCGAAGGGAAATGCAAATTGTATGTGTACCACGATGAAAACGGTAATTATCAATTGGACAGAGTAGACGGTGTACCGACGGAGAATTGTGCGATTGTGGATTTAGACATGACAGCTGGAGCAAAAACAATTGATGTCGAGTTGACCGATCTGCGGAATAAAGCTAAAAAATAATTTTATGGAAGAGAAAGACATTATTATGGAAGACAAAGAATTGAACGAGCAAGAGAGTTTGAAACTTATCACTCAAATGATACAGAATACCCGACGTAATTTAGATACGGGTAGTGGAAATATGTTTTTGTTATGGGGATATGTTTCTGCAATAGTTACGTTGGTAGTTTTTGCAGGAATCTATTGGACGCGAAATCCAGTTTGGATGTGGGGCTTTTGGGGAGTTCCGGTTTTAGGTTATCTCTTTAGCTTCATACTGGTACGTAAGCAACGTAAGCTCGCAAAATCGTATGGCGATAAGGTCTTGAATGAAATGTGGCAAATCATGGGGCTACTTTGTATTACGATTGTACTTGGAGCAACGTTTACCAATCATTATGAGATAATTCTGCCGATATGCGCAATCCTTATTTCTCTAAGTAGCATTATAACCGGGAGCATAATTCGCTATACACTCTTTTCCGGTTTCCCTGCTTTTGGAATTGTATTGGGACTGAATATGTTATTCAGCATTCTGGATAAGACTTCTTCTTATTTGTCATTGTTAGAATTTGTATTGGTGATTGTTTTTGCATTGATTATTCCTGGGCATATCCTGAATTATTGTGCAAGAAAGGATAATAAACGATGAGCACCGGATCATTAACAGCAGAAAAAGCTGATATGTTTGAAGAGGGTAATATAGAGGCTATTACCCGAATGATGCAAAATCGTAAGAAGAATCAACTTTGGCTGGCAGTTACCCGTAACGAAAAGTCTGTTTCTTGTATTGGGCGTTTTCCTATTAGTGTTGTTGCTGTCTTTGTCTTATCTATTAGCAGAATGAAAAAATGGGAACTTGGGTGATATATATGCTTGCGGGTAATTGGGCTTTGATGCTCTATTTAATACTAAATGTATATGATTGGGAAAAGTGATATATTAAAGAAAGGGAATCAATCATGAAAGCGAATCGTTGGGAGAGTTTTTTAACTTCCTGGAAATTCTTTTCATTGCTGGTGGTATTGCAATTCATTTTGATACCTGTAGCGACGAAAGGTTTTAAGTTTGAGGCAGCGGGAGACATCGTATTCTATACGTTGCAGCATGCCTTTATTATGGATATGTATTCATACAGCTTTTATTTTCAGGTGGTGATGATCCTGGTTTTGATAGCTGTTGTAGTCTGGAAGGGAAAGTTTAGCAGAGTTTTTACTGCTATTGCAGGTTGTTTTTACCTGCTTTATGCTGTGATACAGAATATGGCAGTAACAGAACAGCATGGTTTCAGCATGGTAACAGTGAACGTTGTAATGATTGGTTTCGTTGCATTAGTCTGGCTGTGGGCTGCATGGAAGGGCTACAATGAGTTTTCTTTTGATAATGTTACCTGGAAAACCGGTTGGACGATACCTGTTGCTCTGTTTTGTTTGTGGTGGCCGATGAGTCTGAAAACGGCATTGCCGGATTTTCAGCTGCATTATTTGTATGATGGCGGTTCGGCATTGGCTTTCTGCCCGATGACTCCTGTGTTTCTAACTTTGCTTGTACTAAGTAAACGGGGAGTGAACAGGTTAGTGTTGCGGGTGACGGCAATGGTAGGAGTTCTTATCGGATGTTATAATATGGGTAATTTTGCTTCTGAGACCGGATTTTATGTCGGATTGTACCACTTGCCTTTGCTGGGCATGTCCATTTATGCGTTGTTGCATAGCAGACAGAAGAGAAAGAGTCCGGAATGTGTATGATTAAAATAATTTGTATTGAATATGGACAATAAGAAATTGAATGAGCAGGAGAGTTTAGAACTCATCACTCAAATGATACAGAATACAAAGTTCAAGATGGTGAAAAACGCCGGAACTCCTTTTTTAGTATGGGGATACATGACTGTGGTGACCTCCCTGCTGGTTTGGTATCTTTTGAAAGAAACCGGCAATTATTACTGGCAGTTTTTATGGCTTCTGATGCCGGCTGTTTCTTACCCGGTCACTATCTATAGCCAAAGGAAAAAGCAAAGGATGGCAAAAACGTATATTGACCGGATAGTAGGATATGTATGGGTAGTTTTCGGACTATGCGGATTGCTGATTTCATGTGTATCTATGATCTATTGGAGTCTGCCTATACTCTTTGTGATCCTGTTGATGATGGGGATGGGAACTACTTTAACCGGACTAATTATAAATATGAAACTGGTTACGGTAAGCGGTGTGCTGGGTATATTTGCATCATTGGGTTGTCTGTATATAGACAAGTTTGATCAGATATTGCTTTTTGCTTTAGCCTTTGTTTTCATGATGGTCATCCCGGGACACTATTTGAACATAATGTCAAAACGAAGAGTTTAATGTATTATCTTTGCACTATAAAAATAGAAAGAAAGCATGTTTAAAGAACTGAACCCCTTACTGCATTCCGAACTGCGCCTGGCGGTGATGTCGTTGCTTATTGGTGTCGAAGAGGCAGACTTTGTCTTTATCCGGCAACAGACGGGGGCAACGGCGGGCAACCTCAGCGTGCAGATTGATAAACTCAATAAAGCAGGGTATGTGGAGGTGACGAAGACGTTCAAGGGAAAGATGCCTTGCACTATCTGTAAGATTACGCCACAGGGAGTAGACGCTTTTGAGGAATATGTGGAAGCACTGAAAACGTATATTATAAAATAATGAAAGCAAACTTTATAATCAGAGCAGCTTTGCAGTCGGATGCTGTTGAGCTGAAAAATTTATTTCAGAATACCGTTCTCGCGATAAATAGGCGCGATTACTCACAGGCGGAAGTTGAAGACTGGGCATCATGTGGGGATGATCTTTCTAATATAGAAGATATGATAAAGACTCACTATTTTATTGTAGCTGTTAATCAACAGTCGGAAATCGTAGGTTTTTCATCTATCACTCCTCAGGGCTATTTACACTCTATGTTTGTTCACAAGAATTTTCAGGGTGAAGGCATTGCTACAATGCTTTTGAATGAAATAGAACAGTATGCAATTACAAATGGAATTATACGGATTACATCTGAAGTGAGTTTAACAGCCCGCCCTTTCTTTGAAAAAAAAGGTTATATAGTGGAGGAAGAGCAAAAGCGCAAGGCTAATCAGCTTTCTCTTACTAATTTCTGGATGGCCAAACAGGTGATATGTCCGAAAAACTTATAGAATAGACAAAAATCAGATTGAAGTTTTCCGATACTATTCTCTTTTTCTTGTAACATTTCGGAGTGACCCGTATCTAAAGGAAAAACTTTAGAATATATGGCGATGAAAAGATTACTTTTGACCCTGATGTTATTGGGAACTTCTCTTTTGATTTTTGCACAGGATTATCCTTTTTCGGTAGTAAAATCGGGAATAGGAAGACAAACGGTTATATTTATACCCGGTTTTGCATGCTCGGGTGATGTCTGGGCGGAAACAGTCAGCGTACTGAAAGACAGCTATACCTGCTATGTGCTGACAATGGCGGGCTTTTCGGGCGTTGCACCTGAAGAGTGTCCATCATTCGAAAGATGGAAAATGCAGATTGCAAAGTTTATCAAAGAGGAGCGGATAGAGAAACCTATTCTCGTGGGGCATAGTATGGGAGGTGGTTTGGCACTTGCAATTGCAGCTGAATTCCCGGAGCTTACAGGAAAGATTGTGATTGTAGATGCCTTGCCTTGTCTGATGGCTTTGAGAGTTCCTGATTTTAAATCTGCTCCTGATAATGACTGCACAGATTTAATTGACAGGATTACAGCTATGGATGAGGAGCAATTTGCACAGATGCAAAGAATGAGTGTGGCAACGCTTACCACTGATTCATTGAGATTTGCCGAAATCGTAAACTGGGGATTGGCATCTGACAGAAAGACGTATGCTAAACTATTCTGTGATTTCTCGAATACAGATTTAAGGGAATGTATAAAGAATATAGTTGTCCCTTCTCTCGTACTTTTGGAGCCTTATTTCAAACATATAGATACGGTCATTAAGAATCAATATAAGAATTTGTCAGTAGCACAAATCAGATATGCAGATAAAGGCTTGCATTTTGTGATGTTTGATGATAGGGAATGGTTCATTCATCAAATTTGTGAATTTATAAAAGAGCGTTAAGTGGAATTTGAAGATATATATAGGAGGTACTGGAATAAAATATTCCGCTTATGCATGGGGTATGTAAATGACTACAGCTTAGCTCAGGACATGGCTCAGGAAACTTTTATTAAAGTCTGGCAATATCTGCCCACCTTCAGGAATGAAGCCAATATTGATACCTGGATATTTCGTATTGCAACCAATAACTGCCTGCGTCAGCTGGAACGGAAGAAGCAAATCTTATCTACGCAGTTTCCTGCCGATTTATTTGAAGATGAAAAGACGGATATTGAGCCGCAGATTCAGTTACTATACAAGTTTATTGCAGAACTTTCGGAGATAGACCGCATTATCATTTCGCTGGAACTGGAAGATGTCAGGCAAGCGGATATAGCGCAAATCATTGGATTGTCGGAGAGTAATGTCCGTGTAAGGATTCATCGTATAAAAGTCCAGTTAACAAGAAAATTCAAAGAATATGGAGAGTAATATTGATATAAAAGAATTGTGGAACAGGCAGACTGTTCCGGCTGCCGATCAATCTGAAATATTGAATAAGATCAGCCGTTTCAGAAAAAACGGTCTTAAAAAGGGGATATTTCTTGATGTTATCTTAGTGTTGACTATCCTTTTTATGATATTTATCTGGATCTATTTCAAACCGCAATTCTTGAGTACTAAGATTGGAATCATTGTGGGAATCCTGCCGATGTGTATTGTGGTGGTGGTCAATCGGAAGATAACTTCTTTGTATAGGTCATTGGACGAGAAACAGTCGAATATCGATTATTTGAATAATTTGCTTATGCTGAAAGGGAAAGAAACTTTCATGCAGACTAAGGTAATGAGTTTATATTTCATTTTGCTATCCTCCGGTATCCTTCTTTATATGTATGAATATACTCTTAATTCATCTTTTACGTTCAGACTGATAGCGTATTCTGTTTTGTTTTTATGGATTGCCCTTAATTGGTTTGTTCTGCGTCCTGTAATGATTAAAAAGAATAGGCGGAAGATGGATTGCTTGATCAGGCAGATCGAAAAGATTAAGTCGCAAGTGGATGAATTTTAGTTTCTAAAAAAAAGTTGTACATTTACTCGCTCAAAATAAAAAGATGCAGTATGAAAATTTTAGTTACTTACGCCGTACAGGGCGAGTTTACGGAGTTAAAGTTTCCCGGATTGATAGGAGAGGAAGAAGTTCACATCGGCTATATTCGTACGGGAGTAGGCAAAGTGAAGTCAGCTTATTATGTTTCTGAAGTGCTCAATCAGGCCAAGCCGGACTTGGTGATCAACGTAGGTACGGCGGGAAGCATTGATTGCCAGGTAGGAGATATTCTGGTGTGTCGTCATTTTATAGACCGTGATATGCAGAAGTTAGCCGATATGGGCTTGGAATATGAGATTGATTCTTCTGCCTTGCTGGCAGAGAAGGGATACTGTATGCATTGGGCAGGAGAAGGCATTTGTAATACAGGTGATACTTTTCTGACGGAACTTTCGGATGTGAAAGGCGATGTGGTCGATATGGAAGCTTTTGCGCAAGCCTTTGTTTGCCGTGCCAAGAATGTGCCTTTTATTGCTGTGAAGTATGTGACGGATATCATAGGACAGAATTCTGTAAAGCATTGGGAGGATAAACTGGCTGATGCACGTAAGGGGCTGGGAGAATTCTTTGAACAGATAGGTGGAGCGGTTAAATAAGCATCTACTTCAGTGTCTTAAATGAAAGGATATGATAGGTTACTCCTGCTGCAATAATCAGGAGTATTACTTTTACCCATATATATGGAACGATAAAAAATACGCAGTAGAGCATGGTGATCCACATCAGCGAGATGGAAATTATCTTTGCGCGTAGAGGGATGGCTTTGTTCACACGAAAGTTGCGGATATAAGGGCCGAGATGCTTCTGATTCAATAACCAGTTATATAGGCGAGGTGAGCTTTTGCAGTAGAGTGCAGCCGTGAGTAGCAGAAATGGAGTAGTGGGTAACAACGGCAGAAAAATGCCGAGGATACCAAGTGCTAAAGAGAGTGTACCAAGTGCTATATAAAGGGTTTTCATGCCGCAAAAGTACTCTTTTTTTGTTTACGGAGAAAGTTCTGTTTGCTTTGTTGTCTGACATTCGCTTTAAATGCTTATGTTTGCGAAGAATTTTCAATAAAGTCAAAACATGTATTTGAGAAAGTCCGTCTTCACGCTATTGCTGATACTGTGTAATGTATTTGTTGTGGTGGCACAGACCACCGCAGACTCTTTAGCACTTGTTACTGCTCATTGGAATGTAACTTCTATGGGAAAAGGCGTACTTTGTCGCGAAGCGGAGTTCGTTTCTTTGTATGGTGTTCCGCAGCATGTTGCTATTCTTGAAATCAAACCGGAGCAACATCGGTTTGACATTTTAATTCATTCTCCTAAAGAAGAAACCAGTAGTGCTGCCCGTCGTTCCGGTGCAGTGGCGGCTATTAACGGTTCTTATTTCAATATCAAGCAAGGAACTTCTATCTGCTATTTGCGGAAAGACGGGGTGGTGGTAGATACTACTGCGACCGGTGTACTCAGCACTGTATCCAATGGTGCCGTGAAAATAGATAAAGGGAAACTGGACATCATAGCCTGGAAGAAACAGGATGAGAAAACTTGCGAACAGAAAGAAGGGAGTATTCTCGTTTCCGGTCCGTTGATGCTGCTGGATGGAAAAGCTTGTGATTTGTCTGCTTGTAACCGGTCATTCGTTCAGACTAAACATCCACGGAGTGCCGTGGCTCTGATGAAGGACGGAACGGTGTTTCTGATTGCGGTTGCGGGCCGTTTCGAAGGTAAGGCGGAAGGTATCAATATCCCTGAGTTGACACATCTTCTCCGTGTATTGGGTGCAAAGAAAGCTTTGAACCTGGATGGTGGTGGCTCTACTACACTTTGGAGTGCTTCTGCACCGGATAATGGAATTGTAAACAAGCTTACTGACAATAAACTTTATGATAATAAAGGGGAGCGTAAGGTTGCTAATTCACTTTGTGTTTACGAATAAAAGCGGAAGATTTAAACTGTAATCCTTAGAATTTTTGTACTTTTGTGCCGTGCCGAGGTGACATTAGGTGCGACAACAGACAAAGTATTTTCTTAATTAGCGTATTAACAAGAATATGTATACAGTTATCAAACGCATGGAAATATCAGCTGCCCATAGCCTGAAACTTTCCTATCGCAGCAAATGTGAGGATCTGCATGGTCACAATTGGATTATCACAGTCTACTGCCGTTCCCGGGAACTCAATGCCGATGGAATGGTAGTTGATTTCAGTCACATCAAAGAAACGGTGAAAGGAAAGCTAGATCACCGTAATTTGAATGAAGTTCTTCTATTCAATCCTACCGCAGAGAATATAGCCCGCTGGATATGCGAGCAGATACCTACTTGCTTTAAAGTCGAGGTGCAGGAATCTGAATCCAATGTAGCCACTTATGAGAAAGAATAACCCTACTGAAAGCCGGCACAAATATTTTTTATGAGAAAGATTAATGAGATTTTTTATAGCTTGCAGGGTGAAGGCTATTACACCGGCACGCCTGCTGTCTTTATCCGCTTTTCCGGTTGCAATCTGAAATGCTCTTTTTGCGATACACGGCATGAAGAAGGTGTGCTGATGTCCGATGATGAAATTATTGCCGAAGTAGGAAAGTATCCGGCTGTTACGGTTATCTTGACGGGTGGAGAACCTTCTCTCTGGATTGATGAGGCTTTTATCGACCGTTTGCACCAGGCGGGAAAGTATGTCTGTATCGAAACGAATGGAACGAATCCATTGCCCCAAAATATTGATTGGGTGACTTGTTCTCCCAAGCAAGGGGTGAAGTTGGGGATTACCCGTATAGATGAGGTGAAGGTCGTTTACGAAGGCCAGGACATTGAAGTCTACGAGTTGCTTCCTGCTGAATATTTCTTTCTGCAACCCTGTTCATGTAGTAATACTGCGGAAACAGTGGCGTGCGTCATGCGACATCCTAAATGGCGGTTAAGTCTGCAAACACATAAACTGATTGACATTCGTTAATGAATCGGGTAGTGTTATAGGAATGTAATGTGAATGACATCTTTCTTTTGCTTTTTAGGGCTTACTTTGCCGTGAAATTAAAATTCTAAAAAGAGAAGAAACATGAAATCAATTCGTTTTTTATCCTTGCTGCTTTTGCTGAAGTTATTTGCAGCAGGAGGGTATGCAGCAGACCAACCCGTTAAAAAAGAGATTGCCGTAAGTGGTGTGGTGACAGATACGCAGAAACAACCTGTCGCAGGTGTTGTTGTGACAGATGGCGTTAATTTTACACAGACTGATGATAAAGGGCGTTATCAGTTGGTATCTGATCCCGCACAGTCTAAATTCGTTTATCTTTCTGTTCCGGCGGACTACAAAACTAATGTAGAGAATGCATTACCTGTTGACTATTATGCCCGGATTGATGCAAAAAAGAAAAAGAATCGTTGTGATTTCAGCTTGGTGAAGAGAGAACAGCCGGTTCAGGATTTTACCTTTATAGCTATCTCTGATCCGCAGGCAAGAAATGAGGAACAGTTGGATCGCTTTGCTTCGGAAACTGTGGTTGATTTGAAGGAAACATTGAAGCAATTGTCTTCGCAGGAAGTTTACGGAATGGTTCTGGGAGATATCGTCTGGGATGTTATGCCTTTGTATGATTCATATAAGAAGGTTATCTCTGATTTGGACTTAATCATGTATCATGTGATTGGTAATCACGACTTTGATCAGCAATATACGGCACTGAGCCTTGCTACGAATAAGGAAGAATACGGGGAATCGGTGTTCGGTGACCATTTTGGACCAACGGATTATTCTCTTAATGTAGGGAAAGTGCATATTATTTCGATGAAGGACATAGATTATAAAGGTAAGAAGAAATATACAGAGCAGTTTACCCCTGAACAATTGGAATGGTTGAAAAAGGATCTGAGCTATGTGAAGCCGGGTACTACCGTACTGTTAAGTCTTCATGCTCCTACGGCTAACAGTACGGGTAGAGGAGGAGCTAATGCCCGTAATGCCGAACAACTTTTTGAGATACTAAAAGATTATAAGACGCATATCTTTGTCGGTCATACTCATTTTTATGAAAACCGCATTGTGACTCCTGCTATCTATGAACATAATATTGGTGCAGCTTGTGGTGCCTGGTGGGCAGGACATGTAAATCGTTGCGGTGCTCCCAATGGATATCTGGTGGTAAATGTGACCGGTGATGACATCTCCTGGCAGTATAAGGCTACCGGTCGTCCATTCGATTATCAGTTTCGTGTGTATAAGCCGGGTGAGTTTCAGAGCCAACCTAAGTATCTGGTGGTTAATGTCTGGGATTATGATCCGGCATGGAAGTTATCCTACTATGAAGACGGTGTTGAGAAACCGGGCGTAATGGAGGCTTTTGACGATGAGGATCAGGATTATATTACAATGAAAGAAGGAAAGGCTACAGGGTATCATACATCGCACTTATTCCGGGTACGTCCTACGGATAAGGCTAAATCAGTGAAGATCGTAGCAACAAATCGTTTCGGTCAGAGTTTTACTCAGACTGTAGATTTGAAATGACAGGCTTTGACTACTCGTTTATAACGGGTTTATAAACAAAAATAGCTGCAAGTTTTTACTTGCAGCTATTTTCATCTTGCACGGGAGGAGAGGCTCGAACTCCCGACACCTGGTTTTGGAGACCAGTGCTCTACCAACTGAGCTACTCCCGTGTTTGCGGCTGCAAAGGTAATGTAAACTTTCAAATATGCAAGAGGGATGAGCGATTATTTTAACGCTCTCTCGTCTTATAACATCTGTAAGTCCTGATACACAATGCGGTAGGCTGCTGCTTTTTTTTCTAAAGCAAGCGGATAAGCGCGCGAAGAAGAAGGCATCCGATAGAGTCGCATAGGTCTGCCATCAAAAACAAACTCTGTAAAATCTCCCACTTTCGGCTTTTCAAGAGAGAACTGTTCGCATAAAGTTTCCGTTGCTTTCTCACCTGTGGTAACTATGGCTTTACATTCCGGTAAGCGACGAAGCATGCCCTCGATATCCGTAGGTTCTACAACTTCCAGAAATTTGTCGGATGCATTGTCCTGCAACCGTCGTATGGCGGTAGCTGTATCAAATAGGGCAATACCTTTTTTTTGTAGGAAAGGAATAATGCAATCTTTGTCGAAAGCTTTTGCCGCTTCGTTCAGAAAATGGTTTTTATCATTGAAGAACAAGAGTCCTACAATCCGCCACATATCATTGTTCCAGTTCGGATAATAAAACTCCATCGACCACCTTTTCTTTTGAGGTGGAAAACTTCCCAGCATCAGCAAACGGGCGTTAGCAGGAAGAAAGGGTTCTAAAGGGTGTCGCTCGATTTTCATACTTACTATTTTTAGGATAAAAAATGTCTGAAAAGCCCGGAATATGATTCAGACTTCTCAGACGACTCTGTGATTTTCTTATGCAAAAGTATAGATTATTTCCGGAAGTTACTCTGCTATTTCCAAATTACTCATTTTTTCTGTGATGCGGAAAGGGAAGTCCGGATATTCGTACAGGCTGAACCGTGATTCGGTTTTGCCTTCCGTATAATTCCAGATACTTGCGTAGTCTTCCACATCTTCTCCCATGGCACGCAGTTGTCGCAGGTAGGCGGCTATGGACTTATTCTCTACGATATATACCTGTCCGAGCTGATTGATTATCGGGCTGTGGCGACGTGTTCTGTCGTGGTCGAAACGAAGGATGCGCTTTCCGTCTTCGGTCATTCCCACCAAATTGAACGTCATGCTCTTGCCAATGGCGGGCAGGTTTAACACGCTGCGGTCTGTGGCAAGAAACGGAAGATGATGTATCTTCAGGAAGTGGCGGATGCAGTATGCAGGATCAAGTGCGGTTTCGAGCGATGCAGACAGGTTGAAGGCATCTTCTTTATTCAGTTTGCCGAAACGCTTTTCTTCTTGCTGTTCCTGCATGGAACGGCTGTTTGGTGTAAAGACTGCATTATTTTCTTCGAAACCTTTTACGGAGAATGTATAGTAACAGACAACTCCCAGTTCGTTAAGTACCTGGCGTAGGCGGGTGGTATGTCCCCGACGTGAGGCAGCTACGTTATACACAAGTTGGTTGGTAATCAGCCAGCCTGCTGATAATAATTTGCGAATACCTTCCTTTGCCTCGGGAGTAACCTCCAGTGGCGTTTGGAAATGCGTTTGAATAATGAACTGACGGATACCGATGACGGATGCTTTCTCCTTGAAAGTTCGCAGAATTTCTACCAATTCATTGTTGATGCGCATTGGCAGATAAGCTGGCAAACGCGATCCGAGGCGGATACGCTGTAATTCGGCATACTTTTCTCCTTCCGGGCGTTCCTGATTGGCTTTTCGTTTACGGGCAGCCATACGGTAAACGGCTTCCAGAATTGTGTTCAGCGTCTTGTTCTGACTCATGAGGGCATCTCCACCTGTGATGAGGATGTCACGCAATTGGGTATCTTCCTCGAAGTAAGTCATCAGACGGCGCAATTTCTTCTCCCATGTTTCTTTAGGGCGCAGGGAGTCAAACTCAAAATTAAGTCGTTTACTCTGGAAGTCATACATACGCTGGCATGAAGCACAAAGCCCGCCACAAGCGCGTCCCATGGTGTCGGGAATGAGGATGGCTACTTCCGGATAACGACGGTGAATATTGTGCCCGTCGGGCAGGAGCCAGCCGGCCGCATTGGGTTTTCCGGCTTCTACTATGTCTTCACGTTCCCAGGCGCGGATTTGCCCGTAAGTTTCCACCAATTGCGGGGAGTAGAGGATGTAGCTGCGCAGAGATTCATCGTTGTACCCTGTGCTGCCGGGATTTAACAAGTGCAGATAGTAAGGCGTAACGAAGAAAGGCATTCCTTTCTTGCGAGCACGAGATAACAGATACATGGTTTCGGCAGAAAGTGAATTGCCCAGAAAGCGATTCAGTTCCGTAGGGCTTTTGGCAGCCATGGCCAGATGGAAACGGAAGTCATTCCACCATTCGCTGACAAGACGGTATTTCTCTTCGTAACTGATTCCCTTTTCAAAGTGGTAGCGGGAAACAGCGGTACGGTGCTCTATCTTCTGTATCAATGCGTGCAGAATACGCTCTTTATTTTTGGCATGGATCAGTTGTACGTCTTCGTCCAGTCCGTTGGGCCAACGCTCGGTCCACGCTTTGACGCGTTGGGGTGCGGGGAGTGGGGCAGCAGGATGCTGTAAGCGTTTGAATTGCTGGAAAATATCCAGGAACACGTCTGTTTCCACATCTTCTTCCAGGTTTCCGGTAAGAAACGCGTATAGAAGTGACAGGGTAGAAACAATCATTTGTTCATCGGTAGAAAGTTCATGGACTTCCTGGCCGTCATATTCAATCAGAAGTCGAATTTGCCTGACAACTTCACTTTCCGTATCAGCCTGATTGGTAATGAATTCCGAAATGCCTTGCTTGAAGCTTTCCGTACCGTCGCTCTGTTCGGCGATGCGTACAATTTCGGGAAGTTCATTTCGATAAAGTTGCTTCAACTGGGATAAAGTGAGTGCAAGCATTTTCTTTTGTTTCATAAGCGGTTGTTTTTTAATGATTAATACTGAAATAGTTGCGAGCTGCGAACTGCAAGCTATAAACTACGAGCTACAAATTACGAGCTACGAGTTACAAATTATAAGCTACAGATAACTCTGATAGCCTTTCAGGCTGCCTGACTTATTGAGCCTAAATCAAGCTATTTGAATTCTCAAATCTTCTGAATTATGAAATCTTCTGAATAATCAGATTACTTGAACTAATAGGTTTTGAACTATCAACTTATCAGAGTTTTTTAACTTACCCAGTGCAATAGTTTGTCACTGATAGCTTGTAGCCTGTGGCTTAGCGGATAAAGCCCGCTATATCTTACAACAATCTCTTTGCATAAAGTGTTGTTGCTCCTTCGAGCAAAAAAGTTGCATAAAAATAACAAAAAAAGGCGAGGAAATCATTTCTCGCCCTTTCTATTGATTATTTCTTTAGAAAACTTTTTCTTTTGATAACAGTTTTTACCTGATAGATATTTCAAACTTATTTCTCTTCCGTGGCTTTGTTTTTGGGTTCTTTTTTAGCCAGTAATACAACGTTGTACACGTATTCTGTCATCCACTGCTCGGAGTATCCCAGACGCTCTTTATATTGGCGGACTGCCATAGCCGTCTTATGTACATCGTCCTTTTTCCATACGGTTTTGGTGCAGACGTCATGTACGGTCTTTTCGGTCATACTGCGCAGTGCGCCTTTAAAAACAGAGGGCACGCGGAACTTCCACTGCATCAAGTTGCCCATCAACATCATCAGGTCTTGTGAGAAGCCTTGATACATAAACAAGTATGCCTGCACATCATTCTGCGTGCGGCAATGCTTTTTTACGGAAGCGTCAATTTCCTTGAAGAAGTTTTCACTCAGTCCATAGTCCTGCATCAGCATTTTGCGTGAAGCAGTCTTTTCGGCTTGTCCCAGTCGTCCGCCCTGAGTCGGTATTTTGAACAGGCGTTTGAAGTTGGCTACATCCGGCACGAAACGAATGTTCGTAATGCCTAGATTAGCGGCAATTACGGACTGGAAATAAACGCGTGTCAGTGACACGAAATCTTCCACGTTTTTGGAGGAAGTACCCTCGGAATTCTTTTTAAATAGTTTGGCAAATATACCCATCTTATTTATGTTTTATGATTTATGATTTATAATTGCCGGGGCAATTGCGATTGCAAAAGTACGAAATAAGTTGATTTACACCAACAATTGTATAAATCATAATTTATAAATCATAAATCTCTTACCAGCACTCCACGTCATTTTCTACCTCTTTGAGGCGGTCTTTTGTGAAAACAGGGTCTTTGATACCCGCCCGTTTCTGTGCACGGTAGTCTTCCAGCAGTTTGAAAGCGTATTTACCGAGCAGGCTGATGGCAATCAGGTTACAGAGCGCCATCAATCCCATGGTGACATCTGCCAGACTCCAGGCCACATCCAGTGCAGCGAGTGCACCAAATAGCACCATACCACCTACCAGAATACGGTAGATGTTCAATATCCATTTCTTACGGGTAAGATAACGTACATTGGCTTCTCCATAATAATAATTACCCAGAATGCTGCTGAAGGCGAAGAAAAACAAAGCAATAGCAACAAAAATACTTCCTGCCGAGCCAATTTCGTTCGTCAGTGCCTGTTGCGTAAGTTGTACTCCATTGGTAGAGCCGTCCAGTGGCGCACCGCTGAAAAGTATAATGAACGCGGTGCAGGTACATATAATTAATGTATCGGTGAAAACGCCCAAGGTCTGTATCAGCCCCTGCTTTACGGGATGTGTGACGTGTGCGGTGGCTGCCACATTGGGAGCGGAACCCATACCGGCTTCATTGCTGAACAATCCCCGCTTGATACCTTGCATCAATGCAATACCTACACCACCACCCAATGCCTGTTGCCAGCCGAAGGCATGGCTAACGATGAGTTTGATAACGGTAGGAAGTTCAGTGATATTGATAGCTACAATGATCAGTGCCAAAGCAATATATCCCAATGCCATAACGGGGACAATAATGCTGCTCACTTTAGCAATGCGCTGTACACCACCGAAGATAATAAGCAGCGTGGCTATGGTAATAACCCCTCCTACGATGGCGTGGTCGAAACCGAATGCATGTTCAAAAGCTGCACACAGCGTATTGCTTTGTACGGAGTTGAAGGCGAAGCCGAAAGTGATCGTAATGAGTACGGCAAATACAGTACCCATCCACGGTTGTTTCAATCCTTTCCGCATATAATAAGCGGGACCGCCAATGAAAGAGTCTTTGCCTCTTACCTTATATAATTGTGCCAATGTGGACTCTACGAATGAACTGGCAGCACCAAACAGGGCAATGACCCACATCCAGAACACTGCTCCCGGCCCGCCTACAGCGATGGCAGTGGCCACACCCGCCAGATTGCCCGTACCTACACGGCTGGCAATGGAGATGGCAAATGCCTGGAATGAAGAGATATGCTTTTCACCCGGCTTTCCATTCGTTCCTGCCGAATCACCCAGTAAACGTACCATTTCACCTATCATGCGGAACTGTACGAAGCGGGTTTTCAGCGTGAACCAAAAGGCACATCCCAAAAGCAGAGCGATAAGGATATAAGTCCAGAGAATATCGTTGATTGAATTGATTATATTCATGCTATATTGTTTAATATTTACTTGTTTAATGATAAACTGTCGGTTCTTCTGTCTGAATTTATTGATTATAAAGGTCGCAAAAGATATATTTTGTAACTGATTGAATATTACTGTGTTGTGTTGAGGCGTTCTAAGACTGCGACTGAGGTACCCTAAGTATACGACTGAGATACCCTAAGTATGGGACTGAGGTACCCTAAGTATCATACTGAGATACCCTAAAATAACAACAGTTTCTGTTTTTTGTTTTTCTGTAAACAAGTTTTTCTTCATATCCAGAAAGTAGAAGTCAGGATTGAAGAATAATCATTTATTTTAGTCTGAAGTGAAACTTATGCCCTTCAAATACCGGTTCTACAATATCAAACCGGATGAACTTGGCAAGTAAATGTTCCGCTGCACGTCGGGAAAGGCGTGCCAGCCTACAATACCTGTTTAACGATAGACTGTCATTTTCTTCCAACAAGTCAAGCAACAACTGTTCGCGCTCAGTATAAGTTATCAGTTCTCCCCGCGGACTACCACTTTGCTGCCATACACGCAGATGAACCGGTGTAGCGAGTATATTCTCATCCTTGATGCGCAGATAAGCCAACGGTTTTCCTGTTTCATCCTTGGCATATACGGGTTTTTGCAGACTTTCTTCAATCTGCACTACCAGCACGCTGCGTCCTTCCGCCTGAAAGGTCTGCATGGTATAATTCACTTCCGGCTGACAGTACATTTGTGCTGCCGCCTCTATCATATATTGTTCCTCATCGGAGCGAACTCCGGCGATCTTTCCGTTATCTTTTACCCCGATCAGCAACCGCCCGCCGTCCGTATTGGCAAAGGCGGAGAGCGTTTTTGCGATCTTACGGGCATCGGAAATCTCAAACTTAAAGTCCTGCCTTTGGTGTTCGCCTTCGGTTATGAGCAAGTGTATGTATTCCGTATCTGTAAGGGGTTTCATGCCTGCAAAAGTAGGTAAAAAACGCCAGAGGACGTTTTTTTGTGCAATTTTTGCGGATTATTTCAAAAAAAATATTGTTTTTCTGCATTTATTTCAAGAAAGAGTGTATTTTTGCCAGACATTATTAACGAAGTAATATTAATAAGAAAAGGATTATGAAAGAATTAGTTGAAAAAGTTGCTGAATTGTATGCAGCATTCGAGAAAGATGCAAAAGCTCAGATTGAAAATGGTAACAAAGCTGCCGGTACTCGTGCACGTAAGGCTTCTTTGGAAATCGAAAAATCAATGAAAGCATTCCGCAAAGCATCTTTGGAAGCTGCTAAATAATAAGCACGCTTACTGAAAGAATTGAAAGACCGTCTCAATGAGAACGGTCTTTTTTGTTTTATCCGGTACAAACATAGGGCCACCCGATATTTTCGGTATACCCATCAAATAATAAGCAATTTGTTCAGCCGCAAGATAACGCGGATCTCTTTATTAATTCTTTTTCAAACTATATACATTGTGTATATGATATATCTTTTATATCTTTGTAAAAAAAGAAAGGAGTTATTATGGCGACAATGACATTAGAGAAAAAAAGGAAAAATATAGATTTGCCTGTTGACGTATTACAGCGCTTATCGGTTTTGGCTGCTTCACAAGGTAAGAGTTTGAAAGCTTTCATAGAGCACCTCTTGGTGGTAAAAGCAAATTCTATTTCTGTGGAAGTTTTAGAAAATCCCAGTCCAAGTGGCGATTCCTTTTTCGAAGATGCAGAAAATATGGCTGAGATTTCAGCACGAGTGAAAGCACATAAAGCAGGAAAGACAAAATCTGCCATAAAGCTTAAATCAGCCGAGGAAATCAAGAGCTTTATAGATAATCTCTGAGATGAAATATATCATAGAGTTTGAAGCCAAGGCTATAGAGGATTTAGCTAAATTGAAGAAATCGGGAAATAAAGCATTAATTACTAAAATCGAAAGATTACTTTTGGAAATAGCAGAACACCCTACTGTGGGAACTGGACAAGTGGAAGCATTGAAAGGTACTCTATCCGGTTATTGGAGCAGGAGAATTGATAAGTTTAATCGTATTATTTATACCATTGAAGAAGAAATTGTGACAGTTACAATAATTTCGGCTAAAGGGCACTATGGTGATAAGTGATAAGTTGTGTAGTGGATATGAATGAAAACGTCCTCAATAAACTGAAAATACTGGCGGAGTCGGCCAAATATGACGTCTCATGCTCGTCCAGCGGTACCGTGCGTTCCAACAAACCAGGTATGTTGGGTAATACTGTCGGCGGCTGGGGCATTTGCCATAGTTTTGCTGAAGACGGGCGTTGCATTTCACTACTGAAAGTGATGCTGACGAACTATTGCATCTACGACTGTGCATATTGCATCAATCGTCGTTCTAATGATTTGCCGCGTGCTACGCTTTCTGTCAGCGAGTTGGTAGATCTGACGATGGAGTTCTATCGCCGCAATTATATAGAAGGATTATTTCTGAGCAGTGGTGTGGTGCGAAGTCCGGATTATACCATGGAACGCCTGGTGCGTGTGGCCAAGGACTTGCGTACAGTGCATCGTTTCAATGGCTATATCCATTTGAAAAGTATCCCCGGAGCCAGTCGTGAACTGGTGAACGAAGCGGGTCTGTATGCCGACCGCCTCAGCGTCAATGTAGAAATACCGAAAGAGGAGAACCTGAAACTTCTTGCCCCGGAGAAAGACCATAAGAGTGTATATGCACCGATGCGTTATATTCAGCAAGGCGTATTGGAAAGTTCGGAGGAACGGAAGAAACACCGTCATGCACCACGTTTTGCCCCTGCCGGACAGAGTACGCAAATGATTGTAGGGGCTACGGCGGAAACGGACAAAGATATCCTTTTTCTTTCATCTGCTCTTTATAAAGGACCTACAATGAGGCGTGTCTATTATTCCGGTTATATCTCTGTGAATACGTATGATACGCGTTTGCCGGCCCTGAAGCAACCACCGCTGGTGCGTGAAAATCGCCTGTATCAGGCAGATTGGCTTATGCGCTTTTATCAGTTTAAGGTGGAAGAGATTGTGGATGATGCATATCCTGACCTGGACCTGGAGATTGATCCTAAACTGTCGTGGGCCTTGCGCCATCCGGAGCAGTTTCCGGTAGATATCAATCGGGCGGATTATGAGATGTTATTGCGTATTCCCGGTGTCGGAGTGAAGTCGGCAAGATTGATTGTGGCATCCCGTCGTTTTTCTAAGTTAGGTTTCTATGAGTTGAAAAAGATAGGAATAGTGATGAAGAAGGCGCAGTACTTTATTACTTGCCATGAACTCCCTATGAAGACTGTGAATGAAATGACTCCGCAAGCAGTGCGCAGTTTGTTGATAACGAAACCGAACAAGAAGAAAGTGGACGAAAGGCAATTGTTACTTGATTTCCACGACTAAGAGAGTTCTTTTCCATGAATATATTTGTTTTTGATAATACTTTCGAGGGCTTACTGACTTCTGTTTTTGAAGCCTATTCCCGTCGTGTTTTTCCTGATGCATTGTCTCCGGAAGGAGAGCCATTACCCTTATTTCATGATGAAGTCTTCACGGTAATCACCGAAGAAGAAAAGGCGAAGCGCGTATGGCGTGGTCTGCAAAAGAAACTCTCTTCCGGTGCTCTGTCTTGCCTTGCCCAATGTTGGCTGGCGGAGGAACAAGAAACTCCGATGCTTTTGTTCCGCTATATCTGTAAGGCGATTGATGCCTCCCGTTCCATTGAAACCAATTTTGCCGATCCGGATGTGCTGGAATTCTCACGTATGTGGAAGCGGGTGGATTGGGAACGTCTTCGTATGCTCCAGTTTATCCGTTTTCAGAAAGCTGCCGACGGCACCTTCTTTGCTGCGGTAGAGCCGGAAAAGAATGCTCTACCACTGGCTATCGATCATTTTAAGGATCGTTTTGCCGATCAGCCCTGGCTGATATACGACATAAAACGGGCGTATGGCTTCTATTATGATTTGAAAGAAGTACGTCAGGTTACCTTTGAAGAAGGTTCACGCGAGGGATATCTGGTCACGGGTATGCTGGACGAAAGCTTGATGGATAAAGACGAGAAACTTTTTCAGCAACTCTGGAAGACATACTTTAAAGCCATCTGTATCAAAGAACGGCTAAATCCGCGGAAGCATAAACAAGATATGCCTGTACGTTACTGGAAACACATGACAGAGAAGCAGTAATAAGATCATTCTATCTGTTCTACTGTTACATCCGGCCATTCCTGCATCAGTGACAGCATGTGCCCTTCGTCATTACTCCGCTTGGATTTGATAACCATAGTCACTATATATCTTTCTGTATCTCCGGAACCTAATCTTTCCATTTTGTAGGAGACTAACATATAATTTCGGGATTTAAAACGATCGGATACTTCCTTAAGGATATCCTTATTTTCGGTAGAGAATGTTATCATGGAGCTTTTCATCCCTACACTTTTGAACAGGATGCTGAGCAGTTCCAATCCAGCCAGAGTGAGCAGGGTAGCAGCTATACTTATTACATACATTCCGGCTCCAACCGCCAGACCGATGCCTGCTGTAGCCCATATTCCGGCAGCGGTAGTCAGCCCCCTGACAATTTGTTTTTGTAATATGATGGTACCGGCACCGATAAAACCGATACCGCTGACTACCTGGGCTGCTACACGACTCGGGTCCAGCGAGACGCTATTTTCTTTGATAATGTCCTGAAAGCCATATTGGGAAACAATCATGATGAGGGCACTGCCCAACGATACTAAAAAGTGAGTACGATATCCTGCTTCTTTGGCACGGTATTCTCTGTCCAGGCCGATGATGGCACCTAAGATGCCGGCTACTAATAATCTGAGTACGAAATCGAAATCTAATGTCATATTGGCTCCTTTCTGTGTTTTAAGTTACTGTACTTTTTCTTTCGGCTTGCCCCGAAAGAAAAAGATACCAAAAAGAAAGAGGCACCGGCTACGTCTCCGGAGCTACTCCGACACTGCCATTGCCGGACGGGGCTCCAACTCGCTTCGCTCAAACAATCGCCCCTTCCCCGGCCCTGACAGTGCCTGCGTTGACGCTCCTGCGACTATGCCGGAGGGCTGCGCGGTGATTGGAGAGGATGATTGGGCTATGTGAATGCAATGTGCAATTAATGTGATTCTGTCTATAAAAGCAAAGACTGATAGCACGATCATATCAGAAATTTGTATGATATGGATTGCTAACTATTTATTTTTAGTTTCGTATCTAAATATTTCAGCACTTCATATTTTCACATTTTACTCTTTATTTATCTAAATATATCCACACCTAATCCTCTCACATTGTATAGTTCCTCTCCCCTTTTTGCCGCATGGTCTCCCGGCCTCACTGTAGGGGCGTCAACGTAGGCACTGTCAGGGCCGGGTAAGGGGCTATTGTTTGAGCGAAGCGAGTTGGAGCCCCGTCCGGCAATGGCAGTGTCGGAGTAGCCCCGGAAGTGCAGCCTTGAGTTTTTCTTTTGGTATCTTTTCTTTTGTCTCAAGACAAAAGAAAAGTACTTAATTTATAACCCATGCCCTATTATGCGGCACCGTCTTCTTCGGATCATAGTGCATTCCCGCCTGTGTCGGTATTTTAAGAACGTATGTACGTCCGCTTTTGTTTTGTAAAGAACTATCGCGCAGCCATGGGTTGGCATCCTTCAGTTGGGCGTAGGTAATACCTTTACTCTTGGCAAATTGTGCCAGATTGTCGATACTTGTTGTTACATTGACCTCTGTATGGGGAATGACAGGGTAAAGATGTTCCCGTTTCAGTAAAAAGCCATAGCGCTGCGGATTACTGATGATGGCTTTAGCGGCAAGCAGACGGAACATATAACGGGAAGTCTCTTCTACAAGCCAAAGGTCTACGGCTTGATCTACGAGCTGTTTTTTCAGTTCGGAGGAGATGCGGCCTTGTCCGCCATTGTAGGCAGCGGCTACGCAGAGCCAGTTACCATATCTTTGGTAGGCATCTTTCAGATACTGGCATGCGGCACGGGTGGCTTTCTCCACGTGATAACGTTCGTCAATATTGGGGTTTACTTCAAGACCGAATTCGCGTCCGGTAGTTTGCATGAACTGCCACATTCCGGCTGCTCCTGCCGGACTACGGGCAAGGGTGTTGAGGTTACTCTCTATTACGGCGAGGTATTTGAAATCATCGGGTACACCGTTTTCCTTCAATATGGGTTCTATGATGGGGAAGAAGCGGTTCGCACGCTTGATGGTAAGCATGGTGGTGGAGTGCATATAGGTGAACGACATTTGTTCGCGGTCCATGCGTTCACGATGATCGTAGCGAGTCAAGTCAATTTCCTGTCCGGCAAAGGTAATTTTATCCGGTACGGAAGGGGAGGTGACACAATAGGGAACTTCGGATTTAACGGATTGCTGTTCAGGGTCTATCGTGCTGTGCCCAAACAGCAATGGAAGTGTGGCACCGGCGCATAGAGCAACTGAGGTAACTATCAGGATATGTATTGAGTTTTTTTTCATTTTCAAAAGTTTGTTTGGTTCGAGGTCGAATATACAATATTTACGGGAATGAGGCAAGAACTATGGTGTCTTTACAACGAATCTTAGTTCTTTATAGGCAATCTTTCCCATAACCACCGGGGGATCATTCGCCAGAAAAAGACAACTACACGGTATCTGCCGTCGATCACAATGACCCGTTTTTTCCGGTTCAGGGCACGGACGATACTCTTTGCTACTTGATTGGCTTGCATAAGCATAGGGAACTTACCACTTTTCAGTAAGTCGGTGGCGACGAAACCCGGGCGTATGTCTGTGAAATGGATATTCAGGTGTTGCATCCGGGAGAGTTGTGCCAAGGCTTCGATGTAAGTATTCTGGAAGCGTTTCGTTGCGGAATAGGCCGGAGCGATACCTAGTCCTTTGGTGCCTGCAATGGAACTGATGACAGCGATGTGCCCACCTCCTTGGGTTTTGAAGTGATTGAAGGCGGCGGTCACCATGCGGGTGAATCCTTCTACATTGGTACGGGCGGTATTTAGTTCTATTTCCGGTTTCAGGTCCGGGTTCTGGCTACCTATGCCGGAGCTGAGGAAGAATAAATCCATGCCACCTAACTTCCGGATGAGTGTTTCCAGCAGGGTGGGGGCATCCGAATCTGTTACGTCCAGACGTTGGATTTCGATTTGTCCGGGGACGGTGGCTTGCAGTTTCTCCAATGCTTCTTCCCGTCTTCCGGCAATACCGATGTGCCAACCTTGCTGAGTTAGCAGTTTGGCAACTTCTTCTCCTATGCCGGAGGTGGCTCCTATAATAATGGCTCGTTTCATAATTGCTGTATTAGTAGTTTGTTAATTGCATGTGCAGGATGGGAAAGGGCTTACCTTGCGCATCTGTTTCATCCCGGCTTATTACTTCAAAACCCCTGTTACGGTAAAAGCGAAAAGCCTGTTCATTTTGTTCGTTGACATCCACTTTGCGGAAACCTCGTTCGTTTACGGCAAACTCTAATAATGTCTTGCCATATCCTTTTCCCTGTTCGTCGGGGTGGATAAACAGCATTTCTATTAAATCGTCGCTTAGTCCCAGAAAGCCACTGATGCGGTTGTCTTTATTTTTTATAATATAGAGTTGCACTGCGGGGAAATAAACGTTCTGTACCAGAGGTTTGTAGTGCTGAATATCTTCTTCACTCAAGAAGTGATGCGTACTGCGTACGGATGCTTCCCAAAGCTCAGAGAGTTCGGGATAATCTTTCTCCGTGGCGATGAAGATATTTGTAGGAAGATTGTTCATTTTCATATATTCTATTGCCCGATGACGGTTGCTACTATTTTTCTTCCACCGCCACGATTGCGGAATTCACAGAGGTATATACCTTGCCAGATACCCATATTCAGTCTACCGTCAGTGATAGGTATGCTGAGACTATTACCTGTCAGGGTCGATTTGGCATGGGCGGGCATGTCATCATCTCCTTCGCAAGTATGCATGTAGTAAGGTTCCCGTTCTTTCACCAGGTGGTTGAAGATGGCTTCCATGTCCGTCTGGACATCCGGATCAGCATTTTCATTGATGCTAAGTCCGGCAGAGGTATGCTTGATGAACAGATGTAAAAGTCCGGCTTGCGGCAGACGCGGCAGGTTACGTATTATTTCATCCGTTATCAGGTGAAAACCACGTGCGCGAGGACGTAGGGTAAATTCTCTTTGAGTAACAAAACTTTGTTCCATTTTATATATTTCTATGCGTTATTATTTTCCGATATGATTTAGAATGAAAGTCTTTCTATTCTTTAGGGGCTTTATCAAGTGATGATCCGCAATACTTACAGAACTGTGCACTTTCTTCGTGTCCTCGCCTGTGACAGTTGGGGCACTCTCTTGCTACATTCTTTTCATGTTTTTTCATCAGCGATACGGAAACGATGCCGGTGGGTACTGCAATGATAGTGTAACCTATCAGCATGACACAACCTGAAAGGAATTTCCCTAGGGCGGTGACAGGAGTTATATCTCCGTAACCTACCGTGGTAAGCGTGACACAAGCCCAATAAATGCTGTTGGGAATATTGCTGAACTGTGTATTGGGTTTTCCTCCTTCAATCATGTACATCAGTGTTCCGATAGATATCACCAGAATCACCACAAACATAAAGAAAACTGCGATTTTCTTGCTACTGTCTCGTAGTGCCGTCAGTAGCATTTGCCCTTCCATCCAGAAGTTGAATAACTTGAAAACGCGGAATATCCGTATCAGGCGGAATGCCCGTATAATAAGCAGATAGCGTGCTCCGGGAAACAGGAAAGCGAGATAAAGCGGCAGTGTAGCCAGCAAGTCGATGATGCCGAAAGCACTGAAAGCATATTTGGAAGGTTTAGGTGAACAATACAGTCGGGTGATATATTCGAAAGTGAAGAAAGCGGTCAGTAAATACTCCATAACAATGAATGGAGTTTTCAGCCATACCGGCAATCCTTGCAGGCTTTCCAGGATAACAAGTCCCACGCTAAGCAATATGCACCAGATCAGGGTAACGTCGAATAGCTTCCCGGCAGGTGTATCAGCTTCGAATATGATGACATATAGTTTTCGCTTCAAAGCCTGATTATGCATCAGTTCTGTGAATTTATCTTTCAGTTTCATGTTTCACAATGTTTGTTACAAAAGTAGGAAAACCTTTCCGAATGAGAAAAAGGGTACTTGACTTTTTGTAACTTGCTGGAATATGGAGTATATTTGTTACCTGTTTTCACGATTTAAAAGTAAACAACCATGAATCGAATAATAACCTTCGTTATCGGGGTTTTGTTCATCATACTTAAAATAAAGAGCGTATGAATAAAGTATGTGTAGTAACAGGTGGAGCTGCCGGTATCGGTCGTTGCATTGTCGAGATGTTTGCAGAATCGGGATATACGGTGTATTTCATTGATAAGACACCCGAGGCGGTGGAACTGGCGGAAGGAAAGATGTCGGAAAGAGGGCTTTCGGTTACAGGCTTTGTCGGAGATATTGCCGAGGAACAGACGCTGCGGGATTTTGTAGACTTTGTCTTATCCATAGAAGATCAGATTGACTGTCTGATAAATAATGCTTGCCTGACAAATGGAGGAATATTGAGCAATTGTTCGTATGAAGACTTCCTGTATGTGCAACGTGTGGGAGTAGCGGCTCCTTATTTTCTGGCTTTGTCGTTTAAAGACTATTTCAGTGGTGCAGGTGCTATTGTGAATATTTCTTCTACCCGTGCTTTCCAGTCGCAGGCCAATACGGAAAGTTATACGGCAGCCAAAGGTGGAATAACGGCTCTGACTCATGCACTTGCGGTCAGTCTTTCGGGAATTGCCCGCGTGAATTCTATCGCTCCCGGTTGGATTGATACGGGAAGCTATCATGAGGAGGATTATGTGCCGTCATATACGGAAGGAGATATCATGCAGCATCCCTCGCAAAGGGTAGGAGAACCGGCCGATATAGCCCGTGCAGTTCTTTTCCTTTGTGACGAACGGAACTCCTTTATCAACGGAGAGAATATTACGATTGACGGAGGCATGAGTAAACTAATGATTTATCATAATGATTATGGTTGGGATTATCAACCGTAGAAACTATTAAATATAAAAAGAGAATAATGGAAAAAGTAATTATCAACTCGTATGAGGATTTTGAAAAGCTGGTAGGGCAGCAAATTGGGGTTTCCGATTATGTGGAACTTTCGCAGGAACGTATCAATCTGTTTGCTGATGCTACGTTAGATCATCAGTGGATACATGTAGATACGGAACGTGCTAAAACAGAGAGTCATTTCAAGACTACTATTGCGCATGGTTATCTCACTTTGTCTATGTTGCCGTATTTGTGGAACCAAATTATTGAGGTGAACAACCTGAAGATGATGGTTAATTATGGTATGGATCAGATGAAGTTCGGTCAGGCGGTATTGTCGGGACAAAGTATTCGTTTAGTTGCGAAACTGCACTCATTGACAAACTTGCGCGGTGTGGCAAAGGCTGAGATTAAATTTACGATTGAGATAAAAGACCAACCGAAGAAGGCACTTGATGGAATTGCAGTGTTCTTGTATTATTTCAATTAAAATTCTTTCATTATAAATTACACGGATATTCACAGATTTAATAATGAAGCTTCAGTAAAGCTCTTCTTCTTAATCTGTGAATATCCGTGTAATTTGTGATGTATTCTTTATTGCTTCCTAATATACTCCTGCCACAAATGCCGGATAGCCGCTACCGGATGATACAACAACATTCTTGGCCCTGCCCATCTCATGATTTCTCTCATCCGTTCCCGCATCTCCGGTTTGTAACAATGTATGGTACAGAGTCGACAAGTACCTTTCTTTTCTCCGAATGGACAACGTGACAACCGTGCATGTGCATATTCCAACACTTCCCTGCATTGCGGGCACAAAGTTTCGTTCCCCTCTTTCTTCCGGCAGTAGAGGCGGATCATTTGTTCCACGGTTTGTTTTTCCTGTTCGATGCGGGATATTATTTATGCTTGCCAGCGTTTCAACTTCGGAAACTCTTGCTTCATCATCGCAATAGCTTCTTCTTTAGTTACCTTCTGCTCCGAGTCTTTATTGAATTCTTCTACAAACTGGGCACAATGTTCTATCATTTCATCCATGGTGCAGTCTTGCGCGAATTTACCTTGCTGATAGCAGTAAGTGCAATAATCTGCGCTGAGGCTACCGTCAGCATTTGTTCCGCATACTTCATCGGATGTGAGCGGCATTCCGCAACTTTGGCAAAATTTCATTTCCATAATAATTTTGTTTTAACAATATTAATTTATTGATTATATCTGGGAGATAAGCTTTTATATTTTTCAAAGCCATTATCCTGACTTTTATAAATGATTGTATCGATAAAATAAAGATGCCCGTCATTTCCTACTAATACATTATTAGGAAGAGCATCGAATATATCATAATTGCCATTTGAGAAAAATTCACCATCTAATTCAGAACTGAATCCCATTTTATTAAGCTCTTCTTCTATTTCGGATTCAGTAGCTTCACGTATAGCTACAATAAATGGTTGTGAAAGTACGGCACAAACTTTTTCGGCTTTATTATATGCAAAACCTATTAGCTTATAAGAACAATCTGGAAAATAAATGTTGTGAATCCTTATACGTTCAAAAAACTGAGAGAGATTGTCATCTGAGTAGCGAAAATCATTTAATTTGTAAACAGTAGTGTTATTCTCTATTGATAGATATACTTCATTTTCAGATCCTCTATCAGAAAATATTCCTATTGTATTAATATCTTCTATCCAATACCCTCTGTCTCTTGCGAATCTTTCGAGGTTTGAAATCTGGACTCCCTTAACGACCGTTGTTCCCGCAATTGCTTGAATTGATTCAAGCACTCCTCGCGCGACATTGGATGCTTCCTCCAATAAGCAATGGATTTCATTTTCTTCGCTATGGCTTGGCGATGATATTGATTCAGTTTTTCCATATTGTTTGTTTTTATTATACATATAATGCAAAGATACTGTTTTTGTTCTTTCCTTAATTATCGTAGCAGCAATTTTTTCAGTAAACCTTCATTCAACAGGTGCACAGTTTCGAACTTTCCGTTATAGAATACAGCCCAATTATTAAAGATACAAGGCAGTTGTTTAGCTTTCTCCAAAGTATCTATCTCTACCAACCGGAGAGGTATTTGGTTGTTCTCGCAGTAATTGTATATCTGTTCGATGCAATTGGGGATATAGGGACATTGCACACCGTAATAGATGGTCAGTTCTTTGCCCTCAATGCTCTGTTTCCGCACGTTTGATGTGAATTGCGGTTGGGTACCGTCAAAGGAAAGAGCTAATAATTCATATTCGTCATTGATGGTATCCACTACTTTGAAGCCATATTTCAACATGAACTTCTTTTCTGATAAGAAAGGTTTCTTCTTTTTGGAAGAAAGGAGGCAGATGCCGGATTTTCCTTGCGCTTTTGCGTCGTCGATGCACGATTGTAACAATTCCTTTCCGTATCCCTTTCCTTTGTAACTGCCGGATACCCACAGGCAATAAATATAGAAATAATTATCACCAGTTACGGGAACCCAGGCTTTTTCCAACGGGGCATACTCGATGAACACTTTTCCCTGCGCATCCAGTTTGCGGAAGACGTGTCCTTCTTTGATACGCTCTGCCAGCCAGTTGCGTTTATCGTTTACGCCGGTCTGGTGTTTTTTGTCTGCAATGGCGCAACATAGGTGTTCGCTCATTACGTTCTCAGGGGTTAGTGTGATGAATGCCATACTTTTATCCATTCTTGCTAATTTTGAGATAAACCATATCTTTCAGAAGCTTTCCATCTTCATACATGGGATGATCGTAGTTATCAGTGAAAAAGTTGGGTATGCGGTGCGAGTAGGTAAATCCGCATTGTTTGTAGAAATCCTCTGTGTACGTATCTTCTGCTGTACCTACCAATAGCGTATGATAACGATCTTTGTAGTGCTCTAATAGAAATTCTATCAGCCGTTTTCCATATCCTTTTCGTTGGTAGTGGGGATAAGTGGCGATGTTCTTGATTTCATAGACTCCGTTTCCTTCATCTGTTATCACACACGCTGCCTTTAAGTCGCCGTCGTAGAGAGCATACATTTCTCCCCGTTCCAGGTAGAGATCTATCATGGACTCTTGTTCGTCGGCAAGTAGCAGTAGTTCGAGGAACTCCTTTTTGTTCTTTAAAATAGGGACGATGTTTATCATTCGTGTAGATTTAATTGTTCTTGAATCACCTCAAAGGTAGGCAATTGGTATGAGAAAGACAAATTCTGCTACCAAGTTGAAAAACATTATTCCGAAATTTGCTACTTATAATTAATTTCTGTTCTTTCGTACAGGAATTTATGGTTGCCCGATAATGGTCTATGCTTTTTAGGGAGAGCGAGTTTTCCAAGTCAATTCATTGGGGGGATAAGATTAAAAGTAGTCAACCTATGTGAGAAGACTATGTGCTCTATATCAGTAGATTATGATTCTCGGTTATTCTCACTATATTGAGAATCTTTTCTCACTGTGATGAGTATTTATTCTCATCGCATTGAGAAGTTCTTCTCATCGTATTGAGAATACTTTCTCTTTACGTTGAGAAAATCTTCATTATAGGCATCCTATTTCCGACTGATAAGTATTGTATTGCAAAGTAATATAGGTTATGGATAAAACATCCTTTGGAGAAGAAGTATATAGTGTTGTCGCCTCTATCCCTCCGGGACGGGTGCTGACGTATGGACAGATTGCTTATCTTATAGGTAAGCCCCAGTGTTCACGTATGGTGGGGCAGGCCATGCATAACGCACCTGAGGGACAAAATCTGCCTTGCCACCGGGTAGTGAATAGTCAGGGACGACTGGCTCCTTTCTGGCCCGAACAACGGGAGTTGCTGGAAAAAGAGGGTACCGTCTTTAAGAAGAACGGATGCGTAGATATGAAGACATCCGGTTGGGAAATACTGAAGGAGGTTATTTCTTAGCGAATATATTGATGAGCAGCGAACAACTTGTCAGCAAGATACCTGTTCCCACCACTCCCGTCCAGCCGAACCATTGCCAGAAGGTTCCGGCAAGGAAAGTTCCGGTGGAACCGCCAATGAAATAGGTAGTCATGAAAATAGTATTGATACGATTGGATGCCTGCGGACAAAGGGCAAACGTACTTGTCTGATTACTGAGCTGGATGCATTGCATCCCTATATCTATCAACAGAATACCGGCTATGATACCTGCATAACTATATTGTCCCGCATAGAGCACTATCCATGCGCTGATTATCAGCGAACATCCTATATAAGTAAGTCGTTTCACCCCGACCGTATTGATGAATCTTCCGATGGAAGAAGCGGTCAGTGCCCCGGCTATGCCGCAAAGACCCAACATTCCTATGATATTGTTTCCCGCAAAGAAAGGCGCCTGCTCCATCTTGAAAGCCAGACAACTCCACATGGCAAGGAACGATCCGAACGAGAAACCTGCACGCAACGAAGCTATGCGGAGTTGGGGATACTTCTTGACGATGGAAAACAAGGATTTCATCAGTCCGGCATAACTTCCCTGATAATTGGAAGGAAGGTCCGGGAGTATCCTTATTATAATAAGCAAACAAACGACCATCAATCCCGCGGCAATGAAGTAGATAAACCGCCAGCCCATGTATTCGCCTACAATACCGCTCACTACACGCGAAGCAAGAATACCCGTCAGTAGTCCCGAAAGGATAATACCTACATTCTTTCCTTTAGTTTCGGGAGTGGAATATTGTGCCGCAAGGGGCATGAATATCTGGGGGATAACTGAACAGGCACCCGTCAGTAGAGAAGCGAACAGTATCAGGTGGATATTGGGAGCTAAAGCAATGGTCAGCAGTGAGACTACCAGAATGGAAATATTTACGAGGATAATATTTCTTCTGCGGTATAAATCGCCCAGTGGAATGATGAACAATAGTCCGATGGCATATCCTATCTGCGAGCACATGGCTATCAGATTGGCGGTGAACTCACTGATGTTCAGGTCACGGCTGATACGGTTCAGTAGTGGTTGGTTGTAGTATATGTTGGCTACCGTTACGCCTGAGATGATGGCCAGCGTCCAAAGCAGGGACGAGGGTACTCCTTGATTTTCTTTTAGTTCCAATTTCATGCCGCAAAGGTAATAATTTCATGAAAAAGAAACATGCATAATGATCAATGATTCATATACAGGGGCATCAGGCGATGGTAGGCTTTCAGATATTTCCTGAGTCTGGTGACTTCTTTTTCTCCGATGCAGGGCATGCGGCGCACATCCATATTATCCGTCAGGTCGTGAATCTTAACGGCAACGGCTATGGGATTGGAGGCACATCTTTCGACGTATTCTTCGTAATCTTCCTCATCAGAGGTTTTTGTGACACACCGCACGGCTTCAATGATTTCGGCAGAGAATCCTTCCTTTTCCAGGTCTTCGAATGTCCATTCCGTATCTTCTACAACATCGTGTAGAATACCGACAATCCTTTCTTTCAGATTCCGTCCCATATTCATTACGCGGATGGGATGATGTAGATATTCCTGTCCGTATTTGTCTTTTTGTCCTTTGTGGGCTTCGGTGGCAATAGCGATGGCATGTGAGAGAAGATGATTGTCCATAAGATTTTTTTTAGAATTGTTCGATACAAAGTTACTGAAATCTGTTATTAAATATAAGAGAGGCTTATTATTAAAATAGTATATTAACCCAATAAATGAAACAGATTATGAATATAGAACATTTTCCGGAGAAAAAAGTTTTTCAGACCGTAGTCGATGGAGAGACTGCCCGCCTGATGTATCATGTAGCTGACGGTGCTTTGGATGTGCGCCACACTATTGTACCCGGTGAAATAGGTGGTAGGGGAATTGCTTCTGCTTTAGTAAAGGCAGCCTATGATTATGCATTGGCTAATGAACTGGTACCTGTGGCAACCTGTTCCTATGCTGTGAAGTGGCTGGAAAAGCATCCTGAATATAATGGAAAGACGGGAAAGGATTATGCGGGGGAGGGGACTTGTGCATTATAGAAACTCCTTAAAACTTTGGGCAGCCATATATTATCTATTATGACTGCTCAATGTTTATTCACTTAATTATTCTGATTGATAAGGTTTATCACAACCTTTACCATTATATCTTTTTCTTCCGTTCTGTTTTCTGCGATTATTTATGTAAGGGCGACTAATGTGTTGTTGCTTATTAATTTTTCTCTCTGTATTCTTTAGGCGACAAACCAGTAATTCTTTTAAAATACTTCCCAAAGAATGATTGGGAGGGGAAATTTAGTTCATCACTAATTTGTTGTATCGTCAGGTTGGTAGATTTAAGGAGCGCTTTGGCTTCTAATGTAACATAGTCATCAATCCATTCCGCAGCAGTTTTCCCACTGACACGTTTTATAATGGTTGATAAATAGCCTGCGGATAAATGTAGCCTGTCCGCATAATAAAGTACCTTTCTTTCTTTTTTGTAGGACAATTGGACTTCCTTTGAAAAGTTATCCATTAATGCTTCGTCGTTTGATAGTATTTTATTTTTCGATATTTCATGAAAGTAGTATCCCATGCCATAAAAGAAAGCGCAGGTTAAATGCCTGATAACATCTAACTGGTAGGGATGTTTATTCTCTATAACTTTACGAACCATTGTACAATAAGAAATCATGGCTTCAAGTTGCCCGGATTGCAAATCTAGAACGGGGTTATCTTGTAGCAGCATATAGGTCTGAAAATTATAGGGTAATCCTAAGCTATTGATAAAGTCGTTAGACATAAAAATACAAATCCCTTTAAAATCGTCACTTATAGATATCTGCTCCAGGATTTGCCCCGATACGTTGATTGACATTTTTGAACTACTCATGTGATGGGGTAGCAAGTTTATTTTCCCGATGCTTTCCCCTTGAAGGCAGATACAACAAATGTACATATCTATTTTGAATGGATGATTTGATAAGTCATTGCCGGCTACATCAAAAATATAAAAATCATCATTCACACATAAGAACCGTCCCTTATTTTGTATCTCAGCCCGTAGGTTTAGTGTATTCATTTTATTTGCGAAATTAAAGATTCGGACACAAAAATAGGGCAATTTTATCACAAATGAAATGATTATTAAAAGTTTCGTCCAATATCGTCAATGAAATGACCTTTTGGCACTGTGTGGCTTTACCTACTTTTGCGGCATCAAAAAAACATTAATATGAAGAAAAAGTATTTTATTATCTTATTATTAGCCGTAGGTTGTATGAGTGCTCTGAAAGCACAACCTCTAAGTGTAGTCAAAAAAGATACAGAGTCCTCGAAAGAGCAAAAAATCATCTTTACAGGCGGTCCGATTTTAGAAATGAACGTATCTAATTTTATCCATTCGGGTATTGGGGATAGCAAGAGCAAAATGAAGTTTGGCTTCAGTACCGGTGGATTCTTGAATTTAGGTATTTCAAAATCTTTCTCCGTACAGGGAGAAATGCTATTTCATTACAAAACTTCTGATTTTGAATGGAGTAACCAAACAGGCGAGTATCGTTATTGGGGAATGGAGATTCCTGTTTATGCTATGTACCATTATTGTTTCTCGAAGGGTAACCGTCTACACATTGGTATAGGACCTTATACGGAATTTGGTTTAGGAGCATCATTCAAGTACGGCGGAATCAAACAAGACCTTTACGAAAAAGACAGCGCTACAGGATTGCCTGCTTTATGCGATTCAAATACAGGTTTTGGTATTAAGGTAGGCTATGAGTTTGTTTCAGGATTTCAGATTAATGCCACTTATAAGGCGAGCGTAACCAATCTGCTCGACGAGAATAGCAGTAGGATAAAAATGCATCCTCAAACATTCAGTATTGGAATTGCCTATCGGTTTGCAAAGTAAAAGTATGACGAATATGAATATAAAACACTCTGTTTTTAGCACAATTATCCTTTTTGTTTTTGTAACAAACGTTCTTGGCCAGTCAGACTCGATACAAGAGAAAGGATTAAAGAAATACTGGAATAGCCTTTTTCATGGTAATATAGACAGAACATTCGAGAAAAAAATGGATATGAGTTTTGTAGTAGCTCCTTGTTATACTAAAGAAGGGAGTTTTGGTATCGGGGGAGCTGCAACTGCATTGTACCGTTTAGATCGTAAGGATTCTATTATGCAACCTTCTGACATATCATTATCCGGAAGTGCAACGATTAATGGATTTTATGGGATTACCATAAAAGGAAACAATCACTTCAAAGGAAATAAAGCCCGTTTAAGTTATCGCCTGCAATTTCAGCATAAGACATTGGATTTCTGGGGGATTACATATGATGCCTGTAATGTGAATCCTATTTCCGAATATACCAAACGACTCGTCAATTGGGAGTCGGATTATGTTTATAAACTCACCAAGAATATTCATGTAGGTGCAGCTCTCAATATAAAATATGCCGATTTGGCCAAAATGGCTAATCCGGCTTATTTAGAAGGGCAGAGAAAAGCCTACTTTTTTACAGGTCTTGGAGTGTCCATTCAATATGATACACGGGATTTTATTTTAAATCCTAAACGTGGTATTTATTTTATGGCAAGAGAGATTTTCTATCCGGATTTTATGAGTTCTTACCATAAGACTCTATTTAATACTACTATGATTTTCGATGCTTATAATCGTATGTGGAGTGGCAGTGTTCTCGCATTCGACCTCTACGGACAATTTAATAATCAATATACTCCGTGGCCATTAAGGGAAGAATTGGGAAGTGGAGATAGTAGGATGCGTGGTTACTATGGCGGTCGTTATATAGATTGTAACCAAATGACGGCGCAATTGGAATTGAGGCAGCATATTTATAGTCGCATTGGTTGTGTAGCATGGATGGGTTGTGGAACTGTGTTTCCATCTTTTGATAAATTAAAAGTGGAACACATTTTACCTAATTATGGTATAGGTTTGCGGATTGAGTTCAAACATAATGTAAATGTACGTATTGATTACGGCTTCGGTAAAGATACTGCTGGATTTTTATTTCAGTTTGCAGAAGCATTCTGAAAATGTATGTTTGGAAAAATAGAAACATTGAGTAGTCCATATATTATCTATTGTGACTACTCAATGTTTATTCACTTAATTATTCTGATTGATAAGGTTTATCACGACCTTTACCATTATATCTTTTTCTTCTGTTCTGCTTTCTGCAATCATTAATGTAAGGGCGACTAATGTGTTGTTGCTTATTAACCGGGAACCATCAGGTTTATATAAAATTCTGTTTTTCTCGAGAAACCATAGGAAGAGAAAAGCAGCAATGCGTTTGTTTCCATCATTTCGAGATTGTAATATTCTACCTGCCGGGTAACGCTTCTTTCACCCTCTTGTTGAACTGTCGCAAATTTTGCGACAGTTGGAATTTCTTTTAGTTCTTCCTTTAGTGCATTAGTGATATGCTTGCCAATCGTTTTTACATCACGGTCAAATAGTTCAGCCATTTGTTGGCGATTAATCCATACCGTTTCATTTTCCAGTCTCACATCTATCAAAGTTTGTCCATCCTTAGTCTGGTAGATGATAATATTTCCTTTGTCGTTCATTTTTTATTCTTTTTAAATACGAATTTGTAAAGGTAAGCATTTTCTTCTTTGCTGCCTTCGGATTTTTCTCTATCTTGCTTCCGTTTTAAATCATTCACTAAAGAAAAACTGAATATGAAGAAATATATAGGAGCGCACGTAAGTGCGAGTGGGGGAGTTGAGATAGCTCCTGTTAATGCGCATGAGATAGGTGCGGATGCATTTGCTTTGTTTACAAAGAACCAACGGCAATGGGTGGCCAAACCTCTGACCGAAGAAAGTATTCGCGGATTTAAAGACAATTGTGAGAAATACTCTTTTGATGCCCGCTATATCCTGCCTCATGATAGTTATTTAATCAATCTGGGACATCCTGAAGAAGAAGGACTAGAGAAAAGCCGTGCCGCATTTCTGGATGAAATGCAACGTTGTGAGCAATTAGGTCTGAAGCTTCTGAATTTCCATCCGGGTAGTCATCTGAATAAGATTTCAATAGAGGAATGTCTGGATAAGGTGGCAGAATCTATTAATATTACATTGAGTAAAACGAAAGGAGTGACTGCTGTTATTGAGAATACAGCCGGACAAGGAAGTAATGTTGGTAATGAGTTTTGGCAACTAAAGCATATCATTGATCGTGTGGATGATAAATCCCGTGTAGGTGTATGCTTGGATACTTGTCATACTTACTCGGCAGGATACGATATCGTAAAGGAATATGATAAAGTGTTTCAGGAGTTTGATGAAGTCGTTGGTTTTAACTATTTGCGGGGTATCCACCTGAATGATACTAAGAAAGAACTGGGTAGCCATGTAGACCGCCATGACAGCATAGGGAAAGGTTTGTTAGGCATAGACTTCTTTAAACGTTTTATGAAAGATGAACGGTTTAATGATATGCCTGTTATTCTTGAAACGCCGGATGAGAGTTTATGGGCGGACGAGATAAAGTTGTTGCGTAGCTTTGAAGAATAGATACGCGGACGACGCGGACTAAACGGACGAACACGGACTTCTTATTATGAATTAAGAAAATCCGTGTTCGTCCGTTTAGTCCGCGTCGTCCGCGTATCCTTTTATTGATTTACCTTCACATTATTCCATTCAGATGACGGAATAATTGACTTGTCATACTCACCATCTTTCGCTTTAATATTCAGATTCTCAAATTTGAAATTCGTCAGTTTGTACTGCTCGGATGCACTTACGTTGAAAAATACGTCACATTCAAAGTCTATATTACGCATTGTTACATGGTCCGAGTAAGACATCGGAATATCTTTACGGTCTTTCAGATCAAAGAACTGAGTCCACGGTTTGATGTATAGGAAGCTTTTGGCATTTCCTTTAATATCCTCCACAAGGATATATTCATAATTTTGGGGAGTATCGGCACGCATCTTCAACCACAACAGACGGCTTGCCTGATTGATGGTACAACGACGGAGAATAATATTGCGGTTATGGATAGATTCGCTACCGCAAGTCAGTGCACTATGGCAGAAACCGTACGTACAATCTTCTATAATAATATTAGTGTTACTTCCGTTGTTAGAATCCTTATCAGCCCAGGGGCCTTTTCCACCTTTAAGAGCAATAGCATCATCGTTTACAGAGAGGTAGCAGTTCTTAACCAACACATTATTGCATACATCAATATCTATGGCATCCGTGCTGGGTGCCTTAACAGGAGCAGCCGGAGAGAAAATATATAGGTCTAATAGCTTCACATTGTTACATTTGTAAATGTGTGTCGTCCAGAAAGGAGAGTTGATGAGGCGTACACCGGAAAGCTGTATATCATTGCTATTGGAAATGTGTACCAGGCGCGGACGCAACTCATCCATATTCGTGCATTTCGGAATAACGGTGCGGCGCAACCAGAAAGATTTCCAATAGCGTAGTCCGTTGCCATTAATGGTTCCCTTACCGGAAATGGTGAAACCATCTACTTTGTCGGCATTAACCAGTGCGGCAAAGTATTTAAGTGATTGCCCCTCGATGCGGGTGTTGATTATAGGGAAGTTGCTGATATCATCGCTACCTTTCAAAACAGCTCCTTCTTCCAGATAAAGGTGCGTTTTAGGCTTGAAAAAGAGTGCACCGCTCAGATAGGTACCTTTCGGGATGATGATCACACCACCACCTTTGGATGATGCCTGGTCGATAACCGCCTGAATTTTCTCTGTTTGAAGCAAGGTGCTGTCATTCACCACATCATGATCAGTAATCTTATATTTACCGCCAAGGGTTTCGATATTTACAATTTCGTTCTGTCTGAACCAGTCGGGAATAAGGGTACCATCGGGGAATTTCTCTTGTGCAAAAGATGGCAGGCAGAAAAGCAAACTACATACTAAAGTTACGAATTTCATGGTCTTTATCATTAATTGAGTTAATAGTGTCTGATCGGATAGATTTATCCGTTTGCAAAAATAGGGATTAAAATCTACATGCTGCTCATGCGGATAAGCCCATTTCCTAAGTTATTTGTTGGTTTATATAGGCTTTTTGATTCTTCCTTTCCATACAGAAAGGAAGTTAACTCGTCAACTTTTCCTCTATCCGAGCTTTTGGAAAAAGCAATAATCAGAAGTCTGCTTTTTTCGTAATACACATGGGCTGCCCGTTGATGGGATGGGTGAACTCTATGGATTCAGCGTGCAGATAGAGCCTTTTGTCTTTCTTTCCATAAAGCTCGTCGCCTATGATAGGGCAATGCAGTCCTGACGGATGTGCCGCATGCACGCGAAGTTGGTGAGTACGTCCAGTATGGGGATAAAGAGCTATACGTGTATATTTATCTGTACGTTCGAGAACCTGATAATAAGTGATGGCAGGCTTGCCATATTGTGTGTTTACCATTTGCCGGGGACGGTCCAATGGATTGGGGCAAAGCGGTAGTTCAATAGTGCCCTCATCTTCCGGGACGACGCCATTGAGCAAGGCTATGTACTTCTTCCGGATACTACGATTCTTGAATTGTGCCTGTAAGTGTTGGTGCGTCTTCTTATCTTTGGCAATGATTAAAAGTCCCGATGTAGCCATATCCAGCCGATGTACGATCATGGGACCATCTGCTTCCGGATAAGCCTTTCTTGCCAGGTCATATATAGACGTCTGTCTCTCTTTTCCGGGTACTGAAAGCATTCCGGCAGGCTTATTAATAATCAGTAGCCATTGGTCTTCATAAACTATATTCAATTTTTCATTGCCTCGTTCCGCCTCCTGTTGCATAGGATTTGCTTCTACCTCCAATCCCAGCAACATGTGCCGGAGAATTGGTTCGCATTTGCCCTTACAGGCTGGATAGTAATAACCGTGATACCGTACTTCGTTTTTGGGAGAATTACCCCACCAGAATTCGGCCATGGCTATCGGTTTCCAATGATGCAGATAAGCTTGTTGTAACATTTTAGGAGCGGCACATTCACCTGCACCGGCGGGAGGAGTCTTATGTACGGTTTGCTCGAATATGTCGCATAAAGTTATCGCTTCTCCCCGGTAGTTCAACATTCTGAATTGTTCGAATAGTTGTTGTTGCAAGGCGGCAGAGCGGACTTTACGTTCTGCTTTCAGCTCCTGTATTTGTTTTTCCCAATTACCAGCTTCTACCTGCAAGGAGGCTATCTTATCTTTCCAGGAACGTTCCAGCCGCTTATATTCTGCCTTCTGGAACTGGCTCTCTCGTATCAGCTCTGCTTCTTCCTTTGCATTAAGCTGACCTGTTTTTCTGAGCAATTCTCTTTTATCTTTTGCTTCTTTCAATTGTATCTTGGCAATTGACAATGCATCTTGTGCAGATTGGATGGTTTGGGTAAGATTTGATCGTAGGTCAATATATTTCTTATCCTCTTCCAACCGGCGGATACGACGGTTGATAGCGGATATGTTTTCTTCTTCTATTTTGAAGAAGCCTTGAGGTTGCAATAAATCGTACACGGGAGGTACAAAATACGGATGTATATTCTTTCCGGCTAATATGCCCGAAAAGGCGGTTAAATAACCTATGCTTCCATCTTCGGTTTGCACAATCAGCACTCCGAACATTTTCCCCTGGCTTAATTCCTCTTGCCACTCGCTTTGCTTGCTGAGGTAGTGTTGTACCTCTTCCGCCGCCATTACACACAATGGATGAGGAGTATAACAGAAAGGGTAAGTAAACCTTTCCGGAAGTGGAATATCGCTGATTGAAGTAGTAAAACGGTGCAACATAATGGTGCAAAGATACTACATTCTTTGGGTATCTGTGAAGTTATCCGGCAGAAAAGAATTCCTCGCTTTCATTATGATAGGGTAGGAGGAAAGTGAACCGGCTTCCTTTTCCAATCTCTGAAGCCACACTAATCTTCCCACCGAGTTTTTCCGCAATTACCATGCTGATGGAAAGTCCCAGACCCGTGCCTTGAACAAATTCATCTTGTTTGTAGAAGCGTTCGAATATCATTCGTTGCTCTTCTTTCGGAATACCTTTGCCCGTATCTTCTACGTAAATGGAGACTTCGTATGTTGAAAAATCAATCTCATAGCCCAGTTTGATGTATCCTGATTTGGTAAACTTAGTGGCATTATTCAGGAAGTTAGTCATTATCTGGCTGAGGCGGTTCACGTCCGTATTGATGAAGAATGCGGCATCGGGCACTTCTTTGATGAACTCTATTTCCTTGGGTATCAATAAGGAATGTGTCAAATACATACTATCCACCCAATTATTCAGATTACACGTTGAATAGGAGAAAGTCATGTTGCCCGATTCGATACGGGAGAGTTCCAGTATGTCATTGATGAGTTTCAGAAGCAATTCGCAATTCGTATTGATCGTATTGATGAAGTCAGCTTTCTCTTCATCGGGGAGGTCGTCTTCGCTGACAAGTAAGTTGGAGAACCCCACAATTGCATTCAGCGGAGTACGTATTTCATGGCTCATATTGGCGAGGAAAGATTGTTTCAGTTCTGCCTCTATCGCCAGGTCTTTTGCTTTCATGAGTTCCTCTTCTTTATCCTTGAAGTGTTGCACATTGGTGATTAAGCCTATAATGGAGGCCGTTTCCGCCATTGCCTCCGTGGGATTGACATAACGGAGTTCATACCAGATATACCCTTTACCATTAAAGTTGCACCGGCATTGGGTGTGCGTTTTGGAATCCGGTTGGTTTTTCACATGATAAAACGTATTCAACACATCCACTCTATCTTCCGGATGTATCGCTTCGGCCATTTCTTGTAGGGTAAAGGCACGGAAAGGCATATCCAGATGCTCAAAGAATTCTTTATCACAGATGAAAGCATTTGTTTTCTCTATGTATTTCCAGGCATAGATGTTGCTCTTTTCGAGTGATAGCGATAATAATTCCTTTTCCCTGGTTAGTTCCCTTTGGGCGGTGCGCTTTCTTTTAGACTCTCTGACATAGAGAAGTAGCGGATAGATGATGAAAAAACAAATGGAAGAGATAGCCAGAACAATGATACAAATAAAAAGAGGCTTGTACTTGGCTTGGAAGGGTATCTTGATTACAATATAATCTTGTGGATGTTCTTCAACTTCAACATTGGTTTCTGTTTTCTGAATATCTTGGGATTCAGCATACTGGGGTTCTACCGCATGCATCTTTGTAAATAGGACAAAGAAGATCAGAATAATCGAAACTCTTTTCAGTAGCTGATAGCGTTTTTTCATAGCTGAAGAATAACTCATTTTGCAAATGTACATGAATATTTTTAATTCTTGCACAAATAAATAAAAATGTGAGAATTAACTCGTTTTATGTCCGAATAGCATATTCTTTTCATCTTAAAAAAAGACTATTTTAATGTAAATCTTATTTTTTTATTTTATATACTGATTTTTCGCAATTCACGGCTTGGTCAGATAGTAACATTGGTGGTCGTATAGATGTCCATCGTAGGTTAACTCGGCCTGATGGAGAGTACCTTCATAAATAAAACCGTGGTGTTTCAAAACCTGTTGCGAGCGCTCGTTATGAGGATAGCAATTTGCGGTGATGAGGCTTAGTTGGAGGGTGTTGAATCCGTAATCGAGAACAGATTGCACCGCTTCCGTCATGTAGCCCTTTCCCCAATGGGATTCATCGAGCCAGTATCCCAGCATGCGTGCTTGCGGGTTTTCACGCTTGGGATCTGGAATGATGCCGACTGAACCGATCAAACGTCCGTCTTCTTTTAGGATGATAGCCCATATCCCGGACTGGGATATAAATACGGAACGAAGGATTTCTTGTGATTCTTCTAAGGATCCGTGAGGTTTCCAGCCGGCATTGTTTCCTATATTCGGATTTTGGCAACATTCGAAGAAGGCTTCCGCATCACTTTCCCGGAAAGGGCGTAATAGTAGCCGTTCCGTTTCAATCGGAGCATCCGGTTCATTACCGGTTTCTTCCTTTCTGTATACACATTCCACTCGATTGCCATCCGGATCGAGTATGACGCTTTCGAAATATCCATCGCCCGAAGTCCGCGGTTCGCCGGCTATGGTATACCCATCGCTACGGAGTTGTTCAGTAGTGCGGAGAACGTCTTCTTTGCTTTGGAAAGAGAGAGCAAAGTGCGTGAGTCCCAACTTGTTCTCTTCTATCGGAGTGTTTTGCACATCTGTGCGGCTCATTAATTCTAATGCCGCGCCATCATCAAAATAAATGAAATAGGACTCGAAACCCTTTTTCGGATTGATGTATTTTTCATTGCTTGTTCCGTTAAAGTAGCGGATATAAAACTCTCTCAATTCTTCCAGGCGAAAAGTCCAGATGGCGATATGATGTATTTTCATGCGATATAATAGTTTGAATATCTGTTCTTTGTAGTTAATTAAAAACTACTTTTCATGCAAATATAATGATTATTCCTTATAAAAGCCTACCTTTGCGCCCTAATTAAAAGAAATGATGACATTTAAACAGATGAATATTTCGGAGCCGGTGTGCCGTGCGCTCCTTGAAAAAAACTATTCTACTCCTACTCTTATACAAGAACAAGCCATACCGGAAGCCCTGACAGGGCGTGATCTATTAGGACTGGCTCAAACCGGAACCGGTAAAACGGCGGCATTTGCCATACCTATCATAGAACAATTGCTTGCCGACCCTACATCTCAGCAGAAAGGTGCTCCACGTAAGATTCGTGCTCTTATCCTTACTCCAACGCGTGAGTTGGCAATCCAGATTGATGAATCGCTGGCAGACTATACACGATATACCACGTTGCGCCATACCGTTATTTTCGGTGGGGTAAAGCAGAAGTCGCAAACCGATGAATTGCGTGCCGGAACGGATATCCTGACGGCTACTCCCGGTCGTTTGCTCGATCTGATGTCACAAGGATTTATTCGCCTCGACCATGTGCGGCACTTCGTGCTTGACGAAGCTGACCGTATGCTCGATATGGGATTCATCCATGATGTAAAGCGCTTGTTGCCTAAGCTCCCGCCCAAGAAGCAAACCTTGTTCTTTTCGGCTACTATGCCTGATAGTATTGACCGTCTGGCTAAAAGTTTATTGCGCAATCCGGCGAGGGTGGAAGTCACTCCGGCATCCAGCGTAGTGGAAATAATCAGTCAGTCCGTCTATCGTGTGGAAAAGCCTCAGAAGAAGGAATTGCTGGCACAACTATTACTCGGAGAGGCCGGACACCAGGTACTTGTATTTTCGCGTACCAAACATGGGGCGGATAACATAGCACGTTATTTATCACGTCGTGGCATCACTTGTGAAAGTATCCATGGAGATAAGTCGCAAAATTCCCGCCAGCGTGCATTGAGTAATTTCAAGGAAGGTCGTTCCAATGTAATTATCGCTACGGATATTGCGGCACGCGGTATTGATATCAAAGGTTTGGATTTGGTTCTCAACTACGATTTGCCCGATGTACCGGAAACTTATGTCCATCGTATCGGACGTACGGGACGTGCGGGTTGCGAGGGACGTGCCATTGCCTTTTGTTCGGGCGAAGAAGTGCCGATGTTGCGTGAAATAGAGAAACTTACAGGTATCAAACTGGAGCAACGGAAACATGATTTACCGCCTTTGGAGGAGACGAAAACAGCTCCGGTTGTCAATGTTGCACGAAAGGTACAAGCGAAAGCACCGGCAGAGAAGCAACAAGGCAAGCAGAACAATAAGAGGCGGGAGGGCAGAAAGCCTGCCGAACCCTTGAAGAATACTCAGCAAGCAACGATTGTTGCTGAAAAGCCCAAACGTCATAATCGTCCGGCGAAACCGATATTAGCTCGGGAATCGCAACAAAAGCAATCCGCGGATAAACCGGAGCAAGCATCCAGTCGTTCGGCAAAGTTGCGTTCGCGTTATGAAAATTATGAATGATTGGCTATAGTTTATCTAACGATTAAAGTTGTATTTCTTAATAAATGAACTTGTAAAATAAATTAGTTTTTATGCTTCTTGTTTTGTTCGAAAAGAAGAAAAAAGGTGATAGTTAAGTACATAGAAAATCTTTTTTATTCTTTTAAAAGTTTGTATATTAGCGCCTTGAAGATACTCGAAAATGTATTTTATTTTTGTTTTAAGTGTCTCTAACCCTAAGGTGTAAAAAGTAATATGATCGAAAAGAACAAGAGTTTAAGTGTATTTCTCCTTCATTTCTTAGAGCGTTTAAATGGATGTGAATCCATTGAAAAGAAAATCACGGAATCATTGACGGATATTTGTACTTTCTATAAGTTTAAAAAAGGATTTGTCTATCAGACCGATGGTTTTCGCTATTTCTTCCTGAAAGAAACGATTGGAAATGAAGATCATTCTCTGAAGCGTCGCTTTGAGATGAGTGAAATGACCAAAATACATTCCGATCGTATGAAGGTCAAGAACCGTCCTTTTTATGCCAGTAGAAACGATGACAATTCCTTAGTTGACATTGACGTTCTTGATTTTCATAAAACGGATTCCTTGCTGGTCCGTCAATTTGAAGATAGTGAAGGAAAGATTATCGGGTTTATTGGATTTGCGGGTAGGGAGGATACAACTCCTTTCACGGATGAGGAATTGCAAACCATTCATCTATTGCTGGGTTCGCTTTCTAAAGAAATAGCCGTTCGTGAATATAAAGAACGGGAAGTGAGGGCAAGCAATACGCTGGGTAGCATCATGAACAATATGGGAGTCGACATTTATGTGAACTCTTTTGATTCTCATGATATGTTGTATGCCAATGCGTCTATGGCGGCTCCGTATGGTGGTATTAAGCATTTTGAAGGAAAGAAGTGCTGGCAGGCCCTTTATACCGATAAAACGGGCGAATGTGAGTTTTGTCCTAAAAGACATCTGATCGACGAAAACGGTCTACCTACTAAAGTTTATTCCTGGGACTACCAACGCCCGTTCGATCAATGTTGGTTTCGTGTATTCAGTGCGGCATTTCCCTGGATAGACGGTCAGATGGCACATGTCATTACCAGCGTCGATATCGACCATCAGAAAAAGATAGAAGAGGAATTAAGGATAGCCAAGGATAAGGCCGAAAATTTGGATCGTTTGAAGTCGGCCTTTCTGGCTAACATGAGTCATGAGATTCGTACTCCGTTGAATTCCATAGTCGGTTTCGCAAGTATGCTTGTTGAGGAGGAAGATAAAGAAGAGCGTCAAGGCTATATTGAAATCATGCAAGAGAACACGGAATTGCTCTTACAATTGATATCCGACATTCTGGATTTATCCAAGATAGAGGCGGGAACACTCGATTTCAACATGGGATATTTGAATATCAGGGACTTCTGTGAAGATATATTGCGTGGTTATGAAATCAAGGAAGATAAGCCTGTACCGGTTGTGCTGGCTTCCGGTCTGCCCGATTATCGTATCTATACGGATAAGAAACGTCTGATGCAGGTCATTACCAACTTTATAAATAATGCTCTGAAATTTACCAGTAAGGGGCAGATTACTCTGGAGTACCATTTTAAAGAGGGGACTAATGAAATAGAGTTCTCGGTTACGGATACGGGTATTGGCATTGCACCCGATGCGGTGGGTCAGGTTTTCGACCGATTTGTGAAGCTGAACACATTCTCCAAGGGCACCGGCTTAGGGTTGTCCATCTGCCGGAGTATCGTGGAGCACCTTGGTGGTACGATTGGTGCCGAATCGGAAGTAGGAGTCGGGAGTCGTTTCTGGTTTACGCATCCTTGCGCGGAATCGGCCTGATTATGGAGTAGTCTATTATTTATGAACTAAATTTATAAGCTAATGAGAAACAAAACGTGGAAGTATCTGGTTGTTACATCTGCAATATTCGTGTTATCAGCTTGTGGTGGAGGCACAAAAAAGCAAGTAAATGAGGATGTAAGTATGGATAGTGTAAATGTGGTGTGCGATGGCCTGAAGACATTGCAACTGGATGAAGTGAAAGTTACCTGGATACAGGATAATGCGAAAGAGCGCCTGATGGAAAGAACGCTTTTTGCGGATGCTGACGATGGTCTGATAGAGAGTTTGAAACTAGAAGGCGGAATACCTTCGTCCATGAGTGCTTTTCTGGTGGAAACGGGTGGAATCCGAATCCTGTTTGATACGGGCATGGGAGCACCGGATAGCCGTCTGCTATCGGGCTTGGCTTCTTTGGGAATTACCCCTTCTGATATTAAATATTTGTATCTTACCCATTTTCATGGCGATCACATCGGTGGAATGATGAAAGGGGATAGTGTTGTGTTTCCTGATGCTGAAGTGTATGCATCAAAAGTGGAATATGATGCCTGGCTCAAGATGCCTGCCGACAGGAATGCCCAAGTTGTGAAAACGATGAATGCTTATAAAGACCGTTTGCATCTGTTTGAGTTCGGAGAAACATTGCCGGGCAATGTCGTTGCGATGAATGCTGAGGGACATACTCCCGGGCATACCGTGTTCCAGGCGAACAAATTGTTGGTGATTGCCGATCTTATCCATGGAGCCGCCCTTCAGTTAGAGCATCCCGAAATCTGCGCTACGTATGATATGGATAAGGAGAAGGCGGTGAAATCACGTAAGTATTTCCTTCAATATGCCAAAGACAATGGCTTGACGATGGCAGGTATGCATTTGCCGGCTCCAGCATTCAAATAGTATTTTCCAAATTGGTACTAACAGGGGGTGTTTCTTCACCCTCTTTTGATTTTTCCAAAGTTTTCGGACGCTTCATAGGCGAGGGCTTCTTTCCGTATTTACGTTCTTTTTCCCAAGCGGCTTTCCGGGCTTGGTATGCTTCATATTGTTTTTCTAAATAATTGTCGGCCATAATGTAATCGTTTAAAATAAAGATGCTTATCGTTGGGTAGGCAATGAGAACTCTTGCCAGTCGTACTCCTGTCCGTTTTCATCGGCTACGGCAACGCGTATGATGACTTCTCCCGTCTTTATCCGTTCTCCGGCATTGATGCTGGCGGTATATTTCACACCTTCATGAGGCTTAATCTGCTCTATCATGACCGAGGGTGAAATATAGATACGCTTCATGCCCGTGATTTCGGCCACTACCGGTACTACGTTGAAAGCTGTTCTGTTTCCTTCGTTTATGATTTCGAAGATCACTTTACAATTTTCGCCTGAGTTGATTGTGTGGTCGCGATTGGCATCAATGAAACGTATATTATGTATTCTCAGATTCTCGATAGCTGATGAATATTGGGGTTGGGGTCTGGAAGGTTGAGTCCTTTCTACCCGGTAGCTATATTCTTCTGTCTGCTTGGGGGCGGTAGCGGCATTTGCGATGGCTGCTCCGGCGATGGTTCCGACGATGGTACCAATGGCGGAACCCCGGTAGCCACCTCTCCATCCCCTGTTGCTTTCGCCAATGAGGCCGCCGATGGCGCCTCCCACATTTCCTCCGATGGATGCTCCGGCCAACACCGCGCCCGGGTCACCTGCCGCCATACGATTGGTGCTACATCCGCTACATAGCATGGCTAATGCTAATATTCCTATGAAATACGTAGTAATTTGTTTCTTCATATCTGAATCCTTTAACACCTGCTTGATAACCGTTGGTTTGCCTATCTGACGAGTACCCATTACGACTTGAATGAACTTTCGCTGTTCTTTAAGCCGATTCATAATTACTTGATATTCTGATCTTTTATACATAGGGTTACATTTTACTCAGTGCACTAAGTATTTTTACTCAATACAAAGATAACAAATATATTAAATTAATAATCATGTGTTTACGAAGAAAATCCGATTTTTACAATTAGACAAGTGTTCTGTAATACCTATGTGATCAGCACAACTTGTGAGAACCAGATAGTTGGAAAGATGAATTTATTGAATAAAAGTTCTTTAGAATATTGTGGAATTAGAGGATATAGTATATTTTTACGAGAAATAAAATGTAAGATTGACTATGAGTACTTTTCGTTCCATAGAAGAATTAGTGAAGAGTCTTGAACGCGAGAAAGAACTACTGAAAGAAATGTTTGCCAAACGGAAGTCGCTTTCGTTTCGTTATGATTATGCGCTTGAGATGACAGAGTATAAAGAAGAGCGTGTTCGTTATCTGATTGACTACGGTGTAATACGTGACACGGGCGACTTTCTTGAAATGGAAGATCTTTATCTGAAGTTCTTTGAAGACGTGTTGGAAGTGAATGAGGAAATCAATGTATCTTTTGTACAGGATTATCTTACACGCCTCAATGAAAATATAGATTATTATCTGAAAGAGAATAATGAAAAGCGCAAGTACAATTATCAGCGTGAAGTGAAACGCTGTCTGAAAAACATTGCTCTTACCACTGTCCGCAATGTAATGGACCTGAAAAGGAACATGGATAATACTTACAAGAATGAACCCAACTACCAAATAAAAAAAGCGAAGTTGATGAGATTAAGCGAAAAGCTCAAGAACATCTCTTTGCTAATAACTAAAAGTGAGGAGTTGATTGATAACCAGCAACCGGTCTTTTTCCGCATAGCCATGGATGTGCAAATGCGGAATGTGGTGAGCGACGTCAAACTGCAATTGAACGATTCTTATCATAACCTGCTTGAAATTCACCGGCAGATAGTTCATTACCTGAACTTGATAGATTATCAGAACCGTATCTTTGAGAAAATAAGGAAGCTGAAGTATCTGAAAGACCAGTTCCTATTGGAAGAGAACACGACTATCCGGCAAGTGGTTTCGCAACGTCATCCGTTATGGATGGAACCTCAGACAAACTACCGCATAAAGTTGTCAATAGATTATCTGCGAACTTCGGATGAGGCTTTCCAAGCCGTCAGGAAGTTGGTGGCACAGCAAAAGAACAGGAAGCATGGTCCGAAAAATCTGGCTGAGGCTATCCCGGAAGGATATCTGGATAATCAGTCACAACGGATTGACGCGATAAACTTACGGGAAGTGTACAATGCTTTTACGGCATCCGGGATGCATCTGTTTGGTTTCGTGATGAACTATCGTTTTCGCAAAGAAGTATCCCGGGGAGATAAACTGATTTATTTTTGTCAGTTGGCTTCCCAATATGCTGATGAACTCAATTTTATGGAAAGCTATGAGTGCTCGGGCGATGTGGAATATCCTTTGATTTACATCAAATAAAACTTTTTGAACATGAAATATACCGAAGAGATTTTCAATATACTTAGTAAAGGAGGATTCATTTCCTCTAACAGTATTTCCACTCAGGTGAAGCGTTACTATGATGCTATTGAAGAAGACTTGCCCGATTATTATGAATATTATCGGGGAATCGGACTTTATCTGGAAGGGGGAGACGGTTACTACCATTTTACGCGTAAAGAGGCGAAAGTAGATTTGGAGCGTAAATTGGAAGCTACCTTGAAATGGATTGATTATATGAGTTTCTTGAAAACCTATCATTCGGCTTTCGGTCCCGGATTCCTGTTTCGCGCTGCTGATATTGAAATTCAGATCGGTTGTGATATGGAGCTGAAGGAGAAAGCTTCCAAACTGTTCTCCGATAAAAAGAAACATGAGGAAGTAGTGGCTAAATTGATTAGTGAACTGGAAAAGATGGGATTCATAGAAAAGGAAAATGAAGTGGACGGGACATATAAAGTGCTGACCGCTTTCCATTATATGGAAGAATTGATTGATTGTATCACTATATCGGAGGAGGTGCAAGATGAGATACCTGAATAAGATTGTTTTTCTGAACAGTGCCCATATTCCTTATGCAGAGGTGAAACTGGATGGCAATGTACATTTCATTGGTACGCAGGGAGTGGGGAAGAGTACATTGCTCCGTGCTTTGCTGTTTTTCTACAATGCTGATAAACTTAAGCTCGGCATCCCCAAGGAGAAGAAGAGTTTTGACACATTCTACTTCCCATATTCTAATTCTTACATCGTCTATGAGGTAATGCGTGAGAATGGTGCCTACTGTGTAGTGGCTGCCAAGTCGCAAGGAAGAGTGGCTTTCCGTTTTGTAGATGCTTCGTTTGAGAGGGATTGGTTTATCAATGAACATAATGAGGTGTATCCGGAGTGGGGGCGTATCCGTGAACGCATCGGTGGAAAACGCCAGATTACCTCGCAAATCACCGTTTACGAAATGTATCGTGATATTATCTTCGGCAACAACCGTAAGCAGGACATGACTCCTTACCGGAAATTCGCCATCGTGGAAAGTGCCAAGTACCAGAATATTCCGCGTACCATACAGAATGTCTTCCTCAACTCTAAACTGGATGCCGATTTTATAAAAGATACCATTATCCGTTCCATGACTGATGAAGAGGTTTTTGTTGACTTGAGTTTTTATCGAAGCCAGATAAAAGAGTTTGAGCAGGAATATAATGACGTGATGCTCTGGTTTACTAGAAACAAGAATGGTGAGATTCCTGTGCGGAAGATAGCGGATAAGGTGATAAATTCGTATCGTGACTTGATTTATTCCCATAAACAGATAGATGAGGAACGTGCCGAGTTGAACTATGCAGAGAAACGGGCGTTGCAGGAAATCCCTCATATCAGAGAGAAGATAAACAAAACGGAGACTGAACGTGAACGGGCTATTCGGCTGATTGATGAATTGAGAGAGAAATATAATAAGGAAAGAGATGCTCTCATTAGTGGTATGGGCGGTGTTGAAACGCTGTTGAAACAGGTGCGTGAGAAACGGCTGTATTATGAACAAATCAATATAGAGGAAATCATAAAGCGGGTGGCACAGGAGGAATTGCAAAACGGAGAACTGGTACGCATTTCGACTATGAAGGAAGAACTGACACGGGCTTATCAGGATGTGTTGTCTAAATACGGCTCGTTGTTTAAGAATTTGGATGTTGATTTGAGTTTGTTCGAAAACAGCAGACGGGCTCAGATTCTTGAAAAAAGATCATCAGTTGCCGGACGTCAGGAGAAAGCTATGGCGCAGTCTCGTTCCGAAGAGGATAAAGTGCGAACGGCATCTGAGGAAAAGCTGCAAATGGTGGAGCAACGATTGGTACAACTGCGTGGCGAGGAGATGCAGATGAAATTGAGGCAGCAAAAAGCGCTTCATGAAGAACACTATAAGAAAGAAATTTCAGATTGTGAAACTGGCATTGATGAATTGCGCAGAAGGGATAAGGAACTGGATTTGCAGATACGCCGGCAGCAAATGGATATTGGTCAACAGAGGAATGAATGTGAGCTAAAACGCAAAGAACTGGAGATGGCGGCTCAGAGGAGTATGGATGTAGTACGTAGGGAAAAGGCGGATGTTGAAGAACAGTTGCGGGTACTAGATGCATTGATAGAGAAGCGGAAAGGTTCTTTTTGCGATTGGTTGGAACAGCATAATCCCGGCTGGCAAGAAACGATAGGTAAAGTGGCGGATGAGGAGTCAGTGCTATACAGTCATGAATTGAATCCCCGTTTGGCGGATGATGCTGGAACTCTGTTCGGTGTTTCATTGAACTTGTCGGCCATTGACCGGAGCATACGTACTCCCGAAGAGATAAAACAGGAACGGGCAGCGAAGCAGGTAGTTTATCAGGATTATTGCAATCAACTGACACGGTTGGCGGAGGAATTGAGTGAAAATATAAGTCGCCTGGAGAAGAAGTATTCCAAACAAATTAGGGAGATGGTAGAGCAACAGCATCTGCTGGAAGCTGAGCGAGGGCAAATTCCTTATAAGCTAAAGAATCTGCGAGCGGATCATGCCACTTGGAAAACGAAGGAAGAAGAGTGGAAAAAAGTACGGATGGAAGAATTTCAGGCTGGTCTGAATGAAATAGCCCATCGGTTCTATCTGGTGGATGAAGAGAAAAAGAAATATCTGCTGGAGCGTGAGAAACAGTTGAAGGCTTGTCAGAAGAGCTATAAAGATACCAAAATAGAGCTTCAGCTTGAACTGGACCGTTATGTTGACGAGGTTCAGCGGGAGATTGATCGTCATAAGCAATTGATTGAAGAACAGAAAAGAGAACTCCGGCAGGCACAGGATGCTGAACTGAATGGCAAGGGAGCTGATATGGCAACCATTCGTAAATATGATGAGAGATTGGCGGAGATCAGGGAAGAGCTGAAGTATATCAGCGAGCATCGCAATCAGGTAGCTTATTATGAAAAGGATAAGCAAGAACTCTTTGATAAAGAATCTGCCATGCGTAGTCGGAAGAAAGAATATGAGGCCAAACTTTCGGCTTTGGATGAGCGGTTTGCACTGCGACGGGAGAAACTGCAAAATGGACTGAAAGAAATAAATAGTGCTTTGGAAAAACTAAAGCTGGAATTGCAGATATTAGAAAGCGGATTAACGGAAGCAGATGCTTTTTTGAATGATGAAACTTTTTGTCCGGCCGGAGCGATGGAAGTAGGAGAGAAATCTACCAGAAAAAACTGTGATACTCTTGTGAAGGAACTTAAGTCGCTCATAGTCTCTTTTATCAGAAAGACGGAAGATTTCAAGAAAGCCGTGATGCAATTCAAAGGTTATTTTTCTGCGAAGAATACATTCCATTTCCGTACAGAACTGATTGGCGAACAGGATTACTATGACTTTGCTTCGAACTTATGCGAGTTTGTAGATAATGATAAAATTTCTGATTATCAGAAGCATATCAGTGGACGATACACTGATATTATCCGGCGTATATCGAAGGAGGTGGGAGACTTGACCCGAAATGAGAGTGAGATTCGTAAAACCATTGGTGATATCAACGATGATTTTATAGAGCGGAACTTTGCCGGGGTGATAAAGGAAATATCCCTCCGTCCCTTGCCGAGCAGTGACAAACTGATGCAGCTGCTATTGGAGATAAAGAAATTCAGCGATGAGAACCAGCATAATATGGGAGAAGCGGATTTATTTTCGCAGGCTTCCCGTGAAGATGTTAATGCAACGGCAGTGCGTTATTTGTTGTCTTTCATGAAGCATTTATTGGACGATCCGGGCAGAAAACAATTAGTTTTGGCGGACACTTTTAAACTGGAGTTTCGGGTTAAGGAGAATGATAATGATACGGGATGGGTAGAAAAGATTGCCAACGTAGGTTCTGATGGGACGGATATTCTGGTGAAGGCTATGGTAAATATTATGCTTATCAATGTGTTCAAAGAAAAGGCATCCCGTAAATTCGGTGACTTCAAGATACACTGCATGATGGATGAGATAGGCAAATTGCATCCCAACAATGTGAAAGGAATTCTGGACTTTGCCAATTGCCGAAATATCCTGTTAGTGAACAGTTCGCCTACTACATATAATGTGGAGGATTATAAATATACTTATTTATTGAATAAAGATGGGCATTCTAATACGCAGGTGGTGCCTTTGCTAAAATATAGTAAGGCATGAGAAATGGAAAAGGATATATTATGACTGTGGCTGCGGCACGTAAAGTTGCACGGATGTTGAACGGTGAATCTGTGGGTTATTCTTCGTTTCCTGTATCATTGGCAGAAGAACTATTGGCAGAAGGTGTTTTGGTGCAAAGTTCTTATGGAAGGCGTGGCAGTTATCGGATATGTGATGTGGAAGGATGTCGCACTTTTTTAGCCCAGCGTTATTCCATAAGCGGGAGTTTGGAGGAGTGGATTGAGATGATGTCTCGTCAGGGAGCAGTGTCGCGTGCGGAGCAGGTGGCTATGGCAGGCAATTCTAAAGCTCGGAAAACCCGTGGGTTTAAGGGGTTTCTTGTTAATAGTTATATCCCGATAGAAGCAACTTTGCATGAAGAGCCTTTTGTGATTTATCCGGCGGAAGGTACTTCTGTATTTATAGAAGATTATGAGCACTTTCGAATTCCCGATGATGTGGTTGTGATAGGAATGGAAAATGGAGAGAATTTTCAACGGATTCGTGGGCAACAATACTTATTTGGGGGCTTGAAAGTTCTTTTTGTATCCCGTTACCCTCAATCAACGGATTTGCGTACTTGGTTGCAGATGAGCCCTAATCGTTATATCCATTTTGGTGACTTTGACTTGGCGGGGATTGAGATCTATCAAAGAGAGTTTTACGTTTTTCTGAGAGAACGCTCTGAGTTTTTTATTCCGGCAGATGTAGAGGAACGGCTGAAGAATGGTAACCGTAGGCTTTATGACATGCAGTATGCCCGTTATAAATTTATGGATATTATGGATGAACGCTTGTTGCCTCTTGTTGAGATGATCCATAGATATGGGAAGGGGTATGAACAAGAGGGATATATAATCGGGTAACGAGAGATGGCTGATTTTGATAATAACAATAACTAGAATCAATATTTTATGATAACAATATCTAATTTTGAAAAGTATGTTCTTCCTCAGATTTTGATGCGTGGTGAAGACTATTATGAATCTGATGCTGTGTTGGAAATAGAAGAGGAATCTCCGGGTGAATGGATTGCAACGGTTTGCGGTACGGAGAATTATGAGGTAACTGTATCGATGGAAGGGAATGAGATTATTGCTTGGGAGTGTGATTGTCCTTACGATGGAAACATTTGTAAACATGTGGTGGCTACGCTTCTGGCAATTCGTGACAGTCGAGGCAAAGCCGGTCGTTTCTTGTCAGCTAAGGAAGCAAATACACAGTTGGGGTTGTTGGGAAAGAATATGCCCCAAACTGTGAAGGATAAAGAAGTAGAACAAATCCTTTTGTTTGCGGAATCGGACAAGTTGTCCGATTTTATTCAGAAATACGCTTCTTCACATTCTGATTTTAAGTCCGCTTTGTTAGAGACTTTTTTACCAAAGAGACCGGCGAAAAAGGTGGATTATCGAAATGAAATAGAGAGTTGCTTTCATTCTTCATATAGAAAGTACTTTAAGAAAGGACGATATTATGAACCTGAGTTAGACTGGAATGAGGTATCTGATAAAGTAGATGGATATTTGGCTAAAGCCACTCTGTTGTTTCAACGGGAGGCTTTAGAAGAGGTGGCGACAATTGCTCTTCAAGTACTTCGCTCTATAGGGGGGAATTATATTGACGAAGACTTTCTATATAATGATGGTGATATTGATTTTGGTATCACTTGTGGAGATGCCGGAGATTTATTACTCAAAGTAGTTCAGCATTCGGGTGCATCACAGGCATTGAAAAAGAATGTATTGAATGAAATTATCCAAATATCCAAACTGGCAACATATCGTGAATATGAAATTTTCGATATGGATGAATTGGTGCAACAGATTATGCTTTCAGTGCAATCTAAAGAGGAGGCTTTGTTGAGTGTGAATCAGCTTATAAAGGAGAGGGCAGAACGTTGGGACCTCTATAAGTTAGTGCTTCGGAAAATAGAAATATTGAAAGAATTGGGTAAGACAACTGAGGTTGAAGCCACTATATCTGAATTTCTTTATTTACCTGAAATAAGACGACAGGAAGTTGAAAAGCTACTGGATGAGAAATGTTATGAGAAGGCTATCAGTATGCTGAATGAAGGAATAGTGATAGCTGAAAGAGGAGGAAGTCTTGGCACATTAAGAGAATGGCAGGAACAGTTGCTTTCCATTTATGAAGAAGTGCATAATGTCGCCAAGGTCATTGAAATGTGCCGGTTATTGTTTATTCATACGAATGGAAGTTTGGATTATTACCATAAGCTTAAGTCGTTGATATCTTCCACGGATTGGAAGGAGTATTTGAGCACATTGATGCAAGAAACGACTTTCTACGATTACTGGGGGAGTGGAAATAATAAAGCAGATATTTATATAGAAGAAAAAGAGTATGATAAATTATTTAGCTTTTTGTCTGCTGTGAAATACAGGCGTTTAGACGCTTTAGTGCAGTATGCTTCCCATCTGAATGCCACCCATTCTTCTCAAATACTTTCTTTGTTTACGGATGATCTTCGTGTTTATGCGGAGAAAAATCTGGGACGGAATCATTATGAATATATAGCCAGGGTGTTACGGGGTATGCGGAAATTGAATGGCGGGAAGGAGGCTGTGAAACAATTGGTGGAAGAATTCAGGGTTTTGTATAAACGTCGTCCGGCGATGATGCAGGAATTGGGGGAGTTCTAGCCATATCTTATTTACCTGTTATCTTTTATTCGAACTTGTCGGAAATGAAAGCAGACTATCTACTAAACGACAGTCTGCTTTATCTTGACACTGTCCAAAATTTTGTGTAAATGGAAACAGGATTCAGTTATAAGTTTCTTCTTATATCTGGATTCTGCTTTCAAATATAAGCATAAATTGGTTCATAATCAATCCCCAGTTTGAAATAGGCATTGTCCATTTCTTTTCAATCTCCATAAGTGAAAGATACACGGTCTTTTTTACGGCATCGTCCGAAGGGAATGAAAGCTTTGATTTTGTGTACTTTCTGATTTTCCCATTCAGGTTTTCAATGAGATTTGTGGTATAGATTATTTTTCTGATTTCCAGAGGGAACTGGAAGAAAACAGTCAGGTCATCCCAGTTGTTTCTCCAGGACAGTATGGCATAAGGATACTTTCCTGCCCATTTCTTTTCCAAATTGTCAAGTTCCGTGGCAGCAACCTCCTTATTGGGTGCATTATAGATATTCTTCATATCTGCCGTAAACTCTT
>ERZ827126.61-NODE-61-length-175927-cov-4.667878_pt1 | contig 175927 bp, 198 predicted proteins | sample MGYA00519780_ERZ827126 | MGnify/ENA primary metagenome ERZ827126 (study PRJEB31778, sample SAMEA3449262) | human gut metagenome | biome: human gut; feature: human-associated habitat; material: faeces | place: United Kingdom | collected 2010/2012 ...
GCGGCGATGGTACTGCACTCGAGAGGGTGTGGGAGAGTAGCACGCCGCCGCTTCACATGTTGGGCCTCCCGGTCGAGCATCCTGCTCCGGGAACCCCATTTTTTCATTTCCGGATCCTCTTGTCCGGGCCCTTCGGCTCCTGAACTGCGCCCCGTTTGTTGGACGTTGTTTATTAGGATACAGCCCTAGACCGTGAGGGACATATTCCGGAATTCCTTCGGAATATGTCCCTCGAGTCGTATCTGGCGTCGTCTGGTGTTCCAGTGGACGATGTACGCGTACGGCTCTCGTTTGAACTGTTCGTACGAGTCGAATTCGCGGTCGAGGTCGGCGACAGGATCCTGTGCGAGGACGCTACGGTCGAATCCAACCTGGACGGACTGGAACGGCTACCGCGAGAACCTCGCCAAGACCGGCGTGGCCGTTATCGGTGTGGTTCTTGCCATGCTTGCCTGCGTTGCGGCCGGCATCGCCATCATCGGCATGCGCCGCAAGACGAAGGAGTAGGCCCAATGGAGAACGGCCGGGGGAGTGGGGCCAGCAGACCCTGTTCCCGCCGGCCGTTTCTTTTCTAGAATCGTGGTTCCCGGCACTGTTATTTCCTTGGCGTCGCGAGCAGTACGGTGGCGTGCAGGACGTCCTCGTCGGTGAAATTCAGGCCCCATATGATTTCGACCTTGTCGGTGAGGCGCTTCTGCACGCCGCCGACGATCGCCGTGGCGTCGGACAGTTGGAGGCTCTTCGGACCTTCGATGGCGATTATCGCTCCCGTGACCTCGTCGGACGCGACGTCCGAATCATGGAACCGTCCGTCTTGTCCGTGGCGTCGATGTGTCGTGCGGTCATTTTTGGTTCCTTTTCGATGAGGCGGGTTCGTTTCTTTCCGGGGCATGTCCCGGCCGTTCTTACTTCTGTCGATGCCGGACGGGCGTGTGGTCCGATCGGGGCGAGTGCGAATCAGGACGGGGGTCGGCATGGGCGTCGTGGATCGGCGACGAGTCCCAAAAACGTCACCGATCCACGACGCAATCCCGACACCCGTTTCGCAGCCGAGGACGATGGCGGAAGGGGCATTGGCGCGGTTCTTGCCGGCCACGACGGAAGACGTGGTCTGTGCGAGAGTGCTATGCCTTGGCTAGCTTCTTATGTCTGAGGGTGTAAACGGCATCGGCGGAATCGGCGACACGTTTGGAATGCGTCACCACAATGACACATTTACCGAGTTGATGAGCGGCATGCCGCAAAAGATCAATTACCTCATCAGTCATTTCCGGATCCAGGCTGCCAGTCGGTTCGTCCGCCAGAATCGCGCGGCCGGGCGCCACTAGGGCGCGGCCGACCGCCACCCGCTGACGTTGGCCACCCGACAAGTGCATGATGTTGCGCTTCGATTCCTCACGGCTCAGCCCCAGATCCTCGAGGATCTTCATATCGGCCTTGGGATTGACCAGGCGCAGATTCTCTTCGGGGGTGAGATAGTCGATCAGATTATGGTCCTGGAACACCAAGGACACGTGCTCGCGACGGTGTTTTGAATAACCCGTCGTAGCTATATCCTCGCCCTCAAAACGAACCACTCCATCAGAGGGGGCATCCAGACCGGCCAGCAGAGACAGCAAAGTGCTCTTTCCCGCTCCCGATGGACCGGTTATCGCATACATCTTTCCGGATTCGAAATCTGCGTTCACGTCCGAAAGAACGCGAATCTTCGCCGCGCCGTATGAGTAATTGACATGGTCCAATTGCAGACAGATAGTCATGATTAGTATCTCCTAACGCATAGAGGAAAGAATGGATTTCGGGGATTTGGCCAGCACTGCGGCGCACGACACGGCAAGCGCGATTGCGATGACCGCGCATCCGAGCAGCAGGATGAGCAGCGTCTGTTCTGGCGGCAGAGCCTCCACCTGCAATGATTCAAGAGGTGCGACTCCCGAATCGTGCAGCAGGAGCGAGGACACGTAACCGGACAATAGGGAGCCCGTTCCCAGCGAGCACAGGGCGGCGACCACAGCCATGAGACCGGTTTCGATCGCGAACTGGGCGATAATCTGCATCTTGCCGATGCCGAGGGCCAGAAGGGTGCCTATCTCATGGATGCGTGAGCGAATCCAGAAGACAAGCGCCATGCCCAATACCAGCACATCGGCCAGGCAGACGGACAACAGCACCATGCGGACCAGATCGCGTACCGTTTCCACCGACTGCAGCACGCCGGAAAGCTGCGCCGAGTCATCGGTGACGCCATACTCGCTTCCGGCGATTTTTTTTGCTTGGGCCATTGCTGCGGAAAGATCCCGCGGATTATCCGAGAGGCACCGGATCGTGCCGACCCGTTCCTCTCCAGTCAGCGCGGAAACCACTTGAGCGCCCGAATAGATGAGATTCTCCGATGCGTCCGATGGCATAGGGCTCTGTGCCTGTACATTGCCAGAGAAGATTCCGGCCACGCGAACGGTGGAATCGCGGCCTTCCTGACTGAGTCGGAAGGTCGATCCCACCGATAGTCCATTCTCACGTGCGAAATCCCGGTGAATCAGTACGTTCCGGCCATTACCTGAAATGTGGTGTCCTTGTTCCAACCGGTACAGGCCGCTTTGGAACTCTTCGGACAACGAGGAGTCAGTGGTGCCCAGCACGCTGACCTGCGTGGATAGGCCGGAATCCAGTCGAGGACCATGTTCGGGGACAACCGGATGCGCGCCATCCACCTGCGCCAGGGTCTTACGTTCGTAAACGGTTTTTCCTACGCCGGGGATGCGTGAGAACCGGCTCGCTTCCTTTGGGCTGACGGGATTCTCGCCGGTGTCGACGGTAAAACCTATTCCCAGGCTTCCGCCGATATCGTCGGACATTTTCTGAAGCGCCGTTGACGCTCCGACCTGAGCCACGAGACTGGTGAAAACCATCAGCATCAACAGTCCGATGATTCCGCTGCGTACCGGTTTACGTACGATTGCCAGCGTGGCACGCTTCCACACGTTCATGCCCGTCATCGGAGCTCCGACAGGCTTCGTGGCGACTTGCGCAGCATCGGTATGCACGATATGGCGACGCATACCAGCATCACCGCCAGCAGGCCGAGCGATACATACAGTACGGCGGTTGTGTCGATCGATACCGTGAGCGAATCCAAGGTACGAACCGACATATTTGACTCAAGATCGCCGCCGACCTGTCCCATGCTGCTCAGTTCCTTCGCCGCGGAGGCGTTCACGGAACGGAGGGCCGAGGTGCCAAGCCATTGGGCCGCTCCCCGTGCGCACAGCCATCCGAGGACCAGGGACGGCAGGCCGATCAGAATCATCTCGGTTAGATATTGGGCGATCAGGGATGGCTTGCCGATGCCGAGGGACACCAATACGCCCATCTCCTGACGTCGGTCGTTCATCCACAGCAAGAGCATGAGGCTGAGGACTATCACTGCCGAGATGGTCACGCCGATCAAAGCGCCGCGCATCATGGAGCGCACACTTCGGGCGGCATTCAGCATGCTCGACGTATATTGGTCATTGCGCGTGATCTGGTAGTTGTTCCAATCCACCGGAAGCTTCTTCGCCGCTTCCATGGTTTTCTCCACGTCGACACCCCTGTCCAGAACGAAAGTGGCATCCTGGTATATTTCCTTGCCGGCCTTGTACTGGTACAGAGTACTTGTAGTGTCCAAATCGGTGTACACAGTGTTGGAGGTGAGTTCCGCGCGGCTGGATACCTTTCTGTCGCTGTCCCCTTTGAATATTCCGACGATGGTGGTTTTGACAGTTGCCGTCGAATGCGACTCATTGTCGGCATCATATGGATTGGCCTTGAGCGTGAGGGTATCGCCGACTTTAAGCCCATTGGTTTTGGCGAGATCCTCATGGACCATCGACATATGCTTATCGGACGCCTTTAGATGACGTCCTTCGACCATGCCGAGCGTGTGGGACGTGAACACATTGAGTTTTGACGAATCGTTTGTGCCTATGACGTTGGCCGTATTGCCGAACTGCTGTTCTTTCTCCGCATCGTAATCATCGCCGCCGGGGACCTTCACCACGCTGGCTCCCACGAGATCGGCGGTGGCGTTCTGCCTGACCATGCACGAGCCAACCCCGGACAGCTTCGAGATTCGTTGCACATCGGCGGGGCGGACCATTCCGCCTCCGCGAGGCGTCAGCATGCTGCCTTGCAGGTTACTGGCCAGCACGAATCCGCCGACCGCCTGTTTTTCAATCTGTCCGGCCTCATGTTGAGCTGCCTGAGAAACCGCGGTTGCGGACAGCATACTCGCCGTTATGATGGTCAGCACAATGAACAGCACCGCGGTGCGCACTCGTTTTCTGAGCACATAGCGCGCCGCCCGTGAGATAAAGGTCATTAATACCCCCTGTAAAGCTGGGACCTTCTCGGTAGTGCCCGAAAAGATGTGCACTTTGGACCATGGCCGTCCATGGCACGATGATCAGTTCGCTTCCGCGAGTTTGTCATCAAGCCGGGACCTGTCGAGATAGCGGCGGGTCGACGCTTTCCTCGCGCCGTCTGTGGCGCTCGATGACCGCGGATTCGAAGACCTCGCCCTTGAGCTTGGGCACCTTCAGGCCGAGCCTGCCGGCCTTGGCGGTCAGGCTCCGGTCGATCTGTATGATGCTCGAGGGTCTTGCCGACTTTGTCGCGTCCGCGCCGAGCAGATTCCTACACTCTTTGGTGGCCCTGTCCAGATCGGCGGCCGCCGACACGCACGTTCCGCGCGCCATGGCCGTCCTGTGGTCCTCATATGCCCGATAGCCCAGGCGGCCGCCCACGACCACTGCGGTAGACGCGGCCGCCGCCACGCCGCTGAAGCGGCCGAATGACGGACTGGAACCCGCCATCGGCGGCGTACGTCGGTGTATGCGGTCGGCGCGTTGGGCAAACCCATGCCGCACCGGCCGGAGGCTGAGGGGGCCGTTCGACCGGAAAACTCAATGGTCGTAGGATTCCCGGATGCGGGCGTCGGGCCCGGTGGCAATCCGGACTGGAACCCTCATACGAAAAACGGGCTGCCGTGGTCCGTTGGGAACCGTGGCAGCCCGCTGTGTGATTCGTTGGAATCGGGGAAAGCCTTACTTGTTGAGGACCTTCTTCATCAGGTCGGAGGAGGCCTTGGCGAGTGCGAACTGGCCGAAGCCCGGGTCGATGGAGGCGAGGTTGGCGTTGATGATCTGGTTGAAGGTATCGTTCTTCATGATGTTTCCTTTCGGACGGCCGCCTGTCTTCTTGCTCTTGTCTTCTTCTGCATCGTGCGGTGCGTCGCTGTTGGTTGTTTTCTTGTCTCTGTATCTTCTGTTGTTTTTCTGTTGTGCCTTCACTATAGGCAGGAAGGTATGCGTACGTCATGCCGCAATCGCCATTTCTATTGTAGACTCATCGGTTCATCTTAAAGAAAGAATAAAAAAGCGGTCATATATTCTGTTGCGCAGCCTGCCGAAGCGTCGTTTCGAGCAGAAAAGTCAACGGTTTTCTGTTGATTTCAACGCTGGCAGCCCGGTTTGCGTCGTTTCAAGCAGAAGAAGTGCGGCTCGTCTGCCGGTCTCAACGCGAACGGCAGACTTTGCGTCGTTTTGAATGGAAAGACCAATGGATTTCTGTCGGTCTCGACGTGGACGGACTCGGCCTTTTTCTGCACCAGTGGGGATTGACCTTCCGTCGGCATCCGGAGCGAAGGCCTATCGCTTCGAACGCTTGCCTACAAGAACCATGGAACAGCCTGCCGACACGCACAGGTTCACTCCGCAGGTCACCGCCGGCAATAGCCGTATGACCGGCTGGTCATAGAAATCGAGGACATCGGGATCCATGAATCCTGAGTACGCCTCGAAAAGCGGATATGGCACGAGTGCCAGTGTCGAACTCGCAAAGAACAATATCCAGATAACGGAGAGGCACAGGATGAAGGCTCTTCGACCTTCTGGACGGATGGTTTTCGAGAATGCGAAAAGAGTCCATGAAAGCACGGCGATTAAAGCTCCGGCGACATACAGCAGACTCGGAATCTCGTCATACATGATTTCGCCTCCTCTCGATTCGGTTGCAGACGATTCGATCTATCGGCAGTATGGGCTGATTATAAGGCGGCGTTGTTTTTTGCGTCAAGAGGTTTTGGCCGCTCATGGCCGATTTGACGTTTCGCCGGAATCGCAAGGCAATGATGCTGCACGGATCTGGCGAGTCTTCGATACCTGCGCATGCCAAGCGAGGGACGATCCATGGGGTGGCAGGGTCGAGGGATCTTCGCAATGCCGTTCTCGCCGCTCGCGAAAACGGTTCGTCATGATTCCGTTCGGCTACAACGCGGACCGAGCGAGCCTGCATTGGAACAACTGGAGCTACTGAAACGGCAAGACCTCCGAAACCGCGATTGCCGACGGCGACGAGGATTCGCCGAAGAAGGAGAAGTATCGGTCAAGGTGGCCGCGGTGAACCTGAAAGCAGTCTAGATTATCCCGATCCACATATTGTCCATTGTGTCCATTTGCCGCATGATGAAAACGGATGGAGGTGGTTGCGATGACCATGATGATGGGTGGCAAAGTCCATAGGACGAGGTCTAAGGCACGGCGCTCTGCTGGCGGAGTTCCCGGAGCGTTCCTGCAAGGGGTGGACGGCACGCGTATCCCGTTGACGCCGGACGACTACAGGCGCGTTAGGGAGTTTCTGCTTGCGGAGCCGGAACGGGCGGTGGCGGATGACGAGCGTATCACGACTGGCGAGGCGGCGCGTATTCTTGGGGTCTCCCAACGCACGCTCACACGCATGCTGGACGGCGGTGAATGGGCCATGCGTTTTGGCATATCGCCTCCCAACGCACGCTCACACGCATGCTGGACGCGGGCATGATTCCGTACACCCGCATGGGGGAGCGCAGTTACCGTTTCCTGAGGCTTTCGGATGTGACCGACTACAAGCGCAGGCGCGACGAGGCCACATCCAAGGCGTTGGATGAGATGCGTTCCATCGCCGATGAGGACGGCGCGTACGACATCGACTATTCGGATTACCTGTCCCGGTTCGATAAGTAGAGTGCCCTTATGATTGCGCTGCTTGACGCCAACCTGTTCGTACCTACGTGGATCATCGACCCACTGCTTAGCTTGGCCGAGGCTGGTCTGTGCGAGCCAGCATGGTCTGCGAGGGTCATGGACGAGGCACGCTTGGCCATCATGGAAGTGCGGCATGTGCCCGACGTCCGGGCCCGCGGTTTTCTTGACGCGATCTGCAGGGCCTTTCCGATGGCCATGGCGGAGGATTGGGAGCGGTTTGAACCGGACGTGAATTTGTCGGACCCCAACGACGGGCATGTGGTCGCGGCCGCCCGTCGGGCCGGTGCGGAAACCATCGTTACATTCAACCTCAAGGATTTCCCCGCAGACGAACTTTCCAGGTACGGACTGCACGCTCAATCGCCGGATGTTTTCCTTACCTCCGTGTTCGATGCACATCCAGAAGAAGCGATGGACGCCATGCGCAGACTGGTCAGCTCCAAACGCCATCCGCCGCGTACCATGAGCGAAGAAATCGAGCATTTGCGCGTCTTGCGCCTTCCGCTGTTCGCACGGAGATTGTCCGAAACGGTAGGCTAATCCCCGTCATCTGCAACACTGCGAATCATACGGTAGGCGCAATCAATGCACAATCTGTGAATAATCGCTAATCCATTGGCTCAACACAACCTATTGCCGCCTTGCACCGTGGAATCAAGCAAATTACGAAGAAAAGGCCGTCCGCACGGCAAGATTTCGGTCGTAGGCGATGGATTCGGACGAGCCGTATCCGAGAGGGTGCCAGTACGAATAGGTGGACTCGGACCGGTCATGTCTAGGGGTTGGAATAGCCCCCTAGACATAGTCCTTTTTGCTCCCCCACCTGGACTCGAACCAAGACAAAGGGTTCCAAAGACCCGTGTGCTGCCATTACACCATGGGGGAACGGCGATAAAACCCGAGGTTTTCCGCCAAGTGTCTATTATGCCATATGCGGCCATCACCTGATACCGCGTGTCGGACGCTTTCGCAGGTGATGGCCGCTTCCTCCGGATTCAGTTCAATGCCTTGACTAGCCAACCATGCGTACCGTTGTCGAAAAGCTCGCTGGTGATGCGGTAGCCAAGATGTTCATACATCGCGAAATTCTTATCTTCGGAGTGTACGGCGGCAACATGTCCACCGGCCTTCCGGATGAGACGTTCCGCCTCGGCCAGCACCGTCTTGCCGATACCATGGCCACGTTCGTCGGCGACCACGGCCAAACGACCAATCACCCAACGTCCGGGTTGATCGGCATGGTCGAGATCAGGGTAGAGACGGCATGTCGCCACGGCGCGGCCGTTTCCAAAAGCCAGCAGATGCGTGGCTCGGCCCGGCTCATCCCATTCGTCGAATTCCGGACGATAATCCTTCTCCACGACGAACACCGCCGTGCGGATGCCGTGCGCCTCGTCCGTCATCATGTCGTATTCGCGGATCTCCATATGATTCGACACTACAGTCGGGCGGGGAAGAGAGACGAATGGAAGTTATGTGGCGTCGTGTTCGACGATGGCACTGTTGTCGAACGCACGCCGAACAACGCACGCCAAACGCACGTAGGCGGATGTATGACAGCCAGCGCACGTGATAGGGTACACCCGTGAACGAAAAAGAGAAGGACTCCGACACACGCATATACGCTTTGGACGGGCTCAGAGGACTCGCGGCCCTGGCAGTGGTCGCATACCATTACACGGGAGGCACCCTCCGCCAACTATTGCCAGGCGCCCAATTCGTCACCCTATTCTTCATTCTCAGCGGACTTGTACTTTCCATCGTTCCGCTACGCGTCGGAATCGACACATACAACTGGCCTCGTTACCAGCTGCGTCGCATCGCCAGACTCGCCATCCCCACCTGCACGGCGATCGGAATCTGCTGCATCGTCTCCACAATCGCCATGCACATGGGGTGGAAAGCGGAAGAATACGCAAACGCGTTCAGCACATCCTCGCCATCAGCCTGGCTACACAATCTGCTCACCCAACTCGACATGCTTTCAATGACCACCGCCGGCACCAGAGTGGACGGTTCCACATTGGCAATGGTCGACCTGCCATCATGGAGCATGTGCTGGGAATTGCTTTTCAGCCTCGCCCTGCCCGTATACGTCATCATCGCCACCGACATGCGATTCGTGGCACCCATTGCGCTCGCATGCGTGCTGTTGTCGGAGTGGACGCAGTGGCCGCCGTTGCGTCACATGGCCATGTTCGCGCTTGGCGTCGCGTTGGCGAAACGGCTTACGGACAACGGGCGCGAGACGATGCGCGACGTCGTTGCCGTACCGCTCGCCCTGTGTGGCATCGTCTTGGTTTGCCAAAGCGGTTTCGGTTTGCTGCCTGGTATTGTCGCCCAACCTTTGGCCGTGTGCGGATGCCTGATATTGGTGGTGGTCGCACTTACCTGCAACGTGGTATCCGACCTGCTTTCCACGCCACCTGTCCGTTGGCTGGGGCGCATTTCATTCAGCCTGTATCTGACCCATCTTCCCGTCCGCGACTGGATTGTGCCGTACATTCCCGTGCAGGGTCTATTGCGCCCGGTGGTTTTGTTTGCATTGTGCCTTCTGGCAGCGGAGGCGTTCTATCTTGCCGTGGAACGGCCTGCTACCAGACTGTCAAGGAGGCTGGGAAAGGTGAAAAGGGAAGCCTGATGTATTTCGCTTGCGCATGGTGCTTTAGGCGGAATCGCCGGTTTGCATGAATGTCGATTGAGCGACCGGTATACGCTTCCTGCGAGGACATGTTCGGCATGTTCCGCGGCAAGGCGTGCATTCGGAAACTGATCCGCGGAAACATGTCCGGCCACGGCAAGTCAGTCGCCATCACTTTGGAACATGGCATCCACGGAAGCGCGTACCTGCCCGGTGTCCTGTCGTGGCCCGTCAAATACCATCAGGGAGATGGAGTTGGTACGTAGTTCACTCAGCGAGCTCAGCAACGGACGCACCGCCGCGGTGCTGCCCAAAGCGACCGTGCGCCCGTCATCATCAAACGGAACAGGACATCCTACATGTTTATGAGTATCAACAGCTATCAGAATCTCTTCGACCGTCTTGAGGATAAGTTCGATGCTTGCCTCGCCGACGCCCGCATAGCCGAGAACGATGGACGCCGCAACAGGCATGGACTCTGATCCGACGCAGACGGTATTCGTGGCATGTCAATTGAATTATGATTCCCTTAGTTTCAGATTCGAAGGAATCGTCTGGAGCGATTTCCACGACGGTTCGGTCGGCATTCCCGCCTTCGTGCGCGAAGGACAGAACGTCCACATCAAAGCAACAGTGGACAAATACAATCCCGACAGCGGCTTTCCCGTATATCGATGGGTTCCGTGTTTTTCCGAAGGCTCAGGACTTTCGGAAAAACACGGAACCCATTTTTCCATTTCACGAGACTTTTGGCCGACATGTGGAATACCAGTCTGGAAATGCGCCGAACCATGTAATATCGCTTGCGGACACGGGGGCCATTATGGCTGAGAGGAAGCGACCGCTTCAACCGTATGAACGTATACCGGATAATGCCGGCGCACGGACGTCTCTCTACTTCCCGTGCCTTTGCATAAGAGAAAGGCACATACCTTTATGACTGAAGAAAACCAGTCTTCCGCAGTTCGCAAACCCAACGTCAAATGGCGTGTGGTCGACATCGTCGTGGCCGCGATCGTTGCCGTCGCATCCGGCGTGATCTTCTGGGCCTGGGACTTCATCTACGCCGTCCCGACCGCCCTGTTCGACAGCCTCACCCCGGGACTGGGCGGACTCTTCCATTTCATGTGGCTGTTCGCCGGCCCGCTCGTGGCCATCATCATCCGCAAGCCCGGCGCGGCCTTCTTCGGCGAAACCATCGCCGCGGTCATCGAAACGCTGCTGGGCAATCCATTCGGCGTGGCGCACGCACTGCTGATCGGCATGGCCCAAGGACTCGGCGCCGAAATCGGCTTCGCGGTCTTCGCATACCGCAAGTGGAACCTGCTCACCGTGACCCTGGCCGGCGCGTTGACCGGCCTATCCAATGGCCTGTACGAGTGGGTCGTCACCGCCGGCTGGTCGACACTGCAAGGCGTCGTGTTCACCGTCTGCTGCGTCATCTCCGGAGCCGTATTCGGCGGAGCGCTCATGTGGTTCGTACAGAAGGCGCTCGCCAAAACCGGTGTGCTCGACCGCTTCGAATCAGGCAAGGCCGACGTCGTGGCCTGAACCACGCAACTCACAATCCAACAACAAACACAGAAAACATGCCGGCCGTCCGCCGGCATATCCAAGAAAAGAGAAAATCATGACCAACCACGTTCCAGAAGCAACGAAACCCGCCAGCGGAGACTACGCCTGGCTGGGCGCGGAAGCCGGCTCCGTCGCCGACCTCATGTACATGCTCAACACTGAGGACTGGTACGACGCCATCAACTCGCGTTTCGTCAGCGAGCTGCTTGACGACACCTTGCCGGAATCCATCCTCAAGGCGTACCTGATCCAGGACTTCAAGTTCTATAACAACGGCATGATGGCGCGTCTCATCAAACTCGCCCCACGTCAGGAGACCAAGGACATGCTCGCGGCGCAATCGCAGTGGTTCGCCGACAACGAGGCCACCTACTTCGAGCACTTCCTCGAGGCCTATCACGTCAGCCAGGAGGAATACGACGCGACCGAACCGACCCCGGCCAACAAGGAGTACGGCGCATACCTCGACAGCCTGTCCGACAAGAGCTGGCCGGAACTGATCACCGCGATCTGCTGCATGGAATGGCTGTACCTCGCATGGGCCAAGCGCACCGTCGACGCCGACGTCATCCAGCAGGTGCCGGCGCACAAGGGCTGGGTCGACCTGCATGAAGGCGCGCACTTCCGCAAGTGGGTCGGCGACCTCATCTCCCTGGTCAACGAATACTGCTCCATCGATGGTCCGGAAGCCGAAGTGTTCCGCACCATCGTGCATCTGGAGCGCCGCTTCTTCGACGACTCCTACCCGCAGGAGTGAGCCTGCGATCCACGACCGCATAAGCCATGAGCCGGGCGCGTACGATCGATGTCGTACGCGCCCGGCTCATTTGTTGCGGTTCCGTCCGGAGCCCGGCTTCCTCGTGCGCGACTGCCGCGCGGGGGCGGCCCGGCTACAGTGAAATCTTGTCGATACGCCGGAGCTCATCGTCGCTGAACGAAGTGTTCCTAAGCGCACCGATGTTGTCGATCAGCTGCTGTGGGCGGGACACTCCGACCAGCACCGAAGCCACCATGCCGTCGTGCAGCAGCCAAGCCAGCGACATTTCGGCGAGCGTCTGTCCACGCTCGGCGGCCAGATCGTTCAGGTCGCGAATCTGCTGAAGCCTTTCCGGCGTCAACGCGCTCTGCTGCAGGAATCGTCCGTCATGCGCGATTCTGCTGTCCGCCGGCACACCGTTCAGATACCGGTTGGTCAACAGTCCCTGGGCGAGCGGGGAGAAAGTGATGAGTCCCTTGCCAAGACGGTGCGCGGTCTCCTTGAGCCCATTGCGTTCCACGGTGCGGTCGAAGATGTTGTAACGGTTCTGGTTGATGATGAACGGCACATGCATCTCATCCAAAATGGCGGTGGCCTTCTCGAGTGTGGGGCCATCATAATTGGACAGGCCCACATACAGCGCCTTGCCGCTGCTCACGGCCGTGGCGAGCGCGCCCATGGTCTCTTCGAGTGGTGTGGATGGGTCCATGTGGTGGTGGTAGAAGATGTCCACGTAGTCGAGGTTGAGGCGTTTGAGGCTTTGGTCGAGTGAGGCGAGCAGGTATTTGCGGCTGCCGAGGTCGCCGTAGGGGCCGGTCCACATTTCGTAGCCGGCTTTGGTGCTGATGATGAGTTCGTCGCGGTGGTGGTGGAAGTATTCGTGCAGGAGTCGTCCGCAGTTTTTTTCGGCCGATCCGGGTTCGGGGCCGTAGTTGTTGGCCAGGTCGAAGTGGGTGATGCCGTTGTCGAATGCGGTGAACACGATGCGGCGCATGGTGTCGTATGGGGTGGTGTCGCCGAAGTTGTGCCAGAAGCCGAGGGATATGGCCGGCAGTTTGAGGCCGCTTTCGCCGGCATGGTTGTAGGTCATGCTGTCGTATCGGTTTGGCGATGGCGTATAGACGGTGGTCGGTTCGAGCATGTTTTCTCCTTTGAATATGCTGCTCATGTCGTATCCGCAATCAACATACACGTCCGTTTGTCGTGCCGCAACATTGCGCAATACAATAAGGCGCATCGCGGTATTCGATGCGGTGGTAGGAGAGTGGCCCATGCGTGTGGAACATGGATTCGGTCCGGTTTGGGATGCCGGATCGCGCGTGTTGGTGTTGGGTTCCGTGCCAAGTCCGAAGTCGCGTGAGATGCGGTTTTATTATGGTCATCCGCGCAATCGTTTCTGGCCGGTCATGGCGGCTGTTTTCCATGATGACGGTTGTCTGCGCGAGTGCCGGGACCCGGACCAGATTGTGGGGTTGCGTAGGGATTTCGCTTTGCGTCACCATATGGCGTTATGGGATGTGATTGAGTCGTGCGACATCGATGGAGCGAGCGATGCCAGTATCCGTAATGCGGTGCCCAATGATCTTTCCCCGATAATCATGCGATCGAAAATCGCCCATGTCTTCACCACTGGCGCGAAAGCCGCGCAACTGTACCGTAAGCTCTGCGTTCCGCTGCTTCGGGCGCATGGATTGGACGGCATGCCGATGACGCAGCTGCCATCCACCAGTCCGGCGAACGCCAAAGCCGACCTGCCCGGACTCGTCGAAGCGTACGGATGCGTCGCACGCTCCGTTTCGCAGGCGTCGTAAGGCGTTTCCGACGGCTGTGGCATTGTCCGAACCCTATTTATACAATCGCGGTTGCGTTGAAATCCGAAGCGTCCTCCACTAATCCGTCTGGAATGGACGTTTCCCGCGAAAACCAGCAAAACGGAAGGCGAAAGATGGCACTGAGCGCCGCAATCATCCTTGCCGCGGGCGAAGGCACCCGCATGCGTTCCAACAAACCGAAGGTGCTGCACACCTTGGCCGGCAAAACGTTCCTGAACCGTGTCATGGACTCCGTGGCGGCCCTTGACCCCGATACGCTCGCCGTGGTGGTCCACTACCAGGCCGAACGCGTCGCCGAAGCCGCACGCTCCTACAACGAGCACGTCACCATCGTCGACCAGGACGACATCCCCGGAACCGGCCGCGCCGTGCAATGCGCGATGGCGCAGCTCACGCAGAAGGACGATCTGGACGGCGCCGTGCTGATCGCCGCATCCGACATGCCGCTGCTCGACACCGACACGCTTGACCAGCTGCTCGCCTTCCACGAGAAAAGCGGCAACGGCGCGACCGTGCTCACCACCATCCTCGACGATCCGACCGGCTACGGCCGCATCATCCGCGACAGCGAAGGCAACGTGCTGCGCATCGTCGAACAAAAGGACGCCAACAGCAGCGAACTCGCCGTACGCGAAGTGAACACCTCCGTATACGTGTTCGACGCCAAACTGCTCGCCGAAGCCATCGCCAACCTCAAATCCAACAACGCGCAGGGCGAATTCTACCTGACCGACGCGCTCGAAGCCGCCAAAGCCAACGGAGCCGTCGGCGCTTTCGCCGCCCCCGACCCGCTAAGCGTGGAAGGCGTCAACGACCGCGTGCAGCTCGCCGCGCTCGCCAAGGCGCACAACAAGCGCGTGTGCGAGCATTGGATGCGCGAAGGCGTCACCATCCTCGACCCGGACACCACGTGGATCGAGGACGACGTGCAGATCGCACGCGACGCGGTGATCCTGCCCGGCTGCTTCCTCCAAGGCCATACGGTGATCGGCGAAGCCGCCGAAGTCGGCCCGTACACCACGCTGATCGGCGCCACCATCGACGCCGAAGCGCATGTGGAACGCTCCCGCGTGCAGGAGACGCACATCGGCCGCGCCGCCAACATCGGCCCGTGGACGTATCTGCGTCCGGGCAACGAGCTCGGCGAGGGAAGCAAGGCCGGCGCGTTCGTGGAAATGAAGAAGGCGCACATCGGCAACGGCACGAAGGTGCCGCACCTGAGCTATGTCGGCGACGCCGACCTGGGCGAGCACACCAACATCGGCGGCGGCACCATCACCGCCAACTATGACGGCGTGCACAAGCACCACACCACCATCGGATCGAATGTGCATGTCGGCGCGGGCAACCTGTTCGTCGCCCCCGTCACCGTCGGCGACGGCGTCACCACCGGAGCCGGCTCCGTGGTCCGCCACGACGTCCCGTCCGACTCCATGGTCTATTCCGAAAACACGCAACACGTAGTAGAGGGCTGGAAGCCCGAATGGGAGCGCTGAACATGCCTGCATTGCAAGATTCCATCGACGCCATCCGCATCGCCGCAGCCGCGGCCGACCGCATGAAGGCCACCGACATCGTGGCGTTCGACGTTACCGAACCATTGGCCATCACCGACGCGATGCTCATCGCCAGCGCCTCGAACGAACGCCAGGTGCTCGCCGTCGCCGAGGAAATCGAGAAGGACCTGTACCTCAAGGCCGGCAAACGCCAGCCGCGCTCCCGCGAAGGCCTGACCGAAGGCCAGTGGGTGCTGCTCGACTACGGTGATTTCGTCATCCACGTCATGCACCAGGAATCCCGCGAATACTACCGTCTCGAACGGTTGTGGAAGGACTGCCCGAGCATCGACCTGCAGCTCGAACACGCCGAGGACGAGCAGAAGCCGACGGCTTCCAGCGAAGCGTGATTTTTCATCCATCATCGAAACGTGCCTTCCCGAAAATCATGCGGAAGGCACGTTTTGGTATGCGCCGTCCCAGCAATCCGAATACGACGGCAGACAGGCAATAAATCGGAAAGACAACCGGCAGATAGGGGAGAGGCATGCCCAGAAACGTCGAACTCGACCATGATGAGACCATGACGCCACACGTGCGTTCCATCACACTGGTGCGCCACGGACGCACCGCATACAACGCGCAGCACAGGCTGCAGGGACAGATCGACATTCCGCTCGACGAAGTGGGTATGTGGCAGGTTCGCCAGACCGCGTCCGCATTGCGTGAACTGTACGTGGACCGTCATCCCGAAGCGGCATGCCAGCTGGTTGTCTGCTCCGATCTCAAACGCGCGGCCGCCACCGCACACGCGTTCGCCGACCCGCTCGGACTCGACGTGCATCCCGACGTCCGTGTGCGAGAACGCAGCTTCGGCGATTGGGAAGGCATCGCCGTCGAAGAGCTCGCCAAACGGTTCCCCGAGGATTATCTGTCATGGGCCCAGTTCCGCGGCGGCGAGCTCAAGTATGGCGCAGAACCGAAGCAGAACGTCGGCAGGCGTGGTGTCGAGGCGTTGAACGATTGGGCGTCGAAGGCCGGCTCCGATACCGACCTGTACGTGTTCTCGCATGGCGCCTGGATCTCGCAGACGTTGCAGACGCTGCTGGGATTGAGCGAAGTGCATGGCGATTTCGCCGACATTCTGTCGATGCGCAACGCGCATTGGGTGCGGCTGGCGCCGTTGGAACTGCAGGGCGCGCTGCGGTGGCGTCTGGTCGACTACAACCATGGTCCGGCGATCGCCGACACCGAGCAGTGGGAGCATCCGCAGCTATAGCCGCCGACGAAAACGGGGGATGACGCGCGTCCCGTTCCCAAGTTTTTTCCAAGCTTTTCACAGAATCGCAAGTTTTTTCAAAGCGTAATCGGCTACCGTCATGCTCTGTGAAGAATTTTTTCAAGGGCATATCGTTTTCATCGATTTTCGCGGGCGCGCTTGCCGCGGTGACCTCGTTCCTGCTGTCCGCAAAAATCGGCATCGCGGGATCGGTGATTGGCGTCGCCGCCGGTTCCATCGTCTCGGCCGTTGCGACGCAGGTGTACAAGAACGTGCTCAAGGCGTCGGGGGAGAAGCTGCAAAACGCCGTACCGTTCGTGGCCAACGACAAGGACGGTACGGACGGTGCCGGCAAGAGCGGCGATGACGCCACCACGGTGATCGCTCCCGCCGAATCCAAGGGCGAGCAGACCAAGACGCTGTCCGCGGAGGAATCCGATGAGACCACGGTCATGACGTCCGTGGACGGGGATACGACCGCGGCGATGCCCGCAACGTCAGGCCGTGTCATCTCCTCCGCGCAGGCCGGAGGACGCGAATCGAACATACTTCCGGACAATGCCGGCGGAAGTATCCAGCATGCTGGACGCCGGGCGTCGTTTGACGCTTGGCTGCATGGCAAGCGTGCGCCGATCGTCATCGCGATCGTCAGCGCGCTTATCGGCGTGGCCGTGAGCGCCGGACTGATCCTCGCGTTCACGGGCGGACATGGAACCGATACCGTGGTGCGTGACATGGTCAACAGCAAGCAGACGCCGTCGGATGACAATGCCGGCGATTCCACCTACGGCAGCGGAAACAACGGCACGCAGGACAATATGCAGAACCAGTCCGGCACGACGGACACCGATAAGGATTCCACCACGAACTCCGACAGGAACAACGGCAAGGACACCGGGAAGAAGACGGATTCCACAACCGGCGGCACCGGAACGTCCACCGACGGCTCGGACTCGTCCACCAACACCGGAGACGATTCGAACAAGACGGATTCGTCCACGGACTCCACTACGCCATCCGACGGATCGACGTCAGGCACCAACAATTCGGGACAGTCGGGCGCGGGGACGACCACCACGCCGAATGGTTCGACATCCACGAACCAGAATCCGACGCCGAACGGTTCGAATCCCAATGGCACATCATCCGGCACGTCAGGCAATGGGACGGACACTTCGAAATAGCCTATGAGGCATGCGGCCGGGGCTTTCCTCGACCACGTGCCCGACACGCCGCGAATTGCATGATTCTGCTCTGTGTTGTATCTTATACAAGGTTTGCAGAGCAGACATTGGGGCTATGGCGCAGCTGGTAGCGCATCTCCATGGCATGGAGAGGGTCAGGGGTTCGAATCCCCTTAGCTCCACGATTGGAAGGCTTCCGGAGAGATTCGGAAGCCTTTTTCTTTACCGTTTCCCGTCGGCTTCCGGGCAATCCGCTGATCGGATGCGAAAACCAAGAAAGCGAGAACCATGATCGACGAAGTACTGTTCCTGCGCCACGGACGCACCGCATACAATCTCGCCAGACGGCTGCAAGGACAAATCGACATTCCCCTCGACATCGTCGGACGGTGGCAGGCGGACCAAAGCGCGTACGAACTCGCCAAAACCTACTATTGGGCGAAAGTCGCGCATCTCGCCGAACATAACGACCAGCTCGCGCAACCCGCATACGGCAACGCCCATCTGGCCGACGTCGACGAAATCAACAACGCGCCCGCCGCGGCCCGCCGCATGCTCGTCGTCTCATCGGATCTGTTCCGCGCGCAGCAGACCGCGCACGCCTTCGCCGACCTCATGGGGCTGGACGTGGAACTCGACCCGCGTCTGCGCGAACGCAGCTTCGGCGAATGGGAGGGCATGACCCGCGAGGAGATCTGCGAGCATTACGCCGACGACTACCATTCCTGGCGCGCCCACACGGGAGGCGAAACCAAGCATGGCGTGGAAAGCCGCATCCATACGGGCCGACGCGGCGCGGAAGCCGTGCGCGACATCGTCGCCAAACACCATGACGAGACAATGCCTACCACATTGCTTCTCGTCGGCCACGGCTCATGGATCGTGGCCACCGTGGCGGTGCTGCTCGACATGGACCCCGACGATCTCAACAACGTCGGCGCGATGCGCAACGCCTTCTGGACGCGCATGACCCCGCACACCGACCCCAGGAACGCGGACCGTCCCACTTGGAAGCTTGAGGAATTCAACCAAGGCCCCGCCATCGCATCATTCGCCGACTGGGAGAACGGTCCCGAATCGTTGCGCGCGCCCGGCATGCCGCTGTGGAAGCCGATCATCCAATAAGCATCCAATACACGGCGCCGAAAACATCATCCAAAGTGAACTCTTGATGAAATCACCGCCGTCCGTACGGCAAATTCTCACGGTGGGACTATCCTTAATGAGGTTGTTTGCCCGACCATGCGGCGAGCCGGGAATCCGGCGATCGTTCCGCATGCGGATCGGGCTTCCGTACAGCGATAGAACGTTGGAAAGCGCGAAAGGCGGGTGAGAGACATGTTGAGAATGTTCAGAACGATTAACGGCCAGGTGGAGCAAATCCAAAAACCGGAGAACGGCTCCTGGTTATGTCTCTCGGCGCCCACCGACGTGGAGCTCGCCAACGTGTCCATGGAAACCGGCATCGACCTGGCCGACCTGCGCGCCCCTCTGGATGACGAGGAACGCTCGCGCGTCGACGTCGAGGACGACTACACGATGATCATCGTGGACATTCCTACCGTGGAGGAACGCGGCGGCCGCGACTGGTACGAGACCATCCCGTTGTCGATCATCATCACCCAGTCCGCCATCATCACCGTCTGCATGCAGGACACGCCCGTGCTGCACCCGTTCATGGAAGGCACCATCCGCGGCTTCAACACATACATGAAGACCCGGTTCATCCTGCAGATCCTGTACCGCAACGCCACCATGTACCTGCGTTACCTGCGCATCATCGACCGCGAAAGCGACAAGCTCGAACTGAAGCTGCGCCACTCCATGCAAAACCGAGAGATCCTCATGCTGCTGGAACTGAGCAAGACATTGGTCTACTTCACCACATCTCTCAAATCGAACGAAATCGTCATGGAGAAGCTAACCACGCTGCCGCGGCTCAAGCAGTATCCGGAGGACGAGGACCTGCTCGACGACGTCATCACGGAAAACAAGCAGGCAATCGAGATGGCCAACATCTACAGCGGCGTTCTCGCCAACATGACCGACGCGTTCGCATCGATAGTGTCGAACAACCTGAACAACGTGATGCGCATCTTCACCATCATCTCCATCACCCTGTCGATTCCGACCCTGATCTTCTCCATGTACGGCATGAACTTCCAGGAAGGCATGCTCGGCATGCCCCTCACGGACAAGCCATGGGGCTTCGCGGTGATCATCGGCATCTCACTGGTCCTTTCGGCGATCGTCACCTGGTTCCTCACCCGGTCGCGCATGTTCAAGTGACGTCCATGATGGGAAAAGCGCGATACGTGGCCGCGGCGGCATGCGCGGCATTACTTGCGGCCGGCGCCGGCGCGTGCGGCACATCGGTTTCCGTGGTGACCGAAGGCGCGGCGCAGGGGCCGACGATCGCGATAGGAGTGGCCGCCGACCAGCCGGGGCTTGGATACCTGCATGGAGGCGAATACTCCGGTTTCGACATCGACGTGGCCAAATACGTGGCGAAAACCCTCGGATACGCGGAAAAGCAGATCGTGTTCAAACAGCTGTCCCCGGCCATGCGAGCCTCCGCGCTCACCGACGGCACGGTGGACATGGTCGTGGATTCCTTCTCCATGGACGGGACCCACGATGGTGAGGCCGACGTCGCCGGACCATATCTGACGGTCCGGGAGGCGCTGCTCATCCGCTCCGACAGCGCATCCGAAATCACCGGAACCGACAGCCTGTCCGATAAAACCGTATGCGCGGTCGCTGGAAGCGCGGCGGCCGACAACATCCGCAACCGCACGAAAAACATCCGCACGACGGTGGCGGAACGCGACACGTATCCGCAATGCATGACGGCGCTGATGATCGGCGAGGCCGACGCCGTCGCCGCCGACGACGCGATCGCGGCCGGATTGGCGTCGAACAACACAGGCGACCATCTGAAGATCGTCGACGTTCCCGACACCACCTGGTCCTACGGCATCGCCGTCAAATCAGGACAGGACGAGCTGGTCGGGCAAATCGACGCCGCATTGCGCGCCATGGTCAAGGACGGCTCGTGGCAGAAGGCCGCGGCCGACATGGGCAAGTCGATCGGATACACGCCCGACGCGTCCATGAATCCGCCGAAGGCAACGGCCAAGGCCCCGTCCTCCGGCGCGTCCGCGGCATCGGAAAAATAACGGCGGCGCACGTGCCTGAATAGTGGTTGATTCCTTGCGAAGTGTCCAGTTGCGCGGCTAATTTCATGCATTATGAGTGACACTGAGAAAAGCGCGCAGGCGCAACCGAACGAATCCGCCGAACCGTCGTTCCGCTACAACGCGAAGCTGGCGCAGGGCATCGAAGAGAAATGGCAGAAGATCTGGGATGACGAAGGCACCTTCTGGGCCGCCAACGTCAACGGCGACCTGAAGGACGGCAAGGGCCATAACGCCGAAGGCCGCCCGTCCTATTTCGCGATGGACATGTTCCCGTACCCGTCCGGCAAGGGCCTGCACGTCGGCCACCCGCTGGGCTACCTCGCCACCGACGTGGTCAGCCGCTACCACCGCATGAAGGGCGAGAACGTGCTGCACGCCATGGGCTACGACGCCTTCGGCCTGCCGGCCGAGCAGTATGCCGTGCAGACCGGCCAGCATCCGCGCATTACCACCGAACAGAACATCGCCAACATGCGCCGCCAGCTGCACCGCATGGGCCTGAGCTTCGACAACCGTCGTTCCTTCGCCACCATCGACCCCGGCTACGTGCGTTGGACCCAGTGGATCTTCTCCCGCATCTACGACGCCTGGTACGACGAGGACGCCACCAACCCGTCCGGCTCCAGGGGCTGCGCCCGTCCGATCAGCACGCTCGTCGAACAGTTCGAATCCGGCAAGCGCGCCATCCCGGGCTTCGAAGGCAAGGCCTGGGCCGACCTGAGCGAAGCCGAGCAGGCCGACGTGCTCAACGACTTTCGTCTGGCCTACATCTCCAAGTCCCCGGTCAACTGGTGCCCGGGCCTGGGTACCGTGCTCGCCAACGAGGAGGTCACCGCCGAAGGCAAGTCCGAACGCGGCAACTTCCCGGTGTTCCAGCGCGAACTGCGCCAGTGGTCCATGCGCATCACCGCATACGGCCACCGTCTGATCGAAGACCTCGACACCATCGACTGGCCTGAGAAGGTCAAGCTCATGCAGCGCAACTGGATCGGCGAATCCCACGGCGCTTCCGTGCATTTCGACGTCGAGACCCCGAACGGCGTCAAGGACATGGAGATCTACACCACCCGTCCCGACACCCTCTTCGGCACCACCTTCGCAGTCGTCTCCCCGGAACACCACCTGCTTGAGAACGTTCCGGAAGAATGGCCGGCGGAAACCCCCGAGGATTGGAAGGGCGGCTACGCCACCCCGGTCGAGGCCGTGAAGGCGTACCGTCTGGCCGCCGAAGCCAAGACCGCCAAGGACCGCGTGGACGAGGCGGGCGAGAAGACCGGCCTGTTCACCGGCCTGTACGCCATCAACCCGATCACCGGCGCTAAGCTGCCGCTGTTCACCGCCGACTACGTGCTCATGGACTACGGCACCGGCGCGATCATGGCAGTGCCGGGCGGCGATCAGCGCGATTACGATTTCGCCGTCAAGTTCGGCCTGCCGGTCATCTACACCGTCAAGCCGCTGCCGGAATCCGGCGACGACCTCGCCAACTATGAGGGCAAGGCGCCGTTCGTCTCCCATGACGGCATCGTCATCAACTCCTCCATCGACGCGACCAAGGCCAAGGGCGATTCCCTGAGCCTCGACGGCCTGCGCGTGGACGAGGCCATCGACAAGGTCAACGCCTGGCTCGAATCCGCCGGCGTCGGCAAGGGCACCGTCAGCTACCGTCTGCGCGACTGGCTGTTCAGCCGCCAGCGCTACTGGGGCGAGCCGTTCCCGATCGTCTACGGCGAGGACGGCACCCCGCACCTGCTTCCCGACGAGCAGCTGCCGATCAACCTGCCGGACGTGCCGGACTACAGTCCGAAGACCTTCGACCCGGAGGACGCCGAATCCAACCCGGAGGCTCCGCTGAGCCGCAACGAGGACTGGGTCAAGGTCGAGCTCGACCTGGGCGACGGCAAGAAGACCTACTACCGCGACACCAACACCATGCCGAACTGGGCCGGCTCCTGCTGGTACTACATGCGTTACCTCGACCCGACCGACACCAAGCACATGGTGGAGAAGGACGAGTTCGACTACTGGATGGGTCCGGACCACAACAAGACCGCCGGCAAGTCCGGCGGCGTGGACCTGTACATCGGCGGCGTCGAACACGCCGTGCTGCACCTGCTGTACTCCCGCTTCTGGCACAAGGTGCTGTTCGACCTCGGCTACGTCGACTCCATGGAACCGTTCCACAAGCTGTTCAACCAGGGCATGATCCAGGCATACGCCTACACCGACGACCGCGGCCAGTACGTGCCGGCCGCCGAAGTGGTGGAAGGTCCCGCCGACGCCAACGGCGAGCCGACGTTCACATGGAACGGCCAGCATGCCAACCGCGAGTTCGGCAAGATGGGCAAGAGCCTGAAGAACATCATCACGCCTGACGACATGTATGAGAACTACGGCGCGGACACCTTCCGCCTGTACGAGATGGGCATGGGCCCGCTGGCCGAATCCCGTCCATGGAACACCCGCAACGTGGTCGGCTCCATGCGTTTCCTGCAGCGCCTGTGGCGTAACGTCATCGACGAGACCACCGGCGAGGTGCGCGTCACCGACGGCGAGCTTGACACGAAGACGCTGAAGCTGCTTAACAACACGATCGCCGACGTGACCGTCGAGATGGAGGCCATGCGTCCGAACACGGCCATCGCCAAGCTCATCGTGCTCAACAACCATCTGACCAGCCTCGACGCCGTGCCGCGCGCCGCCGTCGAACCGCTGATCCTGATGCTCTCTCCGATCGCCCCGCACATCTGCGAGGAACTGTGGAGCAAGCTCGGCCACACCGAATCCCTGGCGCACGCCGACTGGCCGAAGGCCGACGAACGTTACGTCGGACAGGATTCCGTCACCGCGGTCGTGCAGATCAAGGGCAAGGTGCGCGCCAAGCTCGAGGTCTCCCCGGACATCGATCCGAAGGAGCTGGAGAAGATGGCGCTCGAAGCCGTCGCCGACCGACTGGGCGGCAAGGAGCCACGCAAGGTCATCGTCAAGGCTCCGAAGATCGTCTCCATCGTTCCCGCGGAATGATCTTCTGACGAGACGGCCCGCATAAGAGGACGCGGGTTCTTCCGCACCATGGCGACACGCCAGGAATGTGGATAACCCGCGTTCTCCGACCACAGGAGCCGTTTCGGCTGGACAGTATGCCCATGCATCCTCCAATGTTGGACGCATGGGCATATTTGCATTTCGCGGCACTCACCCCATCCGTGCCATCCACACGGCGGACGGCGGCACTGGCATGCCGGCCGCCACGAAGCGGCTGCGGGGATTGGGCATGCCCGAAAAACCGTCCCGCCCCAACAGCCTTACGGCCATGGAGGCGCAATCGGACGAACCGTCCGCATCACACGAACCCGCACGACCGATGCCGCAGCGGAAGACGCATGACGCGAAACCGACATTGGCGGAGCTCGCCGGCGTCCGGCCGACGGACAAACCCGACGAGGGGGAGCGGACGAAACGCGACAGGCCACGATTGGCGTTCCGCCCGTTCCACGCGCTCATGGCGATCCTCACTTTGTCGTGCGCGCTGTGCGCGAGCCTGACCATGCTCGTCCAACAGACGATCCACTACAGCGAACTGCAGCATTCGCGGTCGCAGATACGCTCACAGGCCCAACAGCAGCCGCAACAGGCCCCGCAAACGGAACAAACGCCGGCACCGCAAGAAAACGGGCCGACGCAGGACGCGTCCACACCGGACAGCCATGACGGGCAAGACGGAGCGCAGCAATCGAACCAGCTTGACCTCAACACCGCAGACCTAGGCGAATTGCAGACCCTCAAAGGCGTCGGACCGGTCACCGCGCAGCGCATCCTCGACTATCGAACGCAGATAGGACGGTTCGACAACGTCGACCAGCTTTTGGAAGTCAAGGGCATCGGTTCGAAGACTCTGGCGAAGTTCCGTGACCAAGTGTGCGTGAGATGACGGGCACACGCGATTGGCTGACCAGGGAGCGCGGGAGCCGAGACTGGAGACTGCTGCCGGCCGCAATATGCGGTTGGGCGGCCAGTCTGGCCGCGCACGCCGGCTTCGCATATTGCATGTCGCATGACGGCATGCTCGGCGCTTTGCCGGCCGTTCTCACCTGCATGATACCGCTGGCGGTCCTGGCGGGACTGCCCTTCCCACGATTGCCGGCGTCCGTTCGACGACGGATAACGCTCTGGCATGCGAGCGTCACGGTCTGCGCGATCGCTGCGATGGTTTGCGCGGCAAGCGCGTTGACCTATGATTTGCTGCAATGGCGCGACCCGGCTTCTCGGGCGGCCGCGGAAGGCGACGCTTCCGTCGTCGTCACGGCGCGCGCCACCTCGCCGACCGTCATCTCCGACAGACGGTCGAACGACTGCCGTGCCGACGCGCGCATCACATCGGTCACCATCGACGGCGTACGGCAAACCAGTTCGGCACGAGCGCGTATATACGCGGACCGGCCTGAATGCGGCAAACTCAAACAGGACGGCACCTACAAGATCGCGGGTCGCATCTCCGAAGCGCGATACGGTGCCATGCCGTTGTGGCTGACCGACGTCACGACAGTCGAACACGTCAGGCCGCCAAACCTGCCGATGCGCGCCATCGGCATGATGCAGGAGGCGTTCTTCGTCCAAACCGCACGTCTTTCCGACCAAGGGAAAGTGCTCGTCCCCGGACTGACATTGGGTGTTCTCGGACAGGACTACGTGCCGGCCGAGGGCGATGGCGCCGACATCGATTCCACATACGCCGCACAGGTGGAGGACGCGTTCCAAAGGTCCGGAATCGTGCATCTCATGGCGGTCAGCGGCGGCCATCTGGCCGTGACCGCCGCATTGGTGCGTTCCGTCTGCTCGTTCTTCCTTCTGCCGCGACGATTCACCGCACTGCTGGTCGCCATGTCGTACATCATGCTGTCGGCATGCGTGTTTCCGTCGGATTCGGTATCCCGCGCGCTTTTGATGGGATTGTCCGGCGCGGCATGCCTGTTCATCGGCAGACGAGGCCAGGCGATGGCGTCGTTGAGCTGGACCACATTGGCTATGCTGATGGCATGCCCGCACATGTCGCAAAGCTTCGGATTCGCCCTGTCCTGCGCCGCGGTGCTCGGCATCGTGCTGTTCGCCGACACCCTCAACGCATGGATGGAACCGGTCCTGCTACGGTTCGTGGCCGAGGCTCTGTCCATGACCATAGCGGCGCAAGTGTTCACCCTGCCGATCCAGATGCTCATCGAACCGGAACTGCCGGTGTTCTCCATACCGGCGAATCTGATGGTGGCGCCGTTCGTGGGTTTCGCCACATTGGCCGGCTTGGCCAGTCTTGCCGTCTCATGGCTGATTCCGTGGCTCGGCCTGCAACTGGCCCGTGCGGCCTCCTGGGGCACCGCGGTCATGGAACTGACCGCCCTTGAACTGGGTTCCGGCAGCCAGGCCACGATACCGTGGGCCGGAGGCGTCGGGGGAGCGGTCCTCGTCTGCGTGGTGGAAGCCGCCTGCGCGGCCGCCGCGATCATGACGCACCGGTTGTTCGGACGCATGATGGTCCAGGAACCCGATCTGCCCGGAAAACGTCTGATAGCCAACCCTGTGGAACGGCTGCGCATGTGGATGGAACGTACTCGGAAGGCATTGCGCGAACTGCAATGGGAGGAATAGGCCATGCCGGTTTTGTCCACCGATACGGCGAGATTGAATGGTATGCCGAAACCATCCGCAGCCACCACGCCCTTCCACCTCGTGTACGGAGGCGACTCGTACCTGAACGACCAGACGGTGCGCGACCTCAAACACGAGGCGCAACGCCGGTATCCCGACGCGGAAACCATCGAACTCGACGCGGCAAACGCCGACCATTACGCCTTCGACGAAGCGGTAAGCCCATCATTGCTTGCGGATCGCGCCATCGTCATCGTCACCAACCTGCAGAACGCGGACGAAAAACTGGGCGACGCCATGGTCTCTTACTGCAGACAGGCGTGCAAGGAGCCGGCGGACGCGTGCATCGTCATCTGCCAGCATGAGGGCGGTGTGAAGGGCAAACGTCTGGTGGAGCAGCTCACCAAGGCCGGAGCGTACAAGGACGCTGTCGCCGACCTGAAGAAGCCCGAGGCCAAACTCAACTTCGTCATGCAATGCTTCGAACGGCGCAAACGCCGCGTCGAGCCGATGGCCGCGCAGCAACTCGTGGCCGTGTTGGGGGATAGGACCGGCGAGCTTGCGGCCATGGTCGGCCAGTTATGCTTCGATTTCGACGACAATCCCATGACGCTCGACCGCGTCAACCAATATCTCACCTCCAATCCGCAGGTGGATGGCTTCCGTGTCGCCGACCTCGCGTTGTCGGGACGTACGGCGGACGCGATCATCGCCATGCGATCGTCCGTGGAACAGGGCACCGCTCCGATCGCGCTTATCGGCGCGCTGGCCATGAAGCTGCGGACGATGGCGAAGGCGTCGGCAGTGCGTGCGGGCACCATTTCCACGGCTGAGGCGAAAACGAACCCCTGGGTGTTGAAGAACGCGACCCGGCAACTATCCGGATGGACGTCAAGCGGCATGAGCGCATGCATCCAGATGCTCGCATGGGCCGACGAGCAAAGCAAAACCAATGGCTCGGACCCGGTCTATGCTTTGGAACGGTCCATCGAACTGATCAGCCGCAAAGGACGTGCCGCATGAGCAACACCATTACCATCACAGCCGCCACCGGCGAGGACATGCAGGCGTTGGGGGAGCGTTTGGCGAAGCTTGCCCGTGGAGGCGACGTGCTGTTGCTGTCCGGTCCGCTTGGCGCCGGCAAGACCACGTTCGCGCAAGGGTTCGGCGCGGGACTTGGCATCGGAGAGCCCATTGTCTCGCCGACCTTCACCATCGCACGCGAGCTTGAGGGACGGTTCGCGGACGGTTCGCTGGCGCATCTGGTGCACGTCGACGCCTACAGGCTCGGCGGCAACGCCTACGCGCCCGGACAGGACACGGTCGGACGGCTATTGGACGAATTGGAATCGCTCGGCTTGGACGAGGAATTGGAGGATCCGGGCGAGCATACCGTCATCCTGATGGAATGGGGCGAGCAGATGGCCGCCGCATTGGCTCCGGAACGGCTTGAAATCCACATCGACCGTCCGCTTGACGCGCCCGCCGTGACCGCGGACGGCGAGCTGACCAGCGCGGGCGCACGCACGGTGACGTTGGTGCCGGTGGGCGCTGCCTGGGATTCGTTCGATTTCACCGCGGGAAAACGCTGACCCTGTCTAAGACGCATCCGACGTGGCCGACCGCACCGCATGCCGTGGCTTCCAGCGCCGGTTGTACAGTGGTTGGCAGTTTGGCACAAGGAGTTTTCAAGCATATGCAGACACTGGTGATTGACACCTCATATGGTTCGACCGTAGGCGTGGTCGGACATGAACCCATCGTCGAAACGGATTCGCGCACCCATGTCGAGAAACTGCAGGTGAACATCGCGCAAGCCGTCGAACAGGCTGGACTGCAGGCGTCGGACATCACCCGCATCGTCGTCGGCGTCGGACCGGCGCCATTCACCGGCCTGCGCGCCGGCATCGTCGCGGCCAAGGCATTGGCCTTCGCCACAGGCGCGCAACTGGTCGGACAGGACGTGCTCGCGCCGCAATGCCTGGCACATACTCAAGCTACGGACGATCGCCGCCATCTGACGCTTGCCGTCAACGACGCGCGTCGCCGGCAACTGTATTTCGCGCTGTATGACGGCGGCACCGTTGCGGACGGCGTCGGACAATCGCCCATAACGTTGATCGACATGGACATCGACTATCCGGATTCCATCACGATGCGCGTCAATGACGTTCTTACGAAGCTCGCCGACACGGGCAAGCCGTACGTCGTCGACGTCATCGGTCATGGTGCGGTCAAATACGCGCAGTCGTGGAATGCGATTGCCTCCCTCGGCGAAGTCGACGACCATGCTCTGCTCGACGAAGGCGCGGAAGGATTGGCGCGATTCGCGGCCTTCACCACCAGCGAACAGGCGTTGGCAGAACCGACCCCCGTCGAACCGTTATATCTGCGTCGTCCGGACGTGTCAGTGCCCAACCCGCTCAAGCATGTGCTCAACCATGCCGGCGCCGAACGAACGGAGTGACGGCACGCCCATGATTGTCGACCATTCCCAGATTCCGGAAGACACCGCCGTCGGACAGATCGCCGCATTGGAAAAGGACCTGTTCGGCCGCGGCGCGTGGAGCGAACAGTCCGTACGGCAGGAATTCCACGCTCCGGCACGCACGTATCTGCTCGACATTGAAGGCGATGCCGTACAGACGGCGGATCCCGTCGTCCGAGGCTACGCAGGCTACTGGTACGACGGCGACGACGCGGAGATCATGACGATCGGCGTCGGCAGACCATACCAACGGCAGGGGATAGCGGCGGCGCTTCTCGAAACACTGATCGTCTCGGCGCGTCGGCAGGGCGCCAAACGCATGCTTCTGGAAGTCCGAGTCGACAACGTGCCGGCATTGGCGTTGTACGAAAGGTTCGGCTTCACGCGGATGGGATTGCGCAAACGCTACTACCAGCCAGAAGGCATCGACGCGTACACCATGAGCCTCGACTTGGAGCCGCGCGTCGTCGGCTTCAGCGCAACAGCGGATACAGAGCACACTTCAGCAACACACACAACGGAGCAGCAATGAGCGAACCAATCGTACTCGGCATCGAATCGACCTGTGACGAAACGGCGGCGGCCGTGGTGCAGGGACGCACCCTCATTTCCAACGTGGTCGCGTCCTCCATGGACGAGCACGCCCGCTACGGCGGCGTGATTCCCGAAATCGCCTCTCGCGCGCACGCCGAAGCGTTCGTGCCATGCGTCTCCAAAGCTCTGGCCGACGCGAACATGACGCTGTCCGACGTCGACGCGATCGCCGTATCCGCGGGACCCGGCCTCGCCGGCTGTCTCGCGGTCGGCGTGTCCGGCGCGAAATCGTTGGCATGGGCCGCGAACAAGCCGATCTACGGCATCAACCACGTCATCGGACATATCGCGGTGACGCAGCTGCAGTTCGGACCGTTCCCCAAGGACACGCTTGCGTTGATTGTGTCGGGCGGGCACACTTCGCTGCTGCATGTCGAAGACGTGGCGCGGCATATCGACGTGGTCGGCACCACGCTCGACGACGCTGCCGGCGAATGCTTCGACAAGGTGGCACGTCTGCTTGGTTTCCCGTATCCCGGCGGCCCGCACATCGACCGTCACGCACAGCTGGGCAACCCACATGCCATCAAAGTGCCTCAGGGCCTTACACAAGGCAAGGCGGGGCAGCAGCATCCGTACGATTTCAGTTTCTCCGGCGTGAAGACGGCCGTGGCGCGTTGGATCGAACAGCAGCAGGCGGAAGGCAATGAGATTCCCATCGACGACGTGTGCGCGTCGCTGGCCGATTCCGTCGCGACGGTGCTCGCCAAGAAGGCGATGCGCGGTTGCGAGCAGTACGGTTCGAAGACCCTGATCGTTGGCGGCGGCTTCTCCGCGAACTCCCAACTGCGCGCCAAACTGTTGGAGGTCGGAGCCAAGCATGGCGTCGAAGTGCGTATCCCGCAAATCAAACTGTGCACCGATAATGGCGCTATGGTGGCCATGCTGGGCGTGAACCTGGTGGAGAGCGGCGTGAAACCGTCCGAACCGGATTTCGCAATCGATTCCGCCATGCCGTTGACGAAGATCAGCATGTGACGGTAGTCCCGCCGCAGCAGGGGAGACACGCGCGGGATTTGCATTTTGCGTTTTACCGCGTATAATTCATGTCTTGTGCACAGCGCATTCCTGCGTAGCTCAGTTGGCAGAGCATCCGACTGTTAATCGGACGGTCACTGGTTCAAGCCCAGTCGCAGGAGCCAAGGTGGAAACCCTTACGCGAGTAGGGTTCAGCCGCAGTTGCGGGAACGGTTGCGGAAGCGTCCGAAATGGTCATTCTCTCCGATTCTCAGACAAACTCGAAAAACCAGCCCAAAAAACACACGAAAAAGGGTTGCGACACGCCGTAACAGCAAATTCGCACGTCAGGTGGGAAGGTTCATGAAACCCTGAGAGAACGCCATCCAAACGTCTCACAGGGCATAACAGCCGGTATCATGCGGAACCATCCAAATCCGACACGCCCATGCCGTTCTCTCCAAAATAGGGAGAGAACACGATGCATGAGCCGTCCGGAACCACGAAGGCCGCCACACGGCATAGGGAACCATGTGGCGGCCTTCATAGACATAACCGCAATCAGCAATCTCAGGAAAACCCAATCAAGCAGGTACAACCCTAATAATCTTCTTTATTTGGATTGCGTCATCATGTTGACCGAACACGAGGACATTCGACCATCGTGGTCGAAAACGCGGTCATAAAACGGTCAAAAAAGGTCGAATGGCACAACCGTCATCATGGCCGAATCAGACGCCAAGGCACTCCCTGGCCCATCGTTCCACTGCGGCATTCTCCGCATCGTCGCCCAGTAGGAGCAGAAACCCAGCGTTCTTACCAAGCGAAGCAGGTTCGATGGTCTTAATGATGCCGCGATCACGCAGGAACACCCAGGCATCGCTGATGCTCTTCTGGATACTGTTCTCACGGGTCTTCATCTTCGCCTCCGCATTGCCACCCATCGCCTGTTCGGGAGTGAGCATCACCATTCCAAGCGAGTCTGAGATAGCACGCCATCCAAGCGTGTAATAGCGGCATGGCACTTTCTTATCCATGAGTTTCTTTGGAGGACAATTGTTCTCGCTATCCCAATCGTAGGTTTGCGAAGCCATGAACATGAGGACGAGTTCGGCGTTCTTGTTGAGGGTCATGTTATCGCCACGTCGAATCGCCATGCGTCCGGCACGGTTTACGTCGTATACGGCTTGCATGTTCTTGTAGCCCATATTTTCCACGTGTCTTTCCCTCCATGCCTAGCGCTATGCTGATGCACGGAGAATCTATGCAAACTGGTTTTCCGATTGCCCTTGTCGCTGTTCGAGAGCGGCAAGGGCTTTTTGCTACTTTCGCCTATAACTCTAACTCTACACATGGATATAATTACAACTACTGTCGGGTAGTAGATACTGATAGTTTGTCGGTGTAGCTCCAGTTACATGTATATAAGTATGTACATGGTTATACATTCTTCTTACATTGTGCGTTTGCCATGATTTTGCCAATTAAAAAGCGCAAACGGTCAGAAAGAGGGTATGAAAAACCCGCCTGCAACAAAACAGACGGGCACGAGAAAAACATGGTTCACATAGGACTGCTGGCGAGAGTGATAATCATAGCCAGGAAGCATACGCCGACAGCGACTCCAATCACAATCCAACAATTTCGCACATGGATGGAATTACGCGACTCGATATAGTCCAGAGCCTTCGCCCTCACATTCCGCTCGATGGCATCTGGTGCGGAATCGGTCTTGGCCGCGATCTCATACAATTCGTGCAACGTCGGCTTGCCGCCGTCCGCATCGTCGATGCGTTCCAACTCGTATTGGGTACGCCAGTCAATCAACCCGGACATGCGAATGCCGTTCCGCACGGCCATCTGGATCAGCAGAACGAACGCGGCCATACCGATGGCGATACCGGCGATAACGAATATAGGAACCATGATGTCCTCCTTGCTCTCCTGCAATATGTCTCAACAAGGATTATCCACCCAAACAGGCCGTAAACACGCATTAAGCGTTTCTCATACGGGGTATCCCCGTAAATACCCTCGCTTTTGAGACAGCACGTATCAAAACCGCGTGTCGGATTGAAACATGCGTTCGAGTGGATATATCATGCAAGTGAAAGACGAACATATGTTCGATTAAGGATATAAAAAGGAGGGCCACGCCCCGTCCTGCCAGATGAATGCGTGACCCTCGAAGAACACCTACAAGGAGGTGTTATGGTCTAGTCTACTCCTTCTTATCCTTTATGCCACGAACTGCATCAAGTAGTCCGAATGCGTTTCCGTATCCCAGAGCCTTGGCTAGATTGTCCAAATCATCCGTAGTCCAAGAGGCTAGACCTTTGATTCGTAGAGAAGCATAGGACTGGCTCTTGTCGATGATTCGTCCGGTTCTGGCCTGCGACCATCCGGCCTTGTTGATCATCGAAGCGACCGTCTCGGCTATTAGCTTTGTTGCGGCACTGGTTTCCTTGAGTTCGGTATTGCGCACCACTTTTGTTTCACCTCCTAACTCTATTGAGTTTATTTGTTGACATATGTAATGGTATGAACTAGAGCGGTACGACACGCCGACAAATCTGTAAATAGCTCTATTGAGTTGACAAACAATAAAAAACGATTATTCTTAGTCTCAGAAGTTAGCTCAATAGAGTTAAACAACGAGGCTGAATAGGAAAGGAGCAACGAGCATGACGTTTCAGGAATCAATCTCGAAGGCGATTGAATCCCAGCGCAACCGGCTGGGAATCACAGCGACGGAGCTTTCCAAGCGGCTCGGAATTTCACGCCAGTACTATTACATGCTTAAAAGCAACGATGCCCTGTGGAAGATCGAGCAGCTAGGCAAAGTCGCATCCGCACTGGAACTCAAATCAGTATGGGAGCTTATCGACTTAGCTAAGTTCGAGGATTCACTGAACACCACCATGAACGGCGAGTCCAATGAAGCGGAGCATGAGCAATGAGTGCCGAGGTACAACAGTTTACTTTCAACGGTTCAGCATTCCGCGCATTGAATGACGAATCTGGAGAGTCTTGGTTCTCAGGTCAGGATGTGTGCAACATCCTTGGGACAGGCACTAACCACCTGCGCGAATACCTCGATGAAGACGAAATCACCAATATCCGCAATACGGACATTGCTCAAAACGGAGGTAAAGCGCCGGTCTTCATCAGTGAGCCGGGCTTGTACAAACTGATTATGCGTAGCCGCAAGCCAGAAGCCAAGGAATTTCAGCGTTGGGTCACTCACGAGGTGTTGCCGTCCATCCGCAAGCATGGCGCTTACATGACTCAGCAGACTTTGGATAAGGCGCTCACCAGCCCCGACTTCCTAATCCAACTCGCAACCAAGTTGAAAGAGGAACAGGAGAAGGTCAAGGAGCTTGAGCCGAAGGCCAAGGCGTTGGATGACTTCACCAACGTTCCCGATGCTCTGCTTGTCCGTGACGCGGCGAAACTCCTAAGCAACGATTCCAACATTCAGATCGGTGAGCATGAGCTGCGCCAATGGCTCGTGGATAACGGTTGGATTTACCGGCAGTCCAACCAGTCATGGTGCGCGGCGTCAAGTCGCGTGAGGCAAGGCCATATGGTCATGGTGTCCTCCCGTTCCCACGGAATCCACAAGGATGGCACGCCATTCGCCTATCCGCCAACCCCGAAGCTGACACGCAAGGGATTGGCGCTTATCCACCAGCGGTTGTCCGAACAAAGTTTCGAGCGAGTGCTTGACGCGGAGGTGGCGGCATGACGTTGTTGAATCCTCCGGCGCCGCCGCATGAGTTCGTTCTTGACGAGGGTGGGCACTGCGTCTTCCGTATCAACGATCGGAAAGGCGGGTCAATCGTCGAAAAAGATGGACTCAAGACGAGCACGTTGTATGAGGTTCCCGAATCGAAACTAGGCGCGTTCATCCAATGGGCCGCTGACGTTCACGGCCAATCAAGATAGGAGCAGGTTTTGACAGACAGGAAGGTTGTTGTCGAAGAGGAGATTTTCGACAGGCAGGAAGCTGCCAGGTATCTCAAGCTTGGAGCGGACAAGTTCGACAAACTGTACAGGGTGTGCGCCGACTATCAGGGCGGCAAGACCGTCACGTACAAGAAGTCGAAGCTTCTCGACCGTTACGACCAGGTGTGCGAGAGTTCACGGGAGGTTTCGGAATGACCGGCGCTCAGCCTGATGTCGCGTGGAGCGTCCAGACGGGCATCGACTTGGATGCCATGCTCGCCGCCAACGCGGGTTGGATTGAACGGGTCAGACATAAGACCAAACGTGACTATCAGCGGGATAAGCCGGTATTGCAGCGAGTGTACGAGTCGCTTCGCATGAAGTATGAGACCGGTTTCAGTACCAGTTCGTACAAGATCGCGGAAGACCTGCAATTGGCTCAGAGCGTTGTCTACAGAAGTTTGCGCAAGCTTGTTTCCTGTGGGCTTGCGGAAACGTTTCTGACGCATGGGAGGAATTGTTTCAGGCCGACAGGCTTGGAACCGACGAAAGGATTTGATTGGAATGAATGACAGTGTTTTGGTGAAGCTTGACCAGCTTTTCGATAAGTTGAAGACCGCAAGCGACGGAGACGATTGGAATACCGTGCGCGGTCTGGTCGCACAGGTCGCATCACTCGTCAAAGTGTATGAAAAGCCACTGCCCGAAGAGCCGAAGGAGCGGGGCTTCTATGTCACCGCGAATGATGGTCTGCTCCTGCATAAGGACATCGATGATGACTGGTCGGCGCGCACATGGGATGACTCGGCTAATCCCATCTGGAATGGCAATAGACCGTATGTGAAGTGGCCGACTGTCTGCGAAACGCTCCCGCCTGAAGCTTTCCCGTTAAAGCGAGTGAACACGGGAGACGGTAACGATGACTGACCATGATTACTGGCTTGAAGACATGCAAGCAATGAAGAAGCGGCAGAAGCCGAACTACCCGCGCCGCCGCATCAAATTCGCCCTCGCGGTGGTCGCCCTCATCGTCACATCCACACTCATGCTCACCTGGCATGGCGGCAGCACCACCGCCGCGCTCATGGTGGAAGGCGTGTACATCGCCACCGCATTGTGGCTGATCGTCAGATTCGCGCCACGCGACTAAAGACTTCCCGCTGGCTGACAGTCCAAACAAACAACCAAAAATCGGGTTGTTCCGCAGGATACCCACGTTCACTCATTCGTCGGCCAGTGGGGACCATAACTGAAAACAGATATTATCCACGCGCCTACGAACTCAATACCGCGCAGCAAATCACGTAGGCGCATTGGCCGCACATGGTTGTGGGATTCATGCCGGACTCCTTAAGTTTGACAACTCATGAATCACCTTATCCATCTCGCATTCAGGTTTTGACATTTCCTGTTGCCGTGATGTTGGCCGTGAACCCGTTCAGGTCGGGTTCCAACGGTTTTGCATCATTCATTGGCGTGAATCCTAACAGGTTCGACTCCTGTTGCGGCCACTGTCCCCACCGGTTAGTGCGATTGCCGGACTGGGGATTTGACGTGGATTGGATGACTCGGGGTCTCTGGTTCTTCTTCCCCTACGGGTCGCAGGTTCGACTCCCGCCCACGTCCGAAGCCGTCGAGAGACGGCCCATCATAATTGAAAACCCGGTTGACGGGGGAGCCTAAAAAATCATATTCCAAAGTCGATTTCTCTAGGCGCTTACATACACACTCTCTCCCGTCAACCACTGCTGGTGCAAGGAACGTGGCCGCTGCTATCTCAGCCGTTCGATTCATCGGCGGTCAGATGGTTCGACTCCATCCACCAGCACGCAATCACAGAAAGGAAAACTCTCATGGACACCATCAACGTGAATGGCGAAACCTACACGAAAGTACCGGACGAGATCAGCTTGTTCGGACGAACCTACCTGCTGGCGGACGACACCATCCCGGAACCATTGGACGTGTCGGACTGGCATCCAATCGAACCGGATTACCGTATCACGCTCAGGGAATACATGACCCAACAGCATCCAGAAGACGCCAAGCGTAACCTCACCGGACTGGGCCAAGTCGTGAAGAACGTGGTTCTGAATGCCGGTAAGGGAGACTTGTTGGAAGAGAACAGCAATGGTGCCATCATTTACACCCGCTCGTTGTTCCCGCTTGTCGAACAGGGCTACAGGAAGTGGCGTTACCGGAATAATGCCCACATTATGGAACGGAGTGTGGCGGAAGCATGACGGAAGTGAAATTTCCCAGCATGGTTGACATGCCGGACAAGGAGTATTTCGCACATCCGGCAATCGACCAGACTGGTTTGAAGAAGTTCATGGAGTCTCCAAGAGCGTACGCATGGCACAAGCTGAACCCTCTCGACAACAGTACGTTGGCGTTCGGCAAGGCCGCGCACAGTCTCATTCTCGGTAGTGGCCCGAAGGTCGAAAGGAAACTCGACGGGCGCACCAAAGCCGGTAAGGCACAAGCCGAACAAGCCAAATCGGACGATCTGGTAATCCTTTCCGGTTCCGACTATGAGAAGCTTCAAAACATGGTGGATTACGCGCCGGACATGAACAGTCTCGTGGAAGGCAAACCGGAAATCGCCTTGTTCGCCATCGACCCGGCCACTGGGCTGGAACTGAAAGGCAAAGCCGACTGGCTACCCGACCATCCCGGCATGGACGGCGTCATGTGGCTGTACGACTACAAGACCACCGGCCATGACGTGCAGGACTTCACTGGTTCGGCATACAAGTTCGGCTACCACATTCAAGCCGCCTTCTACATGATGCTGTACCGGCTCGTAACCGGATACCAGGGTGCGATGGGGTTCAGGTTCGTCGTGCAGGAGAAGCAGGAACCATACGACTGGATGATCTGGGAACTATCCGAAAACGACCCTGAAATCTCACTTGTCGCCGTGAAGCAGATCCGTGAAGCGTTGGACGGGCTCAGCTTCTACTGGAAGAACCATATTCCGTTGGAAGACATGCTCAACCAAGGATTGCCGAAAACCCCTCTGCCTATCAGATTCACTGACTGGCAGATGAACCATCTGATTGGAGATGATGACCAATGGGAAATGTGATTCCAAAGAATCGTAAAGCCTACGGATACGATTACGCAGACCTTGGCTCGGTGGTCAACTATGTGACCGAAGTGTTGGGATTCCGCGTCGAACAGGACATTCACTACAACAATCTTCCCCAATATCCGAACGGGTACGGGTTCGTCGTTACCCACTATTGGCAGGATTTCAGCAAGTCTTGGAGCGAATACGCGGCACCCGTTCCGATCATTGTTGGCGATTCCGCTGGCAAACGTGAACAGCCGTTCATGCAACGGTACGGGAGTGCGGAAACGTATGCTCGACGCTACAGTCTGCTCACCTTGTTCTGTCTGGCGACCAGTGATGATGACGGACAGTTGGCGGGCTATCAGCGTGGAAATCCGATGAACGAGGAACTACGCAAACAGGTGGCCGCGCTCCTAGCTCAAGGGAACATTCCGGCAGGACGCGAGTCCGAAGCCATCGGCAATCGTATCAAAATGCCTGTGAATTACGCAAGATTGACCGACTGGCAAGCCCAATTGTTCATCAACAGTTTCAAAAAGAATGAAGAAGTCAAGGAGGCCGCATAATGGCTGGAGAAACCGTAATCACGATCATTGGCAATCTGACCGACGAGCCGGAATTACGCACGACCCGCAATGGTGAGGCCGTCTGCAATGTCAACATCGCGTCAAACACCAGACAATACAACAGCCAGTCGGGCCAGTGGGAGGATGGTGACACGCTTTACATGCGCGGCACGATTTGGCGTGACATGGCCCAGCATTGCGCCCAATCCCTGCACAAGGGCATGAGGGTCATCGCGCAAGGCCGTTTGCAACAGCGTTCCTATCAGGCGAAGGACGGCACGAACCGCACCGTGGTTGAAATGCAAGTGGACGAAATCGGCCCCTCATTGCGGAATGCGACCGCGCAAGTGCAGAAGATTCAACGTGGCGGCTATCAGGGTGCCCCACAAGCCGGTTTCAATAATCCTCCATCCAATGGATTCCAACAGCCGCAACAGGCCGGTCAGCAGCCCGCACAGTCTCAACAGTTGGGTGGAGACCCTTGGGCGTCGAACAATAATCAGCCTTCCGACTTCGGCAGTTTCGGCGGCAACACGGACGAGTTCTAATCCAGACTAAAAGGAACCAACATGGCAAACATCATTCCATACAGGGAGTTTCTGAAAAGAAAGGAGCTGCGCGAGCAGGAGACTGGCATCACCGTTAGCCCGCAACAGCTCCACCCATCCCTGTTCGACTGGCAGAAACGTATCGTCACATGGGCTTGCAAAGTAGGACGTGCAGCCATATGGGCCGATACGGGTCTTGGTAAGACCAGAATGCAACTCGAATGGTTACGGCAAGTCTGCGCCGGACATGGGACGGGGCTTATTCTAGCGCCGTTGTCCGTATGCCAGCAAACCATCCGCGAAGGTGCCGCAATCGGCATGGAAGTGCGTTATGTGCATGACCAGTCGGAAGTATCTGACGGATTCAACATCACGAACTATGAGCGTGTGCCAAAACTCGACGTGTCCAAATTCAATGCGGTCGTATTGGACGAGGCTTCGATTCTGAAACAGTCGGACGGCAAGACCCGCAAAATGCTGATCGACACGTTCAGGGATACGAAATACCGTCTCGCCTGTACCGCCACACCGGCACCGAACGACCCGGAGGAACTATGCAATCAGGCCGAGTTCCTTGGATACGCCACCCGTGTGAAGATGCTTGCCACGTATTTCGTGCATGACGGGAATATTTGGCGTTTGAAAGGTCACGCGGTTAAGCCGATGATGCGGTGGATGTCGCAATGGGCCATCGCCTTGCGAAAGCCGTCCGACATTGGCGGTGATGATGCGGGATATGATCTGCCCGGATTGAATCAGACCGTTGATGTTGTCGCCTATCACGGCAGCATCCCGGAAGGCCAATTGTTCGCAGCTGACCTTGGTGGCGTCGGCGGGCGTGCGAGAGTCCGTAAGGAAACGCTTGTTGACCGTGTAAACCGTTGCGTCGATCTTGTCAATAACGAGCCGGGCGAACAGTGGATTATCTGGGCTGGATTGAACGACGAGGCGGACATGCTGAACAGGTTTATCCCCGGCAGTGTGAATGTGAAAGGCTCCATGTCGCCGGAAGACAAGGCCAAGGCGTTCCTTGACTTCGCTGATGGGAACATTCCGGTGCTGATTACGAAGGGTTCCATGGCATCGTTCGGTTTGAACTGGCAGAACTGCGCTCGAATGGCGTTCTGCGGTTTGAACGACTCGTGGGAATCCTACTACCAGTCGATACGCCGCTGCTATCGGTTCGGACAGAAGCGCGTGGTTGACGTGCATGTGGTGGTTTCCGATTTGGAACGCGAGATAGCGGAGAACATCACCCGCAAGGAACAGCAGGCCACTCATTTGAGTGACGAACTGGTAAAGACGATGAATGAATCAAACTCTTTCGGAAAGGCCGCATGATGGTCGATGAAATGTATATGACCGATGAAGCCAAAGGCAAGGATTGGACACTATGGCTTGGCGACTCGTGCGAACGCATGGCGGAAATGGCTGACAACAGTGTTGATCTGAGTGTGAGCAGCCCGCCGTTCGCAAGCCTGTACGTGTACTCCGATTCAACCCGCGACTTGGGCAACAATAGTTCCCGTGAAGAGTTCATCGAGAATTACGGGTACATCATCCGCGAACTGTTGAGGGTCACGAAACCGGGCCGTATCGCTTGCGTGCATGTGCAGCAGGTGGTGACCACGAAGACCGCTGACGGCGTGGTTGGATTGACCGACTTCCGTGGTGATGTAATCCGCGCTTACGTGGAGAACGGTTGGATTTTCCACGGCGAAGTCACCGTGAACAAAAATCCACAGGCTCAGGCGATTCGCACGAAAGCCCAAGCCCTCATGTTCGTCACGAAGAACAAGGATTCCAGTATGAGCCGTCCCGCGTTGGCTGACTATCTGCTGATGTTCCGCAAGCCTGGCGACAATCAGGTGCCGATCAAGAACGATGTTTCCAACGAGGAATGGATTGATTGGGCGCAGCCGGTCTGGTGGAACATTCGAGAGACCAACACGCTGAATGAGCGTCTTGGCCGTGAGGATACCGATGAACGCCACATCTGCCCGCTGCAATTGGACTTCATCGAACGGTGCATCCGCTTGTGGAGCAATAAGGGAGAGCTTGTGTTCGACCCGTTTGGCGGCATCGGCTCGACCGTGTACGAGGCCATCAAACTTGGCCGCAAGGGCATGAGCATTGAATTGAAGCCTTCCTATTGGGATGCGTCGGTGAATCTGATGCGCGAGCTTGAAGAGAAGCTTGGAGAGGCGACACTGTTCTGATGGTTCCGCTCTCTGGGATGACCGAACCCGCATGGTGTGACAAGCATGGGGTCGAATATTACGGCCCCGCTTGTCCTGAATGCGAGTCGGAAGCCGAAGACTATTGGGAGGATATTGGAGACGCGAGCATATGGGACTTATGACCACCTATGATTTCGACATTCCAGGCGAACCCGTCGCGAAGGGCCGTCCACGATTCTACGGGTATCGGGCTGTGACCCCTCAGCATACGAGGGATGCTGAGGAACTGGTACGAAACCAATTCCACATGTTCTACCCTCATGCCGAACCATTGGACGGGGACGTGCTGATGATTCTCATGTTCTATAAGGGACGTCATGGGAAACCGGATTTGGACAATCTGGAAAAGCTCGTCAAGGACGCGTTGAACGGTTTGGCCTACGTGGATGACCAGCAAGTGAAACTCACATTGTGCGCCATGCTGGAACCCGACCGTATGGCATGGGGACAACGGGCGAAACGGCTTGTCAAACGTCGGCAAGGAATGCCGTTGACATACGGCGGCAATCCTTATGAGCCGCATACGGAAATCCATATAGAACCCTTGCATGACATTCACGGCGGGTTGGAAAGTCTCGTCAGAAACACGAAGGAGATGATAAGCGATGTCGGAAACCAGCCTGAATACCGGTGAGATGCTGTTCCAACTGCGTGTCTGGGATTACTTGGCTTGGGCGTTGGACGATAAGCGTCTCGACCATGTTGAGAACCTGTACTACAAGGGGCGGCCGATCAGTGTTTCGACGTTCGCCAATCCGAACGTGCCGATGGTGAAATGCTTCGATAAGGCTGAACTGTTGGCTGGTGACATTGATTCTGAATATCCGTTCGTCATACAAGCCGATGGCATGTTCGATGCTGACGTGATGGACGAGCGTGAGTGGATCGCGTCTCAACCCGCTTACACGAGTCTGAGCGTGTGGGACAAGTTCGAGACTCTGCTACCGGCCAAACCGTCTATGGAATGCGTTGACTCGGGCACTCGAATGTTCATCCGATTCACGTTGGGTGAATTGGCGGGCATGTTGAACAGTGGGTTGCCGCTCGGAGGTGGACGATGATTTTTCCAGCAGTCAACGTCAACGGCATCCATTTGAGCAGCCAACAGCATGAGGCGCTTGTCAGCATATGGCGTACCGGTCGAATGCCGGAACCCCACGCAGGTCAGAAACCGTGGCTGTGGATTCAAGCGCTCAGACGGCGCGGCTTGGTATCCGGCAATGCGCTCAGACTGACCGACAAGGGACGCCATATCGTCCAACTCCTCCAGGACAGGAAAGCAGTCCCATACCAAAGCACTGCCGACAATCCACACTACGGAGCCTACTGGGACGCCTACTACAGCAACCAGTCAACCTACCGGTATCAGCCCGGTTTGGAAATCATTTGCAAAAGGAACTGTGATGAAACTTGACCCGCCACCGGACTTGGTTGAAATCGCTGAAGCCCTGGACGCGATGGCGAAACCACACTGGGGGAGCGGCATCGTCTTCAGCTGTGACGGCCTGCCGGTCACCACACCAAGACAAGAAGCAATCTGGATGGAATACAACGGCATCACAAGAGGGGAGGACTAATGGCAAGGCGTGGTTACGTGCAGCTCGTGAACGGCTTCTACGACAACGACAAGGTGCGTGATCTCGTGCGCATTGGCCGTGCTGACTCGGTGGGCGTGTTCTGTATGGCTCTCTCGCTGTGCGGGGACAGGCTCACGGATGGCTTCGTGCCGCGCCGCGCCATGCTCTCCAACATCGGTGCCACTCAGGAGCAGGTGCAGGCGCTGGTGGACGAGGGAATGCTCGAAGAGGTCGATGACGGTTGGATAATCCACGATTACACCGCTCATAATCGCACCAAAGAGCAGGTCATGCACGCGCGAGCCGACGCGAAGGCACGCAAGAGCAAATCCCGTGGTCACAGCACTGTCACAGCAGTGTCACAGCGTGACATGCGTGTGACATCGGGACAAACACCAGAACACCAGAACACCAGAACCCAAAAGAAAGAAGAAGAATATTATTCTTCTTCCAAAGAAATGACACTTGCCATGTTCCAAGACTCACGAGAATTGGCGGCAGCCAACAGCATGATGCGCGCCACGTATCCGAACTTGGATTTGAAAAACAGCTGGGACGCCTTCGCCACACGCCAATACGACGTCACGCGCATGGTGGGCGATTGGATACGCCTATGGCGTGGCTGGTGTGAGAACCGGGCGCAAATGGGTGGTATCCCACCGTCGAAGCCACACGTCCACACTTGGGCTTGCGAACACACGTTGAAAGCCTTGCACCTCCAATCGCAGGATGACGTGACCGACATGGCGTCAGCCGTCAAAAAAGCCAATGAGCTAAACCAGAAGGAAGAACCCTAGTGAAATACATCAGCCTGTTCAGCGGCATTGAAGCAGCAACTGTCGCATGGCAAACACTCGGATGGGAGCCAGTCGCATACGCCGAAATCGAACCATTCCCCAAAGCAGTACTCAAACACCACTATCCGAACGTCCCAGACTTAGGGGACATGACGAAAGTTAATTGGAAGGAATACCACCATGCAGCAGATGTCGTTGTGGGAGGAAGCCCCTGCCAGGCATTCAGCATCGCCGGACTCAGGAAGGCTCTGGACGATCCTCGCGGCCAGCTCATGCTCGAGTATCTCCGAGCTTGCGCAGAAATTGATCCGGAATGGATCGTATGGGAGAACGTGCCCGGAGTTCTGTCGGCTGAACACGGACGGGCCTTCCAGTCGCTCCTTGAGGCCGTGGCCGAACTCTGGCCTGATGGGGGGGGCGGCATGGAGAGTGTTGGACGCTCAGTTCTTCAGTGTGGCCCAGCGGCGCGAGCGTGTGTTCCTTGTCGTCAACACTCGAGACTGGCGGCGTGCCGCGCCGGTACTTTTTGAGCGCGAGAGCCTGTGCTGGGATCATACGTCGAGCCGAGAGAAGAGGCAAAGCCTTACCCAGGGAACTGCGGGAGGCGTTGGAGACGCAGATTCGGACGCTGGGGGATTGATGTTGGACTTCCATCAGCAGGATGGACGGTTCAAGGTCAGCGATCATCCCGACGTGTCGAATACGCTCACCTCGCACATGGGTACCGGTGGCAACAATGTTCCCCTGATTAAGGCGTTCAAATGGAGCCAGGGTGAGAAGAGCCGGAGTCTGGCGATTGGCGAAGTGAGTCCCACTTTGAGCACTGACCATAATCCAGCCGTCTACCAAATTGAGAGAAAGAGAGTGATGTGTCGCGCGGACACTCAGGCGAATGCCGCACAAGGATTCGATCTTTCTCCGACATTGATGGCTCACGCCGGAAAGGATGCCCCATTCATCTATCCGACAACTAATAGGAGAGACTAGTGGTTTTCACTTTCAAGATTCGCGGTGGCGGAGCGGGGGGGGGTAAGGGATTCCTCGGGCAGGACGAGCTTTCTGCCACGCTCAGCACGCACAATGACCAGTTTCTACATACGGAGGATTCGATGAATGGTTTGACGGTTCGCAGGTTGACGCCGTTGGAATGCGAAAGGCTTCAAGGTTTCCCGGACGGATGGACGGATATTCCGTGGAAGGGGAAGAAGCACACGCCGGATAGTCCACGCTACAAGGCGCTCGGTAATTCGATGGCGGTTCCTGTCATGAGATGGATAGGTGAGGGCATCCAATTGGTTGAAGACAACAAGGGATTGTTCCAGGAGAACCCCAGTGAGCAGTGACAATCCATCCAAGGAGACGTGCCGCATGGTTGATGATCGTGATGGGAGACGTTGCGTGCGTTGCGGCAGGAGCCTGTATGCGGTGAATGGTTCACGGCATCATCGGAAACTCCGTAGCCAATGCACGAGGGTGGAGAAGCATCAAGTGCAGAATCTGATTCTGCTTTGCGGTTCGGGTACGACGGGCTGTCATGGTTTCGTTCACATGCATCCGACCATCGCTTATGAGAACGGCTGGTGCGTGAAATCGTTTCAAGACCAGTTGGAAGTGCCGGTACGGACTTGGCATGGACTCGTGTATCTCACCACAGACGGCAAATATTCATCGACAAAGGAACAATCAAAATGACTGACAATATCAATCCATCGCATTACAAGGATGGCCCGTTCGAATGCATCGAACTATCCAGACTGCTTAGTTCCGACTGGGGTCAAGCCGTCCAATACTGCTTCAGGTGGCAGCACAAGAACGGTGTCGAAGACCTGAAAAAAGCCTTGTGGTTCGTTAACGACGCGCTCGTGCATGGAATTCCGATTTACGCCGTAAGTGACTGGGCGGACCTCGCTAGTGCATTGTTCCACACTCTCGCCAGAGAGGATTGGGCTGGTCTTAAGAGTGTTTGGGACGCATTCACTGTCTGGCATAGAGGGGATATTCCGGGACTCTTAAAAGACAAGATCAATGAAATCGAAAAGGAAGGCAAGTAATCATGGAACATATCGTGCAGTTCGCCATCGGCATTGACGACAAGGCCATCCAGAACCGCATCGAGGAATACGCCTACAAGGACGTGCTCGACAAGATCGTCAAAGAAACCATGGACACTGTTTTCGCGCACACCAACGCGTATTCGCGGGAAAACATGTGTAAGACCATGATGGAGGAAGCTTTGCAAAGCTTCCTCGAAGAACGCAAGGACGAGATCATCGACAAGGCAGCGCACATGCTCGCCGACCGGTTCCAACGGACGAAGAAATATCGGGAAGCCATGGGTGCCGTCATCGCAAAGGATGGTGAGTGATGAACCGGGACCGGGTAATCATCGTCGCGATCATCTGCATGACGATTATCTTCATCGCGTCCACCGTATCGCCAGCCGGTTCCAGCGGGAAAACCGGCGCGGGATTCCAGATGGAAACCGTCAAGACCGGTGACGTGACATGGGCGTGTTTGAAGCATGGCGGCGAATACATCGGCTGTAGCACGGTGGAGACGGTCAAATGAGTGTTTTCACAGGCAAGACCGGCTACATCGTCTGGCCGCAAGGCGATACGGGAGTTCACACATGCCGCGTGTACGAGTCTCTGGATGAAGCTGTGGGCGCGGCACGTTCCAAAGCCGACTTCCACCACAGGCCGTATGAGGTGCTTACCGCTTATGAGAGTCCGGCAAGAACCATCAGAACGATCCTCCCAAGGAGACACCAATGAGCGACAAAGTGAAAGTCGGCACGAGCAAGGTCACGTTCCGTGTGCGCGCGTTCGACTATCCGCAGATCGAGCTTGCATCCGTCGAAGTGGATGTGCCGATGTACACGAAGACGGACAACAAGCTCGACAACATGCAGCAGGGACATGTCACGGCGGACGTGCCGGACGGTTTCAACGAGAAGGTCAAAGACGCATTGCAGGTGTTCGCGGACACTCTACAGGCATCGTTCAACGAAGAAGGAGAGTGAAATGTTGAGAAGCATTGATTTCAAAACAATGCCTTATCTATTCACTGACAAGGCTGGCACTTGCCTGACCGTGGATTTCGACGAAAGGGAACTGGATGACATCTACAAGCAGGTGAAAACCATGTACGATCAGGCGCACCCGTCGCACCCGTCTGATGATATGCCCACCGAACCGGGCTGGTATGCGACTCGGGATGGTGAAGACCTGTTGAGCTATGACGGTGACGCTTGGCACATTCACAATATCGACTGTGATGCGCAATTGTTCGCTGACGGGGATTTGGAAACGATGGACTGGAGCGTGGTCAAACGCACGTTCGATGCTGACGCTTTCCCGCTGGTTCACGTTGACCTCGAAGAGATTGCCAACAGAAGAGGAAACCATGAAAGTGCATGACCATATCACCGACTGGCAGCACCTGCCATCGTCATTCCTCGCTGGCAAGCGTGCGATAGCCACCACCGTTGAGGGAACCACTATCGACGGTTTCCTCCAATCGATGACCACGAAGTTCAGTAACGGCAGCGGCAGCATGGTGCAACTGTTTTTCGGGGGAGTGTTCCAGCCGGTCATCATCAGTCTCAACGGTGGTGAGAACCAACTATGCAGAGCATACGATTCGATACTCATACTCAACGAGGTGAAGCAGTGAACAACGAATACGCGAAGTGGAGGACGGTTCTTGACTGCCTGTATCCTCGTACGTTCCCGCTTACACCAACCACTGCGCCATACCCGTTGAAAGGGTGAGTGATGTTCGGACGGAAGAAGAAAAAGCAGGAGGAGCCGAAAAGCTACCTCAGATGCCCATACTGCGGTCACGCGCCGGTAATTGTCACCGGCAAATGCACGTATCACAATCCACGTCATACCGTCTACCGGTACGAGTGCGTATTGAAGTGTCTTCAAGGCGAGGTCTGTTGGACTGCCGAAGATGCGTTCAACTCGTGGATACGCGCTGTCGCACGCTATTACGACGCAGAGGAAGCTATCAGACAATTCTGCAAGGAGAAGAAATCATGAGTCTGGCTGATGTTTGCTGGAATATTTCAAGCGTGTTCATCGTCATCACATTGGGAGTGATAGCGATACTCTGCGTGCTCATGCTATTAGGCGTGTTCGTATGCATTTTCGACCATGACGATAAGAACGATAAGAGCAGTAAGGAATAACAATGGCGACGAACGTGACTGAGAAAGACAAGACACTGCATGAGGTCATCGACTTTCTGCAAAAAGAGTGGGATGCAGCTAATAACGCTTCTGATAATCCAGACGAAGAAGTGTACGACTTTTACGACGGAATGACGACGGCTTACGAGCATGTAATCAATTACTGCCGTCACCTGCTCGGCTATTCCGGCACCATGCCTTCCGAGGTGCCTAACCAAAGCGAGGACGCGAAGGAATAGTTATGTGGTTCAAACGCAGACGCAACGAATACGGGTGTCCAATGTGCGGCAGACTACCTGTCATCAAAGAAGGAGAAACAGAGAAATACCATGAAACCATCGAAGCCGTGAAAACAATAACCATATACCGGCTTCAATGCCCCCGAAACCACCTTTCTACAAACTGGTACAGCGACCCTATGGATGCAAGCATCCAGTGGAAACACGTAGTGGACGAATACAAGAGGAAGGACACGAAATGAGCGCGTATCAGCCTGTTCTTGACCCCGCCTGCGGCGGCCGAATGTTCTGGTTCGACAAGTCGGATGATCGAGTGCTTTTCGGTGATGTGCGTGATGAAAGCTGGGAATTGTGTGACGGGCGTAGATTCGATGTCAAGCCGGACATGCTGATGGACTACCGCGACCTGCCGTTCCCCGACGGGACGTTCCGCATGGTGGTGCTCGACCCGCCCCACCTGCGCAATGCGGGGGAAACGAGCTACATGGCGCAGAAATACGGTTGCCTCGACCAAGAGACGTGGAAAGCTGACCTCAAGACCATGTTCAGCGAGTGCTTCCGCGTCCTGAAAGAGCATGGAGTGTTGATTTTCAAATGGAATGAGACACAGATACCCGTATCGCAGATTCTCAAGCTCACAGCGCACAAGCCACTCTTCGGCAACAAGCAGCCGAACCGCACGGGAACACACTGGATTGTCTTCATGAAGGAGGACGCGAAATGAATAAACGGTACAAGGTTTGCCCACTTTTTTGGAGTGATTACGGCGATGAGCGCACCTTGATGAATATGGGTGTGTTTGAAAAGTTGCTGAACGAGGGTTGGCAGATTCTGCGGGTGGATACCATGCCACCAACGGAATTGCGTGATAACGCCGTCACAGCGACGAACGTCTACATCCTTGAGAGGGAGGCTAATGATGATTAGTCAATACGACAAGGACATGTGTTGCCTGTATATCGCTGAGGGGATGACCTACATCTGGCAACAACGAGGGAACCAAGAGCTTTCCCGAATACTTGAATCATTGGCCGATAGGAAGCTCATGAAGCGTGTCCATGGCGGGTATGCGATCACACTCAAGGGCCTGTTGGCAGTCAAGGTGTGGAGACTTCACCTGTTCCTGTTCCATCACGATGAATACAAGTACTTCAGGAGGAAGAAATGAGCAGGGCTGAAACCACCGCCATGCTGTCCAAGCTGGTGGAGAAGAGGTTGAGGAATCAGACCGCTTTTTGGGCGAGCGAGGTCAATTTCGACCGTAACACGCCCGACGAAAGGCGCGTGGACTACGTGGGCTTCAAGCCCTGGAACATCAACGGCGAACCGGTGCCCGCAAGCGTCGAGAAAGGCTGCTTCGAGTTCTACGAGGTCAAGTCATGCATGGCTGACTTCACTAGCGGCAACGGACTGACGTTCTACGGCGATCAGAACTATCTGGTCTGCACGAAGGAACTGTGCGACGAGATCGTATGGCAGAAGATGGTGCCGCCGCGAGTGAACGCGATCCTGACACCGGATTCGACCGGCTCGAAACTGATTCTCGACTATGTGCAGTCCTACAACGACCTGTCATACAGGAGGCGTCCGGCGAGCGAAATTCTCTGGGCAATGGTCAAAGCGAACGGAAAGAGGACAAATTGAGTATCTCAGAGGATGAAGCCGAAAAGGCGTACTCGACCGAGTACTGGAATGACGGTTCGGGCTGCAAGAAGGTTTTCGCTGCCAATACTGACGATTTGCAGGAAGCCTATATTCGAGGCCGCGAAGCGCCACCGTCTGACGTTGAGGTGGAGGCCGTGGCAAAACGCTTGCTATGGCGAAGCTGCAAGAAGTGGGATGGCATCGAAAGCGACTATGTGGCGAAGGACGAAGACGATGCGTGGGATTACGCCGGGGAAATCTGTGGCTATCGGGAAGACTTCATCGATCGGGCGAAGGAAGTACTCGAAGTGGAACGACATGCGGTGACGGAATGAGACGGGATTATGTGTACGGGTATCCCACCAAGGATGAAAGCTCAGTGCGATGCTTCGTCGCGGTATCCTGCGGTAGCGGATACGATCATCCGCATCCGAAGGTCACATTCCACTCCGACCTGATGTACTGCATGGACTGTCATAAATGGTTCCTACCCGTGTACGCCAGTGAAGTCGAGCTTTTCCATTGGAAACCATGCTCAGTCTTACGGACGCGAATATTCCATCATCGAGCATACGAGAGAATCATCAAGCAAATCAAGGAGACGAAATGATAGGAAACAAGAATATTCAACGAGGGCTAATGGCCGTGCTTATGGCCGTAGCGATGGTTTTCCCGCTGGCCGGATGCGAGAACGAAGCGGATGCTGACGATGTTGAAGGCGGTAGTGACTGCATTGATGTGCGAGGCGACTTCGCTGTCGATGAGTGCAGAATCGAGTTGCACGACGGTAGGGCCGTGACATGCATCAGGTTCAACGTCTACAAGGGGGGAGGCGGTCTTTCCTGCGATTGGGACAATGCTAGCGGCAAGGACGGGGAAACGAAATAATGGAACATGAGCTAATCCCCGTATACACGAAGTTCAACGGTAACGGCGTGCGTGTGCAGAATGATTCAAAACTCATCGACTATCTGGATGATGGGTGGAAAATCATCAACGTCACGGCAGCGAACCCACTGGCATTGGACAACAATGAGGCCGTCGTGTTGTACGTGATCGAGAGGACTACTGCATCATTGGAGCAAACGGAATGAATGAGCCTACCGCCGACGAGATCATGAAAATGTTCGCGGTTGACATAGCAGTTCTTCGTCGTGGTAGGCGCAAGCCGTCTGAGAAGCCGCCAGTCGGAAAGAAGAAGGCGAAAGCGTCGAAAAAGCCGGTCAAGCTTACTGCGGAACAGCTCGCACGGAAACGTGAACACACGCGACAGTGGCGGATGGCCCACCGTGAGCAAGTCTTGGAATACAACCGCCGATACAAGCTTGCGCATCGTCCGACATTCCACCATTTCAGCCGTGAGGAACAGGCGGCCTACGAACGCAACTACTACATGCTTCACCCCGAGAAGAGAAAACGGAAGCGGGAGACTGTTTGAGACGTTAATCCAATACCGGTTGCAAGGTTGGGTGCAACCGGTATACTAGACATGTTCCGGCATTAATCGCACGCCTTCGGGCACCGGTGCGGAATCAACATACCATGATTTTGGAAGGCGTGCGATTGGCTGACTGCAAACTGTTGCGTTGCGGGCGTGAACGAGACGATACCAGGCAACTCTGCCCTGAATGTGAACAGCGGCTCCTAGCCGACTTGGAATGGTTCACGAAGAACATCGGCTACTTGGAAACCGACAAGATGAACCGCATCAACAAGAACCATGACGCTGATGGTGGCGGGGGAGGATACTCTGATAATCCGCCATTGAGGGAGCAAGTGTTCGACCTGCTGTATGAGGGAGACGAACGGGATGATAGCGTGTGGGGCACACTATCCGCGTTCGCTAAATGCTTAGGCGTCGAATACCTGAATCACGATCCGTTGAACGTGTTGGCGCAGCGGATAGCCGTGAAGAAAACCAAGCAAGGCGAACCCGCGTGTCTATGCTCAACGGCAACACCCGTGTACGCGCTTGAAATCCGCATCGCCCGCGACAAATGCCAGCGCCTGTTGAATCAAGGCCATACGGTTAGCTTGGGCAATTGCCCCAACACTGACTGCAACATGCCGTTAAGCGCTGACGAGACGGCAAAACAAGTCAAATGCCGTGGATGCAGGAACGTTTGGAACATCAACTTTTTGAGGACACTCATGCAAGACAAGATCAAACACAGCACTTACACGGGGACTGCTTCGGACATTAGAAGCAAACTCCAACAGGCTGGATACCTCGTATCCGCGAACACGTTGAAATCATGGGCGCACAGGGGCAAGCTCACCCCGGTACGCAAGGAAGGGCGGCATCCCATCTACCGTATCGCGGACGTGTACATGCTGATGCAGCAAACCACTCCAGTGGACGATATTTGGGGACTCGTCGGAAAGGACAACCGGCAGTGAGCATCATCAGCATCACCGACAAGGGCAAGACCATCACCTATCACGCGCATCACATGCGCGACGTGATCGAACCAGTCAAACAGTACGGCATGTTCGGAGAGCAATTGAACGCGAAGAAAAAGCTCCACACGCTCACTTTCTACACGGAGGACTAATAATGCGAGTCAACATCGACTGCACGCTAATCCTCCTACTGTTGTCCGGCATGTTGGCACTCCTGAAAATCGGGGGCCAATTCCCATACCCGTGGATATGGGTGCTCGCACCCATATGGATACCGCTGCTCGCATTGGCCGGTATCACAATCATCCTGATAATCGCTTGGATTATCGGCGTCATAGGCGTACTCATTCTCGAAAAGTTCGGAGACTAAATGCATATCAGCGGCAAAACCAATAACATCAGTTACGCTCACGCGAACGATGGTGGAGCAGACCTCAGAAGCAATGAGGACACGATCATCTGCGCGGGCAGTCAGACGCTCGTGCATACGGGCGTGAGACTGGCTATTCCAGCCGGATATGTCGGACTGGTCTGCCCACGTTCGGGATTGGCGTTGAAACACGACATCACCGTGATGAACGCGCCCGGAGTAATCGATGCCAATTATCGTGGCGAAGTCGGCGTAATCCTCAGAAACATGGGTGAACATGCGTTTGAAGTGCATGAGGGAGACCGGATAGCGCAAATCGTGTTCCTCCCATACGCGCACATGCAATTCGAGCCAGTCAACGAACTGGATTCGACCGAACGTGGCGAGAAAGGATTCGGCAGCAGCGGCATCAACTAGAATCACAGAAGGAGACACAATGACGGTACTCGACTTCACCAAGAAAACAACCCCCGTTATAGACAAGCTGATAAAACTCGGATTCCACTACGAAAGCACAGACAAGACAGAAGCGGAGGGCATACGTAATCCGCCACAGCTGATAACCACATGGGAGAACGTCATGAATGGCGTGATCCTGAAAATCATCGACACATATGCCGTGTCCTATGACGAAAACGACGTACTGCATCAAACGCCAACCGAATACGTCAGGATAACGGATGATTGCACTAACATAAGCGTCACCATGTCGGTCGAAGAGTTCATGGAATTGGAACGGATCACGAACAGCAACGGCAGCACATTCCCACGCCCGGAAACATCCTTCAAAAGAATTACCAACGAGAACTAGGAGACCACGCGGAATGAGCGAGACAATCACAGCAGACCATCTGAACGCCACGCACTTAGGCAAGAAGATAAGCATTTTAGACAATTGCGAAATCGTCATGTCAGGAAAACTCAAGGAGTTAAGAGCGACGCAATACTCCATGCCGGTGTACAGCAACAATATCGAAGCCGTGCCCAACGGCTATGGGAACATCACCATTGCCCCGAAACTGAATTACGAAACTGTCACCGACATCATCATGCACCTGTCGAATCAGCTCAATGACGATATCAAGGCGACCGTTCATGGTGACACGGAACTGGTAATCGAAGTCAACGGAAAGTAGGGGAGTATGACGGAAAACACCACTGGAAAATCAACGAACGAACTGCTGATGCGCGTGTTGCAAGTCGAATCACCGGAACTGTTCGACGGAAGCGACGATCAGCCGGTACGAGTAGTCGGCTACGATTATTCGCCATTCTGCGTCTGCGAAACCTGTGGCGATGACCCCGAAATGCTGACCATCGCATTCGAGACGAAAAGCGGCGAACGTTACAGCCAATACTACGACTATTTCGGACTGCCGAACATTTTGGAAGCATTGGGTAAATGGGATAAGCAGTATGGGATGGATAATGAAACTACCGGAAGATAACATTAGAGAACTCACCGACACGTCGGTAACTATCTCAACCTTGGAAACCTCGATCACCGGATTTTTGAAACACGTTGACGATATTCGCCACATCATATCCAGCCGCGATTTCTTTACCATAAGCAAAACCAGTATGGGATACGTGCCAACAGTCTACTATCAGTGTTTCATCGAACCTGATGACTCATGTTCAGAAACGGATAAGCTGCTGCATCTCAAGGTGAGAATCAAGCCGGATGTCGCGCATAATGGCAGGATTGCAAGATTGTATCCAGAAGAATCGGAACAGACTGCCATAGATGAAGCAAATCGCGCCATAGGCAGACTACGTACCATATTAGGGCGGTGTTAAGGATGAAGTGGTTCACTAGTGACTTGCATTTCGCGCATCCGTTCGTGGCCGCACTACGCGGATACGCGCTACCCGGATACGCTAAGGATGCATCGATCAAACAACAGGCCGAACATGAGCATAAGCCGCTCAAGAACTGTGTTGACTGGCGGAAGCATGATGCCGACATCATCAGAAGCATCAACACGTATGTTGGCGAGGAAGACGAACTCTACATCCTCGGAGACATCAGTTCCGGTGGTACGTGGAGCGTAGACCAAGCGATAATGCGCATCCAAAACCTGCATGTACCACGCAAGAACAGGCATCTGATTCTCGGCAACCACGAACTGCACAGCTCCACCCGCACGCTGGAAAAGTTGGCAAGCGTGTTCGTGGAAGTCGGAAGAGTCGGCATCACTGAAATCAGAGACGAGTGGGGCAACAATCCACTTCCAATGGCGTGAGGACTTCACGCAAAGCAAACCACTAGGCGCAGTCTCAACCAATTGGAACGCGTCGGAATTAGCCGAATACGCGATACCACGCATGAACAACACGCTGCTTCTGCATGGACACACGCACGCGCATGACCCGCTTGAGTTCGGCAGGCATCACAATGAGATCAACGTCGGATTAGACGCATGGCGTTTCGAGCCAGTCAACGAAGCCGAATTGTTGGACAACTGGCTACAAACCGCGTTAAGCAACGTCTGAGTGGTCTACAATGGCCCTGTTAACAACAAATGCGTTTAGCGAGTGTTCGCCAAACGTTGGAAACCGGCTTCATCATCCTCGGGATAACGGAACCGCGCTTCGATACCCTGCGATTCAAGGATCGCGGCTATCTCCCTGCTGCGGGCATTGACGATCGCGTAATCGCCTTTGTCCCGTCCGTAACGGTCGTAGTGTTCCTGCGAACGATAGTAGAGCAAGTCAACATGGTCAGGCGGGTTGCCTTGGACTTCCTCAATCCCGTCCACCGCATCCAACGCGGCCTCGACCGCTTCGACATGCTGCGTGAGCATACTTTCCAACCATGCCTGCACGTCCGCCGGTGGTTCCGCCTCGCCAGGCTTCTCCCAACGTTTCACCGTCAACACGGCATTGCCGAAACGGTCGGCAAGCATCTTCTGACTGATGCCGCAGCGTTCCCGTGCCGCGCGAAAAGCGGCCTTCGATCCAAACGTCATCAAACCTCCAGACAATCATGAAAACACGGAAAACGTCGGTTCCAGCATGAAAAACACGCTGGAACCGGCAGAACAACGATTTTCAGCGGAATACGTCACGCCTTGACGCAATCGAACACCAGCAAATCGGAATCATCGGAATCCGTTCCGATCTTGGAGTCAAGACGCCACCCGTTTTCCTCAAGACACCGTTTGATGTCCTCCGTCCAATCATCCGCATCCACGTCGGACGGGGTGAACTCCAAGTCGTCCACAATCTCCCTATCCTCATGGAAATCGATGAAGTAATCGTAGATGCGGATATGGAACGTCGAATCCACGTCAAGCGGGTTCCTGAGCACCGCATTGTTCGGCTCCATCACGTCGATGTAGGCGTTGTGGGCTTCGATGCGCTCGGTCCATCCGCTGATGGTTTCAGGATCGTTCAGGTCGATGAACCAGTCCATGAGCTGCTCGGTGGTCAACGTGTCTGAGTAAGCCGAAAGCTCTTCGTACAGCTTGTCGTAATCGGATTGCGTGGACTCCTCGTCAGCGACGAGCCGCTCATACTTGGCACGGAGCCGTTCGGACGGGATGCAAAGCCATGCGTCTTCGGTTTCGCCGTCCTTGTCGAGCTGGCAATCATAGACGCGCTTTCGTAATTCCGACTTCGGGAACTCCAGTGCGAATGTGCCAGTCTCATTCCACTTGTGGCCTCTGGTTTTTTCGATACGAATGGTAATCATTTCAATCTCCTTGTGATTGTGGGGATGCCTTGATGCTTCCCGTTTGTTGCTAACTACAATATATGTTACCAAAGGTAACATTTCAAGTCGGGCGTGTTGTGGAAATCAATCCTCCTTGCCCAGGTAATCCTGCAATCCGTCGCCAGCTTTGCCATTCAGCCCGCGACGGGACATGTCGTAATAGTCGAGCATCTGCGGACTGTTCCACCCGCCTGCGGCCATGATGTCCCTGTCCGGCACGCCAGCGTCACGGGAGAGCGTGCAGAACGTTCGCCGCAATGAATGCGGCGAAATATCCGGCACGCCCACGCGCAATGCCACGGACGATACGATGCCCACGGCGGTCTGCTGCCGCAGACGCGCGCCGGAATCCTCACGGAACACCGCACCACGCCTACGTTCGCCAATGAGTCGTGCGAGAGCTTCGGCCGCATCGGAGGGAATGGCCACACGCTGAGACCAGTCGCCCTTGCGGTCGAACCGCACCCACGGACGCCCGTCATCCAGATGACAGTCTTCGACATCCAACCCAAGCGCCTCGCTAACCCTCGCACCGGTCAACAGCAGCAGACTGCACAGGGCATCCGTCCGCGCACCCATACCACGCGCTTCGTCCAGAAAAAGCCTAGCCTGCTCGCGGGTGAGGTACGTGCCATCCGAATGACCGTACAGTTTCGGCCTACGCACATGCTCGCCCGGATTGCAGTCGATATACCCCTCCTCGCAGAGATAGCGGTAGAGGCAGCAAACGACGCTCAGATTCCTGCACACCGTGTTCTTCGCCGCTGGCCGCATGCCGCCGTCATAGGCGGCGAACACCTCGATATGGGTGCGCTTCGCCCGCAGCATGTCGATGCCATTATCCGAACACCAGCGGAGCCATCGCGATACGATGCTCCGATACCCCGCCCTTGTGCCCGGCGTCAGGCCGGCGAGAAAACCGGCGATCATGTCGCTCACCGTTTCCATATGCGCAGCGTCTCCTTGCAGATCAAAGGCTTATCGGCTGGACCCTTGACGAATGGCGGAATCCACTGCCTACGCCTCAACGAATGATTCGGCCCATACGCCTGATCGCGCCAGAAACCACGCACGATGAAACGATGTGAGTACTCACGTCGCACCCGCTCGTCATCATCGGCGCTTCCGCCCGGACGATGCAGATTCTCACGCAGCACCAGCATCTTCACCTTGCGTATTTCCGGGTCGAAACGCGGCGGTAGCGGATGCTCCATATCGGGTTTCGCCGGTTTCGCCTCGCAGATATGCGGTTCCGCGCTCAACGCCCACACCGCGCGCAGCAGATCGCCGAACCATCGGAAACCGCCGACATGCTCATTGAAAATGTCGTTGGCGAATCTGATGACCGGCAGTGAGAATGATTTCGCGTCGCATTCCTTCAGAGCGCATGGATGGTCCGTGAATCCCATCAATTCGATATCGCCGTTGCCGTCGCATTGCCAGAAGAGCGCCGACACATGGGCGTCTCCGACCTTCCTTCCCGTCGCGTCGTCGGTCACGGGGAATCTGACCATTTGGACATCCCCGTCGAAGAAGATAAGCCCGCTTTGCGCCGGCGCTTCCGATTTCGGGAAATCACCTGCCCGGACGGTATCTTCCGCCAGCGCCGTCATGTCCCGGCTGATCCACCAAAGCTGCGCGACGGCGAGATTATCAGCGAAATTCCAAGCCGATTCCATGCTCCGCTCGTATTGCGAGTGCGCAGCCATCTCCTCCTTTAATGCGACCCGCTCGTATTCCGCGAGTTTGTCGCGGATCAGCGGAAGGTGCGATGGGATGAGGCGAAGCCGTCTGTTCCTACTGCGCGTCATGTCAGTCAGCCTCACCAAGACGGTCGAAAACCTTGTCATACGCTTTCGTCACGCATTCCAAACCCATGCGGTAGACGCTCACGCGATCATGGTCGGACTCCGCCATGCGGCGCTGCCAATCATGCGGGAACGCCACGCTCAACAACGTCTCCCGCACGTCCGGTTTGACAACCTCGATTTTCTGCGGGAACATCGCATCAAAAGTGAGGACACACAAGGCGTAAGCCACCTGCAACGTCCGGTCGGACACGTAAGGGAACGACTCGCACGCCACGCGGTCAATCTCTTCCATAGACCACGGAACAGTAGCCGCCAAACGCGCGTACTCTTCCGCATCCTCGTCATCCAACCCACCTCCCATAGGCTCAGACTGCACGGTATCCACAAGCCACTCATACAATTCACCGACGATACCAGACTCGGACTGGACGAAAACCGGCTCAAAATCATTGAAATGACAAGCGAACCACATGCCACACACATGGCCCACATAGCCGGTAAGCTCACGTGGCAGCATATTCACGTCAATCATCACAACACCTCGATTTCATCGTTAAGGCCCATAAGCTCCTGAGTCGTGTACTCGCCTTCCCTGACCATGCAGTAAACCCATCCTTGGAACCCACACAGTCGCGCATCACGAACACCCGACAGCAGCTCACGCAGCCAAGCGCACACAAGACGCGCCTTAGACACAGGACGCCAATAGAATTTCGGCCCACGCGGATCGAAATGGTCATAAGCGTACATCTGCTGACCAACATGGAAGTCAGCCCACAATTTCAACGTTTCCATGACGCTCACGCCTCCCTCGAATCAACGTCACCGAACAGTTCATAACGCAATTGCACATCAGCGTCGAACATCGCCTTGTACGCATCACCAAGAGACTGGTAGAAGACGCCTTCCACACGCCAACCTTCATAGCCCTTGGAATCCAACGAACGGAACTCTCTCAGCGCCTCAAGCATCATCTTGCGCGTCAATCGATAATCCGGCACGCTCTTATGAAAATTACCGTCGAACCGGTCAGCAGCAACGTAAGCGTCACGCGCTTTAGCCGTATCGAACGGGATAACAGTACCAATCGGCTCATGGTCGAAATCGGAAATGTTGACACCGTAAGGCCAATAAACAGCGTAATAATGACGGGACATGATAGAATCTCCTTGCAAATGGTTTGGTTGAGTTAATTACTGTTTGCAATGGCCGGACGGTACTAGGCATACCGTCCGGCCAAACTTTTCAGAACAGGCAATCCATATGACGCGGATCAGGCAGATTGTCGGCAGCTGCGTTGATAACCGTGCTGAGATACGCGGTTATCAATGCGGGACGCTTGCCAATCTCCCTCAATACGGCTTGAACATTCGAGTCGATGGACGAATAGCCGGTAGCCTCCAAAGCGGCCTTGACCTGCTGTGCTGTGATGACGACACGTGACATTTCATGCCACCTCGACAATCTCATGTTGAGCGAGGTACGCGGCCACGGACTCTTCCAACGTTTGGTCACTGCCACGCTGGTAGTAGTCGCGGTACGCAACCACGCCACTCTTACCGTCGAACGCGACATATGCGACGCGACGACCCTTGGAATCACGGAAGCCACGCGGCTTATGCGCATATCCACCAAACACGTCAGCCAACTCCTTGACCGACTTGCCACCTGGAATCGTGACCACGCGCGCCTTGACGCCATGCTGCGCAATCACCTTCGGCGTATCCTTGGACGGAATCGGCGGCACTTCAGGAATCTCAACCGTATCCGGTTCAGGCTCAACCGACTGCGGTTCAGGGGCGACAACCGGCAAATCATCGTAAGTCTCGCACATCTCAGGATGGTCACACTCGGCCGGGGTGAGGAATGAAATGTCACGTGACACAACCATGCCGCCATGCTCATAAGACAATTCCCAACCATGCTCCCTATCGGCGTCCGACAGGCTCACGCCATGCGCCGTATAATCCCCACAATCAGAGGAAACCATGCAATCGCCACGCTCCACGATCAACGGCACGTCACCAATCTCACTCACCGCCTGAGCATAATCGGAGCCGTTAGGGTCAAGCCACGTGCCACCATCGGCACGATACGCGGCGGCCACACCACGCACCGCCTGAGCATTCTTCACGCCCGGAATCATCCGCCATGATTCAACGCCATCCTTCATCTCGAAACGCCACACGCTCGGGCTATTGACGGAATCGAAAAACATGAAGACACTGGACGAATTGACTGCCCACAGGCCGTTAACTTTGTTGTTCGACATTTTGAAACTCCCTTGTATGAAAACTTGATTATTTGATGGGCCGTTCACCGCACGGCCCTGAGCGGTTTCACCATTCCAAAACCTTGCTACCGTCAACCAAAACGTATGACGTGCCGGTATGATTGCCGTCAACGCTTCCACGCCACTCGCAAATACGCTCGTAACCGTCCGAAGTGCTACCGTCCTCCATGCCGCACTGCGGAATGTTGGATAGCTCACGGTAGCTCGCTAGGTCGGCTTGGCCGTAATCCTTCGTGGCATAAGTCTCACGCCACCACGTCCACTGCTGCTCAGGCGTGCCATGCGGATCGGCAACCGGCTGATCGGAAAGCGCTGTGGAACAAGCCACGCCGAAAGCCAACAGGCCAACAAGCACGGCAACAAGCAGAGTAATCTTCTTACGCATTGCGAACACCTCACTTGGAAAGAACGGAATCAACAACCGTGTAGAATCCGGTGCAAAACTCTCTATTGTGTTCGCTGTGCAGTTCCGCACGGCAACGTTTCGTTAACAGGCGGCGGCACTCACCAATCATGGCATGTTCACCGCGCGTATAGTATTCATCCATCAACCACCACGCGGCATACGTGGTTCCGTCAAGCCTGTTTTCATCAGGCGAACGCCAAGCGTTTTGATTGTGTGAATACGTAGTGTTGTACACGTTGGCGAGATACGCATACTCTGCGGAATCAGATTCACGAATATCAGGAAAATCAACTGTAACAAAAGACATTTTTAAAGCACCTCGATTGTGTTGGAATGTAATGCCCGAACGGGCTATATGGGCGTGATTGATAGGCTCACGCCCGAAAGCCTGGAACAAGTCAGCGCATACGCTTGCGATTAGGACAATTGGGATATTCGATAGCCCGACACTGTAGGGCTTCTTCCATCTCCAAACGACGCGCATTGCTGCACAGAAACCGCGCCTCATCACCGGCACGGCACATCTCACGCCACAGCGCATCCGCCCGCTTCACGTCGGCACAATCGCTCTCGACAACGAAACAGCGGATAGCGATCTCACGGTAACGCTCGGCCCCATCCCGCAGCTTGCGGGAATCTGGCGTCACGGGAAAACCGTAGTACGGGTAACGTTGATCGATGGGGCACTTCTCACACATGACTTGCCCCTCAGTGTTCCCGCGCGTACCGGCTGATAACACGCTCCGCCTGGCTGAGGGCACGCGCCTGCAAGTCAAGCAGAGGCTCGCCGCGGAACGCCATGCTTGCATCATGCCCGTCTGCCATGTACCGGCGCATTTCGGACGGGGTGAAGAACCGGGCGGCGATATCCACGTTGTACACGAGAGCGCACCCGCCGTAACTGTATTCCCGCCAATTGTCCGCGCCGTTCAGCAACAGCGCGCGACGCGATCCGAAGTGGTCGGGAAGAACGGTTTCTGGCATGTCGAGCGAATCAAGCAATGCCAGTGCGGTTTCCTTCACGCCCTGGTTCCACTTGCTGCGGGGCTTGAACTCGGCTTCGATATTCTTGTAGGTCTCATCAACGGTATACATTTTGACACTCCATTCCAGCCCCCTTGCTAGAATAAGAGGGCTTAGTTAGTTAGTTGGTTAATGATTACTGAGCAATTGAGCCGGATAGTTGCAGCTATCCGGCTCTACTCATTCGTGGGCTAGACGTGCCATAAAGACTACGCTAGCCCTAGCGGATTCAATCAATCCGCCGAAGACTTAGAATCAGAATCAAGCAATTTGCGCGGATTAGCGATCTTGAGAGCATCGCACAATCGCAGTGCAGTATCAAGCGACACCGCCCGAACATTGCGTTTACCTGTCTCAATCTGCGCAATCTCGACATGATGCACGCCACTACGTTGCGCTAACTCACGTTGCGTTAGACCGCGCTTCATCCTTAATTCTTTCAAACTCATGGCCCTTACTCCTAACTTGGATTAAGGCCATCGTAGACCACTCAGACAGCGCGGGACAATTCCATGCCGGACACCGCGCCACGTTAGCGACTCGACGACGGTTCGGCCTTGCATGATGTGAGGGTGCATCATGCCTAGTCGCATTCCGCCGCGTCTCTGCCGCGTCCACTCTTCAGTTGTCAATCATCCATGCCACGCCTGTTAGGGGGGCTTCGTGTCACCGGCCTTGCGGTGGTGGCCTCTGTGGTGGTGGCCTCTCGTTCATCTCCGTTCCTTTCGTTGTCGTTTGCTTGATGGCTCTCACTATACATGCTATCCAGTCAGATAGCAAACCAAGACAACGCAGACACCACATAAACCATTGCAAACACTAGCATCCATCGGCGTGTCGCAACCACCGCACGGCTGCAAAAAGACTGCGGGCGCCACGGCCACGGCCGCGCCGCGCCACGGCCACATTCATGGACGCCACGGCCACGTCACGACGGCCATGTCCAGGGACGTCACGACGTCCGGGGCACGACGGCCGCGCCACGGCACGGCCACAGCCACGACGTGACCACGACGGCCACGACGGGCACGGACATGATCGCATACAAAGGAACGTGCCCGCGCGATACCACACGACACGCCAAAACACAATCGCACAAACGTTCCAACGTTGCGCCATGCAACAAACACCCCCCGTGGGGGAGTGTCCCCCCGGTGCAAAAAGCAAGGCCGCTGGCTCTCTAGTGCTGACGCTGAATGCTCGCTGGAACATTTTTGGATTACCTGTTACTCACGAAGTCTTCACATATTTAGTGGTTGCAACCGTTGTTGCACCCTACATATTGTGTATAATGTTCCTTGGATTGATGTTGATGGCGGTGAAGCTAGCTTAAGCCACATCAACGTCTGGCCGTCCACTCACAAGGGGAGTGTGAGGATTCTAGATGCGGTACGGTCAGCAGTCCGACCGGTCTATCCCGGGCGTGGCCTATATGGACTCGTACCTATTATTTTGGGCTGGTCTGCAATCCTGTTGGCACAGCCTTTTGGTTGCCGGGTTCGATTCCCGGGGTTTGCTCTAGGTTTCATGGGGTAGCTGCCTATGAGATCGATGGCATTGCTCGAATATCTCCGCTGGAACATGTGGGGGATAAGAGGCTCCCTGCCTTAATCAGGTGGTTGATGACCGAAGGGGAGGCACGGCCAAACGGGTGCATAGATGTTTCACGTTCCTTGCCGTTGGTGGTAAAGCCCATTCCACCATGCCGAACGTCTTTCCGACTTGGACGTTAACTAAGTCGGGTATATGGCATTGGTGCAACCGGTAGCATTACGGTCTCCAAAACCGTCGATGTTGGTTCGAGTCCAACATGCTGTGCTCAGCCTACCCACAGGCTGTGGGAAAGGTCTTCGGAGTCGTCTTGTGGCGGCTCTAGTTTTAGCTGACCCGCCTAGTCTGCGGGAACAGTCTCCTGAGTCGCTGCGGCGGCTCTTGCATTTTGGATGCTTGGCAGAGTGGCTTATTGCACCACCTTGCTAAGGTGGCGACCGGGAACGGTTCGGGGGTTCGACTCCCTCAGCATCCGCGCGCCGTGGCTGGCGGTAAAAAGCCATTGTGATGATGCCATTGGTTCCTTATGGCTCTCTGGGGGTTGAACGAGCGTCCCATGCTCCTGTTGTGGGTGGAGTGTGGGACGCTTGTTCTTTTGCTTTGGTGGCGGAATGGTAGACGCGGCGCACTCAAAATGCGCTACCTGTAGGGTGTGAGGGTTCGAATCCCTCCCGGAGCACTTGGGTTGGTTGATCTGAGAACTTTTCCTGCTGGGATGTTTCCCCTTTGGCGTGTTTTCCTGCTCAGCACCGGCCAACCCTGTTTTTGTGGAGGCATTGTGGCGTGGTCTAGTTCCCATCGTGATGAACGGTTCAATCCTGATTGGCCGCGTGTCCGTGCGATGATTCTTGAACGGGATGGGCATAGGTGCCAGTGGCCGGTCAAGGATGATTACGGGAATGTTCGCCTGTGCGGACGGTATGGGAATGAGGTTGACCATAAGGTTCGTAATCCCGTCCATGATGATGATCGTCCTGAGAATTTGTGGGTGTTGTGTCGTTGGCATCATCAGCGGAAGACCGAGGGTGAGTCTGCTGAGGTTCGTCGTGCGAAGGGTAGGAGTCGGAGGGAGAAGCGTTGGTATTCTCACCCGGCTTTCAAGTGAATGAGTTCATGTGCGCGGTTGCCGGTTGCGCTAATCCGGTGTGTGCGAAGGGATTGTGTCGTTCGCATTACGACCGTGACCGTTATTCGGGGTCTCCGCTGAAGCCGTTGCGTCAGCGCATGTGTCCTCAATGCCATACGTGGTTTGATCCGAAGCGTTCCGACCAGTTGTTTTGTTCTGGGCGTTGCCGTGTGGCGTATAAGCGTGCTCGTGATGATGATAAGTCGTTGCCGGTGAAGCCTGAAACGACTATGTACGTGCGTCCGGTTGACGTGTCCGAGCTTGAGTCCGAGCTTGTTGTTGAGTCTTTTACTGATTCTCAGGTGGTTGAGAAGTGTGGCGGCTTGTGCGCGAAATGCCATGAGCTGGTTGATGTTGGTTCGAGTGGTGCCGATGGTGCCGCTTTCGTGTGGAAGGTTCCGTTGGAGAAGTCGCATAGTGCGACTTTGGCGAATCGTCTGCTGGTTCACAAGCGTTGCGAGGGTGGAACGTCCTAGCTTCGCGTATTGCCTGAAACGGGCGGATTGTGAGGCTGGCTGTGGCTGGTAATGGTCGTGGTGCGCAGAAGTCGAAGAATCCGATTCTTCGTGCGCCTGATAGTCCGATGGGTTTGGAGTTTCCTGCTGTTCGCCCTGATGGGCAGGAGTGGCTTGAACGGACGAAGAAGTGGTATGAGTCGCTTCGTGTCAGTCCGTTGGCTCAGCGTATGGGTGTTGAGGCCGACTGGTACGCGGTTCAGGATTTGGCGTTGTTGAAGGATGATTTCTGGCGTCCGAAGACTAAGGGCCGTTGGATGTTGGCTTCCGAGATTCGTCAGCGTGAGGCCACGTTGGGCATTACACCCGAAGCTCGTGTGAGGTTGAAGTTCGATGCTCCGCAGCCTGACGATATGAAGGCTTCCGCGTATGAGGGCGATACTGAGGGTGCTCGTAACGTTCAACGGAACAGGCAGCGTGCTTCCGCATTGGGTTTGCGTGTCATTGATGGTGGTGCCTGATGCATACGCGCATTCCCGAATTGCATGGCGAGGATTTGACTCGTTCGATGGGAATGTTCGCGGTTTGGTGGATTGAGACTTTCTTCCGTGTTGGTCGTGGTGGCGGTGTTGGCTTGCCTGAGGCGTTCGACATGGACGAGTACGTGTTCATGCTTCACGCTTATGCGTTGACCGAGTGGGGTACCCGCCGGTTCAATCGTGTGTTTTATTCGCGTGCGAAGGGTAAGAACAAGTCCGGTAAGGCCGCTGGCATTTGCGCGTTCGAGGGTTTGGCTCCTTGCAGGTTCGACCATTGGGCGGAAGAAGGGGAGACTTACGAGTTTCTGGGCGAGGTCTACCCGTATGCGAAGGGTGAGCCTGTTGGACGTATGGTGCAGATGCCGCAGATTCTCTGCTTGGCTACCGCCGAAGGCCAGACTGGTAACATTTTCGATTCGATTTACTACAACTGCGATCAAGGCCCTTTAAGCCAGTTGAAGGGTGTCGGCCTTGATGTTGGTCGTACCCGTATCGGCTTGCCGGAGGGTGGGGAGATTGTTCCCACCACGAGTGGTGCCGCGTCCAAGGATGGCGGTTTGGAAACGTTCGCCGCTTGTGATGAAACCCACTTGTACAACACGAACAAGCTTCGCAACATGTACAAGACCGTTCAACGTAACCTCGGCAAACGTAAAGGTGATGCAGACCCGTGGATTCTTGAAACGTCCACCATGTACAAGCCGGGCGAAGAGTCCATCGCTGAAACATCGTACAAGTATGCGTGGGATACCGCTTCGGGCAAAATCAAGCATCGTAGCGGCATCTACTTCGACCATGTGTATGCGAACATCGACTTGGATGATTTCGCTGACGAGAAGAAGGTTCTCCGCGCCTTGCAGGTCGCGTATGGTGCGAGTGCGAAGAGTTCGGACGGTAAGGATCATCTGATATTGCCGGATGGTCGTATGACCGTGTTGAATGCTGATGGTGTTGACCCCGAGGGGCACACGTATTGGGATGGTGAGCTTGGCCCGTCGAAGGATGGGTGGATTGACCTGAATGGTCAGATGGATCAGATTTACCAGCCTGATTCAGACCCTGCGGATTCGATGCGCTACTATTTCAACACTTTGTCGAGCGTGCATGATGCTTGGCTTACGGAGTCCGACATTCAATCCCACATGCTGTATCGGGATGAAATGCACACCGCGTTCAATTCGATTCGTTTGGATGGCGCGTGGCAACGGTTCGTGACGAAACGTGAGCCTATCACGTTGGGGTTCGATGGTTCCGTGTCGGATGATTCGACGGCACTTGTGGGTTGCCGCGTGTCCGATGGCATGTTGTTCCTTATCAAGTTGGAGTCCGCTCCTGATGGGCCTGAGAAGGCCACTTGGCGTGTGAACCGTGATGCGTTCGACGGCATGGCCCGTTGGATGATGGACAACTACAATGTGGTCGGCTTCTTCGCTGATGTCGCGTATTTCGAGCAGATGATTGGCGGTTGGGAGAAGGATTACGGGAAGAAGTTGAAGGTCGGTCCGCGTAAGAGCGGCGACAAGATCAAGTTCTGGACTAACAACTGGTATAAGGACATGCAGGTCGCGTTGGATAACGCGCATACAGCGTTCCGTTACCCGTATACGGAGCCGGATAAGAAAAGCAAACCGGTCAAGGATGATATCGCGTTGCTTGCTGATCCGCGGTTGGTGAATCATTTCCGTAATGCGCGTAGGCGTGAGACCCGTACTGGGTATGCGATTTATAAGGAGTCTCCTAATTCGCCGGACAAGATTGATGCGTGCATGGCTGGCCTGTTGGCTTATACGGCTCGTGGAAAGTATTTGGAGTTGGCTGAGGTTAAACGCCGTTCCGCTCCGATGAGAATCTACTAGGTGGTGATTTCGAGTGTCTGACTCGTTGATGATTAAGAACGCTTCCGATGATGACGATGATGCTTACGTCATTACCAATCTGGCGCGGGAGTGGGGCGCTCGTCTGCCGTATCTTGCCGAATTGAAACTGTTCAAGGATGGCAGGGAGATGGTGGATGCGAACAGTGTGCCTCAAGGCACTGATCCGAACGCTGCCCCAGTGTACAAGCTGATGCGCCAGTTGGGTGTTGTGAATCTCGCCCGTCGTATCAGTGAGAGCGTGACCGACCGCCAGCAGCCTAATGGTTTCCGTAAGGTCGAGGATTCCTCGTTGAAGGATACTGATGCCGATAGGATGGCGAAACAATGCGGCCTGAATTTTATTCTTCGTCGCAATATGCTGCCAGACAAAGGCGATTACGGATGCTCGTTTGGCTTGGTTTCCAATGCTGGACGTGGGAGATTCATCACGCCTCTCAGCCCTTGGGAATGCTGGATGGATGTTGGTGAGACTGCTGCTATCCAATACACGTATCTGGACCGCGAGAACAAGGAAGTCATTCGATTGTATCGTCTTGTTGTTGATGACAGCAAGACCACGACGAAAGTGTATTCCAAGACGGCACAACGTGAACATGATCGTTCCGTTGTTGATCCTAACGATGTTTCGTCGGTTGCTAAGTTCGCGTCTGATGCGAAAGCTTGGGAGCCTGGTAGCGATTGGGAGTGGGCTGAGGATTCACAAGCATCTGATTTCTCTTATGCGGAGGGATGCGATTCGCTCCCTATCGTACGTTTGAGCACGGTTGACGGGCAGGGATTGTTCGAGCCGTATCTGCCGATGCTGAAACGTATCGACCGTGAAACGTTCGACCGTTTGTGCATCACGATGATGCAAGCATTCCGACAGCGTGCCATCAAGGGCACCGTTCCAACCACGTACACCGAAGAGGATCAGGAAGTCATCGACGGCGACAAGCAGGCTGGTGATCCTATTGATTTGGCATCCACGTTCGCGGTTGGCCCTGCGGCGTTGTGGAAGCTTCCTGATGGTGTTGATATTTGGGAGTCTCAGACCACTGATACCGGTTCTTTGCAGAACAACATCATGGCTGATGTGAAGCAGTTGGCTTCCGCAGCTGGCATTCCGTTGGATATTCTTTCGCCTGACGTGCAGGGTTCCGCCAATGGTGCTGAGTTGAAGCGTGAGACGTTGAAGTTCAAAGTGCAGACGATGAACGAGTTGGATTCTGAGCCTATCGTGCGTATGGTGCGTATGGCTTTGGCCGCGTCTAAAACCGCGAATGCTTCGGCGTCCGAGTTTGAGATGGTGTGGAAGCCGATGGACACGACCAGTTCGCTGGAACAGGCTCAGGCTTGCCAGTTGTTGTATCAGAGTGGCTTGTTGGCGCGTAGGACGATTCTCACGCACAAGATGGGCTTCACCGCTCAGGATGTGTCGGAGGATGATATGAACCGTCTTGCAGACCAGTTCAACATTTCCGGCCAGGCTAATAAGAGTAATGCGAAGCCTGTTGCTGCTGTGGAACCGGCTACGGGTTGGGATGATGAAACCCAGTCCGCTGTGGATGGTTTGCCGAACGTCGAGGGTGAGCTTGTCGATGAAGGCGAGTCCGAGTCCTGATGGCCGGTAAGTCGCTTGAATCGTTGTCTAACACGCTTGAACAGGCTCGTGCAACGCTGGTGAACCAGTATGTGAGTCAAGCCCACAGAATGTGGGACATGCTGACGCCCGCTGACTGGTGGAATGATGGTATGACGTTTGCCGTCGCATCCCGTATGGCGTTGTTGGAGATGGCGTTGATTCAGCAGGTGCGCCGTTTGGGCGTCTCCTATGCGAATGAGACGTTGAAGCTTGTGGGCGTCACTCCGAAGGGGGATGTGCCTAGTTTGGTGTTTCCTCGTGACAATACCGATCCGTGGCTTGTGGCGCAACGTCCGGCTGACACGTATCGGAGTCTTGTGGTGAAAAACCCCACGATTCGTCCTGAAACGTGGCCTAGCAAGACCGATGAGATATTCAGCGAGGTTGATAAGTGGATTGAACAGGCGTTCAACCGTTTGCAGACCACTGTTGACGAGGATGTTTCGAGGGCGCAGACGAGCGCCACGCTTGAACGGTACAAGGATAGCAAGGTGTTGGAGTATCGCAGGGTGTTACATCCCGAACTGTCCAAGACGGGTTCTTGTGGCTTGTGCGTGGTGGCGGCTGACCGATGGTATTCGACGGCTGACTTGTTGCCGTTGCACGCTAACTGTCATTGTGGTGTGGCACCGGCTGGCAGTGATTACGATCCGGGTTTCCAGTTGAATCAGAAGGATTTGAAACGCTTGTACGCCGAGGCTGGTGGTACTACCGCGTCCGCGTTGAAGCAGGTGAAGGTCAAGACCATTACTCATGGCGAGTTGGGCCCTGTGCTTCTTGCCGAGGATGCGAAGGATACGCCCAGTCCAGTTCCGTCGAAGGCTTCTGACGCTTGGCATACGCCTGACCGTAAATCCACGTTGGCTCAGTGCCGTCGTATGGAGAATCGGGCAATCGAGTTCAATCGGCGTTACAAGGAAGTGCAGAAGGCCGGTAAACCGGTGACTTTCCGCTATGAGGGTAGGACGTTCACGTTCAAGCCTTCCAAGAATTTGAAACAGGCTATGGCATGGCAGAAGACCATGCTCAACCAGATGCGGTCGATGCTTGGCGAAGCCGCATAACACTATTGAAAGGATTCAAGCCTAATGGCTGATGAAAATACCAATACCGCTGAAACGGCGGCATCTACGAATGCGCCTGAAACGGGCGTGAACGCGCAGCCGAAGGACACTGCCACTTCTCCTGTAGCCGCCGATACCGCGACTCAAAAGAATGGTGCGGATGACCTTTCCGAGAAGTTGGGCATGTGGAAGCATCAGGCTCGTGAGAACGAGCAGAAGATGTATGAGAATCGTGATCGTGCCAATGCCGCCGAAGCGAAGCTTGCCGACACTGAGGGCGCTCTTGCCAAGGCGAATGTGCAGATAGCCCGTTTGAAGGCGCAGAAACTGCATCCAGAGATTACCGACGAGGCTTTCGACACTTTGTGTGGGGAGACTGAGCCGGAAAAGATTTCCGAATGGGCTGACGCTTTTGTGAAGTTCATGCCGAGCAAGACTGAAACGGTTGAAGCGGGGCAGAAAAAGAATGATGGGAATGCTCCATGTGAGCCATCGCCGGAGTTGGCGAAGGAGTTGCAGAGCAGAAACATGCATGTGTGCAAGCCGCAGTCAAGCGTTTCCGACGCTTACAACTACGGCGTGAAGCATTCCGAAATCAAGAAATAGTTTTATAAGGAGATAAATATGGCCAATCAGATGGTTCATACTGTCGCCAAGACCGCTCCGAAGGATGACCAGTCTTGGCTTATCAATCGTATCACCGATGGTGTGCGTGAAGCACAGCTTGACTTGTCTACGTTCACCAAGGACAAGTCGCATGAGAACGATTACTTCGCGTCCATTACCGACGATGATTACGAGGCTTGGACTAAATCCGGTATTCCGCTGGCTCAGATTACTGGAACCAACAACTATGGCCCGTACGATCCGAACGCTTCCGATGGCCGTAATGGCACGATCATCGGCTTCTTGGAGTCTCAGGTGCATGTGCAGTTCACTCGTACCGGTTTCGAGGATCAGTATCCGACTGTCGGCGTCCGCTATATGGGTGTTATCGATAAGAAGAATCTGCCGTACACCGTTGATTTCAGCAAGGCGAAGTTGGAGGGATTGTTCCTTGATTATGACAAGGGCGCCGCAGCTCCGCATGTGACCGTGTTGAATCCGGCAACTGCCGCCGCATCCGCAAGTGACACCAGCCATACTGCCTGAGTTTAGTTTCTACCCGTTTGAAACCCGCCCATCATGGCGGGTTTTCGCATATTAGGAAGGTTTTTCAATGAGTCTGTTGAATAAGGACATCATTACTCCCGACGAGGCTTCCGCCATCGTGCTGGGAGCCTATCAGACAACTACGGCAGCTTTGCCGTTCGCTTCCATCCTGCCGGACCAGTTCACCGGCTTGTCTGTCGAGTGGACTCCGAATCAGGATGATCCTGAGGTTGATGAGATGAAGTTCTCCACTTGGGATGCTGAGGCACCGTATGGTCGTACTGTTGGCGGCGAGAAGCTGTCCTACACTTCCATGCTGCCGTTGCGTAAGCGTATGCGCGTGTCCGAAAAGGACATCGCAAATGGCAACATTTCCATGACCAACGGAGATTTGAAGACCACTCTGAGCGATTATTTCGTTCAGTTGGGCAAGGAATTGGCCTACCGTCTGGAGAAGGCGCGTGTGGCCGTCGCCGTTGACGCGAAGCTCGGCATCACAGAATCCAATGAGGATGCAGCTTGGGATTATGCACGTGATTCTGCACTATCCACTTCTTTGACAACTACGAAGACTTGGGACAAGACTGGTGATCCGGTCAAGGATTTGCGTACATGGTCCGACCTTATCGACGATAAGAAGGGTGCGCGTCCTACCATCATGGTCACCACCCGTAAGGTTGTGAACGCTTTGATGTCCAACGCGGCCATCATCAACTACTTGTTCCGTGGTCAGGGTTCCACCCTTCCGGCTCTTGTTTCCGAGAATGATGTGAAGAGCGTTTTGAGCCTGTACACCGGCATTCAGGATATTTACGTTGTTGACGAAAGGTATCGTGATTTCGCCCGCCAGTCCAAGATTACTCTTCCGGGTGGCGTCAAGAGCTTCTTCCCTGAGAACACCATCCTGCTGATTCCGGCTTTCGGTGACGTGAACATGGGTTACACCGCGTTGGGGCCGACCGCTGAAGCTCAGACTCCTGCATATGGCATCAGCCGTGAGAAGAACGCTGGCCCTATCGGAGCCGTGCTGAATACTCCGTCTTCGACTCCGGGATACGAGGCTTACGTGAACGGTACTGCATTGCCGGTTCTAGTGCAGTCCAACAGCACCTTGAAGGCCACTGTACTGGCCGCATGATGTAGGAGGCGCGTATGAGCACGGCAATCATCGACAACATCGACTGGTTGAAGTATATGCGCGTCTACGGTTCCGCCGACGCGGATTCATTTGAAGAGCATTTCGACACTGATTGGATTTCCGCTCAATGCCGCAAGGCCGCTCTCATCTGTTTGAGCGAATGCCCGATTGTTCGGACGCGCTTGAAGAAGGGGCGTCTCTCTGAAAGTGATTTCGCGTCGGTCGTATGCGAAATGGTGTTGCGCGTAGTACGTTTCAACCGGTTCAAAACCGAAGCGAACGGTTCTTACTCGTACACGGAGCATGATCCGCAGCAGAATCAGCCTGGCCATGATCCAAGTCCCCGGCTGTTCTTGTCGAAAGCTGAGAAATCGATTCTGAATGGTTTCGCTGAATCCGCTGGCACGATGTCACACATCAGTCTTGGTTTCGACCCCGGTTATGGAGGTTGATGATGGCGTTTCTGTTTGACGATGATACGAATGAACGCCATTACCTCTACGAGGATGACCAAACCGATTACGGTGGTCAGAAACAGCTGTTCGACACGGATTATGTCGTTGTGATTCCTCGCAAGCATGTTCAGGACGCGCACGGCGGCCAGTATGTGCAGACTGGCGATCCGGTGAAGGTCATCTGCTGTGTTGAGGGTCGTGCGCAGCAGGCTGGCATGTTCTCTATTTCTGGAGCTGAGGATAAGACGCCATCTTCGGATAACCCCGGCGGTTTGGAAGAGGTCACTCCTTTGCAGATTATTGCGAGGGAATGGCCCGGCGACATTTATTCCCGGATCTGGTATAAGGGCGATTATTACGATGCTGACGGCGCTCCTACGTGGCGTGGGAGTGGTTCTCGTTTCTCCCGGCATTGGGAGGTTCGTGCACGTCGTGTTGTTATTGGCGATTATCTTGATGGCGGCATTTCCGAGCCTGAATGGGTGAAGGAGGTGGGTGGCGTTGGGAAGGGTCACGATTCGGCGTAGCGTCGCTACCGATATTGCGAAGATGTATGGGCCGGAACTTACACGCCGCGCCGCCGTGCATAGCGTGTCTGCCGTCCGCGCGAAGGCGAATGAGGCCGCTACGCATTCAAGCGTTGCGGATAGGATCGAGGTTTCCGTTCGCAAAGTCGGCTGGCATCATCAGATTGTCATGTCCGTCATGGGCCGTGATGGCACGCAGGTCGCTCCGCATTTGGAGTTCGGCTATTTCAACCGGTGGCTTGAGCACAAGTATGGGCCTCGTGATCCGAGAGCGCGTATTCCGGGTAAACATATCATGTTTGATTCGTTGAGTCGGGTGAGATTGTGACGGACAACATTTTTCAGCGTCTTGCCATTGACGTTCGTGAGTCAATCGATGCGGAACAGTTGGTTTATGAACTGTTGAATCGGGCGTATCCGTGCGAGGAGTGGCCTGATGTGAAGGTTTGCAGCGAGCTTGACTTGCCTTTGAACGCTTACGGTGAACGTGGACAGGTTCTTCTCTATTATGTTTCCGCTCCCGAACAGTTTGACCGTGGATTGTGGCGTTTCGGCGTGACGTTCACGGTTTTGGCCGCTGACTGTAACAATCCTCACGGTTTTGCACGTCACTTGTATAAGACGGTGCAGGGTTGGCCGTTCGAGGAGTCCACGACAGCTGGAACGGTTGGCACCGTGTCTGTGACGGCGCAGAAGAGGCAGTCTGATTCGAAAGAGAATCAAGGCAAGAACGTCAAGGAGTATGGGCTGTCGGCTGTTGTGACTGCCCGCGATTCGTTCAAGGCTTGACCGGTATCGGTCGGGCCTTTTCTTTTATCAATTTCAAGTAGAAAGGCACCATTATGGCTATTAATGCCGATGGTCTGATTCAGGCGTCTCGCGGTACGTTGTTCACGGCTCCCGCGAAGACCGCTCTTCCGACCAAAGTTTCCTCGTTCTTGTTGAATAGTGGCACTGTTGCCGCCGCTGGCAGCGGTTCCGTCGTGAATTGGGAGAATATCGGCCATACCTCCAACAACAACAAGATCAGCTTCAGCAAGGATGGCGGGGACACCACCACGAAGGACACGTGGCTTGTCGCCGGTGCGAAGAGTTCTACCGAGGCCCCGACCATCACCGTGTCCGGCGCGTCCGTGCAGGGTGATTCGGCCACAATCACGAAGGTCACTGGCGGCTGGGCCGGCGACCAGGGCGGCATCGTCGTGCCGTTGCAGCCCGTGGTGCAGCATCTGGCGTTGTTCGTTCTCGCCTACGATGATTCCGACAAGCTGAGCTTCGGATTGTATCTGCCGGAGACCGATTTCACGTTCGATAACGTCAGCCTCGCCGATGAGGATTTCGCGGAGTTCAGCTTCAACGCCGTCGTGAAATCCACTAGCGTGCTGAAGGCCGGTGCCAATGGTGAGGTTGGCGCGTACCAGATTTTCGCCCCGGAGACGTTCGTGTCAAAATAACCAGCCCGGATTCCAGCGGTAAGAATCCGGGTAATTCCTCCCAGACCGTATCGGGTTTGACCTCGAAAGGCTGAGATTTCCTATTGCCCCCGCATGTACCCATCCGTGCGGGGGCAATCCTTTCCAACGATTGGCAGATGGGTTTTTGATGGGGATTACAGATTATGGCTTCCAAAACTGATAAGAACACCGTTAAGACCGTTCCGGAGATTCCTGACACGCTGGCTGAGTTCGTCGAACAGCACGAGGAACTGGCCGGATGCCCTGAGTTCGTTCCGGCTCATGAGTTCTCCGTGGCGCAGACATGCGATTTCATGGTCGTTGATGCCGTGGCGTCCGACAGTTACGGCGTGTTCCGCAAGAAGACTTCCGATGATGTCGATTCAAGTCTGGCTATAGCCAGGATGGTGGCTGCCAGCGATAGTTTCTTCGAGAAGATCGCCAAGGACGTTGACGCCTACCACAAGTGGGTCACTGGCAGGACTCCGACTGTTCTGGTGCAGGTGTTCACTCTGCTTAACGCATTCTATGGTGCGTCCTTGGGAAAATCCGAAGCGTCAAGGACGCCTACCGGAAATGCAAAGTAGAGCTTACGTGTGATTTCCGTAGGTTCTACAATCTGAATCTTCCCGCCGCCATGCATGAGTATGACGGCGGTTTTCTTTTGACCCTTATCGGCGGTCTTGCCGGCTATGACGAGTCGCTGTATCGGGAATGGTTGCTGAACCATCCTGATGAGCGTGCCCGCGCCGAGTCCGATAGTGATTCCGGTTTGAGTTTTCACGGGTTCACTCAGGATACGAGTCTGCTGTTGGGTATTTACAATCAGGTCGGCTTGCTGGTTTCCGGCACATTGCAGTTCAAGGACGGCAAGCATCCTGAGTTCAAACCGATTATGCCCCCTCACGCCGCCGATGGCGTTGATAGGCGTGTTTCCGCCAACTTCGAGTCGATGAAGGCGTTTCTGGGCATGTGATTGAAAAACAGGGGTTCTTATGGTGGAGTATCTCGCCGGTTCCGTTGGAATTGATATTTATCCGAACACCAAGGGTTTTGGCGAAGAACTCCGCCGTAAGCTCGCCAGGTACGCCGATGACGATTTCGATGTTCGTGTGACGCCTGACGTTGACATGTCTCGTTGGCGTGCGGCGAAAAGGCGTATCGAGGATGATGGCATCGTCCAGAATGTTGAGATTCGTGGCGATGACTCCGATCTGAAGCGTGTGCTTCGGGACATTGATAAACGTAAGGTATCCCCGAAGGTCGAGCTGACAGACGCTTTGCGTGATCTGCGAACGATGCGCAAGCAAGTTCAGTCTTCCGACAAGGCTGTTTCCGCGATGAACAAGCGTATCGCCAATGGTGGCGATGCTTGGCGCAAGGTCACGCTGAAAAGCAAATCGTATCAGGATGCGGTGAAACGCAACACGCGGTTGACCACGGCATACGCGAACAAGCAGATCGACGTTTTGGATAACGTCAAGAAGCACATCCGCAGTATGCAGGATGCGATCGAGAAGGTCAAGCCTCTGGGCAGTTCCAACAATGTCTCGATGGCTCGCGCCAACCGTCTCGTCGAACAGCTCGACAATGCGATGCAGCAGTTGAAGCATGACAGCAAGGCGAACATCCGTGTTGACGTCAACGATGTTTCCGAGGTCGTCAACGTTCTCGAGAACGTGTCCAAGCGTCTGAAGCAGGTCGATGGGATGGACGCCCATGCGAAGGTCTATCTCGACGGCGCGAAAAGCATGGAACGCGAACTTGAAGCGTTGAAGCGGAAATTCCGCAGTCTTCCGAACGACATCGAGACCGACTACCGGTCAGCCATCGACAAGCTGAATCTTGCTGCGTTCCATGCCGGCAAGGACAAGAACTACCACTATGAGGTCAATCTTGATTTGGATGTGACCCGTGCGCGTGAGAAGGCCAAGAAGCTTCAAGAAGATTATAAGAAGCTTGAAATGGACATCGACCTTAAAACGGCTGGTGCCCGTACTCATCTTGCCATGCTCACCCGTCCTCGTTCCGTCGAGATTTACGCGAAACTCCATGCCACTGATTTCGGCAAAATGCTGGATGGTATGACGTATGGCGCGACTGGTCTTCGCGCCGTCAACAACCAATTCCAGAAATTCGTGAATTTCATGGATTCGCTGGATGAGAAGGTTCCATTCTTCTCCGCATTGGGTACCGTGTTCGCCGGTGTTTCCGCTGGCGCTATCAACATGTCCCGTAGCGTGCTTGGTGTCGGCTCTTCGATTGTTTCCATGTCGAAGGCCGCATTGGCCGCTCCTGCCGCTCTCGTCGGATTGGGCGCCGCCTATGCGTCCGTGAAGATGATTTGGGGCGAAAAGGGCGCCACTTGGAGCGAACAGATCGACATTGCATCCACAAAGTTAGGCAAACTGTCCGACAGCGTGGTTAACGCGTTCTACGGTCAGGCCCGTCCGGCCATCCGTGGATTGGCTGATTCCATTGCCGACACGTTGATTCCCCAAATGTCAACTCTTGCCGACCATGAGGGACGAATCGTCGTCGGCATGACCAAGATGGTCAAGGAAGCCGATAAGACAAGCGTCGTATCCAGCATTTTCAACGATGTGAATAAGTCGTTGACTTATTTGGAACCGGGTGTTGAGAGACTTGTCAAGGCTTTCCTGAATCTTGGCGATTCAACTAGCCAGTATCTCCCTCGTGCCACACGGTATGTGAGTGAGCTTGCGGATCAGTTCGCACGTTGGGTCGATAACGCACGCGCGTCCGGTGAGATTGAGAAGTCGATGCAGCGTGTCATTGAACAGGCTGGATATTTGAAGAATTCCGTGAAAGCGCTCATGGGTATTGCTTCCGGCTTGTATTCCGCTTTGGCTGAGGACCAGAATGGCATCCAAAGCTTCTCCAAGGAGTTGCAGAAGGCGGATAAGGCTGTCAATTCGGCAAAGTTCCAAGACACGTTGAAGTCGTGGGCCGTTGGCGCTAAAGTGGCGCAGTCCGCGATGCGTGATTCATTCTCCGAGATTGGTGACGCTGGCTATTCTCTGCGGCATACCGTGGGAAATGTTTTCGGTGATGCCGGTAGGACGATTGCTTCGTTCACGAAGAATGTGAGCCGCCTGTTGAAGAACAGTAGCGGTGGTATTTCCGATTTCTCGTCTGGTGTTTCCGATGGTTTCCAGAAGGTGTTCAACGCTGTTGGCGATGTGAGTCCGATGTTCAGCCAGCTGCTTTCGACTGTCGGGCAACTGTCTAAGACGTTCGGCGGCACATTGGCTGCTTCTCTTCGTGCTTCTGCTCCGCTGATTCAGGCTATCGCTACCGCCGCCGAGGCTGTGACTAAGGCTTTCAGCGCGTTGCCGGAACCGATTCAGGCCGCGTTGGGCGTGTTCGCCACGTTCGGCAAGGCTGGCAAGACCGCTTTGGACACGGTGAAGCTTGCCGTGGTTGAGAACACGATGAAGTCGCTGCAATGGCAGAAGGCTTTGATGGAGTTGGGCGTGACTTCCGCCGGTACTGGTGTGACGTTGAAGAATGTCGCTCAGGGGTGGGTGGCGTCTAATCCCGCTGTTTCTAAGTTCGTGTCGAATGTCGGCTCTGCTGAGGGCGCGATGGGCAAGGTGAAGGCCGTGGCGTCTGGTTTGGGTGGGATGCTTGCGTCTACGCTTTCCAATCCGGTGACTTGGGGTGTGGCTGCCATTACGGCAGCAGTCGCAGCGTATTCCGATTACAATGCGAAAGCTCAGGCGACTGAGCGTGCTTCCGAGAATATTGCGACAGCGTTGGGTAAGATTCCTGATTCGGCCGCCGAAGCTTCCGGCGCGTTATCCAATGTCGCTTCCGCGATTCAGGATGCGTTCAAGGACGGTAATTATGCTGAGACTGGTTGGAGCTGGTTGGATGATTGGACAACTGGATTCAAGAATACTGCCGAAGCCGCCGACAAGCTTGGTGTTTCGACCACTGACCTGAGCAAGGCTGCGAGCGGCAGTACGAAGGCTTACAATTCGATGATGAATCAGTTGAAGGCCACATATGATGCTCACAGCACTTATTCGGCTACCGCGACGCAGAATTACGGTAATGAAGCTGGTGCAGCCAAGAAGCTTATAGCAGTAATGGAAAAGGCACGTCAGCAGTACATCGATAATGCGGAAGCGACTTCCGTCGCGAATGGTCATGCTGCCGGCTATGCGAAGAGTTTGATCGAGATGGGTGAGGATTCCGATTCGGTTTCCATTGCCATTGCGACTCAATCTCAACGTCAGCAGATGTTGAACAGTGCCGCACAGAAGTACAACGACATTGTCAATAATCAGCGTACCGCGCAGCAGAACGCTTTGAGTGTCGCAACGGAATATGGTCAGATTTACAACGGTTTGGGTGATTCCATCCAGCGCATCAAGGAATTGGGCGTACAGAACGTTTGGGACAGTGCCGCAGACTCGTTCAATAACATGACCGAGGCTGGACAGTTGGCTCAGACCAGCTTGCAGAATCTCGCTACGACAGGCCATGATTGGCTTGAACAGTTGGTCGCTTCCGGCGCGTCAACCGATGAGGTGAATGCGAAACAGCAGGAATTGTCAACACAGTTCTACGAGACGGCGAAGGCGATGGGCGTACCGGAGTCGGAGATTCAGAAACTGCAACAACTGTATGGGTTGACTCCTGAAGAGGTCAAGACATTGTTCAAGACCGAAACGGAACAGTCGAAGCAGAATCTGACATCCTACTTGTCTGATTTGCGGGCATTGTTCCCCGGCGAGGGCAATACGGCCATCTTCACCACGGTCCTTGACGGCATCAACAGCGGAGCATTGTCCAGCGCGGATGAGGTTCAATCAACCGTGAACAATCTCATGAACAATGCGAGCACAGACGGTTCAGGCAAATACACCATCGTGTTGGATGCCAACGGCAATCAGGCCGTTGTCGCTACCGATGAGGTCAGGAAACATGCCGACCTGTTCAAGAAAGGCACTGATGGCAATGGCTATACGACCAATCTGAAGGCTTCCGATCTTGCTTCGATGACCATTGACTATTTGAAAGGCGACGCCAACGCCTACGGTTCGTTGAGACCCACCGCGTCACTCGGCGCGAGGGACAACACCCAGCCGGCGAAACGCAGTGCTGAGCGCACCGCGAACCAGTGGAATGGAAGCACGTATAACGCACAGTTCGGTGGAAATATTTCCGGTAGTTTCTGGGGAATGCTCGGCACTTTGTGGGCCGAGGGCAGAAGTTGGGCGAGCAGGACGTTCAACGCTATTTTCGGAACCAAGAGAGGACGTGCCACAGGCGGTGAGGTCGAGGGCGATAATGTGACCCGCACCGGCAGGATCGTCGGACGTGGAACGAATACGAGCGATTCCATCGCTTTGAACGATTCCACCGACGTGTCCACCGGTGAATATGTCGTACGTGCCGCCGCAGTGCATAGCATGGAAGCCCTGTACGGCAAGGGAGTGATGAGCGCCATCAATGCGAGCGGTGACATCCCAAGCCAGTATTTGAAGAACGCGCGTCGTATGACTCGTGTTTCGAGGCCTTCCATGGTTTCGGACTATTCCGCAGGCTCTTCCGACGATGTCAAGTTTGAAAGCGGCCCTACATACAACATCACGCAGAACTTCCAATATCCGACCATCACACCAATCTCAGTTCAGACGAATCAGAAGTTGGACAAGGCTGCGATGATCGGCATGTGAGAGGGGAGTATCGTGGCTTTTTCCACGTGTTTCTACAAGTTGAATAATGTTCCTCTTGATTCGGAGAACTGCATCGTCACTGTTGGCTCGACATTGTTGAGCGCCATCAGTGTTGACCGTACCGTTTCGACAGTTCCGCAACGGCATGGTTCCATCCCTTCCGGCATGACGCCTAGGTTTTCGGAACGTCAATTGTCGTTGCAGGTATGCGCTTGGGAGCCTGACGTGCTTGGTGAATCATCCAGGCTGATGCGGTTATGCACGATGCCGAATCTTGTCATGAGTCGGATTATCGATGGTGTCGAGCAGCGCACCCGTGTCGAGTTGACCTCTTTGAGTCCTGATGATTCAAAGAGCCATCCGAACAGGTTTGTTCCGTTCACTGCCGTGTTCGCCATGCCTGACGTGTGGTGGCGTTCCGTCACGCATGAGACCGTCTCACTGCCTTTGAACGGTGGGAAGGTCATGTCCGGCGGTTCGGTGATGCCGTCCGCCGGATACTACACGTTCTGGCAGGGCGTTCCGAACGCTAGTCCGAGTGTGCTTTCCACTCAACTTCCGTATAGTTGCGGTGACGCTCCCATAACAGACATGGTGTTTCGTTTCCCGAAAGGTGTGACGGGCATAACGGTGAAGGATACGGTATCCGGTACCGGTATCACATGGTCTGGCACGCGCGTGGATGCTCGGCCTTACTTGTATTTGGATGCGGGATCGTTGACTGCATGGAGTTCCGATAGTGATTCCGCATGGTCTGGCGGTTCTCAGAACGAGACTGTCGGATTGGATTATCTGCCTTCCGGTAGGTTGCAAGTCAATCCTGATGTTTCTGGTGACTACAGGATTGCAGTTAAGGCCACTGGTTCCGGGAATGTGGCGTGCAGGTTTAAGAGAAGCTGGTGGTGATTTCCACTGGCTTCTTTCTTTTTAAGTTGAGGGATGCTTATGGGTAAGACTCTAAAATCTCGTCTTGTCGCATATCAGGCCAATGGAAGCAAGCTTGGATTGCTGCCTGAGCCGACTTCCTATACTGTGTCGTTCACTCATGATGCTGTAGGTGCTTTGACCGTCAGCTATTCGCGTAAAGCTTTGCGTGGTGAGATTCTTGACCGGCGTCTTGAAACCGGCTTGGAAATCGCCGTGGAAGTGTCTGATGGTGGACGCTGGATTGAACCATATAATGGCCGGTTCGTCATCGCCTCACGTTCAAGGAACGCTTTGGACGTGTCCGACACGGTGTCGTTGACCGGCGTTTCCTACGGGTGGCTGTTGAAGAAGGCTTTGAATCTGGACACGTCCAGATTGGAGACCAGCGGAGACGAGAAAGGCACCCGTAAATTCGCGAACGCGAACGCTGGCACGATCATGCGCACGTTCATGGATGAGAATTGGAATCGTGGCGGCGTGAAAGTTGATTGCAGCCGGTTCACTTCCGGTGCCGATTCCGCTGGCAAACAGTGGGGCTACATGCTGCCGAGCATATATTACGATCTTGGCATTTCCATACAGGACGTGTTGGATTCGCTGGTGAACAACGGCTTATGCGATTGGCGTACCGATGCCCGGCAACTGCTGTTATGGAACGCCGATAGCGTCGCCGTCTGCCGTGACTTGTCCAAATCGTGTGTGGTGACGCTTGCGCAGGATGTGTCCGAAGCTCCTGACGATGAGAGTATTGATGGTCTGGCTTCCTCGATCCTTGTACGTGGCGACAATATTAATTTCCGCCAGGATAATCCGAACGCCCCGAAGCCTTGGGGCGGTTGGGAATTGTATTCAAGCCAACAGGGTGTGAACAAGAAGGAGACCGCCGAACATCTCATCAAACCGACGTTGGCTAACGCGGCTAGGGTTCGCGGACAGTACACGCGATCCGTGAACGTGGTCGAAGCGTCTTGTCTGCCGCTCATCGATTACACGATAGGCGATTGGATTACCGCGCCTACAGTGGCGAACCGTGAGAAGGTCCGTGTCCAACAGGTCACTTTGCAACTCGACTCGACTGGGTTCAAGGCTTCGTTGATTCTGAACGATAAGAATTATGATTCCTCGGTTCGTTTGACGAAGCGTATGAACGGTATTACCGGTGGTGCTCATTTGGGTGGCGCGTCTGGTGCGATTCCGGCTCCTGAAAAGGACCATCGCGTGCCGAAGGCTCCGCAGAATCTGTCGGCCAATTCCGACGCTTATATCAATGTGAACGGGTATGCGCGTGGCATGGTTACGGCCCGTTGGGATGATGTGACGTTGGCGACTGATGGCACCGCCATGGACATCACGTCGTATGCGGTCGAATATCGTGTGAACAAGACTGGGTATGAGTGGCATTCCGCTGGCACGACCACTGAGCATACGTTATCTTGGTCGAATCTGGATTGCGGTGTTCAGATTCTTATCAGAGTGCGTGCTGTCCCATCGTATTCAGATCAGATGGGCGAATGGTCCAGTGTATTCGCGTTGACCGTCGCCAAGGATACGACGCCGCCTCCGGTCCCATCCAAGCCGATTCTTTCTTCCGAGTTGGGCGTGGTTTCGGTTGCTTGGGATGGGAAAACCGCTGATGGTGGTTCTATGCCTATTGATTGGGATAGGAATATTCTCGGCGAACGTTTGGCTGATGGCGGTTTCAAGGAGATCGCGGCCGTCTCGACCGGTATCGGCGATTATGTGATTACTGGTTTGACGGCTGGCACGTCTCATACTTATGCGTTTCGTGCTGTCGATCATGCGGGCAATAAGTCTGACTGGTCTGCGATTGCCACTGTGACCGTGGCTTCCGCCGTCTCGCCTGATGAGGTCAAGCAGATTCAAAAGGATTTGGCTGACAATCAGACGGTGTTGAAGGACAATACGGCGAAGCTGACGCAGGCCCAGAAGGACATCCAAGCCAACAAGTCGAATCTCGATGCGGCGTCCAAGTCGCTCGCTCAGGCGCAGACCGACCTGTCTCAGGCTCGGAAGGATATTGCGCAGACCAAGAGCGACCTGACCACGGCGAACGGTGAGATTTCGAAGGCGAAGGAGTCGGCGGCGCAGGCGTATGCCGAAGCACATTCGAAGAACCATACTTTCCGTGGGCCTGACGAGCCGAAGGACAATCTGATTGTCGGTGACTTGTGGCTCAAGACGCAGACGTATTGGACGCGCTGGCAGGGGGAGAAGAACGCCTCACCGAGCCTCTTGGCTGACTTCTACACGTACTGGCAGGGCGCGCCTAACGCCTCGCCCAGCGTGCTTGTGCCATTGTCTGATCGCGTGATTGACACGCTTGTCTGGGATGGCTCTGCATGGAACCATCTCGGCTATGCCGACGTGGAGCGCAATGCCGACGAAATCGCTCAGGCGAAGTCCGACATCGCGGATAACGCCGCGAAGACCACCGACGCGAAGAAGGCTGCTGAGAATGCCGCTGCTGCCGCCAAGACGGCTCAGGGCACGGCTGACACGGCGAATGGTGCGGCCAGGACCGCACAGGACACCGCCAATGCGGCTCAGACTGCCGCGAAGAGCGCTACCGCGACTGCCGGTCAGGCAAAGGACGCGGCCAATGCCGCTCAGACCGCTGCCGAGAGCGCGAAGAAGACCGCTGGCAATGCGGAGACGCTGGCTAACACCGCCAATGAGTCCGCCAAGTCCGCCAAGTCCGACGCGGCTTCGGCTAAGACGGACGCTTCCGCCGCGAAGACGGATGCGGCCAATGCCAAGACCACCGCTGCCAATGCGTCGAGCGTGGCGACTCAGGCCAAGGCCACCGCCGATAGTGCGGCTCAGTCCGCAACCGATGCGGCCAATGCAGCGCAGAAGGCCAATACCGCTGCCGCAGCCGCAGCTGGCGTGGCTAACGGCAAGGCCGACGTGCTTATCCAGGGCACGGCACCGGCCACGTCGATGCGCAAGGCTTCGACCTTGTGGATTGACACCACGAATGGCGCGAACACGCCGAAAAGGTGGAATGGGTCGGCTTGGGTTGCTGTGACCGACAAGGCCGCGACCGATGCGGCGAACGCCGCCGTCAAGGCGAATGATGCGGCCAAGACCGCTCAAGCCACCGCCGACAAGGCTTCGACCGCTGCCGCCAACGCGGCTTCTCAGGCTAATCAGGCTCAGGCCGCAGCCAAGAAGGCGCAGACAACCGCCGACGGCAAGAACCTCATCTACCGTGGCCCCGACGAACCGAATCATGACGGTCTGAAGCCGGGCGACATGTGGTGGCGCACGCAAAAGTATTGGACGAGGTGGAAAGGCGAGAAGAACAATTCGCCGTCCATGCTGGCCGACTTTTACACCTATTGGCAGGGAACGCCGAACGCTTCACCAAGCGTCTTGGTGCCGCTCGCTGACCGCGTGGTGGAAGTGTTGACTTGGGATGGTACGCGCTTCGAGCCATTCGACCTCGTGGCGAACAACATCCTCGCTGCTGGGACGGTGGCCGCGAAGCATCTCGCCGCCGATAGCGTGACCGCCGAGAAGGTCAAAGCCAATGCCATCACGGTGGACAAGCTCGCAGCTAACAGCGTGACCACTGAAAAGCTGGTGGCTGACGCGGTGACCGCCGCGAAACTCGCCGCCAACTCGGTGCAGGCTCGGAACATCGTCGCACTGGCCATCACGTCCGACAAGATTGCCGCCAATTCGGTGACCACTGGCAAGCTCAAGGTCACGGAAGACATGACCGTGGCGCTGCTCAACGTCCACAAGATTCAGGCGTCCGACATTGCGGCTAATGCCGTGACCACTGCCGCTTTGGCTGCTGGCGCGGTAAACGCCGACAATCTGGCCGCTAATTCGGTCAATGCGTCCAAGATTGTGACTGGTGCGATTACCGCCGACAAGCTCGCGGCGAATTCCGTGACGGCTGTCAAGATCGCGGCTGGCACCATCACGTCCGACAAGGTGGCGGCAGGCCAGTTCAAAGGCTACGTCTTTACAGGCGCCGTCTTCCAAAGCTCCGAGGCCGAGAACACCGGCATGAAGCTCAACTCGACCGCATTGCAAATGTGGGATTCGGCTCATAACCAGACCGTCTATTTGGACGGTGAGGGCAAGTCGAATCTGCTGACCGGCACTTTCCAAACCCGCATCAGCGGGCATCGCGTGCGCATCAGCCCCGATTTCAGAACGCATACCATCGGCGGCGCGGAAACGTTTGATGGTGACGGATTGGAATTCCCAGCGTACAAAGGTTCGACTGCATATTTCGTTTCCCCCACGATCGCATCGCAGATCAGTTCCAACCAGGTCGGTGAGATGGGCGGAATGACATTATGGAGCGGACGTATCGCGCAGCACGATCCGGGTTCTTACCTGCGGCTCCGGTCGATGCCACGGCAGAGGGGCGGCACCGGCAGTGGCGGTGTCACCTCCCATGTGTCCGCCGTTGCCGACACGGATTACGACGAGCCAGACATTGGCAAAAAAAGCCGGGCACTCCTGAATTTGACTGGTGATGCCAATGCGGGGTCAAGCGTGTGGCTCGAAGCCGAAGACGGGAACGGCAGTGTCGGAGTCGGCGCGAACATCGGCACCGGATACGTGTATCTTGGCGGCTATCTTGGCGGCATCACGAACCGTTTTACGTTCCAGGCCCAGGCTGCGTGGAAAGCGTGGTATCCGAATCCCGGCCAGAGCATCGCGAACGGCGCGGCAATGCAAGTCAACTGCACGTTCAGCCCGACGAAATACGGCCACTATTACGTCGTCGCGAACGCGGATTCGCAATGGGCGGGCATCATCGCGCATCCATGCAACACGGGCGGGCAGAGCGGCTTCCAATTGAAGCTTTACAACGCCGACCAGCCTTGCCCGGTGGATGTTTACGCGGAATTCCTGGCTTATTTGGTCAAATGATTGGAGGAAATGTTGTCATCGACTTTCGAAATGGATGATAACAGTGGTCTTTGCATTATCCGCTGTAATCCGCCCATAAACGGGTCGGACAGCTTCGTCTTCGCGCCTGACGTGATTGCTTCGTGGAAGGCTTTGCTTGGGCTTGTTTCGACCCGTGAGGCGATCGCCGCGATCATGCAGGGCAAGGAGGACACGAGCCGGTACGACCGCGCCACCGGCAGGGGCGTGTGGACTGGAGCGTTCGAGGCGTTGGAATCGGCGCTGAATGACAGTGCTACCGACGTGTCAATGCTTGCGGCTGATGGGGAAGTGTTGAATGACCCGCTTACTGCCGCACGCAATAAGGCGCGTGAGGGAATGAACCTGCCCACCATGTCGAATGAGACGGATGCGAATCTCATTGCCACACTGGCCGCTGATGATGTTGATTCCGAGCCATCGAGTGGCATTGATATCAGCGTCACCAAGGACATCGAGGGCCTTGACGCTTTCCTATCGGACGAGTCCAGCCAGACCGCACTGGACGAGTGCGAGGAACGCTTCTACGCGTCGCTCATGCCAAGACAAAACCAACAGAATTAAGGAGATTGATTATGGCCGATGTGACCACTGAGACCACTACCGATACCACGCCTGCCGAGCTGTCTGGCGTGCTTGATTTGCGTCCGCCGAAGGAGTCGGTGCGAGCGGAATTGTGCCGTTTGGGATTGGAGTTTTCCAGCACTGACGGCACTTCCGAATCGTGGCGTGATTACCAGCGTGGCGTGCTTGCGACGTTCGATGATTCCGGCGCCGATGTCACTTTGACGGACGTGAAGACGAATCTCGGCCGCACCCTCACCTTGGACGAATTGAAGGCGGTTACTCGTATCGACACGATGACCGCCGCAGACTAATCCAGCATTCCAATTTTTTCAACCCCTGCAATCCACGCGGATTGCGGGGGTTTCGTATTTAAGGAGACTATTTTGACTCAGATTCCAGCCGACGCGAACGAGGTCATCGACCAGCTTTCCGCGCAAATCGGCACTCTCAACAAGCAAAACGCAATCCTGACCAGCCAACTCGCGGCGGCCATGAAATTGATCCCCAAGGATGTGCTCGAAAGCGTGAAGGGAGACGAGAATGCAGAGGATTAACCTGTGGCCGAACCCAAAGTTCGACCCCACCGGCTTCCATGTCGTCAAAAAGGGCGGCGACATATCGAAGTACATGACCGGTGGCACGCTGGCCAACACCAGAGGCGAATACATCGACCTGCCTTTCGCGTGCGAGGTCGGCGTGGAATACGTGTGCACGTGCAGGATCGTCAGCAACGATACGACGAATAAAAGCATCGGCATCTTTTCCGGCTACACGGTCAAATACCCAAGTGCCCAGACGGTCGGGAAATATACGATCCGCTTCACCCCGACCGCCAATGACACGCGCCTGGCCATCCCCTCCGGTATGGCCATCAGCGAATTGAGCGTGGAAGCCGCCGACACGTATGACGCGGCGCTCGGGGGGGGGCTTCCGGGCTTCTTCTCGGGGGACACGATGCCACGCGATTAAGGCGACTCGTCGGGCGGGTGATGTCCGATGATGGTCACGAACCTGTGCACGAGCCCATCCTCGACCATCACCCTGAAAGCCGACAAGTGGGTGAATATCACGACCGTCCCGAGCAAGATCGGGATGAAATATTGGATCAATGTCTATGTGAACGTCACCGGCGGCACGATCTCGATAATCGGAGTGGATGGCGACATCAGCGCAAGCCAACGTATCGGATACACGATGATCTCCAACAATCCCAATCCTGTGTCAATGAGTTATTCCGTCAAGTCAGGCAATCCGACCGTTACAGTGACAGATATGCTCCTCTGCACGTTTGCCGATTATCAGGCGAACAAGACCCTGCTCGACAGCATCAAATATTTCAACGGGGATACGATGCCGCGCGCCTAATCCCTATGGGGGTGGTGGCATGACTCTCATCGTTAATCACTGCGTCATGCCGAAAGACGGTGTGAGCGTCAAGACGACGAACACGACACCATCGGACATCACCTTCACGGGGTTGACGGCGGGCGTGAAATACCATGCGAGCGTCGTCTGTTACATGCTGTCCACGAGTGGCGACAATCCGCGCTTGCGTCTCACCACCAATGGCAGCGATAGTGGGCTGGTCACTTCGAATGGTCGCGTGGATTACGTCTTCACCGCCGCCAGCACCACTCACGGCATTCTCGTCGGGCTGAACAATTGCACGGTCAATCTGAGCAAGGGCTTGTGCGTGCCTCAAGACCAGTGGCAGCAGCTTGTCTCGTTGGGATTGCCGGGCAATTATTTCGATGGCGACACTATGCCAATAGATTAAACGATTTCAAAGGAGATGTGATGTGTTTCAAACGTTTTTAGCGGGTTTTGGTGGTGTGGGCGGCGCGTGCGCGCTCATCACGCTCGGCCTGAAAGTCTGGCCGGGCGCTTTGGACGCGCTGGCGACCGGCCTGTACTCGCACGTGCAGCCGGAACGGTTGCCCTATGACAGTCCACTTTCCCAGCATTTCGCAAAAACAAGGACACTGGGAGAGCGGACATCGAAAATCGACGACCGCATGGACGAGTTGTGTCGTGACACGATCAAAAACACGATCATCAGCCTGATCTACGGCGACAAGGACACCGACCACAGCGAGGCCGTCCGATACGAATTGGCGAAATTGGAGAAATTGGACGCGCAGTGCTGGGTCGTCAACGCCGCCGAAAAATATTTGGAAGAACGCCACTAACTTCTCCCAACCCAACTCTTTACAAGCCATCCCACTGTGGGGTGGCTTTTCTATTTTTGAAGGAGGTTTGCTTGAAGATTTTCGGTAAGAAAAGTCCTAAGCATAAGAAGATTCCACGCAACATGCGGTTGCCGTTCGCTAGTCTTGTTGTCGCATTGTGCATGATTATCGCGCCTATCGCGTCCGCGAACATGAACGTGATCGACGTGTCCGGCTGGCAGTCGGCTGACGTGACCCGCGTGGTGGACGCTGACGCGGCCGTGGTGAAGGTCACTGAGGGTGGCGGTTATGTGAATCCGTCTTGGCGTAGCCAGATTGATTGGGCGCGTCAGACCGGCAAGGCTTGTGGCGGCTACCATTACGCTGATGGTGGTAACGTCACCGCAGAGGTCAACCATTATCTGAACCAGTTCAACGGTTATGTGGGCCAGTGCGTCTTGGCGTTGGATTGGGAGTCTTACGGCAATCATGCTTGGGGTAACGGTGACTGGGTGCGCCAGTGGGTGAACCAAGTGTATTCGCGTACCAAGGTGTGGCCCATGGTATACGTTCAGGACAGCGCCGTGTATCAGATTCCGTCCGATGTGCGCTCCCACTGCATGTTGTGGAAGGCCCAGTACGCTTCGATGAACGCGACTGGCTGGCAGTCCACTCCGTGGAATGCGGGCAGCAAGGGCGAGGGCATGGTGCAGTATGCGTCTACCGGCTATCTGAACGGTGTCGGCCCGCTTGACCTTAACCTGTTCTTCGGTGAGCGTGACGCTTGGCAGAAGATCGCTAATGGTGATCGTGGCAAGACCAAGACCGAGGTTCGCCACGACCCGGTTAAGCCGCAGGTGACTACCACGCCGGACTACAACGATATGGCTACCAAGGTTATTCGTGGCGTGTACGGCAACGGCAACGAGCGTCGTCAGGCTCTTGGCGGTGCCTACGACCGTGTGATGGCGATTGTGAACCAGCGTTTGGGTGGAGGCTCGACAGTGAGCGCTCCGGCCAACACGAACTGCGGTAGCGTCTGCGTGACCGTCAAGAGTGGTGACACTCTTAGCACCATCGCTGCACGTAATGGCGGCAGCTGGAACCAGTACACAGGTTATCGTTCGGGCAACCCGAACATCATCTACGCTGGCGAGACGGTCTGCCGTCGTGGTACCGGCGTCGCACGTCAGCCGGTCAGCAACACGTACAGCACTCACCGTTACACCGTCCGCTCCGGTGACACGTTGAGCGGCATCGCCGGATACTACAGAGTGAACATGTACAGCATCCACGGTTATCGTTCGGGCAACCCGGCGTTGATCTATCCAGGCGAAACCCTCTACTGGTAAGGAGACCGATTATGGTCGATGAAGTCAAGGAGACTCAGAATGACGGCGAAAAGCCGCAGGAAGAAACAGGCGAAGAAAACAACTACATCCTGCCGGACGAAGCGTACAAGGTGCTGAAGTGGTTGGCGCTTATCGCGTTGCCCGCTTTGGCTGTGTTCGTGCATGTGGTCGGCCCAGCATGGAACCTTCCATGCGTTGACCAGATCGTGACCACGTTGAACGCTCTGGCCGTCTTGGTTGGCGCTTTGATTGGCGTCAGCGAGTTGAAGGCAAAGTATTCCGAGTAGAAACCTTTCATTTCTCTAACATGATGTTAGAGAAGTGTAAGAATACTATGCCCAACTAGTACGCGTCCTGTACAAGTTGCCCCTCTCTCAGCATCATGCTGGGGGAGGGGCTTTTCTGCGTTTTAGGGCTTCTATTCTGCGGTTCGATTGGCTCTATCGCCATCACCAAAGTCTATTTGTTGGCCCATTTGGTCGTAATAGCGGTTTTGATACATGTTGCAAAACTTTTCCCTGATGTGATCCACCACAGTTTGCACCGCCGTATGTTTCTCAATGTCCAACTGCTGTTCGGTGATGGTTATCTTCTTTGGGAACTCGTCTTCTGGATGCCAGGTATCGTAACCGGCTCCGTTTATCACCATTCTGGGTGCGTTGAATACGAACCCATATCGTTCTACGAGTTTCAACGCTTCATCGAATCCTCGACCGTATCCTTCCCTATACGAAACTACATCAAGCTCATGCGGCATTTACGACACCTTTCTGTTCGATCTGCTTCAAGTCTAATGCGGAGTTCATCGTTTCCATTGCGGCCAACCGTTCTTTCAACCCGGCATGACGGTAGTGTTCGACCATCAGACGGCTGGAATGGCCCACGATTTCCTCGACCAGTCCGACATCCACGCCCATTGACATGAGGATGGTCACGACAGTATGACGGGTTTCGTGACGGCTCCTATGCTCCGCATTGGGTACTCCCGCCGCTTCCAACAGTTTGCGGAACTGTTCGATATCCTCTTCCGGTTCGATAGGGGAGCCGTCATCATGACGGAACAGGAGTCCATGCGGGTTCGGTATTTCAGCGGTATCCACCAAGTATGCTTCGAGTGTCTGCGCCAATGCGGGAATGATTGGCACTTTCCTTCCACGCTTCGATTTCGGCGGGGTGAGACACCAGCGGCCTTGCAACTCGATCATGTCGAAGCCGTCTGGAATACGCCACCTCCATTGCGGACATGCGGCACCACGCTTGTATCCGCACGGGTACACGCCTTTACGGTCTGGCTCGCCGCAACCGTGCTCCTTCTTCAACTCCTCCAGTTTCCAGTTGACGGTGTATTCGCCGTAGGGGATGCCGTTTGCCGTGGTGGTCAGTTCGAGGTCTTGGAGTGAAGCCCCCAAGATTTCGCCGGGGCGCATGCCGGTGCATAGTCTGAACCATTCCCTCGCGCCGTTCCGTATGCCTAGTTCGTTGGCGGCTTGGAGGATGCGTTTGGCTTCATCGTCGGTGAATGCGGTACGCTCGTGGGCTTCGTTCTTGCGTTCGTCGGCAAGACTGATGTCCTTGTCCTTCGGAGTGGGAACGCCACCCATCGGATTCGTGGGAAGAATCCTATCCGCTACGGCGGCATTGCAAATCTGGTTCAACGTGGTGTGCGTCTGGCGGCGGAGGCTGAGACTGGCCTTCACGTGCATTTTCTTGCCGTCGATGGTCTTCGCGACGGTAAGGCCATTTACGATGCGGTCGCAGACTGCGGCGTTCAGGTTCGACATTTTCTGCGAATGGTATGGGCGTAGATGCTTGCGGACGATGGTTCGATAGTTGGCGAAAGTCTTCGGGTCTGCATCCCTCTGCCGTCGTTCCAACCATTGTTCCGCATATGCGCCCAACGTGACTGACGTGTTGCTGGTACTGCCGAATTTGGCTCGCTCTTGGAGCAGTTCGGTCAGACGCCGGTTCGCGTCGGCGTACTTCTTGCAGCTGTAGGTCTTCCCGTCGATCTTGAACTCGAAGCTGGGGTAAGCCTTGATTGTGCCATCGGCCAGCTTCTTTTTCCGTTCGACTTTGTATGGGTAGACGATGCCGTTTCTTGCTTTGCGTGCCATGATTACCTCCTTGCTTCCATATTCTCAGACATTCTCAGACTTCCATTTGACCTTCACTTGCGGGTCAAGTGACCCTCAAGTGAGGTTAAACCGTTGGAATGAAGCCGTTTTGCCCAATCGTTCCAAGGGGTATTCTATCAAACTCTCTAACTGTTAATCGGACGGTCACTGGTTCAAGCCCAGTCGCAGGAGCCATTCGAAAAATCCCCTTGGAAACAAGGGGATTTTTTCATTTTCAACGACTCTTGGCATTTTTGGCCACCCTTCATGTTTATCCGTCGGCGGAAACCGTGGTTCGTCCAGCCGTCCATGCGTATGATGAACGCACCGGGTCAATCAAACAAAGGAAGGAAGTCCATCATGTGCACTGGCGTTCGTTTCTCCGACGAAGAGGGAAACATGTATTTCGGCCGCAACCTCGACTGGAGCTTCTCATACGGCGAAAGCATCCTGGCCACTCCACGCGGCTACCACTACGACAACGTGTTCGGCGCGAGCGGCAAAGCCACGCCGAACGCGGTGATCGGCGTGGGCGTGGTCATGGCCGACCGTCCGATGTATTTCGACTGCGCCAACGAGCATGGTCTGGCCATCGCGGGATTGATTTTCCCCGGCTACGCGGAGTTCGTGCATGAGCCGGTCGAAGGCACCGACAACGTCGCGACCTTCGAATTCCCGCTGTGGGTGGCACGCAATTTCGATTCCGTCGACGAAGTCGAGAAGGCGTTGAAGAACGTGACCCTCGTCTCCCAGATCGTGCCCGGCCAGCAGGAGTCGCTGCTGCATTGGATCATCGGCGACAGCGAGCGCAGCATCGTCGTCGAACAGATGGCGGACGGCATGCATGTGCACCATGACGACGTAGACGTGCTGACCAACCAGCCGACGTTTGGCTTCCATATGGAGAATCTGCGCAACTACATGTGCGTCGGCAACGAGATGGCCGAGCCGGCCACGTGGGGCAAGGCGTCCCTGTCCGCTTGGGGCGCGGGTGTGAGCATGCATGGCATTCCGGGCGATGTGAGCTCCCCGTCGCGTTTCGTGCGTGTGGCTTATGCCAACACGCATTATCCGCAGCAGGAAGGCGAGGCGGCCAACGTGTCTCGCCTGTTCCACACCCTTGGTTCCGTGCAGATGGTTGACGGCATGGCGAAGATGGGCAACGGCCAGTTCGAACGCACGCTGTTCACCAGCGGATATTCGTCCAAGACCAACACGTACTACATGAACACGTATGATGATCCCGCCATCCGCTCCTACGCGATGGCCGATTTCGACATGGATTCCTCGGAGCTGATCACCGCCGCCTGAGCATGCGTGGGCTTTTTCGTCCGTCGGTTCCCATACAGACGGACGAAAAAGCCGCACGATTGCCGAAAAGGACATGAAAATGGAGTCGTGCGACAGATCCACTTTTCGGATACCGGCTCTTCCATTGCCCGCTCAATGCCGTTTGACGTCGGACCAATACGACACGCCGGAATATGGACTTCGAGCACTTTAAGTTTTTAGAGTGCGGGGTATGAGCAATACGACGACCACCTGGCATTCGATCCGTGAGGCGTCCATGATTTCCGGACTGCCCGAATCGACGTTGCGTTATTACGAGCAGATCGGCATCATCGATCCGATCGCCCGCGATCCGAGTTCAGGCCACCGAGTCTATTCGGACAAGGACATCGAATCGCTGACCACCATCGCATGCCTGGCGGCGACGGGCATGCCGCTTGAATCGATGCGCGAATACCTGAAGAACCGTTTCGACGGTCCGGAAGGCGCCCGACGGCAGATCGAACTACTCGACGCGCAATCGCTGCGTCTGGCCGCGAAAGCCGAGGCCCTGCGCATCCAGCAGGCGTACGTGTCGCTCAAATCGCTCTATTGGCGCGCCATCGCCGAAGGACACGAGGATGAGGCCAACCGAATTCTCGAGGAAAACAAAGACGTCATCGAAAACGTCAAGAAACAGCCCGGCAAGGGCGCGATCGCACGCTGAACATTCAGACGACGATGGCCGCTATCCGCACGCAACATTTCCGACGATAGAATGAACGCGGCATGCGGCGCGAAGACATCGAACGGAAAGGAAGCCATGTTCGAGGAACTGCATAGGAAGATGAACGCGTTCTGGAACAACGACAGGACGCTGTCGCAGACCGATCCGGAATATGTCAAGCTGTTTTCCGACTTCGCTTACGGGGAAGTGGTGAACGAGCCGGGCGCGAACCATCCCGATCTGGACGACCAGACCCGCTCCCTGGCGATCCTCGCGGCTCTGGTCGGCTGCCAGGGTCTCGACGCGTTCGAAATGATGCTGCCGGTCGCCTACGAGACAGGACTGACGTCCGTGGCCATCAAGGAGATGATCTACCAAGCCACCGCATACTGCGGATTCGGGAGAACCCTGCCGTTCCTGAAGAAGCTCAACGTTTTCCTTGGAGCCGCGAACGTGCATCTGCCGCTGGAGCCGCAGGGCACGACCACGTCGGAGACCCGCGCGCAGGCCGGAGAGGACAAGCAGGTCGAGATCTTCGGCGAGAACATGCGCGGATTCGCGCAATCCGGACCGGAGGAGACCCGGCACATCAACAAGTGGCTGGCCGACAACTGCTTCGGCGACTACTACACTCGCGGCGGACTCGACACCCGCGAGCGCGAAATGGTCACGTTGTGTTTCCTGGCCGCGCAGGGTGGTTGCGAACCGCAGCTTACGGCGCATGCCAAGGCGAATATGGTCGTTGGCAATGAGAAGGCGTTTCTAATCGCGGTGGTCTCGCAGTGCATGCCGTATATCGGCTATCCGCGTACGTTGAACGCGATTCGTTGCATCGATGAGGCTGTGAAGGGCTGACCTGCCCGTTAAAAACGCCGGCAAACAAACAAAGGGCTATCCGCCGAACAAGACGGATAGCCCTTCCTTATAGCTGATTGTGGATGGCGTGCTGTGTTTACTCGCCCCACACGTCCTTGGCGATGGATTGGACGAGTGCGATCTTGGCCCACTGCTGGTCTTCGGTGAGCTTGTTGCCTTCCTGGGTGGAGGCGAAGCCGCACTGGGTGGACAGGCACAGGCGGTCGAGCGGAATGTACTGGGCGGCTTCCTGGATGCGGGCCTTGATGGTGTCCGGATCCTCAAGGTCGGGCTTCTTGGAGGTGATCAGGCCGAGCACGACCTTCTTGTCGCCGGAGACTTCGGCGAGCGGCGCGAAATCGCCGGAACGGTCGTCGTCGAACTCGAGGTAGTAGGCGTCCACGTTCTCCTCGCCGAACAGTTTGGCCGCGACCGGCGCGTAGCCTCCGGAGGAAAGCCAGGTGGAGTGGAAGTTGCCGCGGCACACGTGGGTGTTGATGACCAGGTCGTCCGGCTGGTCGGCGATCACGGCGTTGATGACGTCGAGGTTCTCCTGCTGCAGGCGTAGCGCGTCCTCGTCGCTCCAGCCGAGACGTTCGCGTACGCTCGCATCGCACAGGCGGGTCCAGGTGCAGTCGTCGAACTGCACGTTGCGGCAGCCGGCGGCATACAGGTCGGCGATGACCTGGCGGTAGGCGGCGACGATGTCGGCGGTCAGCTCGTCGTCGTTCTTGTAGAACTCGTCATACGGGTAGGCGGCCGCGTTGCCGGTGAGCACGAAGCGGGTCTGCGCGGGGGAGGGCATGGTCTGGCGGGCCACGGTGTTCTCGTCCTCGAACTGCTTGACGAACTTGAAATGTTCGACGAACGGATGGTTCTCGCCGGAGATTCTTCCGGTCACGGTGGCGGTGTCGGCCGGGGTCACCTCGTCGTGGAAGGCGACGCGGTGGGCTGCGGCGGCATGGTCCACGCCGTTGAAGCCCCACATGAAGTCGAAATGCCACCAGCCGCGGCGGAATTCGCCGTCGGTGATCACATGCAGGCCGGCGGCCTTCTGCTTGGCGACGAGTTCGGTGATGGCCTTGTCCTCGACCGCCTTGAGCGCTGCGGCATCGATTTTGCCGGCGGCGAAATCCTCACGCGCGGCCTTGAGCTCGGCCGGGCGGAGATAGGAGCCGACCACGTCGGCGCGGAACGGCGCGTTATGCGAGTATGCCATTGAATACCCCTTTTTTTGGGAAAGCGACAAATACCTAGTGAAGGTTACACGCACGTCCCGAAACACGGGCGCACACGGCTTCTCGGCCAGTATTCGTGCTTGAATGGATGATGTTATCCGTTACACATTCGAGAATGGAAGGCAATGAGCGAATCGCGCGATCCCGCAGGCGACAGTACGACCACGAACAACATGGGGGAGGTGCGGGAAGCCGAACATCAGGGCGCGGCCGTCAAGGCGGCGTTGGGTGCGAACATCGGTGTCGCCATCGCGAAACTGTGCGCGGCGTTCTTCACCGGATCGTCCGCCATGCTTTCCGAGTCGGTGCATTCCATCGCCGACTGCTCCAACGAAATCGTGCTGATGATCGGCGGACGGTTCTCCAAACACAAGACGGACGGCGACCATCCGTTCGGCCTGTACCGTGCGAAATATCTTGCTTCGTTCGTCGTGGCCACGCTGCTGTTCTTCGTCGGCGGTTTCTTCTCGACGTCCGAAGCGGTGAAGAAGCTTGTCGCGATCAGCGCCGATCCGGCATTGCGTGACGTGAACAGGATGGAACTGCTTGTCGCGTTCATCGTGGTCGTCATCAGCGCATGCCTCGAAGGATATGGACTGCATCAGAGCATCAAGGAGGCCAACGAGCGTATGGAACGCACGAACGCGCCGCGTATGGGCGTGTTCCGTTTCTGGAGGCACACCAAGTCCGCCGAATTGGCTTCGGTGATTATGGAGGATACGCTCGCTTTGATCGGTTTGGCGTTCGCAGGTCTCGGCATTGGTCTTGCGATTCTGCTCGATGATGAGATTTTTGATGCGTTGGGTGGTCTCATGGTCGGTCTGGTGCTGATCGTCGGTTCGCTGTTTCTCGCGTTCAAATCCGGTTCGCTGCTCATCGGCGAGGCCGTGGATTCCGATACGCGCGGGAAGATCGTCGAGGCGGTTACCACCACGCCGGGCGTCGAACGATTGCTGAACATGCAGACCGTGCACATGTCGGAGGACGACATCCTCCTGTGCGTCAAAGTGCAGACCAGCAAGCTCGACCGTGACTATGACGTGGAAACCGTCGACAAGATCGAGAAGGCCGTGCGCACCGCGTTGCCCTGGTACAATTTCGAGATCTACGTCGAGCCGGACATCTACAGCGCCAAACACGTGCACGCGTAACCGGTTCCCGCGTAACAGGAACCGTTCAATATGGGAAAGCCCGGACGATCTGATTCGTCCGGGCTTTCCCATATGCGTGTCGGAAATGGTGGAAGTGGGATTATTCCTCGGCCACCAGATCCAGGTAGGAGTCGTTCCACAGGTCCTCGTCGCCGTCGGGCATGAGCAGCACGCGTTCCGGATTCAACGCCTCGACCGCGCCCTCGTCGTGGGTGACCAGCACAATCGCGCCCTCGTATTTGGCGATGGCCTTCAGAATCTCGTCGCGGGACGCCGGATCCAGGTTGTTGGTCGGCTCATCAAGCAGTAGCACGTTCGCGCGGCTCGTCACCAGCGTGGCCAACGCCAGACGGGTCTTCTCGCCGCCGGACAGTACGCGTGCCGGTTTCAGCGCGTCGTCGCCGGAGAACAGGAACGACCCAAGGATGGAACGTGCCTGTGTGTCGTCCAGTTCCGGTGCCACGTGAATCAGATTCTGCAACACGGTGGCGTCAAGGTCCAATGTGTCGTGTTCCTGTGCGAAATAGCCGATTTTGCAGCCGTGCCCGTACTCCACGGATCCGGTGTCGGGATCCTCCAGGTGGGCGAGCAGACGCAGGGTGGTGGTCTTGCCCGCGCCGTTGTATCCGAGGATGACCACGCGGGAGCCCTTGTCGATGGCCAGGTTCACGCCGGCGAACACGATGTTCGAACCGTAGGCCTTGGAGATGTCCTTTGCCATGATCGGCGTGCGGCCGCAGGGCGCCGGTTCCGGGAAGCGGATGTCCGCCACCTTCTCCTTCTTCTGTGCTTCGGACGTGTTCTCCAGCAGTTTCTCCGCGCGACGCATCATGTTCTGCGCGGCCACGGCCTTGGTGGCTTTCGCGTGCAGACGGATGCCCTGCTGCATCAGACGTTCGGCCTTCTTCTCGGCGACCTCGCGTTCGCGGCGGCGACGTTCCTCGTCGACCACGCGCTGGTGCAGGTATGCCTTCCAACCGAGAGAATACATGTCGATCTGACCGAGCTGCGCATCCAAATGCCAGACCTTGTTCACCACTTCGTCCAGCAGTTCGGTGGAGTGGGAGATGACCAGGAAACCGCCCTCGTATTTTTTCAGATAGCCGCGCAGCCATTCGATGGAATCCGCGTCCAAATGGTTGGTCGGCTCGTCAAGGATCAGCGTGTCCGCGTCGGAGAACAGGATGCGGGCCAGTTCGATACGACGGCGTTGACCGCCGGAAAGCGTACCCAGCTGCTGGCCCATCACTTCCTGTGGCAGGCCGAGACTGGCCGCCATGGCGGTCGCTTCGGACTGTGCGGCATAGCCGCCGGCCTTTTCGAAATCCTGCATGGCCTTGTCGTAGCGGTTCATCGCCTTGGTCATGACATCCGGATCCGGATCGGTCATTTCCTTTTCGGCCTTGCGTATGCGTTTGATGATCGAAGCGATGTCGCGCGCGCTCATCATGCGGTCCAGTGCGGTCTGCTCCGGGTCTGCGGCATGCGTGTCCTGTGGCAGATAGCCGAGTTTGCCGGAGACACGTACCTTGCCGGCGGTCGGCAGCATATCGCCGGTGATCACACGGGTCAGCGTGGTCTTGCCGGCGCCGTTGCGGCCGACCAGACCGATCTTGTCTCCCTTGGCAACGTGGAAGTTGGTGGGATGCAGCAACGTGCGCGCGCCGATCTGAATCTCAAGTCCCTGCGCCTCAATCGCCATGCCGTGATACCTCTAGTCTTTCGTGTTCCTTCAAACGCCAATCGAACATCATAGCGAACACCCGCAACCGTTTCACCTCATCTCACGTTTCATTTCCAAGCAGATGCCGGAGCAGTGATTCGCGGTGGTTGATGAAGACCCTGGTGATTTGATAGCTGTCCGTATCCTCATAATCGCAGGGATGGACGCCGTTTTCGTCGAATGACAGGATTTCCGCATCCGGCAGACCGAGCAGAATCGGCGAATGGGTTGCGATGATGAATTGTGATCCGTCGTTTGCCATTCGGTACGTGTGCTCCAGCAGAGTCAATTGCCGCTGTGTCGAGAGCGCGGATTCGGGTTCGTCCATAAGATAGAGACCCTTTCCCGTGTGGGACAGGAGAATCTCCAGAAAACCTTCGCCATGCGACATCTCGTGCAAACGGGAGTGGAAAATCGACCGCAAAGATCACAGCGCCCTCGATCACCACAAATGGATCGAAAAACAGACCGATACCGCTTCGGGCGCCGCATACCGACAAATGAACAAGCGTCTTGAACGAGCACAGCGCACACTAGATTCACTAACCGTAGCGGCCAAACGCTACGACGGCGACATCTGGATCGACATACGGCCAAGCAACAGAAAGGAGCTCCTGCATCTCACGGAAGGTATTATCATATTCGGCAGCGGCAGGATGACCAGCTCGAACGATGCCGCGAGAACGCCAACACAATCCATACTGCATGCCGACGGACATCAATGGAAGGTCGCGCATAATCCAGGGATGAGTGGTGAAAAACCACGGATGCCAGGCGTCGCCATACCAAAACTCAGCATCGGACAGCAAGACCATATCGGACTGACCGGTGCCAACGGACTCGGCAAAACAACCGTGATGAACGCATTGCTGGACAGCATGCCGGAAGACTTGCCGCATTGCAGGGTAAGGAACGCTCGCAGGTGCTGGCCGCCTTCGCCCAGCTCAACGCCGATCCGGATAAGCTGCTTTCTAACGAAGCGCCGTCTCCGGGCGAACTGCGCAAGCTCATGTTGTGCTTGGGCATTCTTGACCGGCCTCAGTTGATTGTTATGGACGAGCCGGCGAACTATCTTGACTTAGAGTCCAAGGTGGCTCTGGCAAGATGTCTTGCCGACTATCCGGGAGCATTGGTGGTGGCCAGTCATGATGAGTGGTTCCTCGACCAAGTAGTCAGATAAGCCAAGCGATGACTATGCCATCGAAAGCGGGTTTGCGTTCCGCGTGATCAGGACGCGTAGGCCCGCTTTTTATCAATGCTGTACTAAAGCCAATCGTCATCGTATGGTTTCGACATCATGGCATGGTGCACGGTATTCCGTTGAACTTTAATATCCCTCGTCGATGAAGATCCATCCGTGTTCCGCCCGCGCGGAACCGGGATTCCACGCGTACCAGCTTCCCCAGCCATCTTGGGACGAGTTCTGCGAGCCGGCACGGCAAGAGATGTCATTGGAGAGGTAAATCACATTGTCCATCCCGTATTCGTCAATGGCCGTGGAAATCGAAGAACTGCCACCGGAAGCCGTGACGTCGCGTTCGGCTGCAAGCAGCGTGGCCGAACGCTTTGCGTCATATCGGACGGCATCCACGCGGCACCCGTTCCAGGATTTCAGCTTGGCAAGATCCGCTTTTACCGCGCCGTCGATCTGGGATTCGTCGAACTTGCCCGTCGCGTTGATGCTGATCCGAGCATGACTGACATCGGCAGGCCGGAGTGGCAGGTAGACGAACCGGTACGCGCCGACAGCGCATGCCACGGCGGCGACGCATACCGATACGACGGTGATGGGTTTCTTGCTTTTCGTGGTCCGCATGATCCTCCCACATAACAGCTTTCCCTAAAGCATACAGCGGAAACGTGATAAGAGGAATGGATACCAAGACCAACAAGAACGCCCTTCAACGGATACTACGATGGAACGCGTCAAACAGGCGGAATGATTCCCCCGCTCCGCAAACGAGATCGGCAAACGACTCATGGTATTTGAATATGGACGGTGACGTTTTGACGCGTATAAAGCGTATAAAGCCGAATCCGACGAATCAGTACTGGAATGCTGCAAGGAGGGTCAGATGATATTGGCCGATGCCATCAATCTCGTTCTCGCCGAATATCCTGGAATGAAGGCGATTGGTGCCGCGGAGAGTGCCGATGCGTGAATCATCGGACTCGATTTCGCGTCTTCAACAGATGACCATCCGGTGCCGGGCACACCGAGCGTAGCGGTCGAAAAAACATCAGGCGTTCTGCATGACCTTATTCCGGGGACGGAAGATTTCTGGCATTACATGACCGGTGCCAAAAAGGTGACTATTCCTCGGATTTAAAATCCGCCTTAGTCTTCCCATAAGAGCTCCCGCCTTTCCCGCCTTCCGCGTGGAAGGCGGGAGCTTCCGTTATTCGCTGAGCAGTTTCGGCGTGAACGCCATGAACAGGATTCCCGCGGTGACGGCGAAGACGATGTCCGAAATCGGTTCCGCGCGGATCAGACGCCAAGCAATCCAACGGAAAAAGCAAGAGGAAAAAGACACGAAGAAACACGCCGGGCCATCTCATACCAGAGGATGAGTCACCCCAACATTTACGCCAAGGAATGAATACGACGGACGATGCCACGGACACGACCAGCCGTACTACCGTTGAAACCAACAACGGAAACGAAACCCACGCACACACACCACGCGTATCCCACACGCCCAGCAAAGGAAACCGGCCATGTCATACGTCCTCTACTTCAGCAAGCCATTCGCGCTCGCCATCGCAATCTGGCCATTCCTCTCACTCCTACTCACCCTGCCCGTGCTCGCACTGCTCTACCACCGCGACAACCGGCTACGCTTCACCTCCGCACTGACCGCATATCTCGTGGTGCTCTACCTCATCGCGCTCGCATGCTTCACCATGTACCCAATGCCAGAAAACCCGGCCACCTACTGCGCCGCCCACCATCTCAGGCCACAACTCAACCCATTCGAATTCATCCACGACATCCGAACCGACGGCATCACAGGCGTCATGCAACTGGCCATGAACGTCGTGTTCTTCCTACCGCTCGGCTACTTCATGAAACGCGTCTTCCGCTGGAAATTCGCCACGGCGTTGCCGGCCATGTTCCTCACCTCGCTGCTCATCGAAACCACCCAGCTGACCGGCATCTGGGGCATCTATCCATGCGCCTACCGCCTATTCGACGTCGACGACCTCATCACCAACACCCTCGGCGGCATACTCGGCTACGCCATGGGAAGCATTGTCACCCACTTCCTACCCCAACAGCGCATCGACGAAGACGCCATCACCACCGAGCCAGGCTTCGTGCGCCGCTGCGTGGCGCTCGCGATCGACCTGTTCCTTGTCGAAACGGCGTCGCTGTCCGTCACGGCGCTTATCTATCTGGTTGGCGTGCTGTTCGATGTGAACCGCGCGAACAACGTCAATGCGGCCGTCTCCGCCGTGGCCACCATCGTCATGTTCGTCCTGTTCGAAGGGATCATTCCGTGGAGGCGCGCCGGCCGCACGTTGGGCGGCGGTTTCACGCGCATGACGGTGGAGACCAGGGAGCGTTCCGGCATGCGCAGGATCGTGTTCTATACGTTACGCGCGTTGGTGTTGTATTGCGCGGTCTACGGATTGTGGACGGACCGTGGCTTCTACGCGCTGCTGCTCGGCATCGCGCTTATCGTGTTCTGGCGCGTTAAAAAGCGCATGCCGTACGACTATGTCTGACCGTCGTGCGGAGCTGCCGCGAGTCCGGCGCCGCAAAAACGCGACACGCCGGGCTTGCGCGATGGCGGACGCTCCTGTATATTTTCAACTCGTTGCCCACCAAGGTGGAAAACATGCGGACATAGCTTAGTTGGTAAAGCGCAACCTTGCCAAGGTTGAGACCGCGGGTCCGAGTCCCGTTGTCCGCTCCGCAAAACGAAAGCTCCCGGGAGGGAGCTTTTCTTGTATTTCCGGCAGTCGCCGGCACCGGCGAATCCAATGGAATCCGATGCCGGCGGTCTTGTTTTTTTCAGTCGCCGATGTTGTCGCGTGCCGGCGTGACCATCGTCAGCATCATGACGGACGGCTCCTCGGCGTATATCGCGTGCGGGATGCGGGTGGGAAAGTAGGCCAGGCCTCCCGGAACAAGCTCCACGGTCCTGCCGTTGCCCGTCACCTTAAGCCGTCCCTTCAGCGTCTGCACGAACACCGGCATCGCGGCCGTATGCTCGCTGAGCTCCTCGCCCGTGTCGAAGGAGAACAGCACCACGTTGCCTCCGGCCTTCTGCATGACGGTGCGGGACACGGTGGACCCCTCCTGAACGGAAATCATGTCCCCGAGGTCCTCGATGTATCCCAGTTCGATCGGTTCGGCCTCATTGCGTTCGTCGCTCATCATCGTCCTTCTTTGGTTGGTGGCAGGGATGCCTCCATCGTATCGTCTTCACGCCGGAGACACGGCATGTACGCGTGGAGGAAAAACGTTTGACCACGATGTGAACACGCTCTTGCATCGAACGCGTTTATGGTCCAGACTTTTGCCTGTTCCATGAAAGTCGGCAATGTCGCCGGGGGCAAGTGGGACGAACGGAGGTATTAAGGAAATGAACGAGAACATCGACATCGACACCACTTTCGTGCCGGACGATTCCGCCAGCCATTCCTGGACGGAGCGCGACAGCGAGCTTGTGGAGGAGTATGCGGCCCAGCTCATGGCGATGAGCATCTGAGCGGACACGATCCGAAAACGTGGGGGACGCCTCTTCCGGAAACTCCGGAAGGGGCGTCCTTCCGTTTTTTCATTCCGCCGGGCCGAAACGCCTCCGGCGCGTCCGTAGCCACATGTGTGACTATGCTTTCCAGCCGTAGCGTTTGAGACGACCGGGAGGAGACCGCATGCCGACGGACGGAAAACCGAAAAACGGCATCGTTAGACAATTGTTCAGCTATGGCGGCGTTTCGGCCATGCAGACCTTCGTGGAATTCGGCGTGTTCGCCGTGCTTCAGCTGGCTGGCCTGCCGTTCCGTCTGGCGAATGCCGTGGCCGTCTTCTGCTCCGGCTCATTCAACTACGTCATGAACCGCAACGTCACATTCAAATCCTCGTCGAACTACGCGCGTTCGATAGCCATGTTCGTGGCCATGTACTGCTGGAACCTGCTGTTCTCCAACCTGATGATGGCCTGGATCCCCGGACTGCTCGGCTGGCCCACCATGGCGGTCAAGATCGTCACCATGGGCATGCAGGCGGTCTGGGGCTTCCTGCTGTGCCGCTACGTCATCTTCAAATGACGTTCGCGCCGGACGGTTTTCCCGCCGCGATCACGGGAAAACGGACATGCTATCTTACAATGGATGCGCATCGGGAAACTTGTGGCTAAGGGAAGGACGGGACGCCGTTGGCGGATGTAAGACGGGAAATGGAACGGCTCCGGCCCGTGTATGAGACCGGGGTGCTGCGATTGCTGCTGCGCGGCAATTCCATGCTGTACGTCGCGCTGCTGCGCTCCACGTTCGACCCGCTCACCGGCGAGCTGCCACGCGAGATCGTCGAGGAACGGTTCTCCCGCAGTCTGACCCGACTTGCGGAAACGGGCGATTACACGCCCAAGGAAGGGCAGACGTCCGCGGAAGTCGCGCACACGATCCTGCAGCAGCTGACGAAGGAAGGCGAGGGCGACTACGCTTGGCTCGCCAATTCGCTCGACGTCGCATCGCACCGCTACCTGTACCGTCTCACGGCGCGCGCCCACCGTGCGATCGAGGCGCTCGACCGGCTCGAGGACACCACGAAAGCGCTGTCCGGCGCGCAGGCCAACAGCATCATCATGGAGATCGAGCATGCGCGCATGCAGCTGACCGCCGACCCCCGCGAACGCATCCGCCTGCTCGAACGCGACATCGAGGAGCGGCAAAAGCAGATCGACGAATTGAAGCACAGCGACACGTTGGACAAGCTCACCTCGCAGCAGGTGGGCGACATCATCGGCGTCATCCACAACACGCTGCGCGGCGTGCCGATCGACCTGCGCGAACTGGCGCTCGAGGAACGCGACAACGGCGACAATCTGCGCCGAAGCATGCAGTCGGGCTCCATCAGCGTGGAGCAGGCGCTCGGCACCTACCATGACGAATACCACAGGTCGTTCCACGAATCCGACAGCGGCCGGCGTTTCGAGGACGCGTTCCAGGTGATCGTCACCGACGAGGGACGCCGTGAAATCGACGAGGCGGTGCGAGACATCGCCCAGAACCCGTATCTCGAGGGCGAGCCCGGCATCCTGCTCGCCCAGGTACGCGCCGAACTCAAACGCATCTACGAGGGCATCGAGGACGTGCGCCGGCAGATCCGCATATCCGACGAGGCGGTGAGCCGTCTGGTGCGCCAGCAGACCGACACGCATTACCGCACCATGCTCGACAAGCTCCACAGACTGTTCGTGCGGGCCAGCGACGACGCGAAGACGCACCCCGGCTCGGACGAACGCCCATACCGTACGGACACCGGCACGGCGCAATTCCAGGCATTGCCGTCCAGGCCCGCGAAATCGATGGCGCGCGCGGCCACGGCCGGATTGGACGACGCGCCTTCGACGAACGTCGACGCGCCGGACCTGAAGGCCATGGTCGAGATGTGCGGCCCGCGGCTGACGCACATGATCGGACTCATCAGGCGCGATCCGGTCAAAACGGCGGACGGCAGGTTCGTGGATTTCGCGGCGAGCTTCAACCGGCTGCCCCGGGAGGAACGGCGCGAAAGCGAGCTGATCGGCTTCCTAAGCGCCCTACGCACGCAGGACGGACCGGCAACCGTGGCATGGCATTGCGTATCCATCGACGGAGGCGAGCGCGTGTGGCGCACCAGGCCGATCCTCACCACCGAGGCGGCGCTTGACGAGATCATCGAGGAGGGATGAGCATGACGGACAACACCGACGGATTCGACACTGGCATCGGCATCGAAGAGGAGACAGGCCCGAAATCCGGCATGCCGTCCGAAGGGCCGGATATGACGAGGGACAGGCCGGCATTGTTCGACGGGGATACGGGAGACATGCCTCTTGAGGCGCGTATGGCCGCGATCGCGCTGAAACGCGAACGCTACATCGACGGCAGCCTGTACGACAGGGCGTGCCAGTACCGTGAGGCCGTGGAACGGTCGTTGAACAACGACATGCTCAGACTGGTCGACAACACGAAATACCGGATCATGTACGCGTCGCCGGTCACGGACGCGGAGACGAACATCCGCTCGTTGAAGACGCGTGTGAGCCTCACCCGCGAGGAGGCCGCCACGCTCGCGGCCTTGCGCATCAAGGTGCTGGAGTACGAGAACCAGAAGACGAAGCCGGGCGACTGGCTCATCAGCTTCGACGACATCCGCGCGCTGCTCGCCACGGGAGCGGGCTTCCTCACGGCCAGCAACGACGAGGAGGGCACGGCGAAGAAGATCACGTCCGTCATCTCGCGCATGCGCACCTACGGGTATCTCGCGGAAACGGGGGACGAGAACATGTACGTGCTCACGCCATTGGTGCCGATGGTGCTCGACCAGAAGCTCGCCGACCGGTGGCTCGGCTCCGATGATACGGACGGCGATGGTATGAAAGACGCGGATGGCGATGGTTATGACGATTCGTCCATCGGCGCGGATGGTGGCGATACTTCCGATTCGACCGGGACGGTTTCATCCGGCGTCGAGCAGGACGCGTTCGATTTCGATTCGGCCGATGACGCTTTTGATGGGGGGGAACACTGATGGAAGACGGCATGAAAATCGTTTCCGACCGTTGGATGCTGCAAAGCCGGCAGATCGTCAACTGGGGCTCCTACGGCGGCTACCACGTGTTCCGCCCGTCCATGGACGATGCGATGCCGGTGACCCTGCTCGCCGGCGCGAGCGAATCGGGCAAATCCACGCTCGTCGACGCGCAGATCTCGCTGCTCTACCCATCCGGCACCCCCTACAATAAGGCGTCGAATTCGGGACGTTCGGAACGCAACGACTACACGTACCTGCGCGGCATGATCGGCATCAGCGACGGCGAAAACGGTGAGACCCCGATCTTCCTGCGCGGCAGGGACGCGGACGGCACCCCGCAGAACATCTGGGGCGCGATCGTCGACACATACGCGAACCGCAGCGACGGCGGACTGTTGTCCTGCGCAAAATTCCTCTACCTGACCGCAGGCGACGGGCCGGACGGACTGCGCCGCCAATACGTCACCTGGAACCAGACCATCGACCCGCGCCTCATGGACCGGCACCGCGACACGTCATTCACGCGAGGACTGATGGAACAGACCTACCCAGGATGCACGACGCACGTCAACGCGCAGGCGTTCCACGCCTCCATCTGGCAGGACATGGGCCTAAGCGCCGAAGCATGCAGGCTCCTGCACAAGATCCAATCCGCCGACGCGCCCTCCAAACTCGACGACATCTTCAAACAGGGTGTGCTCGACGTGCCCGAATCCATCCGGCTCGCCCGCGAAACCGTCGACGACTACAACCGGTTCAGCGAGAACTTCCACAGCATGGAAGACAAAATGGAACGCGTCGCCATCCTGCAGGACATACAAGCCCGCTACGGCGAATACGCCAAACAAGCCAGCGAACGCCGCGAATACACGCCCATCGACCCCGACCGCGAGCAAGGCGAGACGACGCTCGCCGCATGGACATGGTCGCGCATGGCCAGCGAAGTACGCGCCGGACTGCCATCGGCGCAACGCAAAGCCAAGGAATCCCAGGACGCCATCGACCGGTCTCAGCAGCGCATCGACGAACTCGACACGCAAATCGAAGCCGTCAAAGAACGCATGAACGGCATCGACGGCGGCAGCCTGCAGCAACTCGGCAAGGACTTCGAACGCGCACGCCAGGACGCCGACGAGGCGCGCAGACAACGGCACGCCATCGCCGAACGGTTCGAACGCGTCGAAGGCAGACTCCCCGCCGACGAGCAGACATGGAACGCCAAACGCGCCGCGCTCGCCTTGTCGCTCGACACGTACGACAAGCGTTTGGAAGACGCGCGATCCGAATACCAGCGAATGGTGGTGGAACGTCACGCCCGGCAGGGCGAACGCGACCTGTTGAGGCAGGATTACCGGCGCAAGATCGAACACAGGACGCGCATCAGCGACGACATGGACCATGCGCGCACGCTCATCGCACGGGCGACGGGCTTGGACGAGACGGAACTGCCGTACGTGGCCGAACTGATGGACGTGGACGAGGGGGACGAGCAATGGCGTCTGGCGATGGACGTCACGTACGCGCCCATCGCGCAGACCATTCTCGTGGACAAGCGGCATGAGCAGGGGTTCGCCGCGAAGGTCAGCGCGATCGATCCGACGCGTATGACGCGGCGTGCCTGGCGTTTCGTCGATACCGACGCGCAATACGATTCGGCCTGCAACGAGGGGTGGATGTCGTCGAAGCTGCGGTACAAGGAGGATTCGCCGTTCGTCGGATGGTTGAAGGAGCAGACCGCGTCGCAACGGTTCGACGCGCGTTGCGTGGAGGCGATCGACGACATGGACCGGGCCGAACGGCAGGTGCAGGTCGACGGGCAGATCAAATCCGGCGACCGTGGATTCCATGGCGTCAAAGGCCTGCGTCAGGTCATCGGCTTCGTGAACGAACGGTATCTGGCCGAATTGGAACGCCAGCTTGACGGGGCGGAACGGGCGTTGGAGGACGCCGACCGCCGCGGCAGGCAGATGGCCAACGCCATGACTCTGCTGCAGGACGAGCATGAGCTCGCATTGACCGTCGCGGATCTGCCATGGGGCAAGATCGACGTGGACGGGCTCGAGACGAAGGCGGAACGGATCCGTCTGCAGATCGAACGGATCGAAAGCGATCCGGAACTGGCACAATTGCAGGACGAGTTGAAACAGCTGCTACGGCAGAAGGACGACGAGGGCAAGAACAGGTACCGTGCCGAAGCGGAATTGGAAAACGCGCAGCATGCCGTCCATGCCGAACAGGCATGGCTCGACATGCATGGCGACTCCGATTTCGACGATGCCGCATTGTCCGACATGGTGTCGAATCTGCTGGCCGACACGTATGAGACCTGTTTCGACACGTCGCGTCCGCAGGAACGGCCGCAGCGCATCGCCGGCGGTTTCGACCGTGAGGGGACGGCGCCGTTCGACGTGCGCGTGCTGCGCAGAATCGGCAACACCGTGCGTGCGAGACTCCAGCAGATCGACGAGCGTGCCGTCCAATTGCGCGCCGACACGGAACGCGCCATGGGCGACTATCTGAAGCACCATTCCACGGAGGGCGACACCGTCATGGCGAGCGTGGAGGACTATCCGTATTTCCTTGACGAGCTCAAGAACCTCAACATGCTCGTCACCCGCGCCGCGACCGACGAGGAGTATGCGAACAGCGTCGAAAAGCTGTATATGAGCTTCCAACAGCTCAACCGCGCGTTCAACACCGACGAGGAGAACGTCAGGGAGCAGCTCGACCGCATCAACGGCATGCTCAAAGGCCAACAGTTCGGCCCCCGCGGCGGCAGGCTCTCGCTCCACGTGGACTTTCACCCGATCGACCGGCAGTTCAAATCCTCGTTGGGCCGCATCATGTCGAAGCTCGACGATTGGACACGCAACGCGCGCAGCAATCCCATGGAGACGCGCAAGGCGTTCGCAGGCTGCGAAACGTTCATCGGCAGGCTCCAGGCGGAACTCGGCCAGATCCGCGACACGAACGGCATCAAGGAATACGGTGCGCGCAACCTCGATCCACGCGTGCGCAGCTCGTTCTACGCGATCGTGCACCATAACGATCTGCCCGACGAACGCATCAGCTCCACCGGCGGCAAGTCCGGCGGCGCGTTGCAGGAACTCACCTCGTTCGTCTACGGCGCGGCCCTGATCTACCTGCTCGGCGGCGACCTGACCAGCAAGCCCACCTACACCACACTGTTCCTGGACGAAGCCCTCATCAAAGCCGACGGACGCTACACGAAACGCGCCCTGACCGTGCTGCCGCGCCTCGGCTTCCAGATCATCGTATCCGCGCCGGAAAGCAAAACCGCCGAAATCCTCAGCATCGCAGACAAAGCGTACGTGGCATACAAGGATCCCGCAACCGGCAACTCGTACCTGCAGGAGCTCGACCGCGAGCCGGCAACGCAAGCCGAAACACAAGACGCCACCGTCGAGCAGACGCAACCCGCGACGGAGGCATAATATGGCAGCGGCCAGAAACACCACAAGCGAAACGGACATCCGCCGGAAACTCGACGAATACGTCGACGCCCACCTCACCAGGCACATGTACGACACCGACGAATCCTGGCCACTGCGCAAAACCATCCGACTGCCCAAACAAGCCGAACTAGAGCAGCACTACAACCAAATCCGCGCCCAAAACGAAACCATCCGCGACTGGGCGCGGCAACACCACTGCGAAACCAGCGAAAAAACCAAAATCGTCTCCAGCGGACTCATCCAACAAAAAAGCCCGCTCATCGACTCCGTGACCATACCCGACCTCGACACCGCCCTCCGCATCGCCACCAAACAAACCCGCGAACGCTACCTACGCGAACACGACCGCATGAGCGCGCTCGCCAAAGAATTCGGCCTCGAACCGGCGAACGCCATGAACGTCGCCAAAACCCTCAAAGACCACGACGACACCGACTTCCACCTCGTCATCCAAGCCGCCCACTACTTCGCAAACCACGACTGCCACACCATGACCCCACGCATGGCGCCCATCCCAGGATTCAGCGCCAAATGGCTCGGCACACCCAACTCCCAACGCCGCAAAGCGATATGCCAGCTCACCGGACAAGACAATCTCACCTTCCAGGAACGCCCGAACGAACTCCGACTACGCCTCATGGACGCCGAACACCACGACCAACCCGACCTCATCGTCACCCAACCATGGGTCCGCAACCAGCCAACCGACATCGAACACGCCATCATCATCGAAAACAAAGACACCTACCAGGCCATGCCCACCGTCGAACACGCCATCTGCATCCTCGGCAACGGATACGCCGCAACATCACACATCACAACACTCCTGCCATGGCTCACCACCATCCCCAACATCATCTACTGGGGCGACATGGACGCCAACGGACTCGACATCCTCTCCAAACTACGCGCCACCGGCATCCCATGCACATCCATACTGATGGACACCACCGCATACCGGACATACGAACAATACGGCACCCAACTCGACGCCAAAAACAAACCCCTCACCACACAAACCCCACAACCCACACCCGGACTCACCACCGAAGAACGCAAACTCTACGAAACACTCTGCACAGGAACAGACATCCAATACCTACGCATCGAACAGGAACGCATCCCCATACGCGACGCCACAACCATCCTGCACGACCAACACCACTGGCCAATCGACATACCCGGCAACGACATACCAAACAACAACACCAAATAGAACACCTGTTCGAAACCACAACAAAAATACGCTATCCTATACAACAGAACAGGCAACACCAAGCGGAAGAACACCATGACAACCAAACGCAACAACACGACACACAACGAAGTCGTGGTCGAACGCGTACTCACCAGCGACGCATTCCTCACACGCGAAATCAAAAAAGCCCCCATGAAAACAACAGGCGACTCACTCATAGCAGACCTCACCCACCTACCCAACGACCTCAAAATCACCATCCAAGGCGCTCGCGAGCACAATCTCAAGAACGTGGACTTGGAGTTTCCTCGCAACCGCATGGTGGTGTTCACCGGCCTGTCGGGTTCGGGCAAATCCTCGTTGGCGTTCGATACGCTGTTCGCCGAGGGCCAGCGCAGGTATGTCGAATCGCTGTCGGCGTACGCGCGCCAGTTTCTGGGGCAGATGGACAAGCCGGACGTCGACTTCATCGAGGGGCTGAGCCCCGCGGTTTCGATCGACCAGAAGACCACGAACCGCAATCCGCGTTCGACGGTCGGCACAATCACCGAGATCTATGATTATCTGCGACTGCTGTTCGCCCGCACCGGCATTCCGCATTGTCCGGAATGCGGCGCCCTGGTAAGCGCGCAAACACCGCAGCAGATGGTGGACACGTTGCTGAAGTATCCGGAACGCACGCGTTTCCAGATTCTCGCGCCGGTCGTGCGCGGCCGCAAGGGCGAATTCGAGGATCTGCTCGAACTGCTGCGTGGCGATGGTTACGCACGTGCGCTGATCGACGGTGAGATGCGGCAATTGTCCGATGACATCAAGCTCGCCAAGCAGAAGAAGCACACCATCGAAGTGGTGGTGGATCGTCTGGTGGTCAAGGACGGTATCCGCCAGCGTCTGACCGATTCCATCGAAACTGCGTTGAAGCTTTCCAAAGGCGTGGTCGTCGCCGATTTCGTCGATTTGGACGAGAAGGATCCGGACCGTCGCAAGCCGTTCTCCGAGAAACGCGCCTGCCCGAACGGCCATCAGCTGGAACTCGACGAGATCGAACCGCGCACCTTCTCCTTCAACGCGCCGTATGGCGCCTGCCCTGAATGCACGGGTATCGGATACAAGCTGGAGATCGATCCCGAACTGGTCATTCCCGATCCGGACAAGACGCTGAACGAGAACGCCATCGAACCGTGGGGCATGACCAAAGGCACCGGCGAATACTACCGCCATGTGCTTGAGGGACTCGGCGATGAGATGGGCTTCGACCTGGACACGCCTTGGAAGGATCTGCCCAAGGACGCGCGCGACGCCATCATGTATGGCCGCGATTTCAAGGTGCAGGTCTCGTACCGCAACCGTTGGGGTCGCATGCGCGAGTATTCCACCGGTTTCGAAGGCGTGGTGCGCACGTTGATGCGCCGGCATGACGAGACCGATTCCGACCAGATGAAGCAGTATTACGAGTCGTACATGCGCGAGGTGCCATGCCAGGCGTGCCATGGGCGGCGTCTGCGTCCGGAAGTGCTTGCCGTCACCGTGGGCGACGAGTCCATCGCGGACGTGTGCGACATGTCCGCCGAACGGAGCCTCGCATGGATCAACGGCCTAGAACTCGAAGGCTCGGCCGCGCAGATAGCCGGCGAAGTCGTCAAGGAGATTCGCGCACGACTCGGCTTCCTCAACGATGTCGGCCTGAACTATCTGACGTTGTCGCGTGCGGCGAAGACCCTGTCGGGCGGCGAGGCGCAGCGCATCCGACTGGCCACCCAGATCGGCTCCGGCCTGGTGGGCGTCATGTATGTGCTGGACGAACCATCCATCGGCCTGCATCAGCGTGACAACGAACGGCTGATCGGCACATTGCATCATTTGCGCGACCTCGGCAACACGCTGATCGTCGTCGAACATGACGAGGAGACCATCAGAAACGCGGACTGGGTCATCGACATCGGTCCGGGCGCCGGCGAACATGGCGGCGAGGTCGTGTATTCCGGCCCCGCCAGAAAAATCACCGAAGCGCCACGCTCCATCACCGGCGACTACATCGCCGGCCGACGGAAGATCGAAGTGCCCGCCGCACGCCGCAAGACGCATAAGACCAAGCAGCTGCGCGTGGTCGGAGCCCGCGAGAACAACCTCAAGAACCTGAACGTCAATTTCCCGCTGGGCGTGTTCACCTGCGTGACGGGCGTGTCCGGTTCCGGCAAATCCACGCTGGTCAACCAGATCCTTTATCCGGTGCTTGCGGACAAGCTGAACGGCGCGCGCATCGTGCCCGGCAAGCACACGCGCGTGGAAGGCGTGGACCAGTGCGACAAGGTGATCCACGTCGACCAGAATCCGATCGGCCGCACTCCGCGTTCCAATCCCGCCACCTATACGGGAGTATGGGACAAAATCCGCACGCTGTTCGCCAAGACGCCCGAAGCGCAGGTGCGCGGCTATGGTCCCGGACGGTTCTCGTTCAACGTCAAGGGAGGCCGCTGCGAGGCATGCCACGGCGACGGCACATTGAAAATCGAAATGAACTTCCTGCCGGACGTGTACGTGGACTGCGAGGAATGCCACGGCCAGCGCTACAATCGCGAGACTCTCGAAGTGAAGTACAACGGCAAATCGGTCGCCGACGTGCTGAACATGCCCATCGAGGAGGCCGCGCAGTTCTTCAAGGCGTACCCGTCCATCTCGCGTTACCTGGACACCCTGGTGCAGGTCGGTCTCGGCTATATCCGGCTCGGCCAGCCGGCGCCGACGCTGTCCGGCGGCGAATCGCAGCGCGTGAAACTCGCGACGGAACTCCAACGGCGTTCCACCGGCAAAACCGTGTACATCCTCGACGAGCCGACCACCGGCCTGCATTTCGAGGACGTGCGCAAACTGCTGCTCGTATTGCAGGGATTGGTGGACAAGGGCAACGCCGTCATCGTCATCGAGCACAATCTCGACGTGGTCAAATCCGCGGATTGGATCATCGATCTGGGGCCGGAAGGCGGTGACGGCGGCGGCACCATCGTCACCGAAGGCACGCCGGAGCAGGTCGCGCAATGCGAACAGTCGTGGACGGGCAAGTTCCTTAGGGATATGCTGTGACTGATTTCGAACGACACAGTCCGGACGTGTGGCGCAAAACGGCGGATGCGTTACGGGAAACCGCAGTATCGGACGCCGGCACCCAATCCGACGGCAGGGGAGTGAACAAGAACGGCGCGCCCCTGTTGGGGGATACTCGCGACCTGTTCCGTCCGAAAACCTCCGACATTCCCGCGCAGCCGGGCGTATACAAGTGGCGTGACGGCGAGGGGCGCGTCATCTACGTTGGCAAGGCCAAGAACCTGCGCAACCGGCTGACGAACTACTTCCAGCCGCTCTACCAGCTGCATCCACGCACCCAGACCATGGTGTTGACGGCTCGCAGCCTCGAATGGACGGTAGTGGGTACGGAACTGGAGTCGCTCACACTCGAATACACGTGGATCAAGGAGTTCGACCCACGATTCAACGTGGTGTTCCGCGATGACAAGACCTACCCGTATCTGGCCATCTCATCAGGCGAACGCATCCCACGCGTATGGGTGACTCGCAGCCGCAAACGTCGCGATACCAGATATTTCGGCCCGTACGCCAAGGTATGGGATCTTCGGCACAGCCTCGACGCGTTGCTGAAGACGTTTCCCGTGCGCACATGCTCGAAGAACGTGTTCCACAAGGCGCAGTTGACGGGCCGTCCATGCCTGTTGGCATCGATCGGCAAATGCTCCGCTCCATGCGTGAACCGTATCGGCGCTGACGAGCATCGCAGGATGTGCGAGCAGCTTGTCGGCGTGATGACCGGCCGAATCGGCAAATCGTATATCGCCCAACTGACCCGCGACATGAAGCAGGCGAGCGCCGAACTGGAATTCGAGAAGGCGGCCCGGCTGCGCGATCAGATCAAAATGCTCGGGACCGTGGTCCAGCAGAACGCCGTCGTGTTCGATTCGGATGTCGACGCCGACGTGTTCGGCATCGCGTCCGACGAGCTTGAAGCCAGCGTGCACGCGTTCTTCGTGCGGTCCGGATCAATTCGCGGCGAACGTAACTGGAGTGTGGAGCGAGTCGAAGATGTGAGCGACGCGGAGTTGATCGCCGATCTGATCACTCAGGTATATTCGGAAACCACGGGGGAGAGCGCGGCCGTCTCCGATTCGACCGTCGTGACCGAGCAGCGCAATGCGATCGGTTCGACACAGATCGTGACCGCAACGGATGCTATCGCCCGTGCGCAGGCCACGAAGGAACGCAACGAACGTCAGGAGCAGACGGGACGTGCCGACCTGCTGGCTCCAATCGCGCCTGTTCCCCGTGAGGTGATCGTTCCAATCGAACCGTCGCGCAGCGCAGGGCTTGAGCAATGGCTAAGCGGATTGCGTGGAGCGGCCGTCACCATCCGTGTAGCCAGCAGAGGCGACAAGAAACAGCTTATGGACCGTGCCAACGACAATGCCAAGCAGACGTTGGCACGCAGCAAGATGAGCCGTATCAGCGATATGGGCGCACGTTCCGATGCGATGAACGATGTGGCGAAGGCTCTTGGGCTTGAACAGGCGCCGTTGCGCATTGAATGCTACGACATTTCCAACACAGTCGGCGGCGCATTCCAGGTAGCGTCCATGGTGGTGTTCGAAGACGCGATCGCGAAAAAGTCGGAGTACCGCCGTTTCGCCATCCGAGGTGCGGACGGGCAGGGCGCGTTGGATGATTTGAGCGCATTGTATGAGACGTTGACCCGTCGTTTCCGCCATGGCAACATCGCCGGCGATTCCGGGGAAAGCATGGACAACGAGCGTCGGATGGCCACGCAAAATGATAGGTCGGATGGCACGAATGGTCCTGAAACGGATGCCGTGCAGCAGAACACCAACCGTCGCCATTTCGCCTATAAGCCGAATCTGGTCGTGGTCGATGGCGGCAAACCGCAGGTGATGGCGGCGGCCGAGGCGCTTGCCGACTGCGGCGTGGACGATGTGGCCGTCTGCGGATTGGCGAAGCGTCTTGAGGAGGTTTGGGTGCCGGATGACGACTATCCGATCATCCTCAAGCGACAATCCGAAGGCATGTATCTGCTGCAGCGGGTGCGTGACGAATCGCATCGTTTCGCCATCACCTACCATCGTCAGACCAGACGCAAAGGAGCTTTGCGTTCCGCTTTGGACGACATTCCCGGCATCGGCGAAGCCTATCAGAAACGGCTTCTCAACCATTTCGGCTCCGTACGCGCCATGCGTGAGGCGAGCGTGGAGGATTTCGAACAGGTCAAAGGCATCGGCCATGCCAAGGCCGAGAACATTTACCAGGCATTGCATTCGTCCGTTGACATTGCTTCGAAGGCGGAGGATGCCCTCCGAACAGTGAAATCGGATGGAAACAGTCCGAAAGATGAAAAGAAATAGAATCTGTAACGAGCAATCGCTTCTGCGTTGCTAGCATGATGAATGGTGAGAGTAAGGGAGGGAACATGACCGAGGTGGACCATCGGTGCGCGGTCCTTGGCAAACCCATCGCGCATTCGCTTTCCCCTGTATTGCATAATGCGGCCTATCGAGCTCTAGGACTTGACAGCTGGTCGTATGGCAGGCACGAGGTCGGCGAGACGGAGCTTGAGGATTTTTTGGAGTCGCTTGATTCCAGCTGGGCGGGACTGAGCCTGACCATGCCGTTGAAGAAGACCATCCAGCCATATGGCGTGCCATGCAACGCGTGGGCGAAAGAGCTGAAGGTGGCCAACACCGCCGTCTTCGACTGGTCTGGCGCGAACGATAAGAACGCCGCCATCCCTGCGATCAGGCTCTACAACACGGATGTGAAGGGAATTGAGCTCGCCTTCGAGCACTCGTATCGGGCACGTGGCATGCGGATGGATTCTGGACAAGACGGCGAGGCGGTGATCATCGGCAATGGCAACACCGCCACCTCGGCTTTGGCGGCCTGCACCGAGATGCCCCACATTGGACATGTCACCGTCGTGGCACGCCATCCCGATAAGAACGAGGCGCTTGAACCATTGGCGGAAAGCCATATGGGCGTCGGCTCCATAAGCATCGTCGCCATGGACCATGCGGCGAATCTGCTGTCCCATGCGGACGTCGTCATCAACACCATCCCCGGCCTTGCCGCCGATCCGATCGCCGAGGCGTTTGCCTCAGCCGGCATAGTCACGAATGGCACGCTACTCGACGTGGTCTATGATCCCCGCCCGACCAAGCTCATGCAGGCCTGGAGGTCATGCGGCGGCACCGCCATCGGCGGCGAGGAGATGCTGCTGTACCAAGCCATGATTCAAGTCTGGCTGATGACCGGCATATGGGACAACGATCCGCCGACCGAGCCCACCAGCCATCAGAAAGTCGAAGCATTGGAGCATGCCATGCGCTCCGCGCTTAAGGAGGCCCTGTGATGAACGAAAAGAACAACGCCGTCAACCAGGCAGGCAGACATACGAGCGCGCCTTCTCCGGCCGCAGGCTTCGAAGTGCTGCTCATCACCGGCATGAGCGGCGCGGGCCGGTCCCACGCGGCCAACAGCATCGAGGACATGGGCTGGTATGTGGTCGACAACATGCCGCCGAAACTGCTTGTCCCGCTGGTGGACATGATGACCAGCTCCGGTTCGAACATCCACAAACTCGCCGCGGTCATCGACGTGAGGTCACGTGACTATTTCGACGACCTGTCCGCCGTGCTGAGCCATCTGGACGATCTTGGGGTGAAGACCCGCATCCTGTTCCTCGACGCCAGCAACGAGGTGCTCATCAAGCGCTACGAATCCGTGCGCAGGCCCCATCCGCTGCAGCAGGGCAATCGTCTGATCGACGGCATCCTTGAGGAACGCGACCTGCTGAAGAACCTCAAAGAGCACGCCGACATCGTCATCGACACCTCGGCATTGAGCATCCATCAGCTGTCCACGAAACTGTACGAGGGTCTGCTTGGTTCCGGACCGACCACGGTTTCCGTGCATATCTTCAGTTTCGGATTCAAATACGGCATTCCGATAGACGCCGATTTCGTGGCGGACGTCCGGTTCCTTCCCAACCCGTTCTGGGTGCCGGAGCTTCGTTCGCTGACGGGCAAGGACAAACCGGTCAGCGACTACGTGCTCTCCAGCGAGGGCGCGGAGGAGTTCCTTGACGCCTACGAGAAAGCCATCGCCATCGCCATCGAAGGTTATGCGCAGGAAGACAAGCACTATGTGACCATCGCGTTCGGATGCACCGGCGGCCAGCACCGTTCCGTGGCCATGAGCGAGGCCTTGGCCAAGCGCCTGCGTGCGCGTGGTCTCACGGTCTCCGTATCGGCCCGCGAGCTGGACAAGCGTTCGGCCGATTGATGACCGCATTGTGAGAAGACAGTATCCAAATACAAAGAAAAGCTGCCGGCTTTGTCCAAGTTATTCGGTATCACAGTAAGCCGGTAGCAGTGCGGGTCGAGTCCGCGACTCGCCTGAAATTATAGGGAAGAACAGGAAAGTAGGAGGTTGGCTCTTGGCTCTTCTGGATGACGTCAAAAGCGAGCTGGCCGCAATCGACAACGAGTTGCCCATCGCCAAAAAGGCACAGGCGACTGCGATGATTCGATTCGGCAATGGTTTGCACTCGGTGGATCACCACATTCTCGTGCAGGCGCAGCTTGATTCCCAAGACGCGGCCATATGGCTGCAGGACACCATCAGAAATCTGTACGGCCACGAAGCCACGCTTACCCCCGTTTCCAGGCAGACGCCGACCGGCGTGGTGCAGCGCTTCATAGTCCGCGTCCCCAAGGGCAGCGCGGCTCTGGTGCTGCAGACCGGCCTGTACAGCCGTTACACCAAAAACATGGTGCTGGGTCTGCCGGGCGACATCATCAACGGCAAGATCGCCCAGATCAAGGCCGCCTGGCGTGGCGCGTTCCTCGCAGGCGGACACCTGTCCGACCCGGGCAAGGCCAGCTATCTCGAAATCGTATGTCCGAATCATGAGGCCGCGCTGGCGCTGGTCTCCACCGCGCGTCGTCTCGGCATCACCGCCAAGCCGCGTAAGCTGCGCAGCTCCGAACGTGTGACGTTGCGCGACCCCGATGCCATCGAACGCATGCTCATCCTCATGGGCGCCCCTCATTCCGCCCGCGAATGGACCGGAAAGCGTTCCGACGGAGAGGCCCGAGGCAAGGCGAACCGTCTGGCGAACTTCGATGACGCCAACATGCGCCGTAGCGCCAAGGCCGCCGCGGAAGCCTGCGATAAGGTCCGCCAGGCCTTTGAAATCCTCGGCGACGACGTTCCGGACAATCTTAAATCCGCCGGCCAGCTCCGACTCGACCATGCCGACGCGTCCCTTGAGCAGCTGGGCCGTCTCGCCGACCCGCCAATCACCAAGGACGCGATCGCCGGACGTATCCGTCGACTGCTGCAATTGGCTGAGAAAACGGAGAAGGCACGCCGTCAAGCGGCCTGATTTTCGTTTCCGGAAACAAAACACCATGCGACTTTTCCGTCGTATGGTGTTTTTTGTTCGTTTGGGCTTGTATTATGCGTAAGTGGCAATATGGCCATTCCACGCTTACAAGCGGCTAGGAAAGGATATACATGAAGACACTCAAGGATCTTGGAGATCTCAAGGGCAAGCGCGTTCTGGTTCGCGCCGATTTCAACGTTCCGCTGGACGGCACCACGATCACCGATGATGGTCGTATCAAGGCCGCCCTGCCGACCATCAAGGCTCTGCGCGAACAGGGTGCGAAGGTCATTCTGATGGCTCATCTCGGCCGTCCGAAGGGCAAGGTCGTTCCGGAACTGTCCCTGGCTCCGGTCGCCGCCCGTCTCGGCGAGCTGCTCGGCATCACCGTTCCGCTGGCTGCCGACACCTATGGTGAGGACGCCCAGGCCAAGGTCGCCGCTATGAACGATGGCGACGTCGTGCTGCTGCAGAACGTGCGTTTCAACCCGGAGGAGACCAGCAAGGATCCGGAGGAGCGTGCCGCATACGCCAAGAAGATCGCCGCTCTCGGTGAGGTCTTCGTCTCCGACGGCTTCGGTGTCGTGCACCGCGCCCAGGGCTCCAACTATGATGTCGCCGCCGATCTGCCGGCCGCCGCTGGCCTGCTGGTCGAGAAGGAAGTCAAGGCACTGTCCCGCGCCACCGTGAACCCGGAGCGTCCGCTGACCGTCGTGCTCGGCGGCTCCAAGGTCTCCGACAAACTCGGCGTGATCGACAACCTGCTGGACAAGGCCAACCGTCTGGTCATCGGCGGTGGCATGGCGTACACCTTCCTCAAGGCCAAGGGCTACGAGGTCGGCACCTCCCTGCTGGAAGAGGACCAGATCGAAACCGTCAAGGGCTACATGGAGCGCGCCGAGAAGAACGGCGTCGAACTCGTGCTGCCGACCGATGTCGTCATCAACCCGGTCTTCCCGAAATCCGATGAGGACATCGCTCCGGAAGTCGTGGCCGCCGATGCCATTCCGGCCGACAAGATGGGTCTGGACATCGGTCCGGAATCCCAGAAGCTCTTCCACGATAAGATCGTCGATTCCAAGACCGTCGTGTGGAACGGCCCGATGGGCGTGTTCGAGGTCCCGACCTTCGCTGAAGGCACCAAGGCCGTGGCCCAGGCTCTCGTCGATGCCACTGCTGCCGGCGCATTCACCATCGTCGGTGGTGGCGATTCCGCTTCCGCAGTGCGCAACCTCGGCTTCCCGGAGGATGGCTTCTCGCACATCTCCACCGGTGGCGGCGCCTCCCTCGAGTTCCTCGAGGGCAAGGAACTGCCGGGCCTGAAGGTGCTCGACTGATCTCAGAATCATGAAGGGGTGCTTCCTCATCAGTGGGTGGGGGAGCACCTTTTGCGTATTTCGCATACAATGTCACAAGAACGACCTTTCGCTTTGACGAGCACGGACGGGAGACGACGAATATTATGGGGCCGAAACGGATTCCTTTGGTGGCCGGAAACTGGAAGATGAATTTCGATCATCTTGAAGCGACGTATTTCGTACAGCAGCTTGCATGGAATCTTCGGGCCGTCCATTTCGACTACAAACGTTGCGAAATCGCATTGATGCCGTCATTCACCTCACTCCGCAGCGTGCAGGTCGCCGTCGAATCGGACAATCTGAAAATCCGCTACGGGGCCCAAGCCGTCTCAGTCACCTCGCAGGGAGCGTTCACCGGCGACGTCTCCGCCGATATGATCGCCCATCTCGGCTGCTCGTACGTGATCGTCGGCCATTCGGAACGACGCAAATACCATCCCGAAGACGACGCGAACATCGTCGACCAGGTGAGGGCCGTGCTTGCTGCCGGCATGCAGCCGATACTTTGCGTCGGAGAAAGCTACGAGGAACGGCGCAAAGGCATAGAGCTCGATTTCGCGGTCGGCCAGGTGCACGACGTGACGCGGGACCTGTCCGATGAGGAGGCCGCGAAGCTGATTGTGGCGTACGAGCCGGTATGGGCGATCGGCACCGGCATGGTGGCTACGCCTCAGTCGGCACAGGACGCGGCCAGGGCGATCCGAAACGACCTGTCCGATACGTTCGGAACACGGGTCGGCGAAACGGTGCGAATCCTGTACGGCGGTTCGGTGTCCTCGAAAAACGCGGTGGAACTGATCAACGAGCCGGATGTGGACGGCTTCCTGATCGGCGGCTCCGCGTTGAAGGTCGATGAACTCACACGCATCTGCAAGCTGACATTGGAAACAACCGCCTGAAAACTTTTAAAAAGCATGGTTGGACGCTCGATTTTTTCAACACCATGCGCTATTATCAGAAACAGTGTTTACGAACTGGAGGTTCACCCGTGTCCGCTATGGCTACTGTCAAGCTTGTGCTGCAGATTCTTCTTGTCATCCTCAGCCTCTTGCTCACCTTGCTTATCCTTATGCACAAGGGTAAAGGCGGCGGCTTGTCCGACATGTTCGGCGGCGGACTCACCCAGAACGCGGGTTCCTCCGGTGTCGCGGAAAAGAACCTGAACCGTTGGACCGTCATCATCGCCCTGCTGTGGGTGGCCATCATCATCGCCCTCGGTCTGATGACGAAATTCAACCTCATCTGATTGACGTAATTTGGTTTGGCCCATGACCGGCTTCACGGTCATGGGCCAAACTTGTCTCCGGCTAGATTGCTCCCGCAAAGGATTCAAATGACTTCGACAAACAACACCTATGATGACGTGACCATGGTCGTCGCCGATCTGGACGGCACACTGCTGCACGACGGAAAGACTTTCGAGGACCGTTTCCTGACGCAACGATCCATTGACAGCATCAACCGCATGCACGACGCCGGCATCAAATTCGTGGTGGAGACCGCGCGACCGGTCAGCACCGGCTACTCGTTCGTGCAGAAGCTTCCGGTTGACGCCGTCGCCTATCTCAACGGGGCGCTGTTGGATTTCAACCCCGTCTCGTCCGATTACGATATGCTCACCTCACCGACACTGCCGAAGGACGGACATCTGCAGAAGATCGGATTCTCTTCGAAAAGGGCCTGCGAGGTCTGCAAGTACCTGCTGGAGGAACTGCCTGGCATGGAAGTGGGCATCGTCATGGATGATGTCAGGTACACGAATTTCGACGTCACGAAATACTGGAAGACGCAGACCTGGCGATACACGGATTTCGATGACGTTCCGGACGGCACCGCGGACAAGCTGATCCTGTTCCCGAACGAGGAGCAGTGGAAGCGTGTGGGACGGCTCATCCCCGACGATTTCGACGTGCATATCTCCGAAGGCTCGCTGTGGATGCTGATGAATCCGCAGGCCAATAAGGAGCATGCATTGAGCATCCTCGCCGATCGCATGTCGACGCCGTTGTCACGGACCGTCTCATTCGGCGACGATTTGGTGGACATCGCCATGCTTCGTGAATCCGGCAGGGGAGTGGCCGTGGCCAACGCGAACCCCGACGTGTTGAAAATCGCCGATGAGATCTGCCCTTCGAACAATGATGACGGCGTGGCCCAATGGGTTGAGAACAATCTGCTTTGACCGACCCCCCCCACATGGAGTCTTTTCACGGAATTGAACTCATTCATGCAGCGGCATGAAACACATCCACCAAAATTGAACTCTTTGTCTTTCTTGGTGCCCTGTCGTGCTATTCTTTGAACTAGCTTTTGTTTAAATTGAACTGGAAGGATAGGCATGACGGAATCATTCTCGACCAGATTGAATGATGCCATGGCATTACGCGAGCTTAAACAGATTGATTTCGTTCATGCTGCGGAAAAGTTCAATATCAAGCTCGGCAAAAGCCATATGAGCCAATACGTCAGTGGCAAAACCGTTCCCCGTGCCGATATCGCGCATTTCCTTGCCGCGTATCTGCGGGTCAACGAGGATTGGCTGATGGGCAAGGATGTTCCCATGGAAGAGCATGCCGCGATTTTGCCGGATTTTGCCGGTGAACAGCCCGACCATGTTGACGATGCATCCGAGCAACCGACAGAAGGAAGAACCATGCGCACTTTTACGAAATCCCACAAGCTCGACAACGTGCTGTACGACGTCCGTGGACCGGTCGCCGACGAGGCCGCGCGCATGGAGGCCGCCGGCACGCACATCCTGAAACTCAATATCGGCAATCCGGCACCGTTCGGCTTCCGCACGCCGGATGAAGTGGTCTACGACATGTCGCAGCAGCTGCCCGACACGGAAGGCTATTCGCCGTCGAAGGGCCTGTTCTCCGCGCGCAAAGCCATCATGCAGTATGCGCAGCTGAAGAACATCCCCAACGTGTCCATCGACGACATCTACACCGGCAACGGCGTCAGCGAACTTATCAACCTGTCCTTATCCGCGTTGCTGGACAACGGCGACGAGGTACTCGTGCCGTCGCCGGATTATCCGCTGTGGACAGCTTGCGTGAATCTGGCCGGCGGAACCGCGGTGCATTACGTCTGCGATGAGGATTCCGAATGGTATCCGGACATCGACGACATGCGTTCCAAGATTACCGACAAGACCAAGGCGATCGTCATCATCAATCCGAACAATCCGACCGGCGCGCTGTATCCGAAGGAAGTGCTTCAGCAGATTGTCGATCTTGCGCGAGAGCACCAGCTCATGATCTTCTCGGATGAGATCTACGACCGTCTGGTCATGGATGGGTTGGAGCACATCTCCATCGCGTCCCTTGCGCCTGACCTGTTCTGCGTGACGTTCTCCGGATTGTCGAAGTCCCATATGATCGCCGGCTGGCGTGTCGGCTGGATGGTGCTGAGCGGCAACAAGCGTCTCGCCAAGGATTACATCGAGGGTCTGAACATGCTGGCCAACATGCGTATGTGCTCGAACGTGCCTGCGCAGTCGGTGGTGCAGACCGCATTGGGCGGCCATCAAAGCGTCAAGGATTATCTGGTGCCCGGCGGCCGCATCTACGATCAGCGCGAGTTGGTGTACAACATGCTCAACGATATTCCAGGCATCACCGCGGTCAAACCGAAAGCGGCGTTCTACATCTTCCCGAAGATCGATGTGAAGAAGTTCAACATCCATTCCGATGAGCAGTTCGCGCTTGACCTGCTGCATGACAAGCATATCCTCATCAGCCACGGCGGTGCGTTCAACTGGCAGGAACCGGACCACTTCCGTGTGGCCTATCTGCCTCGCATCAGCATGTTGAAGGAGACCATCGGCGAAATCGGCGACTTCTTCAGCACGTATTGGCAGGCTTGATTTTCGGTTCGCTTTTCTTTCGATTATGGCCGCGATCTGATATCGCGGCCTTTTTGTCTTTCCGTATGTCTTCTGCGCGTATTATTTCGGCATACGAAAAAGAGGTCTCCATCAAAAGATGAAGACCTCTCGGCTTTTATCCGTTTAACGGTGCTGTATCAGCGAATGATTCAGCCGTTGACGCGGTCGATGCCAGCCTGGACGTCGGCGAGGACGGTGTCCCAGGACTTGATGAAGGCTGCTACGCCGTCAGCTTCCAGCTTGTCGGTGACATCCTTGATGTTGATGCCCAGATCGGCGAGCTTGTTCATGATGGCGTGGGACTCTTCGTAGGTGCCCTTGATGGACGGAGCGCCATTGCCGTGATCGGCGAGAGCGTTCAGGGTCTTCTCCGGCATGGTGTTGACGACGAACGGAGCAACGAGCTCGTCGACGTACTTGCAGTCGGAGTAGGCGGCGTTCTTGGTGCCGGTGGAGGCCCACAGCGGACGCTGCTTCTTGGCGCCCTTGGCTTCAAGAGCGGCCCAACGCGGATCGTTGGCGAACTTGTTCTCGAACAGCTCGTAAGCCAGGCGAGCGTTGGCCACAGCGGCCTTGCCCTCGAGAGCCTTGGCTTCGTCGGAGCCGTTGGCTTCCAGCAGCTTGTCCACAGCGGTGTCCACGCGGGAGACGAAGAAGGAAGCGACGGAGCCGATGTGCTTCAGGTCGTGGCCGTTGGCGTCAGCCTGGGCGATGCCCTCGATGTAGGCGTCGATGACCTGCTCGTAACGCTCCAGGGAGAAGATCAGGGTGACGTTCACGGAGATGCCCTTGGCCAGGGTGGCGGTGATTGCCGGCAGGCCTTCGAGGGTGGCCGGAATCTTGATCATGGCGTTCGGACGGTTCACCTTGGCCCAGAGTTCCTCGGCCTGCTTCTCGGTGGCCTCGGTCTCGTGAGCCAGACGCGGATCCACTTCGATGGAGACGCGGCCGTCAACGAAATCGGACTTCTCGGCAACCTCACGGAAGATGTCGGTGGCGTTGCGCACGTCGGTGGTGGTGAGCTCGCGCACGGCGGTCTCAACGTCGACCTTGCCCAGTTCCTTCAGCTGCGGATCGTACGGGCCGACCTCGTGCAGAGCCTTCTGGAAGATGGACGGGTTGGTGGTCACGCCGACAACGTTCTTGTTGGCGATGAGATCCTGCAGAGAGCCGGACTCGATGCGGGAGCGGGACAGGTCGTCCAGCCAGATCGAGACACCGGAGTCAGAGGTGCGCTGAGTTGCTTCAGTCATTGTTTTTTCTCCTTGATACCTTTTTGGATCAAATCTTGTTTATCGGTGAAAGGGGAGGGGCACATGCTGTCGTGTCCCTCCCCGTATCATCACTTGGCGGCTTCGACTTCCGCGATGGAGGCCTTGGCGGCTTCCACAACGTGCTCGGCGGTGATGCCCAGATCGATCATGTTCTGAGCGCCATCACCCTGCAGGCCGAACTGCTCGATGGACACCGGCTTGCCGTAGGAGCCGAGGTACTTGTACCACGGCATGGCAACGCCGGCCTCGACGGAGACGCGGGCCTTGACGGCGGCCGGAAGCACGGCCTCCTTGTATTCGGCGTCCTGCTCCTCGAACCATTCCACGCACGGCACGGACACGACGCGGGCCTTGATGCCCTCGCCGGCCAGGGTCTTGGCAGCGGACACAGCCCACTGGACTTCGGAACCGGTGGCCATGATGATGACGTCCGGGGTGCCCTCGGTGTCGACGAGCACGTAAGCGCCCTTCTTCACGCCGTCCTTGGCCTTCTCAGCGGTCTCGGCGAGAACCGGGACGCCCTGACGGGTCAGAACCATAGCGGTCGGCAGGGTGTTCTTCTTCTCGAAGAAGTAACGGTAGGCTTCAGCGGTCTCGTAAGCGTCGGCCGGACGAGCGACCTCGAGCTGCGGGATGGCGCGGAAGGAAGCCAGATGCTCCACCGGCTGGTGGGTCGGGCCATCTTCGCCGACTGCGACGGAGTCGTGGGACCACACGTACAGGTTCGGAATCTGCATGAGGGCGGCCAGACGCACGGCGGAACGCTCGTAATCGGAGAACATGAAGAAGGTGCCGCCGTACGGACGGGTGTGGGAGCCCAGCAGGATGCCGTTGGTGATGGTGCCCATGGTGAACTCGCGCACGCCGAAGTGGAGCTGACGGCCGTACTTGCTGCAGTTCGGCCACTGCTTGGTGGCGCACTCAGCCGGGGCGAAGGTCTCAGCGCCCTTGAGGTCGGTCTTGTTGGAGCCGCCGAGGTCGGCGGAGCCGCCCCAGAGTTCCGGCATGACGGCTGCGATGGCGTTCAGAGTGGAGCCGGAAGCGCCACGGGTGGCGACGTTCTTGCCGACTTCGAAGGTGGCCTCGAGGTCGTCGATGGCCTTGTCGAAGCCTTCCGGAAGCTCGCCGGCCTTGATGCGGTCGTACAGGGCAGCCTTGTCCGGGTTGGCCTTGCGCCATGCGTTGTACTTCTCGTCCCATTCCTTGTGGGCTTCGAGACCGCGCTCGGCGACCTTGCGGGCGTGGGCGAGGGCCTCTTCGTCAACGTGGAAGGACTCCTCCGGGTCGTAGCCGAGGAGCTTCTTGAGGCCGGCGACGGCCTCGGCGCCCAGCTTGGAGCCGTGGGAGGACGGGTCGTTGGTCTTGCCCGGGGTCGGCCATGCGATCAGGGTGTCGACCTTGATGAGCTTCGGCTGGTTCGGGGCGGCGGCGCGGGCCTTGGCGATGGTGTCGGCCAGGCCTTCGACGTCCTCCTTGTAGGAGCCGTCAGGCTGGATGAAGCTGAACTCGTCGGTGTACCAGCCGTATGCCTGGAAGCGCTTGAGCACGTCCTCGGCCAGCACCAGGTTGGTGTCGCCTTCGATCTGGATGCGGTTGGCATCGAAGATCACGGTCAGGTTGCCGAGCTGCTGGTTGGCGGCGAGGGAGGCGGCTTCGCCGGAGATGCCCTCTTCGATATCGCCTTCACCGCAGATGACCCAGATGTTGTGGTCGAACGGGGACTCGCCTTCCGGAGCTTCCGGATCGAGCAGGCCACGCTGGAAACGCTGGCCATAGGCGAAGCCGATGGCGGAGGCGAAGCCCTGGCCCAGCGGACCGGTGGTCATTTCGATGCCCGGGGTCAGGCCGTATTCCGGATGGCCCGGGGTACGGGTGTCAGCGCCGCCACGGAAGTTCTTCAGATCGTCCAGGGTCAGGCCGTAGCCGGAGAAGTACAGCTGGACGTACTGGGTGAGGGAGGCGTGGCCACCGGAAAGAATGAAGCGATCGCGGCCTTCCCAGTTGGGGTCGTTCGGATCATGCTTGATGAAGTGCTGGTACAGGGTGTAGGCGATAGGCGCCAGGGAGACGGGGGAACCCGGGTGGCCGTGTCCCGCACGCTCAACCGCGTCGGCCGACAGGACCTTGGCCATCTTGATGGCGCGTTCGTCCAGCTCGGTCTCCTTGAATTCGGTCATGGATTACTTTCCTTCCAATTGGTCGGGCCGCGTATCCGGCTTGTGCCGAGCGCTCGACGCCCTCACATTGCGTTTCCCATAGTAGCGATGTGAGGTGACGTTGTGGTGAAATTTTGGCGTGTTTTGGTAGTTTGTGTGCTGTTAGCGCTCACAATTAACATTCGCGTGAACTTCAGATGTTCGTTTGTCGATATATCTCCCAATGCCAGTCGCCGCAAGGCTTTGCCGCATGAAGGAAACTACTCTGGAAGCGAACGAATTAGCACTCCGGGCGCCGGAGTGCTAAAACATTAAAAGAAGTTTTCCGGGTACGTCTCATCAGCACCGTCAAACATAAGGCGTACCGGCACACACCTATGCATAAGGAGGCGCGCATGGCGCAATCAAGACGCATGCTGGTGTTGCGTGCCGTGGTCGAGGATTACATCCGTTCTCAGGAACCGGTGGGTTCCACCACACTGACCCGGGATCATGACCTCGGCGTCAGCTCCGCCACCGTGCGCAACGACATGGCGGCCTTGGAAGATGAAGGCTATCTTATTCAGCCGCACACTTCGGCCGGCAGGGTGCCGACCGAAAAAGGGTACCGTTACTTCGTCGACCGTTTGGCGACGGTCGTTCCGCTATCGGAGGCCCAGCGCCGCGGCATCAACAGCTTTCTGTCCGGATCGGTCAATCTGCAGGACACGCTGCAGCGGGCCGCCCGGCTGCTGGCGCAGATCACCGGACAGGTCGCCGTCGTGGCCGCGCCGTCACTGTCGAAGTCGACATTGCGGCATATCGAAATCGTGCCAGTGTCCATTAATGCGCTGCTTGCCGTAGTGATCACCGATACCGGCCGTGTCGCGCAGCATATCCTCAACGTCACGAAATTGCCGGACGTGACGACGCTCACTCATCTGACCAACGAGATCAACACGCAATGCTCCGGCGTTTCGCTGACCCGCACGGCCGATTGCGTACGACAGATGGGAGCGCGCAAGGAATACCATGCGATCAGCACGCTTGCGGAAACGCTTGCGCAGGCCTTTGATGGCATGGCGGATGACGAACGCGCGAGCGAATTGTACATGGCGGGCACTTCACGGCTTGCGCATCAACGCACGGTGGCCGACCTGGCCCCGCTGTTCGACGCGTTGGAGGAGCAGGTGGTGCTCATGAAGTTGATGAGCTCGCTGAGCGAAACCACGCAATCCGACGGCGTCGGAGTGGCGATCGGTTCCGAAACGCACACGCCCGGTTTGCTGCACGCCTCAGTGGTAACCAGTGGCTACGGGCGTACCTCCGCGGCCGCCACGGACGGCGCGACGCATGCGGCCGCATCATCACAGACGGAAAATCAAAGCGGTGATGATACGCAGCAGGCGGGCGAACCGGTCGCATTCGTCGGATCGATCGGGCCGACGCATATGGACTACGCGGCGACCATGGCCGCCGTGAGGGCGGTCGCCAGATATCTGACGGCGTTCCTCGCCCACGATGAAGGTCAGCCGGCCGACTGACCCCGCCTTATGGCACAATGACACGCAGAACCAACAGGGAGAAAGAATAATCGTGACGGACTATTACGAAGTGCTGGGCGTCGACCGTTCGGCAAGCGACGACGAGATCAAAAAGGCGTATCGAAAGATGAGCCGCAAATACCATCCCGACATCGCAGGTCCGGAATTCGAAGACAAGTTCAAGGAAGTCAACAACGCGTACGATGTGCTGTCGGATCCTAAGAAACGGCAGATGTACGATGCCGGCGTCGATCCGAACGATCCGAATGCGGGCGGCATGCACGGTGGCGGATTCGGTGGCGGATTCGGCGATATGGGGGACATCTTCAGCATGTTCACCGGTGGCGGATTCGGTGGCACCGGCGGTGGACCGACTCCGCGCACCCAGCCGGGGCGTGACGCGCTTGTTTCCGCGACCATCGATTTGAAGACGGCGGTGTTCGGCGACACCACGCACGTCAAGGTCAACACGTTCGGCCTGTGCCAGGAATGCGGCGGCACCGGCTGCCAGAACGGCACACAGCCCACACAATGTCCCGACTGCCACGGTCAGGGATATGCGCAGCGCGTGGTACGCACCATGCTCGGCCAGATGATGACCACCGCGCCATGCGAACGCTGCGAAGGCCATGGAACGGTCATCGAGAAGCCGTGCCCGTCCTGCCTCGGCCATGGCCGCGTGCGCGTCACCCGCAATGTCGGCGTCGCGGTGCCGGCCGGCGTGGCGAACAACACCCGTCTGCGTCTCGCTAATCAGGGTGAGGTCGGCGAAAATGGCGGCGTCGCGGGCGATTTGTATGTGGATATCCGCATCAAGCCGGATGACATGTTCACTCGTGATGACGACGATTTGCATTGTTGGATCAAGGTGCCGATGAGTTGGGCCGTATTGGGGCACGAAGTCGAAATCGACACCTTCGACGGCAGGCAGACGCTGGATATCCCAGCCGGCAGCCAGCCGGACGATACCGTGACGTTGAAGAACCTCGGCGTCACGCATCTCGACGACAAGAACGAGCGCGGCGATTTGGTGGCGCACGTAGTGGTGGAGATTCCTAAGAAGCTGTCCGATGACGAGCGGGAGCTGATTGAGCGGTTCGGCGAGATGCACGACACGGACGCCCAGCATGTTGTCGTGAAGTCCCGTCCGTCGTCCGGCGCGAAGAAGGGGTTCTTCTCCAAGCTGAAGGACGCGCTGCGCTAGTTTTCGCAATCCAATCGAATACGGGACATGTGAAAGAAGTCCGTATCCCAACTCATAACCTTGGGATACGGACTTCTTTCACATCTGGCGTGGCGGGTGATTCCCGCCTATTTGAGCAGCGACCTGCACATGGTGCGATACTGGCTCACATATCCTCCACCGAAGAACACGCAATGTCCTGCAATGGGGTAGAGCTGCCATAATGTGATGCGGTCCTGCCATCCGGCCTTAAGCGGATGCGCCGACTGATAGCCTTCGAGGATGTCCGTAAGATATGACATGCCGAACAGGTCGAGCATGGCAAGGTCTTCCTCACGGTGCCCACCGTGAGCCGCAGGATCGATAAGCACGGCTTCGACGTCACCGGAATCAGCAGTCCACATGACGTTGCCGCTCCACAGGTCGCCATGCACGCGTGCGGGCTTGTCGTTGGCGGCCTTGCCTAGGATGTCGGGCAAGGCGTCGATAACGGCTTCAGTCAGTTCCATGTCATAGTCGGTCAGTTCGCGACGTTTCATGCCGAGTCGTACCATCGGACGCAATCTGCCGTCCGCCAGATAGGTGGCCACATCATCCCAGGCACCGGTATCCATCGGGACGGGATCCTGCAATGGCCCGAAATAGCAGGTGCCGTCGTATCCAGTTGGAGCGGAGCCAAAATGTTCGGCACCGGCATCATGCATATGAGCTAGCGCAACACCGAAATCGCGCGCGGCTTGGATGGTCGGACCGCAGGCGTTCACGCGTTCAATGTCGAGATAATCCTTGCCCCAGTCGTATACGTCGACCACGCGTGGGCCGCCCTGCGATTGCGCCTCGCCGAGCCATTTGAGGCCGCGTCCCTCGCATTCAAAGAAACCTTCGGGGCTGAATGCCCTGCTTTTGCGGTATTTGCCCATGCCGATGAGCCTTTCTCCCATGCCGGACATGCCGGCGTACTTTTGGCTCCATTGTGTGCATGGTTTGAGACAACTATGCCGGGATGCCTTGAAAACTAGACCCCTCTCGCTACTCTTGGTCACGGAAAAACAGACGAAACCGTATTTCTACGAACATAAAGAGGGTTCATGAATTTCTTCCAAGCGATTTTCCTTGGCCTGGTGCAGGCGTTGACCGAATACTTGCCGGTCTCTTCCAGCGCCCATATCCGTATCATCGGCGATTTGATGCTGGGCTCCGATCCGGGTGCTGCGTTCACCGCCATCATCCAGATCGGCACCGAGCTTGCCGTGATCCTGTATTTCCGTCATGACATCATCCGCATTCTCGGCGCGTGGTTCGGCTCCTTGTTCGGCAAGGAGGGCAAGGACTTCAAGAGCCGTATGGGCGCGCATAACCGCGACACGCAGATGGGTTGGTTCATCATCATCGGCACGCTGCCGATTCTGATTGCCGGTCTGTTGTTCAAGGACGCCATCGAAAGCACGCTGCGTAATCTGTGGATCACCGTTACCGTGCTGATTATCTTCGGTATTCTGCTGTGGGTGGTCGACGCCCGCGCCAAGCAGGTCAAGACCATGGATGAGATGACCTGGAAGGATGCGCTGATCTTCGGCATCGGTCAGATGCTGGCGCTGATTCCTGGCGTTTCCCGTTCCGGCGGCACCATCACCTTCGGCCGTGCGATGGGTTATACCCGTGAGGCTGCAGTGCGCGTGAGCTTCCTGATGGCCATTCCGGCCGTGTTCGGCGCGGGCATCCTCGAAGCCGTTTCCGCGGTCAAGGATGTGGCCGCAGGCAATGCGGGAATGTTCCCGGGCTGGGGTGCGACCATCGCGGCCACCATCGTGGCGTTCGTGGTCGGCTATGTGGTGATCATCGGCTTCCTGAAGTTCGTGTCCACCTTCTCGTACAAGGCGTTCGCCATCTACCGCATCGCGCTGGCCGTTGTCGTGGCTCTGCTGCTGATCTGCGGCGTGCTGCACCCGACGGAAGTCGTTGCCGCCGCGTAAGCGTGATTCGGCGTAAATAAAGCGAATCCCGGCCATCCGTAAGGTGGCCGGGATTTTTTCGTCTGCGACCTCCTCCTGGAGGGGAACGACTCAGACGCCGTTGCGTAGAAGTGATTCGGCCTCACGAAGCAGTTCCTCGCAGGCAGGCATGCCATTCGAGGCGATTCGCTTCGCTCTCGCGTCCAAATCGTAATCATGTTCCAGACGAGCCAAATAGTCGCCGGCATGCATGTCTGACACCAATCCATCGGCGTCGGAACGCCATTGCATGGCCTTTCTGGTCAAATCTCCTTCAATAAGCGGATACTCGATTATTAAAGACAAGGCGCGCAGCAGCTCCAAAGTGCCTTGCATGCATTCGGTATTGGCACAGTAATGCGGTACGGATACCCATATGGATGTTGTCGGAAAGCCCGCTTCGGCGGCGAAGGCGTCAAGGATGTTGGGGATGCCCACCGGACCGTTGTATTCCCTGTCGGATTCGCATTCGCAGCCGCTTTTGGAGATGTCAAGCGGCAATGGCCGTGTGTGCGGGCATTCATCGAACATGGAGCCAAGCGTGATGACATCACTTACGTCATAGTCTTCTGCGACACGTAGCGTCTGCCTGCAGTATTCCTCCCACCGGTAATTGGGTTCGGGTGCGATTTGCGCAAGCAGGTGCAGCATGGGGGAGACGGCAATGTCATAGAAAGTCGTTTGCGGCCAGATGATGCGCTTACGCCCCTGCACGGAGCAGATCATGGGCCGGGCCACCTGATAGTCGTAGAAACCTTCGTTGTCAATATGGCGCACTTCCTGCGACTCATACCGGGACACCAAATGACGGACGACGTTCGTGGCCGCTTGGCTTGCATCGTTCCATCCTTCGAATGCGGCGATAAGTATCGTCTTGGGCATTGCGCTCTCCTCACACATGCTTTTAATGTATACCGAAAACGGGTGGTGTGACACGCGCTTCAGCCATCGGTGAATACGAATAAACCAAACCGCGACACGCTGACTTGCAAATTACACGAATGTGGTTATAGTAGATACTCGTGCTCACGCAGTGAATCTGCTGAAGACATGCGGACATAGCTTAGTTGGTAAAGCGCAACCTTGCCAAGGTTGAGACCGCGGGTTCGAGTCCCGTTGTCCGCTCTAAGGTTCCGATTGATTATCGACCTTTATGGTGGGTTAGCCAAGCGGTTAGGCAGCGGCCTGCAAAGCCGTATAGACGAGTTCGACTCTCGTACCCACCTCGCATCATGTGAGATTAGTTTTCGCATGTTGACATGACCCGGGCGGTTGGCGCAGAGGTAGCGCACTTCCCTGACACGGAAGGGGTCACAAGTTCGAATCTTGTATCGCCCACGCGAAGCGGATGACGAAGCCGGGAAACCGGTGGAGACATCCCACGGGTGATTGGCGCAGCGGCTAGCGCACTTCCTTCACACGGAAGGGGTCATAGGTTCGATTCCTATATCACCCACCGTTATCACAGCTCGGTTTTGCCGGGTTTTTTGTTTCCATTCCTTTTCACGCTACTTCGTCAAATAAGAATGCAAGCATCGACGCGCCGGCAAAAACAGCGATCGACGAAAAACGATTCACCACATTACACAAGAATTGCCGATGAAAATACAGAGAATCAAACGAGAGAAGCATGACTTTTGCCAAACGCATTTCTAAAATGAGTATCGTAAACAAAAAAGAAAACAAACAAGACGCAAGGTGCGTCACAGCACACCAGCAAGAAAAGGAAACATCATGAACAAGAACAAGATCTTCTCCGCAATCATGCGTGGCTTCGAAGTCAGCGGCATCAACGCTCTGTCTTCGGCTGCCGGCTCCTCTTCCGTCAACGGCGCTCTGCAGGAAATCATCGACACCCGCCGCTGATTCGGACACCACACACTGAATCCTTCTTGAAAAAGCCTGGAACGCGATTAAAAAGCGTTCCAGGCTTTTTGTTCCCCGGCAAGCGGCTACAATTGCCTATTGTGAACGAGAGACAATTGAACCTCAACCAAGCGGTTAAGGATATGGGCCCCAACGAATTGAAAGCGTACGCCGAGCTGGGGCAGAAACAACACGATGAGGCGAACCGCGAACTGGAACGACGCTGGCGCAGCTACGATGACATGCTGCCGAAGGACGAATTCGTATCCATCATCGACAAGAACGAACGGTAAATACCGTTCACAGTGTATGATTCGTGACCATGCCGGCCACAATACCGGCCAATTGCAAGGGGAGAGGGTAGAATGACAGCTATGACTGATCCGATTCCAAGCGCAGGCGAAACGACCATCATTGGTCTTCCTGCTATCACTGTACCGGTTACTTCCACCGGAGACCGTCCTCTGACGAAGGAGGACCTCAATACGATCATGCGTCTGGCCGACGGCACGGCGCTCCTGATTTCCACCAGGGGAGCGGTGTCCGGCTCGCGTTATCTCCTCGACGAGGACGAGATCACCGTGGGACGCGACCCGAGTTCCGATATCCTGCTGGACGATTCCACCGTCTCCCGCACGCACGCGGTGTTCCGCAGGATTAACGGAAATTATTCGGTGATTGACGCCGGCAGCCTGAACGGCACATACGTGAACCGTCAACGAGTGGATAGCCAGGAACTGAAGAACGGCGACGAAATCATTCTGGGCAAGTTCCGTCTCGTATATTTCACCAACAAGGCCGTCATTGCCTAATGAAACGCCCGATGCGGGATAAACTGTGAGTAACGGTTTTCCTTCAATCGCCTATGGGCTCCGAATGGAAGCTCATAGGCGATTGTTTTATGGCGTGTAGGAGAAGACAATGGACGGCGAGGCAGAACCAACAATGCGGTTGCATCTGCACGTGTCGCACGCGGTGCAGGGGGAGTTGTTCCCCTCCGCGGACGCGCAGCCCGTCACACGGGGCTATCGTGGTACGGTCGCGTCAAAAGTGGCGGGTATCACGTACCGCCAGCTTGACTATTGGGCGCGTAAACAGATAGTGGAACCATCCATCACCCCGTCGCACGGATCCGGCTCACGCAGATTGTATTCGTTCAAAGATGTGGTGATTCTTGCCGTTTCCAAAAGATTGCTGGATGCCGGAATCAATCTGCAGAACGTGACCACCGCCATCGGCTTCCTCGCGCAGCGCACGCCCGAACAGTTGGCCGGCATCATCATCATGTGCGATGGGCAGAATGTGCATGAGTGCACGGACAGCGAACAGATGGTGGCTCTGCTCCAAAGCGGCAGAGCTGTGTTCGGGGTGTCCGTCGGATCGCTATGGCATCAGATCAAAGAGGCTCTAGAACATGAGGAATACGTCGATTTGACGAAGACGCCGGCATCGACAGACACCAATAGGCCAATCGACGACATTGCCGCGATACGTATGAGAAAGAAGCTGGAATCGCGACGCAAATCCCGCGCAGCAGCCTGATCGCATACAATTGGTACGATTCAGCCCGGAACGTTCGAACGATATAACCCGCAGGGGGGTAGCGCATGCTTGATATTCTGCCGGCACTGTTGTGGATCATAGCCGCCGTCATCGCAGTGAACATTTGTTTGATTACTGCGATTCGAGGCAATCTGTTTTCCAAAAAACACCGCGATGTGCATCCGGTGCGTTGGTCGATCATCGCGCTGCATTTCACCTCATTGGTCATTGGCGCGTTGCCATATCCGGCATATGCGATGTTCAGGTCGGATTTCTCGGAGAGGTTCCAGCGTTTCTACGAACATGTCGGATGGCCATCGGCTGCGGTGATGGTCATGCTGATCGCAGCGGAACTTGTTTTCATGTATCTTCAGGCCCGAAACGGCATGCACAGCGAGATGGAGCGGAAGCTCAATCAGGCCGTCAAATAGAAATCTGACATAACGTACATTATCGGCTTTTCAGGAATGACGTTTTTCCAGGCTTAAGGAAGCGTCAAACACGCGGTTCTGACATAACGGCCTCCGTCACTCAATAAATAAAAACGTGGTTGCTGCCACGATATTGCGACAGCAACCACGTAACTGGCCTACAGCGTTTCCGTTTACGGACTCAGGCGAAATACTCCTCGACGGCCTGCGCGAGTTCATCTACCGAATCCAGAATACGGTATGCGCCATGGGCTTTGAGCTCTCCGGGCTCCGCATAGCCCCAGCCACAGCCGAGGCAGTCCAAACCGCACGCCTTGGCGCCGTCGGCATCGGTCCAACGGTCGCCGACCATCAGTGCCTTGTCTCCTGCGTTCTCGTCGAAATCGATGTGCTGGAAAGCCCAACGGATCACTTGGTCCTTGTCAAGACGGGAATTGTCCTCGCTGGCACCGTAGATGCCGTCGACCATGGTGTCCAAGTGGAAATGCTCGCAAATCGGAATGCATTGGTATTGCGGCTTGCAGCTGGCAATCGCCAGATAGTATCCGTCGGCACGCAGTTTGGCGAGCTGCTCCGGAATACCTTGGTAAATCGTGTTGTTCAGGCGGCCGGGGACTTTCTGTCCGGGATTGTTCGGGTCGTCGAACACGGCCTCGTCGGCGTAATACTTGCGGTAAATCCTCACGCCTTCGTCAAGCTTGTCATCCGGAATGCCGTTGCGTTGCATCGATTCGCTGATGGCCGGTCCAATGAAACGATGCAATTCGGCATCGTCCGGCACCGGATATCCCATCTCTTCGAACGCCTTGACAACGCAGCCAATGATTCCTGGATCGGATTTCGTCAGTGTGCCATCGAGGTCAAGCAGAACGACTTTCTTCGGATGTTCGGACATGGATCTGATTCTCCCCTTGGCTGTGTGCTATAAGAATTGATGACAGAAACAATTATGCCCGGTCTCAATGACCGGGCATTCGTTCAAGTGTCGTTCAACTGCAGGTCACTCGTAGTCCGGGAACCATCCGTCACGATGCATTTGCAGACGCTTCTCCAGCAAAGCCTTCAGTTCGTCTTCGGTACGACGTTCCATGAGCATGTCCCAGTGCGTGCGTGTCGGCTTGGCGATTTCATCAGCCTCGTCGTCATTGTCTCCTTCACGGTGCGCGACGGCGCCGCAGCGGCACTCCCACTCATCTGGGAATTCTGCGCCCTCAGCGAACGGCAGAATCGTACGATGGCCTTTCGGACACACGTATGCGACGTCGGTTCGCGCCGCAAAATCCACATTGTCATCGGATTCAAGCGACTTTGCACCGATGCTCATGCCTCGCAGGCTACGTTCCGCCATATTGCTTTTGCCTCCTTGATTATCTGCTTACTCTAAGCTACAAAACACTTCGGACGTGTCACTTATTCCCGGCGTCCGCGAAAACCGATCTCCCGATTGCGCACATGCTCAGTCGACACCTGAATAGGCGACGATGCCACGGTTGACGTTCTCGTACGCCTGTTTCGCGATCGGAGCGAGCGTTTCGGCGCGTTTACCCAGGTATGGTCCGGCCACGGCGATCTGCTGCAACACGTCGGCGAGACGTTTGCATCCGCGTACGAAATCGCCGCCGGTCAAATCGGTGCCGTACAGCACACGCGACAGGCTTTCGCCCTGAGCCCATTCGTAGACGACATCGGTGATGCCGAAATCAAGTTGGCGCGGCTCGTCGAGGGCATAGTCCTCACACAGCATGGCAATCGACGCGTGCACGCCTTTGAGCTGCGCCGCACAGACGGCGACGTTCCCCTGCATTCCTCCGGGATAATGGCGCGGCTCTCCCCCGCTGCCTCTGCGTGGCTCGTAAATCAACGACATGACGGCGCTGGCCAGCTCCGTCGCATCGAGTCCGTCGAACGCGCCATCATCGATCGCCTGGGCAAGCACCAAATCAAGCTCGCTGTACAAGTGCCGCAACAGCTGTCCACGTTCGGTAAGCCGGTAATCGATATGTTCTTTTGCGCCTTCATCAAGCCGATCGAGGTATCCGAGCTCGTTCAGCACATTGCAGATGCGGTCGAATTGACGTGCCACGGAGCCGGTGCGTGAATCGTAGCGGTGCTGCACACGTTCCAATTCACGCATTTCACGCGCCCACCGATGCCCCCATTTGAGATGCTTCTGAATATCGGGGCATTTGTGGCAGGGATGGTCCCTGCCTTTTTCGCGAAGCTCCGCGATACGCCTGTCAAGGTCTTTGAACGCTTCGCTTCGCGCCTTCTGCGTGCGGAACACCTCGTGCTTGAGTTTGCGTCGTTCGTTCTTTTCCAAGTCGCTCAAGCGCATGCGCAGCCGCATGAACTCCTTGAAGTCGCCGAACTCACAATCGAACGCCCGTTCGTATCCGTCCAACGCTTTGCGCAACGTATCCATCTGCGCTTCAAGCTGCCAGGCGGATTCGTTGGCCTCCCATTGCGCGAAGGAATGGTCAAGCGTGATGCGAGCGGTCTCGTAATCGCTGGAATTAAGCAGGTTGACGGCCATGTTGAACGTCGGTTTGAAACTGGAGTGCAGCGGGTACACGCGCTTGCTGGACAGCGCGGCGGCAGTGGCGGGAATGAAGCCATGATGGTCCACAACCACCGCATGGCCGATGGTGTCGATGCCACGTCGGCCAGCGCGTCCGGTAAGCTGGGTGAACTCCCCTGGCGTCAATCCGACATGCCCGGTCCCATCGAATTTCTCAAGTTTTTCCACCACCACGCACCGTGCCGGCATGTTGATGCCCAAGGCAAGTGTTTCCGTGGCGAAGACGACCTTCACCAGCCCCTCTTCGAACAGTCGTTCGACAATTTGGCGGAAGAGCGCCACCATGCCAGCATGATGCGGCGCGAATCCTTCCTCCAAGGCGAAGCGGAACTGCGAGAAATGCAAAGCCTTCAAATCCTCTTGACTGAGTTGGCCTTCGACCATCTCATCGACGATACGGCGGATGCGACGCACCTCGTCATCGGTGGTGAGTTCGAGTCCGGCGTTGATGCATTGTTCGACGGCCTGATCGCATCCGTTGCGGGAGAAGATGAAATAGATGCCCGGCAGGATGCCGAGGAAATTCAATTCATCAATCACGGCCCAACGACGTGGCGTATGGCGTTCGGGTCTGCGGGAATGGTCGTTCCATTTGCCGCCCTTGCCGCCCTTTCGTCTGTCGGGGCGCTGCTCTCCCCTACGTTTCGCGGCCTTGCGGTCGAGCTGATCGAGCCTGCTCACCAGCTGGGCGTTGAGCTTGTCTGTCTGATTGCCGTCTTTATCACGTCGATACAGGTCGATGAGTTCCGGTTCGGTGTGGTCGTCCGCCTGAACAAGCACATGCTGTTCCAACGGCACGGGCCGTTTTTCGGACACCACCAGCGTGGTGTCGCCACGGACCGATTCAATCCATTTGGAGAAGTCCTCGACATTCGACACGGTTGCGGACAGGCCGATGATTCTCACGCTTTGGGGCAGGTGGATGATCACTTCCTCCCACACCGGCCCGCGGAAACGGTCGGCGAGATAGTGCACCTCGTCAAGAATCACGTAACGCAAGGCGTCAAGCGTCATGGAATGCTCGTAGAGCATGTTGCGCAGGACCTCGGTGGTCATGACCACGATGTCGGCTTCGGAGTTGATGGACGTGTCGCCGGTAAGCAGGCCGACTCTGTCCGGCCCGTACGTTTCGACCAGATCATGGTATTTCTGATTGCTCAACGCTTTGATTGGCGTGGTGTAGAACGCTTTGACGTTACGCTCTTGGGCCAGATAGATCGCGAAATCAGCCACGACCGTCTTGCCGGCTCCGGTAGGCGCGGCGACGAGCACATTGTCGCCGGCTTCCAACGCATCATTGGCTTTGACTTGGAAATCGTCCAATTCGAATGGCATGGACCGTGCGAAACGAGACGAGACCGATTGGCGTTTGGCCTGCGTCTGTTTGAACGCCGCATAGCGTTGCGCGGGAGATAGGGCTGTGGTCATCTCGGCATCGTATGTGCCGGTGTCGTTATTGCCATGTCGACGATGATGAGTCATGGTTCCTTTTCGAATCAGTCGTTGGAATGTTTCCACTGCGCCCACTGCCGGGCATGACGGACGCGCTTTTCCTCACGGCGGCTGACGACTTCGGCATGAGCGTCGATATAACGATTGGCCGCGTCCTCAAGTGGACGTGTGAAGAACGGGGACGTGTTCTCCTTTGGTTGCGGCAACGGCTCGGACATGACCTCGAAACGTTTGGACATGCGTCCGCCTACTTTGATGGCATCTTTGAACGCATGATATCCGCGGATGCATGCGTATGCGCCGCCGCCGACCAGCATCGTCAGCATGAACAGGACGAGCACCAGCCAAATCCACCAAGGCATAGCGCCTCCCTCGTCAGTCTTCGTTCTCTCGGTCGCCGACGCTCAGCTCATGCTGTGCTCGGGCGATGATCATCGTGCGCAACGTCTCCGGCGCGACGGCAGTAATATGACGGGCGTGCGCGATGCAGAACGCGACATACCAGGAATCGGAAGACACAATCAGATGCACCTTCTCGCCTTCGCCGCATTTCTCGACGGTGGCTCCCGACAGGCTGTCGATGAACGACAGGTCGTCCTGATTGGTTATGAACACGGCAGGTGTGCCATTGTCGAAACTCCACTTGCGCAGTTCGGATGCGGGCACGTCCGGAATGTCCACTTTTTCAGTGGGTTCGACCAGCTCCGTATGCTCGATGCGGGAGATGCGAAGCACCTGCCAGATACGAGGCTTGCCAGTAGCCTTGTTGATGGTCGTATCCGTCTTGACGAACTTCATCTTGTCCGCGGGCGCCGCGTTGGACACGTCGGTCCATACCGCCACGTAGTAAACGCCTTCGTCGACAAAAATCTTGTCTGGCGCCACTAGCTTGCGCTGTATACGGCCCGCACCGTCCGTATATTCCATGTCGAGCAGCATGCCTTTGGAGATGGCGCTCTTGACGATGGAGAAGTTCCTTGGTTCCATCTCGTATCCGGTCAGGCTCAGCCACGGCATGTCGCCAGGCTTGACGTGCTGGCGCAGTCGGCTGTACAGCGATTCCGCCTGCTCACGCAGCTTGTCCGGAAGCAAAGAGGAGTGGGCGAGATAGCTCACCGATGCGGTCAGCATGCTCAGGTACTGCTGGGAAATGCCGGCAAGGCGTTCAAGCCCCAGCGAATTCGTGGCGGAGACGATGCCTTCCGCGTCAAGCAAGGACCAATCGATATCGAAGAACTGGCTTCCGGCCATCTCGCCATCATCGGACACCGTGGTCAACGTGTTGATGTCCTTATGAATGATGTTGACGAACTTCTTCAATTCGTCATCGGACTTCGGCCTGCCGATGAATCGTTCCGCAAGTTCTTCAAGAGAGTATTCCTCACCCATGTGGGCGGACAGGAACAGCATCAGGCGAAGACGCCGATCGACCTCACTACCGGTCTGGAACGCGGAGTTCTTCTTCGGACGGCCCTTGCCTTCCTCGGTATCATCCTCATCAGTGCTGTTGCGGTTGATTTCCGGAGACACCACGGTGGAGCTGTCGGTGCCGGTGGATTCATCGGCCGGCACGAACTGCGTGGCCGCATGCAGCCGGCGGTTGAACGCGTCGACAGCCTCCTGAGGGCTCACTATGGACGCACCCGGATGAGACAGCACGAACATGGCCAGATCATCGGAGTCGGCGTAGGCGACATTGAGATGCTCGCCATCAACATCCACAGTGGCGGCGAAACGCCGCTGATCGACCACTTTGACCAGCTCGTCGGGAATGGATTGCGTGCCAAGACCCGGCGCGATGGAATCCAAGCCAAGTCCTGGAATCGGCGTCTGCGGCACGCGCGGCGCGGTACGGGAAGCGTGCTGGGGTTCGTGCGCAGGAGCCGAGGAAATCGACATGGAGCGCGCAAGGTAATTCGCAGCGGCAAGAATCGGCAGATCCTCGTCGCCGAACAGCAGACGCACGCGCGGCTCATCGCCAAGCTGCAGACGGTAGGAAGCGAAATCCTGCCCTTCTGACTTGGAGGAATATTCCGGCTGCCTTGATTCGATGGCGATGCCCATGGCGGCGAGCTTGGCGCGGTCACGCTGAAATTGCTTGGCGAAGGCGGCCTTCGCCGCTTGATCGGCGAGCTCTCCGTACGAATCGGCATACGCCTTCACACGTTGCGCGATCTGACGTGAGGTAAGCCATTGCGGAAAGGCTGAGGAGAGCACAGCCAACACATCAAGCTCATGCTTGCCCCATTTGTCGGAAAAACGTCGCCTACCGTTACTTCCCTCAGCCATTAGTCCTCACGTCTCGTTAACGTTTCTTTTTAAGTGCTTGGCCTCGTAAGCCGCACACAACATTCTATGATAGAGGTTTTTTAAGCGATTTGTGCCTATTTCACGAAAAAAACATCGTTTTCGTGTTGCATGGCCGTCCAAAATCAGACCCAATCGTCCGGTTCCACGCCCTGCGGGCCGACATATTCGCCATTCGGCACATAGCTTGGTTCGCCTTGATCCTCCAGTCGCGCGTCGCTAAACAGCATCACATCCCTGCCGAAGGTCCAATCGCCATCGATATTAACGGATTTCGCCGCGGCGAGCGAAGGCACACCGTATGGGAAACGGGCATCGAAATCGTGGATGTTCTTGTAATAGCGCGCGTCCAAATGGACGTCGGGGAAGATGTAGTTGCCGTCTTCCATCTCGTACTGGTCCGTCAGATGGAATCGGTCGGACCGCATGATGAACAAATCGTCAGTGGTCTTCACCGGCAGGAAACGCATACGGTCGACGCATACGCAGGTCGCGCCATCGAAAAGCGACACCGCGGCTCCCATGGCGGTCTCCAGCTGAATGACCGGCTCGCTGGTCGGATCGGTCGGGTCGACCGTCTTCTTATTGCGGATTACCGGAAGGGGAAGCACGCCGTCATAGGATGCGAGTTTCGCTTTCAGCGCATCAATACGCACCCAAATGCTGTTCGTGTTGAAGTACGGATGCTTGTCGATGTTCTGCGCGTCGTCCTTGTCGTCTGGATGGACCTGGCTCATCTCACGCAGCATCAGACGGCCCGTGGCCTTGTCTCGCACGATGTGGCCGCCCTTACGATCGGCTGGGGTGCGTTTGGCGACCTCGATCATGAACGGTGCGCCCGTATTCTCGAAATGCTGCGCAAGCGTACGGGAGGGACGCGCGCCCAGGTTGTCGGAATTGGAGATGAAAAGGTATTTGAACCCCTGCGCCTCAAGCGCGTCAAGCAGACCGGATTCCCAAATGGTGGAGAACAGGTCGCCGTGGCCCGGCGGGCACCATTCGAGTTCCGGATTGGCCGGGAAGCTGACGGGCATTCCCGTTTCCGCGCTGATCTTCGGCTCCTGATGCTGGATGATTTCCATCGGGATGTCTTCCTGATGGAATTTCTTATTGGTCTGCAGCACCTTCATGGTGTCTTTGGAGGTACGGAAGGAGTTCATCAGAGTCAATGGCAGATCGACGCCAAGTCTGGTCCGCGCGGTCAACACCTGTCCGATGATGATGTCGATGAAACGCATCTGCCGTGCCTTGTGGCGACGTACCGGCAGCAGCGACTTGGCGCAATCGAGTCCCATCGAAGTGCCAAGACCGCCGTTAAGCTTCAGGAACGCCGTTTTGGCGAACGCGTCAACGGCCTTGTCGTGATTGATGGTCTCATACACGTCATGGAAGCTGGGAACGCTGACGAGCGGTTCGACCTCGTCCTCACGAATCCAACTGCTGGCCTCCTCATTGCGCCAGACCTCGTACAGACGACGGAACTGGGCGATGGCCATGTCGGTCATTCCGTGCTTCCGCATCTTCGCGGCAGAGTATTCGAATACGTCCTCAGTCAATGTCTCTCCCTTTCGAACGGGCGTTGTTATTCGATGCGCTTATGCCATAATACGACATTCCGCCAAAATCGGGGGCATTTAGACACAGAACCAACATGAACTTCCGGTGGAGCAATTGCCGGAAAACCCTCAAATATCCGAAGCCAAACTCTCCGGAATGGATGCGACTCGCTTTCCGACACGATGTGTTTGAAAAACCGTAGAGATTATGCTATGTTTCATATTCGGTGCTTTTCGCACCGTTCGGACCATAGCGCAGTTTGGTAGCGCACTTGACTGGGGGTCAAGGGGTCGCGGGTTCAAATCCCGCTGGTCCGACTGAAAAACCCCGTCATTCCGCCGTTCTCACGGCATCGGAATGGCGGGGTTTTCCGTATCCAGGGGCGGTCAGGGGCGATGCACTACGGACCTCCGCCTCCGCGGCCCCATGGCGGGGAATCTCCTGACCATACGAAACAAGGCCCCTTCCGGCAGTGTGATGCCGGAAGGGGCCTGTAGAGGGCGCAGGACGGGTCATGGCGCGGGAAAACTAGATAAAACCGTACTCGCCGCCCTTCGCGGAGCCGGCTCCGGGCCAAGCAGTCCATGGGTCCGTGCGGTCGCGTTGACGCCCCGTGTTCCCTTATGCGTCCTGGAGCCGTTCCAGCCATCCCACGCCGTCCGGCAGCAGGTCGGTGCGGGCGAGTTCGAGCAGAAGCGCCAGGCGTTCGTCGCCGGTCCGGACGGCCGACGCCTTGGAGCACGCCTCCGCCATGGCGGCATCCCCTTTCGGGCCGGGTCTTCCGTCCGGCTCCGGCTCCAGTCCCGCCAGCCGGGCCTCATGGACGCCGACCTTGAGGCGTCCGTCCGCGAGGCCCACGCAAGGCAGTTCATCGGCGAGACGGCGGATGTCGGCGAGCAGCCGTTCGCGCGGCGTCATGCCCTGTTCCTTTCCGCCTGGCGTTTCGTCTTGCGGTCGATCCACGACTCCAGCCGCTCGTCCGTGACGCCGTACATGTCCCGCAGCATTCCCAGGCAGATGTAGACGTCGGCCATCTCCTCGGCCAGGTTGTCGCCCGGGTCGGGCCTGCCGCGCAGGCGCTTGCTGACCGCCTGGATCAGCTCCGCGCACTCCTCCATGCACACCACGCTCTGCAGGCGCGTTCCGAAGCGCTCGACGCTTTCATGCCATACGGCGTTCCTTTCGGTCTTGTCCATCATTCGTCCTCCTCGGGTGGATACCTGTCCAGCGGGTATTCCTTCAGCAGCGCGTCGCGCAGGTCGGTCAGGTCGATGTCGTCGCCGAATTCGAGCACGACGGTGCCGTCCGGGCCGCACCGGACGTAGGGCGCATTCCCAAGCTCGTCGTTCTCGAGCGCGATCTCGGCGCGGACCCCATCGGAGGGGATCACGGTTATTCTCATGGGCTATTCCCTTTCAATCGGCTTGATGCGCGGATTGGGCTCCGCGTTCCCGTCGAACAGGGGTATGCGTCGCGGGTCCTCCTTGGAATGCCTGACGACCAGTAGCTCCATGGAGCCGTCCTCATGGCGAATCACATCACCCTCCACGCGCTTGCCGTTGAACAGGCAGTCGGCGTACGGCATTTCGACCGGCTCCTTGCGGGACTCCCTTTCGGAGCCGAACCCCCATTCGAGCAGGTACGTCTGGCCCTCGTCGTCCAGTTCGTCCGTCGGGACCGCCCGCATCAGACGTTTCGGTTCGAAGCCCCAGGTCGGATCCGCCGGCCGAATGTCGTACTCCTCGTGGACCCGCCGCCATGCGCGATGGCGTGCCGTCCGCCCATGAATGAGAACGGACGCCCAGGTGAGGATGGCCGGCAGACAGAGTGCCGTGTCCGGCTTCCCCTTGGTGTGCGCCGTCCACGCCAGGCAGTACGGGCAGAGCCACGCCTCCCGGCGGAACAGGCGGTACAGAAGCCATCCGGCGGCGGCCGCCGCGGGCAGTGTCGCCAGGCCAAGCAGATATGCGGTGATGACGGTCAAGAATGCCTCCTCAGTTCGGTATGCGGGAGTGCCGGTACCTGCTCGCGTCCGGCATGGGCGGTTTGCGCGACGGGCGTATGGTCCGCGGCGTGCCGGTATGGCGCAGCGGCATCCACGCCCACTTGCCGATGTCCGACGGAATGCGTCTCACGCCGTCTCCTCTCTTTGGTGTTTCCTGCCGCCGAACGCCGATTCGGCCGAGATTGCCAGCTTGACGCCCGCGGCTTGGGCGAGCGCGGACGACATGGCGGTGATGTCGGCGCGGCTCAATGCGCGGCCTTCCCCGCCGCGCGGAGCATGCCGTAGGCGATCTCGTCGATGTGCCCGGTCTCGAGGAAGCAGGCCTGTGGGCCGAACAGGTGCAGGTTGTCGCGCAGGAATCCGGCGGCGGCCTCGACCTGCTCCTTGGTGGGTTCGTTCCTTTTCGCCATCATTCGTCCCTTCTGATAAGCCGGGAAAGCCCCCCCGCCGCGACGGACAGGGCGCGGGCGGTCCGGATGTTCAGCATGTCGTTCCCACTGCCGTAGAGCGCGTCGAGGTAGCCGTAGAACCGCATGAGGTCCCCGTACGCGCACGTCTCGCCCGGCGTCTCGCCGGTGCGGTCCCGCCCCGCAAGCCAGTCGGCCATGACCGCCGGGGCGTGATGCCATCCGGACGCGTAGGCGGCCGCGACGGACAGGGCGCGGGCCATGCCCGACACGAACAGGCGGGCCGTCACCTCCGGCTCGTTCTCCAGAACCCTGGCCACCTGCCGGAACAGGTCCTCGAGGTCCTCCCAGACCTCCCATGACTCGGAATCGCCCCTCTCGCCGGCCCGTTTGCGTCCGTCGGCGCAGAGGACGGTCATACGCTCCGCCGCGTTCATCCGACCTCCTCCAGGCTTCTGTAGCAGGTGCACAGCCGGTTGCCGACATGGTCGCCGTTCAGGTTGAGGATGACCGGCTGGAGCACGTCCGCGAACGACAGCTGCTCCAGCACTGGCTCGTCCGGCAGTTGCGTGGCGCGGCTCAGGGTGTACTCGAGACGGCCCTCGATGACGGTGCCATGCTCCGTGACGGCGCGGCACCTGCGTCCCGTCAGGTCGATGGGCGGGATGTCCCGCCAGAATCCGTTGTTGTCCATAATCGTCTTTATGCGTCCCAAAGAAAAAAGCCGAGGACGGTTTCCCGCCCCCGGCTTTCGGCTCAGCGCCCGCCCTTGCGTTCCGGCTTGGCGCCGCGCAGACGCTCCATGCGCTTGCGGTGCTCCTCGCGCTCCTCGCGCTCGGCGCGGTTGTAGGCGCTCATCGGGTCCATGCCGCGCCCCATGTTCGTGACCACTTTGTTCCAGTTCGTCATTTTTCGGACTCCTTGATTTCCTTGCCAAGGGCGTTTTCCTTGACGGTGGTCCCATGCGTCCCGAAAAACGTGGGCGATGGACGACGCGCGCCCTTGCCCGCGCCGTCGTCAGTACCGTTCGACGTACGACACCATCCATGCCAGTCCGCCGTGCTTGCGGGCGTTCTCGGCGCGTGCCGCCGCAAGGCGTTCGACCGCCGCCTCATGCGCCTTTTTGGCGCGGTCCACACGTTCCCTCGCACTCTCGGAACGAAGGCTTTTCTCGCAGACGGGGCACGCGCCGCCTTTGAAACGCGCCAGTTCGACGCGTGAGCCACATGCCTTGCACGTAATCGTCTTCGACTTGCGGTTGTGGATGTCGGTGGCGGCGCACACCTCGCGGTACCGCTCCTCCGCTTTCCGCTCCGCCGCCGCAAGGCGTTTGATGGCGGCGGTGTCCGGCACATCCATGTGGTACAGCACCCCGTTCCAGTCAGGCATGGAGGCAAGCTTGTTTATCGCCGCGCGCTTGTCGGCGCACACGATGTTCTTGTTCCAGTGGAACAAATCGTACCAAACGTTAAGCCGCATGCCCCACGCGGCTTGCGCGAGTTCGTACTCGACCGCCTTTTTGTCATTCCATTCCGCGCTTTCCAGCTCGATGGTTCCGCCGTAGTAACTCATGATTCCAGACCCCTTGACCCGCCGCACCCTGCGGCGTTGCCCGAATCATGCGTCCCGGAATACGGAAGGGGCGGCGCGCGCCCGCAGGCTTCGCGCCGCCCCTTCCAGCCTTTTACCAGTCGCAACCGTGACGACTATGACGATGCCGCTTCCGCACCTCAGGCACGGACTCTTTTATCGTCCCGCGGCTGGGACCAGGCGCGTCGCACGCCATCCGCGCCGGTGGCCGGTGGCCGCCCGGGTCCGGGCGGGGGCGGCCACCGGCTATGCGTCCGGTTATTTCGTCTGCACCATCGGCACGGAGCCGTCCGGCACCACGGTCAGGTTCTTCGCGTTGGACAGCGCGTCGATGTACTTCTGCCGGAGCACGTTCTCGGACAGGGACGAGTTGAGGATGTCGTTCGCGTCCGCCTCGCCTTGGGCCTTGATGCGCTTCGTCTCCGCCTCGACCTTCGCGGTCTCCTGCTCGTTGGACGCCTTGCGCTTCTGCACCTCGGCGGCCTGCGCGGCGGCGTACGCGCTGGTGATCTCCTTCGGATAGCGCACGTCCTGCACGCTGACCTGCTCGACGGTCAGGCCCATGCCCTTCCACTTCTCGGACAGGGCCTTCTGCACGCCGCGGGTGAACGAGCCGCGGTCGGTCAGCATGGTGATGGTGTCGTACTTTCCGGCGATCTCACGCGTCACGGAACGCAGGTCGTTGGAGATGTACTTGGACACGAAGTTCTCCTGCGAGCCGTAATCGCGGTACAGGCTCACGGCCGCATTGGGACGCAGCGAGTAGTTGACCTGGATGTCGATGTTCGCGCCCGCGCCGGACTTGTCGTTGATGGACACCTGCTTGCCGACCTCGCTGCCGCCGGTCGTCTCATAGTCGGTGTCGCCGTAGAAGTTGATGAGATTGTTGCGTGTGTCGTATTTGACGGCGCTCTGCCATGGGGCCTTCGCGTGGAAGCCCGCCTCCGACTGGGAGCCGGACACGGAGCCGCCGAGATTGCGGATGACCGCGACCTCGCCCACGTCCAGGGAGTACACGCACGCCGTGGCGGCGATGGCCACGGCGATGGCCACACCGGGCAACAGAACGGTGACGGAGCGCCCATGCCGCATCTTGGCTGTCTGGACCGTCAGAACGACGGTGGCGATCAGAACAATGAGCGCGATGACGAGTTGGATCATGATTCAAGCCTCCTTCAGGCTGTTTTCTCTTGGAGAGCGTTATGCGTCCTGCAACCGACGCTCCACCTCGTGCGCGTCGTCCGTCGCCATCCTCCACCAGCAGCCGGAACGTTTCAAGCAGGCAATCGGCGGCGGGGTCCCACACGGCGTTCCAGAGCGTGCCGCACGCCTACGCGTCCAACGCCTCGTCCAACTCGGGCGCGCGCATGCTCGCGCCCAGGTCCAGCCGGTATGCCAGACGAGCCACGGCTTGCGATCCCCTATCGGCTTTCCGCGGACGTGGCAATCGGCCACAACTCCTCCAATCGGACCTCGTCGACGGCACGGCCGCGGCCGTCGAGTAGGACGGCCGACCGCACGCCGAAGAATTTTTCCGCGTCGCCAATCCAGTCGGCGAAGCCTGTGGCGCGGCATCCGTGCCAGCGGCGCAGACGCCAGACCGGTTCGGCCGAACCGGCGAACGCCGCCCCGTACTTGGCATACGCCCAGTCGAGCGCGGCCATCATGCCAAGCTCCCCGCCCACGTCGGCGGGCGCGACGGCCAGCCGCACTCCATCGGGGCCGGACACCAGGAATGTGTTCTCGTTGTCCGGCCAGCCGGCCAGCTCCTCCAATGCGTCGACGCTCACCGTTCCTCCTCCTTGGCGATTTCGGCCCCGACCTGTTCGCGGACCTCGGCCAACACCTGACTGTCGGGACCGGCGAACAGCCGCTCCAGCCGCATGGCCTCGCGCAGCGCCTGTCTGTAATCCTCGACGCGGGATTTGAGTCCCCAGTGGTAGGACTTGGATTCGAGCGCCTCCCGCAGATAGTCGTCGGGCACGCGGGTCATGGAGTATTCGAGCGGCGCCCCGTCGTCGCCGGCCGTGCGGCACGCGTTCGCGGCCCGCTCCCCGACGGCGAGGCGCGGGTACGCACCGAGGAACATGACCCGCTCGTCAGGCTCCATGGCGTCGAGCATGCGGTCGGCCCGCTCCCCGTCCGTGACGAGGGCTCCAGCCGCGAGGCGGATCTCGAACGGCTCGTCTGGCGAGGTCCACCGTTCGCGGCACACGTCGTCGGTGCGACCGCCTTTGATAACGGCTTCGATGACGTCGTGATCCGTCTCGTTCAGGAACAGGTGCGGGTCGTCGTCCGACGCCGCCCCCATCGCGCCTTCGAATCGTCCGGCCCCGGGCTGCCCCGCGGGCCTGTGGCTCATGCCGTTCCTGTCCATCGTCATCGTCTTCCTCCGTTTCGTCGGTGGTTGCGTCTATGCGCGCGTAGGCCCGCCAGCGGGCGGGCAGGTATCTGAGCCTCGCCCGGTAGAGCATCCACGTCTCCAGCCGGGTGGGCACCTTATCGGATTTGCGGTTGTTGTGCCTGTCGCACAGCCAGACCAGGTTCGTGCGGACGGTGGCCCCGCCCTTGGCGTGCGGATAATGGTGGTCCATCTGCCCGTGCCCGTCCATGTAGGCGCCCCGCCTCCGGCATCGGAGCAGGCCGAACATCCAACGGTGCTCGCACCGGTTGCCGGTCAGCTCCTTGATCCAGCGGCGGTCGGCGTCGGTGAACAGGCGTCTGGGGTCGCGCTCCCAGGGATTGTCGGGGCGGGCCATCGGCCAGCGGAGCAGGACGCGGACGGCCAGGACGACGGCCAGCGCGATGAGGAGCGGCACGAACGGTCCCAGGTCGACGTGCGGCGGGCTCCAGTGGATGGAGGCCAATGGCGGGGAGGCCTTGGCGTCGGACGCGTACTCGGGCGAGTCGGTGAGTACGGGGCCCATGCGGCGCCACGCGTCGGCGGCCAGCGCGCCGACGACGGTCCCGCCGACGGAGGCGACGGCGCCCAACGCCCAGAGTGCCCAGCGGAGCGCCCGGTAGTCGGCGTAGAGGCGGCGCAGCCGGGCGAGGAGCCTTCTCACGACCATCCCAGCAGACGGCAGATGGGCACGGCGACGACGGCGACGACGAACACGGCGGCCATGCCGAGCCCCCAGCGCTCCTCCGTCTCCGGGTCGGTGAACCTGTCCTTCTCGTGGTCGTCGCGGCTCATGACAGGATCCTTTCCACGGCGTCCTTGAGTCCCTTGTCCTCGAGGCCGGCGCGGACCAGCAGGTCGGCCATGTCGACGGCCCATCGGCGGTGCTCCAGCACCCATGCGGCCACGTCCTTGGGGCCGTTGCCCTTCGGGTCGAACAGCGGGCCGTAGGCGCGGGAGATCTCCTTCAGGACGGCGACGGCGGCCTGCCCGCCGTCAGGCTCGGAGCCCAACGCTATGGCGGTCTGGGCGGACAGGACGAGCGAGCCGCGCACGCAGTGGAGGTGGATGACGCGGGAGTCGGCCAGCATGTCGGCCAGCGGATAGCCGTCCGGCCAGACGCGGCCGACCGCCTCGCGGACACGGTCGCACGCCTCGTCGTAGACGGTCGGGTCGCCGCCGTCGAAGCCGCGGGCGGCCGCGACGAGGTCCGCGGCTTCGGGCAGGCCGTCCATCGTCCCGTAGCGGGGCATGCCGTCGTCGTCGAAGCCGATGGCGCCGAGCATGTCCAGGGCGATGGTCATGCGGACGCGCCAGTCCCCCACCGTCTCATGCAGGCCGCGCCGGAGCATGTCCTCCGGCAGGTACGGGAGCGGCAGTTGGAAGAGGGCGGCGAGCCTTTGGCGCTCGGCCCCGTAGGCGATCGGCGTGGGCAACGGCAGCAGCGCCTCGGGCCCTCCGGCGATGACCGCCGGATCGGCCTCGGAGACGCCGAGAAGGCTCTCCGTCGCCTGGGAGAGCCTGGCGGCGGAAAGCCTTGGGTCCGCGCACCAGTATGGGGAGATGTTGTTCATGGCATCCATACCGGTGCGCTATGCGCGGACGGCGCCTACTTGTCCGCGGCGGGGCCTTCGTGCGGGGCGGATTCCCCACCCGCGGGCCTCGACGGTCCGTCGTGGACGGTCTTCGGCGTGGCGGCGGCGTCCATGTCCGCCCTCATGGCCGTGGCCTTGTCCGCCGACGCCATGGCCGGCCTCTCGGAGCCGTCGCCGCCCCGGCGGGCCGCGTCGGAGCGGGCCTTCGCGTAGGAGGCGCCGTCATGGCGTCCCTGGGAGGCGGAGCCGGACCGTGGCGCGGATGGCGTCGCCTCGGCCGTCGAAGCCGGACTCTGGGCCGCCGACGGCGTCTCCACGGGATGTGGGGGCATGGCCGCCGGAGTGGACGGCGAAGCGGCTTTCCGGAGCGTCCCTGGGGCCGCCTCGGCTGGTGCCGGCCTTGCGGATGTGGGCCGCGGCATGGCGCCGCGGATGATGCCGAGCGCGGCCTTCGCGTCGGCGCCTCCGGCGTCGTGGATGGCCTGGGCCGCGTCGGCGACGGCGTCGCCGCCTCCGGTGACGCCCAGACGCCCCAGCGCGGACGCGACCCGCGCGGCCTCGCGGTCGTCGGCCACGCCGATGCCCATGGACCTGAGGCTGTCCGCCGGATGCTTGTCGAAGTGGACGGCGGTGGCGGCGTCCATGCCAGTGGTCTGCGCGTACGCCTCGACCGCGGCCTTGACGGCCGGCGTGGAGGATACCGCGGCCAGCGCCTCGGCCGGGGCGGGGGCGGGGACCTTACGCATCTCCAGTCCGCCCCGCGGGGCCGGAGGGTACGCCGGGTCCTCGGCGCCGTGGGCGGCGTTGTAGCCGGCGGCCTCGTCCGTGTAGCCGCTCCGTGGCTGCGGGAGCACGGCCTGTCCGCGGTTCAGCCTGACGGCCGTGTCCGGCGACGCGAGCCCCTCGTCGTCCATGACGGCCGCGGTGCCCGGACCATACGCCTCATCGATGACGCGGGCGCCGTCGCGGGTCGCCGGATCGGCGGCCGGCATCGGACGGTCGGACGGCGGGACGAACGCCGGCGGGCGGCCGTCCGGGGTCGCCGCGGGCGTCGGAATCATCGTCGGCATGTCCGCCATGGGGTCGGCGGTGGCCGGGACGGCGACGGCGAGCATGGCGTCCCCGTCGTTCAGTGGCGTCATGTCCTCCCGCGCGGCGGCGACGGCCTTGCGGGCGATGGGCTTGGCGAATCCGACGGCCTTGCGGACATGTCCGTTCGGGCCGGCCAGCGTATGGGAGGCGAGCGCCGCGGCGGCGGTCATCGCGGCGGCCGGCAGGTCGATCGGGGCGAGCGCCGCGGTGGCGGCCGCCATGACGACCGGGTGGGCGGCGGCCGTCCTCGCCACGGCCCCCGCCGTGGCTCCGACCGCGGATGCGACCGCGCCGGCCGTCCGGACGCTCCTGGAGCCCATGACGGCGGCCTTGGCGGCGCCGAGGCTTCCGGCGCCGGACATGCGGGCCGTTTCGAAGCGGCCGCGGAGCGTGGCGTTCGTCTCCGCGAGCATGCCGTCGAAGCGGGCCGTCCTGCGGGGGTCGGCGCGCAGTACGTCGGCGTCGGCCTTCATGCGGGCCTTGACGGTCGGGTCGGCCATCATGGACGCGACCTTGGCGTTCAGCTCGTCGCCGGACAGGCCCTGCGACACGTATTGCGTGGTGAGCCTGTTCTGGGCGATGGCGGCGGCGCGGGCGTCGGCCGTGTCGGCGTAGGCGCCGGTGCGCATCAGGGACACGGTGGCCTGGTCGACGGCCCTTGCGCGGGCGTCGGCGGCCTGGGCTGCGACCTGCGGGTTCATGGACAGCGCCTGCGCCCGGACGGCCGCGCGGCCCGTGTCGGATGCCATCATGGAGTCGACCCTGGAGTCGAGGAGCGTGCCGGACAGTCCCTGCGCGGCCGCCTGCTCCGTGAAGCGTTGGCGGACCATGTCGGTGGCGTCGTCCATCTGCGCCTGGGTGGCGGTGACGCCGAGGCGGGAGGCCGCGGCGATCATGTCGTTGGCGTTGCCGTTGAGGCTGGACGCCATGCCGGCGAGGGCGTGGCGCTCCCCCGCGGCCTGTATGGACGCCATGCCGGATTCGGTGAGGACGTTGGCGCGGGCGCGCGCCCGCGCCTCGGCGATGCTCAGGTCGGGGTGGCCGGCCATGATCCTCTCCCGCTCGGCGGCCATGCGCCGGTCGAGCACGGCGCGGGCGTCGGGGCCGAGGGCGGCGACGCGGCGGTCCATGGCGGCCATGTAGTTGTCGTGGTGGATTTCGGAGGCGAGGTCGCCGATCTCCTTTCCGGTGCCGTTGGCGCGCATGATGGAGTCCACGTTCGCCTCCAGCGTGCTCTGGAAGTCCGGGGAGCCGGTGTCCATGGTCCGGGAGAGCCTTGCCCTCTCCTCGTTCGTGACGCGTTCGCGTATCCGTTTCTGCGCCTGGGCGAGCTCGGCGGCGTCCGGCTTGTAGGCCGCGATGTGGTCGGCCTCGGTCGGGGTCGGCGTCCCGAAGCCCATGGACGCGAGCGCGGAGGAGGCGTGGGCCGCGTGGGCGTTCCGCATGATCTCCATGCGGACGGGGTCGGAGGCCATCATGGCCTCGACCTGGTCGTCCAGTCTCCTGCCGGAAAGGCCCTGGGCGGCGAGGCTTTCGCGCAGCCGGGCGCGCTTGGCGTCCTCGGCCCGGCGGATGTCGTCGCCGTAGACGCGCTGTTCGTGGTTGTAGCGGGCGAGGTCGTCGACGGCGGCCTTGGCCTCGTCGGAGTCCATGTACTTGTCGAGTTCGCGCTTGAGGTCCCCGCCCTTGAAGCCGGCCTTCTGCAGCTCGCGGCTGCGTTTGCCGAACACGGCGCGGCGGGCGGCGTCGCGTTCGGCGTCGGTGATGCCGGCCTCGTCGTGGAGCCTGTCGGCGAGCGCGGACACGGCCTCCATGCCCTCGGTGGAGCGCATTCTCCCGTCGAGGGCGCTTTCCAGCCTGTCGCCCTTGAGGCCCTTGGCCTCGAGCTCCTTGCGGAAGCGGTCGCGGACGGCCTCCTCGGCTTGGGTCCTCTCGTCGTCGGACGGCTTGGAGCCGTACTTGAGGTCGTCGACGGCCTTGCGGCCCTCGTCGGAATCCATGGCGGCGTCGAGGGCCTTCTCAAGCCTCCTGCCCTTAAGACCCTTGGCCTCGAGCTCCTTGCGGAAGCGGTCGCGGACGGCGTCCTCGGCGTGCTTGTCCCGCAGATGGTCGGCCACGGCCTTGCGGCCCTCGTCGGACGCCATCCTCTCATCGAGGGCCTTCTCGAGCTCCTCGCCCTTGAGGCCCTTGGCTTCGAGCTCCTTGCGGAAGCGGTCGCGGACGGTCTCCTCGGCCTGGGCCCTCCCGTCCTTGGCCTCGTTTCCGCCGGCGGCCTTCTCGGCCTCCTTGGAGCCTTCGCCGTCAAGCGGCTGGCCGTCCTTGTCGAGGGCGGCCTTGTCGGCGTCGGAGCCGGGGCGGTTGTCCTTGTTCCGGCCGAGCATGGCGTTGCGCATCTCGGTGTGGTCCTTGGCGGCCATGGCGGTGCCGACCGCGCGGCCGAGGGCTCCGTGGGACCTGTCGAGTCCGGCGCCGTGCGCGGCGGCTCCGAGCATGTCCCTGACGCCGCCGCCGCCCATGGCGGCTCCGATGGCTCCGGCGGCCCCGCCGAGCGCGGCGCCGCCGAGCGTCTTGAGTCCGCCCATGATGGCCTGGCCGCCGATCATCTTGAAGAGTCCCTCGCCGCTGAACGGGTCGCCGATCCTCCAGATGTTGACGCAGATGTAGCGGATGGCCCACAGGTAGACGAACGGCAGGACGGCGGACGCGACGGCGAACAGGGTGGTGTTGCCGGTGGTGGAGCCCTGCCCGTTGATGAGGCCGAGGCCGGCCATGGCGGCCGTGACGAACAGGCAGCCGGTGGAGGCGGCGAGTCCGAGCACGCTTCCGGCGGCGCACATGCCGCCCACCCGCTTGGCGGCGTTGACGACGGCCCTCTTGCCCTTGTCGGGGCTGAGTGCGTAGAAGAGGAGGCCAAGCCAGAGGCCGCCGGCGGCGACGAGGCAGGCCAATGCGAGGGTGAGCATCTTGATCAGTCCGAAGCCGACGCCCCAGATGAGCAGGTTGACGATGGAGGACAAGGCGAACACGACGGACGCGCCAAGCTCGGACGCGGTCACCTTGCCCTGCTGGTACGACAGGGTGCGTTTGGCCGCGTTGATGACGTTCTCGTCGGTCGTGTTGTTGTTCGTCTGGCTCAGTGAGCGCCAGTTGGAGTCCGTGCGGATGTTGAACTTGTTGGTGATGGCCTTCATGGAGACGAAGTCGTCGGACGCGGTGCCCTTCTGCTCGCGGCAGTACACACCCTCGCGGCCTATCTTTGGGCAGGACGTGTTGTTCTCGAACATTGTGGAGGGTTGGAGCTTTGAGTTCAGACCGCCGGTTTTTGTGGTCTTCGCCTCGATGGCGGCGCGGCACTGCATGACCAGGTCGGTGCCGTTCTTGTCCGACGACGGGGCGCCACTTTCATCCACACCGCGGTCGCTGCCCTCGATGCTGTTAACGAACGCCCATCCGCTCCGCGCGTAAAGGTTGTTGCGTTGCTTGCCGTAGCCGCAGACGTCCCACATGGTGACCCAGCGGTCGAGGAACACGTCCTCGTTGGCGACCTTGGTGGAGTCCTTGTCGTCGAGGTCGGCCTCCCAAAGGTCGGGGTGCCAGGCCATGGCGTCGCCAAGGCCGCCGCCCCAGGCTACATTCGCTTTGTTGTTGCTGCCATCGTTGACGGCCTGGTCGGTGATGTAGGCCATGTTCTGCGCGGTCACGCCGGCGCGGTATTCGGGCACGCGGCAGAAGACCTGGTCGGCGTTCTCGCCGGGGCCGTACTGGGTGCGCGCGTAGATGCGCAGCGCCGTCTCCTCCCACATGGTGTTCATGGCGGTCAGCACCGTGTCGCGCGATTTGTTGTCGATCGCCGCGGCCTTTTGGTTCAGCACATGCAGCTCGTGCAGGTAGTTGCGGCAGCTGAGCAGATCGCCGGTGGCGTTCTTCGAGTAATCATGGGCGAGGAATGTCCCTCCGTGGTCGAATTCGTCCACGAGGGCATCGGAGGCCGAGCCCGCGACGTCGCCGATGTACTTGCTGGTGGTGGTCACCATCCAGTACGGGGTGAGCGTGGCCGGCGTCTCCGGATTGTTGGCGGAGGCGATGCCGACGGTGGCGAACATGGCGAGCCCCAGGATGAGGGCGACCATGCGCTGTCCGAACGCCTGGACGGTGCCGTTGTGGACGTACCGCCAGAGCGAGGTGCCGACGACGAGGATGATGGCCATGGACAGGATGCGCCAGTCGGACAGGCTGTTCCAGACGGCGCCCGTGAAGCGGTTCGCCATCTTGCCGAAACTGTCCAGCATGGCGGTGCTGCCGTCGGCCATCCGCTCGATCGTCGCGGCGGCGGCCCACAGGTTGTTGCCGATGGACAGGAAGATGCCGGTGATGTTGGCCGGCACCGCCTCGAACCACGAGCGGGGGTTGAACAGGCTTACGTCGTCGACGCGGCTGGTCAGGCCGCCGATGGTGTTCGACCAACGGAGGATCGGCAGACAGTCGAGCTGATTGCATACGGTCGTGCTGCCGTCGCCGGTATTGGCGCCGGCATCCATCGCCAAGGTGACGGTCGTATTCAAATCCATATCAGCCTCCATGACAGTTTCCGCAAGCCCGCTATGCGGGGACGTGGTAGGCTGTTCCCCAAGGTCAGGCCAAGGGGGCGTGACCAGAGAGAAGATGGAGGGAATCATGAATCGACTGTTGAAATGCCTGGCCGCGTCGGCGGCATTGCTGATGCTGGCCGGATGCGGTTCGACCGGAGCGCAGACGGCGGCATCGAAGCCGGCGGAGCCGAAGGACGAGGCCGCCGAATTCGGCGCGGACCTGGCGGACATGCTGAACGACGGCAAGTCCAAGGAGCTGTTCGACTTATGGGCAGGCAGCGAGGATTCGACATTCGAGCCATTGTCGGATGCCGTCATGCCGGACGCGAAGGCCAAGGGCATCGAATGGAAGTACAAGGAAGGCGCGCTCGGCAAGAAGGAGGGCTCCGTCACGCTGAAATGGATAACCCCGAAGCTGCATTCCACGAAGGAATACAAAGTGAAAAGGGTCGACGGCAAGTGGCGTCTGGAAAGCGACCCCCTCATGTGGGTCAACATCTGCTCCCCGTTCTCGGTGGACGGCACCGACGCTCCCGTCATCGACGAATTGGGCAACGAGCAGGGGCCCTGCTATTCCGACGGTGCGCAACAATTACGACATTCCGTATACCCGGCCCGACGGCGGCGAGGAGGGCGAGGTGCCCCAGGCGGGACAGATCCTTCTGGTGGCCCCGGGCGAGCATACGTTCTCGCTTGACGTGCTCAAGGACGTCGTCGAACAGCCCTATAAGGCGATGGCCTATCCGACCACCGATGCGGCGTTGGATTTCACCAAAAGACCGGGAATCCAAAACGGCTACGCGAACCTGGTGCCGGACAAGCCCAGGATTGCCGCCGGCTACGCGGACGCCGTCAAGGCCGCCTTCAAAGCCGCGAAGAACGAGGTCTTCGACGATGGATACGACCAGCATCCCGATCTGTTCGACGGCATCACCGTCACCCCGACGGACGACATCATGCACCCAACCATCGGCGGCACATACCAGCGTTGGACGGGGAACGGCTACCAGCAACGCGACATCTCCGGACTGGAATGGGGAATGGGCATAAACTGGCAGGGAGTATCCGTCACCATACATGACAACGGATACACGGGAGACTGAAGGACATAAGAAAGGGAGAAGGATCGTGAGACGATTGGGAATGGCCGCCGCGTTGGCGGCGGCATTGCTGGCGCTGGCCGGATGCGGTTCGGCCGGAGCCCAGACCGCGGCTCCGAAGCAGGCGGAGCCGAAGGACGAGGCCGCCGAGTTCGGAGCGAATCTGGCGGGTCTACTGAACAATGGCAAGTCCAAGGAGCTGTTCAACTTGTGGACGGGTAGTGACGACCTGGAGACCGAGCCGCTGGCGGATGCCGTCATGCCGGAAGCGAAGGCCAAGGGCATCGAATGGAAGTACGCGAAGGGCTCGTTCGGCCCCGAGGAGGGCTCCGTCACCCTGAAGTGGACGGCCGCAGGGAAGCACTCCTCGAAGGAGTTCAAGACGAAGCTCGTCGACGAAAAATGGCGCCTGGAGGAGGATCCCCTGATCCGCATGCCTGTCTGCGCGCCGTTCTCCGTGGACGGAACAGACGCTCCGGTCGTCGGCGTGTTGGGCGAGCAGGGGCCCTGCTACGACTACAGCAATGGCGGCATGCCCAAGGAGGGGCAGATTCTTCTTCTGGCTCCCGGCGAGCATTCCGTCTCGGTCGACGCCCTTAAAGGCGTCGTCGAACAGCCGTACAGGGCGATGGCCTATCCTGCGGACGCCGTTGAAATCGACTTCTCCCGCAAGCCGGGCGTGAGAGAGGGAGGTGTCAATCTGGTGCCGGATAAACCAAAACTCGCCTCCGGATACGCGGACGCGGTCAAGGCGGCGTTCCTCAAAGTGGACTACAGCTCGTGTACCGAGTCGGCGAGCTGCATCAACGGCGAGACCCAGGACCAGCGTGACAATCTGTTCGACGGCATCACCGTCACTCCGACAGACGACATCATGCATCCCACCATCGGCGGCACCTATCAGCATTGGAAGGATGACGGCTACTACCAGCGTGACGCCTCCAAGCTGGACTGGGATCTGACCATCAACGAAAATGGAATCCTTGTCGGTGTATACGACAAGGAAAGCACGGGCCTTTAATTTGTAGAAGCGTCCCATGACGAAGCCTCCGACTTGGAATACATCTAGGTCGGAGGCTTCGTCATAAATGGTCGCATTCAGTTCCACATCAGCCTCCATGACAGTACTGCGCCTCCCCTATGCGGCCAGGTGGTAGTCTGATTGCATGGCTTGGACAAGGGGTTTGGGCCGGAAGGGAAGAAGATGAAACGACTGACGAAAGGGGTGGCCGCGCTGGCCGTCCTGTTGACACTGGCTGGATGCGGTACGACGACAGCTCCGACGCCGACGGCGGAATCGAAGGAGCCGGTGGACGAGGTCGCCGAATTCGGAAAGGACCTGGCGACGCTACTGAACCAAGGCAAATCCCACGAGTTGTTCGACCTGTGGTCGGACAAGAGGTCCTTGAAGAGGGCCGATCTGGAGAAGGCGCTGCTGCCGGACGCGAAGGCCAAGGGCATCAAGTGGGAGTATAAGGAGTATTCACCCGACTCCGACAGCGAGGATCAGATAATCACCCTGCGGTGGAGGACATCGGACCAGGACTCCACAAGTGACTTCTACGTGAAGAAGGAGCAGGGGAAGTGGCGTCTGCGGTCCATGCCGTTCGGCGTCCTGTCCATCTGCTCCCCATTCTCCGTGGATGGAACCGACGCGCCGGTTGTGTCCAATGTGACATGTCCCACCAGGGACGGAAGCGCCTCTACTGGAGACGGTCAGACGCTGCTGATGCTTCCAGGAGAGCATTCCCTGTCGGTCGACGTGTTCGACGACGTCTTCGACCAGCCATATCAGGTGACAGCGACTCCGGCGGCCTCCTATGTGATGGACTTCGAATCGCCCGCAGGCTCCGCGGGAAGCGATTCGGTGAATCTGGCGCCGGAGGATCCGGAGCCCGCCGCCGGATACGCGGATGCAGTCAAGGCCGCGTTCGCGAAGGAGGCGGCCGACGTCGCCAAGGATGCGGGCGGGCAGCCCGACCTGTTCGACGGCATCACCGTGACCCCGACCTCCAACCTCTCCCGTCCGGATGTCAGTGGCACGTACCGCCATTGGGCCGACGGCGGCTATCAGGACAGGGACATCTCCGAGCTGAGCTACGGCACGACCATCAACTGGTGTGGATTCGTCGTCCTCTATAACGAGTCGTCCCGTCCCTGACTTTCCCAGCGACAAGACGAACGGCGCCCCGTCTGAAGTCCTCACCTCAGATGGGGCGCCGTTCGTCTTGGGCGTCCATCCTTTCGCTATGGCGCGTAAGGGTGGACCATCCCCGTCGGGGCGACCATCCTTACGGGGCGTACGGATGGTCGTGCATCTCCATGAGCTCGAAGTCGTTGACGGAGAACGGGGCGGTGCCCGGGAGCACGAACTTGCCCTCGGGCACGCGGGCCGCGTCGACGATCTTCTGGATGCGGCGCCTGTTCACCTCGCCCGCGACGGAGCGTTTGCGGCTGAACAGGACGACCGCGGCGACGGCGGCTATCGGTATCAGGAAGTACGGGATGTAGCCGCCGCCGATGAACGTGCGGATGCTCTGGCCGACCAGCGCGCCCACGACCGCGCCGCCCAAGGCGATGAACACGTCCGTGGAGCGCACCCAGTGGCGGCCGGCCAGCTGGAGCTCGTCCACCTGGTCGACCCGCTGGCCGGACACGCGCGTCAGGTCGAACAGCATGGCCTTAGGCCGCCGTGCTGAAGTTGAATATCTTGTCGAGGATGTCCATCACGATCTGCGCGAGGTAGGCGGGGATGGCCGCGATGAACGGGGCGACCTGGTCCGGGGCGATGAGGATGACGCCGAGGACGATGGCCGCGAGGCACCAGAAGACCTTGCCGCCGCTCTGGTCCTGCATGGCGCGTCCGATCGGCGTGGTCGGCCACCACTTGCGGGCGGCGAGCAGGCCGACGCAGATGAAGATGATGCAGCCGCCGCCAACCTGGAGCGCCAGCTTCAGGTTGGCGTTGCCGGTCAGGTAGCCCGCGAATTTGGAGACGCCGTCGCGCACGCTGCCGACGATGCGGGGCGGCGTGGCCTCCGTGACGGTGCCGCCGCCGTAGGACAGCAGCTTCGACTGGACGCGGACGGCCGCGCCCAACATGAAATCGTTCATGATCTCTCCTTTCCGAGTCGGGACAAACGATTCGGACGGAGGCTATGCGCGAGCAGTAGGACGCAGACCGTGAAGGTGATGTGAAGACGGATGTGGTCGCCCGTGTAGCCGCAGGTCAGGCCGGAGACACGGCAGATGGCGTCAAGGGTCCAGTAGACGACGGGCGCGGCGCAGATGGAGAGCAGGAGTCGTGCGTGCATGCGGCGGCGCTATGCACGCGCATCAGCGGCGGAGAATCCGCTTCGGCCAAAGACCCCTAAAAGCCCGTGGAGCCGCCGGATTGGCTTTTCGGCCCCTAGTGGGCATTTTCGTATTGTTCTGTTTTTGATTGGCTTGATCGGCTGTCTTTGCTTGGGTTTTCGTTCCGTCGTTTTATTGGCCTGGTTCTTTTTTCGTCTCTTCGTCCGGCTTCCGTTTTCCTATGGTTTCGTTCTTTGATTATCGGGGGCTTTTTGCTTTCCGTTCGTGTTCCGTTTTCTTCGATGGGGCCTTTTGCTTTCCGTCTGGGTTTGATGGCTGGCTTTTCCGTCTTTGTTTCTTCCGCAGTGGTTCCCCCTCCGCTTCGTTCCGTTTGAATAGGGGGCGTATGTTTCGTCTTCGTCATTGAAGGGTTCTTCGCTCCGTTTCATCTTCTTCGTTCTTCGTCTGTATTGGAGTGCCTATGCATTCCGTTTCCCGGAGCTATATATCCGTTCCTTTGGTTGCCTTTGTTTTCCGTCGTCGGTTTTTTCCATTGGGGGTTCATGCCGTTTGTTCGTCTTCGGGTTTCCTTTCCGCTCCGCATCCTTTCCCTTGGCGTGGCCCGTGTGTTCCTTTCCGCTTCATGGATTCGACCGCGGTTCCTCTTTGTTTCGTCCTTCCGTTTTCCGATTCCACGTCCGTCCGTTCTCGCCGCTTCATTGCGACGCGCCTCCAGGCGGAGGTGGATGGGCCTATCGGCCGAGCCCGTCCGCAAGCTCGCGGAGGGCGTCCTCGAGGGTGGCGTGGCGGCGTTGGTCCAGGTAGTCGGACTCGAGCAGCCATGGGCGGGTGGGGCAGGCGCCGTCGCGGCGGACGACGCCCAGTGGGGTCGGCGGGTCGAAGAACGCGTCGGCGTCGGTGACGTCGGCTGGATAGACGCTGACGCCGCCGCGGCTTGATCCGTTCATGGGGCGGACGACGAGCAGTCCGGCGCGTCTGGTGAATTCGAGCCGGTCCCATTCGCGCCGGGCGAGCAGTTCGACGACGTCGAGGTCGGCGGGGTCGCCGTCGGTGATGCGCCGGCGCTCCCCCGCGGTCAGGGTCCGCAATGATTTCATCGGAATGCCTCCAGCATGGTCCGGGCCAGATGGGCGGCGGCCGTGTCCGCGTAGCCGGGACGCTGGCGGCCGAGCCTGTCGTAGAGCGCCCATGCGTCCCCGACGTCGCGGACGTCGTCGGCCCGCAGACGCGTGCCGGGGTCCCATCCGATGGCGTCGGCCATGAGCCGGCGGAGCCGGTCGCGGTCGTCCGGCAGGAGCAGGACCTCGCCGTCCGCCTCAATGCCGGCGAGTCCAAGCCGTCGTCCGCCGTCGATGCACACGTCGATGAGCCTCATAAATCGGCCTTCGGGTAGAGCGAGAGCCGGGGCAGGGCCCCGGCGTCCAGATTGAGGACGCCCCAGTCCCACGAGGCCCCGCCAGGGATGGGGCATCCGGAGTCGATGACGATGGGGCCGACGGCTCCGATGGAGACGGTGAACGGCGTGAACGACAGGTCGCGTCCCTCGACGACGAGCCCGCGCCAGCCGTCGGGGCCGGGGTCGAAGCGGAGGCGGCGCATCTCGTCGACGAAGGTGCCCGCGGGAATGCCGGCCTTTCTGGCGACGGGGCCGAGCACGGCCGGGTCGGGGCGGCGGCGGTACGCGCGGCGCAGATGGACCACGTCGTCGCAGAGCCGTTCGAGCCGCCGGTCGGGATGGAGCATGAGGACGCGGGGGCTCATATGATCCGTCCGAAGCGTTCGACGCTGTACTGGCTGAACAGCCGGGCCCTAATGACTTCGGCCGCGTAGGGCCTTGTTCCTCTTGCGGCGACGGGCTGGCCGATCGCCGCGGCTCCCGTCATGGCGTTCGGCCTGTTCCTTCTTCCCTTGCCGTTCGCGTCGCGTCTCCAGCCATTCATGGCACATGTCCTTTCCGTAGACGATGAGGATGATGATGACGATGAGGGCGCCCTGGTCGGTCCGTCCGCCGTAGAGGGCTATCCTCCATGCGGCGAGCAGGTAGGGGCTCGCCAAGAGGGCCAGCGCCAGCAGCGCCGTATGTCCGGCGACGCGCCGCGCCCTTGGGCTCCGCCACAGGGCGATGGCCTTTTCCCTGGCCCGTTCCGGCAGCCGTTGGACGGCCGCCCCGATGCGCCTCAGTCGTTCCTTGACGCCGTGCATGCGTCCTCCATGAGCGTCCTGTAGTGCCGTGCGAGCCTGATGGAGTCGTCGAGGCAGTGGAGGCACCGATGGTCGGTGGTCCTCTCCGGCCTCGCGTCCCTGCACGCCGGATTCCACAGGCGGGCCGCCTCGTCCAACGCGCTCACGTCGAGGCTCCTATGCCCGAGCCCGGCGAGGATGCGCGGGTCGTGCGCGTCGAGCATGCCGCGGTCGAAGCGCACGGTGGAGCCGGCGACCAGCGCCTCCCTGCGGTGCGCGTACTCCCCCGTCAGCCGGTACGCCTCCTTCGGCTCCAGTCCGTGGCGGCAGGCGTCCAGCAGGCCGTTCGGCCCGTGCATGCCCTTGATGAAATCGTCCGGCGTCCCGTCCCAGCGCAGCACCAGGTCCAATGGGGCGTCGATGGGATGCAGGCCGCCGTCCGTGTACAGCATGCCTATCTCCAGCAGCGCGTCGGAGTCGGGGTCGAGCCCCGTCGTCTCCACGTCGATCCATAGCAATGTGTCCATGTCCGCCCTTATGCGTCTCCACGCTCCGGGACCGGACGCATAAGGGACGGGCATGGCTACGAAATACAGGACGGCCGAGGCCGTCACCCCGGGGCACCCGGACAAGCTTTGCGATCTCATCTCCGACATGGTCCTCGACGACATGCTCGCCCACGACCCGCACGCCCATGTGGCCGCCGAGACATGCGCGGCCGGCGACACGGTCATGGTGTTCGGCGAGATCAATTCCCATGATGATTACAGGCCGGACGTGGAGTCCATCGTCCGCCGTGCCTTCCGCACGGTCGGCTACACCGACCCGTCGTACGGTACGACCGCCGACGGGGTCCGGGTCGTCGACGGGATGCACGCGCAGTCCGCCGAGATCGACGCGGCCGTCGGCGACGCGGACGGGGCCGGCGACCAGGGCGTCATGGTCGGTTACGCGACCGACGCGACGGGGACCATGCTGCCGCCCGAGACGGAGCTCGCCCGCCAGTTGGCCGCCCGCCTGTGGGAGGCCCGGGCCAACGGCATCGGATGGCTCCGCCCCGACGGCAAGACCCAGGTCACGCTCCGCCAAGACGGTGACACGACGGCCCTGGACTCCATCCTCATCTCCACCCAGCACGACCCCGGCATGACGCCCGTCGCCATCCGCGGCTGCGTGTCCATGTACGTCGTCGACCCCGTGCTCGCCGCCCACCCGGAACTGGACGCCACCGACTGGAGGCTGGACGTCAACCCGTCCGGCTCGTTCGTCCTTGGCGGCCCCGAGGGCGATGCCGGCCTCACCGGCCGCAAGATCGTCGTCGACCAGTACGGCCCGTCCATCCCCGTCGGCGGAGGCGCGTTCAGCGGCAAGGATCCAAGCAAGGTCGACAGGAGCGCCGCCTACATGGCCCGCCACATCGCCGTCTCGCTCGTCCACGCCCGCCTCTGCCATGAGGCCACCGTCCGGCTCGCCTACGGGATCGGCGTCGCCGAGCCGACCGACGTGTCCGTCGACGCGCACGGCGCCGGCATCGCGGACGACGCCATCCTCTCCGCCGCCGTCCGCGACGTGTTCGACCTGACCCCGCGCGGCATCATCGACGCGCTGGACCTCCGTCGCCCCCGATACGCGGACACCGCATTGCACGGGCACTTCGGCCGCCCGGAGCTCCCGTGGGAGAGGCCGTCCGACCCCGGCGCCCTGCGGGGCGCCGTCGAGGCGAGGCTCTGATGTGCCCACACATGGCGGGCCTCCTCGCCCGCTACGAGAGGAGCCCGTACGGACGGCGCGGCCGTCATGACGGTTTCCTCTCGTTCGCCCTCGCCGTCTCGGAGGCCGCCTCGTTGGGGCACATCGGCGCGGGCGGGGCGCTGGCCGCCGGTGTGCGCGTCTACGTAAGGCTGAAGCCGGAGGCGCCGGACAGGGCGCGCGCCGACGCCCTGCATATGGCCGTATGGGCCAGGCGGCGCTTCGGCGCGTCGGACGCCATGGATCCCTGCTGGCGGAATGCGCTGGCGGGCATGCTTTAGCCGACCAGTCCGACCTTGTCGAAGAATGCGACAATGGCGTCGCGCTGGTCGAGCAGGGGCCTGACCGATGGGTCGAAGGCGACCAGGTCATCGACGGACTTGGATGTGAGGCTCGAGCCGCGGTCCGTCCAAAGCAGATACAATTCGGCGCTCCGGGCGAGCACCTCGGTCGGCGTCGCGTAATACCGGCGCTTCGAGTCGGAGATGCCATCGAGATTCTTCAGGGCGGCCCGCTGCCGGTCGAGGATGTCCCTGAACTCCGGGGAGGCGGACAGCTGCCCATGCTCGAAGTCGAACGCGTGGGCCATCTCGTGCGCGCCGGAGCGTGGGGCGCGGGGGTCGATGGCGATGGCATGGTCCACGGGAGAGTAGACGCCGATGGCCCGATGCCGTCCGCACAGGCGGAAGCGGAACGAGTTGTCCGGATTGATGACGGGCAGGCAGTGCCGCCGCCGCAGGTCCTCCATCTCGGCGTCAAGCCGGGCGAACTCCTCCAGGTCGACGCTGTCGTCCAGTTCGACGTGGGCGTATCGTCCGGCGAGCCGGCAGTCGGCGGCCGCCTTGCGGTGGGCCGTGTCACAGTGGATCTTGTCCTCGAACACGCCGGCGGAATGCCGGTCGGTGAAGCGTCTGTTCTCGGCGCGGGACTCCTCGAGGCTCCACCGGGCGTCCAACGCCCTGCGGAAGCCGTGGATGGCGTCGGACACGGCGATGCGCCTGTCCAATTCCGGCGTGTGGTATCCACGCTCCCGCATCGACTTCAGATACTCCGCGTCAGCCGGATCGTCCTTGCCACGCCACACGAGCACGGCGGTGAGCTGGTCGTCGTCGACGTCCAACTGCGAGGCGGCGACGAGCGTCGGCACGTCGACTGTGCGGATGGTCCGGCGCGTGCCGGACTTGTCGCCCCGCATCCACGCCGTCGTCTGGCCGCGCCAGCCCTTCGCCCACGGCTCGGTGCTCAGCAGATGCAGGACGCCGTCCTTGTCGACGCCGGCGGTGACGGAGCCTTTCGTCTTGTTCGCCTTGAGCCATTCGATGAGCCGGTCGCCGGACGTGTCGGCGGGCTCCAATTCCAATGCCCTCATGTAGGCGGAGGCGACGCGGGCGTCGGCCTCGGCGCGCTGATCGTCGTCGAGGCCGGAAAGCATGTGGCGGCCGAGCTTGGCGGCTATGTCGTGCGTGGTGTCGTGGGCGCCGATTCTGGGCATGCGGGCCGCCATGGGCTTCAACTCCATGAGCGTCTCGACGCGATGGCGGGAGGCTTTCGCGTTCATGGCCGCTTCGATGAGCATGTGCCGCCTGTCCGCGTCCATGCCGGGCATGGCGGCGGCGAGCCTCGCGTCGGCCTCGTCGAGGTCCAGGTCGTCGTCGGAGCCCTGCCCCGCCTTTCTGTCGAACCGTCCGCCGTCAGGACGGCCCGCGGCCTTGTGGTTGTTGCCTCTCGCGTCGACGGTCATCGTCCCATCCTTCTGTACATGGCCCGCGCCCATGCGAAGCGGGAATCCTCGTCGAAGCCGGCCGCCTCCAGCGTGTCCATGCCGCCGTTGACGATGGCATCGGCCAGGTCCAGCGGGTCGGGCTCATACACGTCCAGTCCGGCCTCGCGGATGAGCTCCTCGTCGCCGTCCTCCTGGGGTCCGTCCTCGTCGATGTCGGCGGCGGCCATGTACTTCCTGATGCCGTCACGCAGGTCGCGGGCGTATTCGCCGTCCACGCCCTCGAGCGCGCGCAGCTCCACGCGGTGCATGGAGCGCATCCACGAGCCCATCGTCTCCAGGCCGATCTCATCCTCGTCCATGCCGTCCACGGTGTCGCCGATAAGCGTGGAGAACGCCTCGTATGAGGTCGGCGTCCATGTGTTCATGCCTTCGCGGGCGATCAGCGCGTCATCCTCGTCCGCGGAGCCTCCGCCGTACTCGCGTACGCGCCGGGCGCAGCCTTCGGCGAGTGTCTCCTCCGCGGCTGGGACGAGATCGTCGTCCGAGCCCTGGCCTGCCTTGCGGTCGAACTGCCCGCCGTCGGGCCTACCCGCCGCCTTATGGTTGTTGCCGTTCCTGTCCTGCGCCATGATTGGCCTCCTTGTCCGTCTTCCCCGGACTATGCCGGGCATAGGTCGTCATCATGAACGGACTTATCCCTCTATCGGCCGTCGCCTTGTCGGCGGCCATGCTCATTCCATTGTCGGCGCAGGCCGCCGTCAACGACCCCACATCCATCCCGACCGGCGAGAGCGCCGTCCGGGTCCTTTCCACGCTGACGGTCGCCGACCAGACGGACGTGTCCTCCGACCGCAAGGACCACGATTGGGCAAACGCCGCCGACGGCAGGCACGCGGCCTACAGCACGCGCGACCTCGTCCTCGACCGCGACCTGTCCGGCACGACGCACAAGGCCAACGGCCGTGTCGCCACGGGCACGCTCGACCCCGAGCCGTACACGGGCGGGATCGTCCACTTCGTCCAGGGCAAGGCGAACAAGACGGAGGGCGGCTCCGCGTCCGCGACGGACGGCGGTATCCAGATCGACCACGTCGTCGCCTACGCCGAGGCGTACAACTCCGGACTCAAGGACAGGACCGAGGAGCGGCGCGACGCCTACTACACCGACCCGGACGTCCTGCTCGCCGTGCAGGCGCAGGCGAACAATGCGAAGGGGGACGCCGACGCGGCCGGCTGGATGCCGTCGTGGGACGCCTTCCGCTGTGACTACGCGGCCCTGCAGATCGGCATCAAGGCCAAGTACTCGCTGACCGTCGATCAAAAAGAGCACGACGCGCTCGCCTCGACGCTGGCCCAGTGCCCGGCGCAGAAGGTCGTATCCACCTCCCAGGTCAAATCCCTGGCCGCGGACCTGAAATCCGGCGGCTCCACGGGCGACGGGCAGTCGGAGACGTATTCGGTCGAAGACCTTAAGTCCATTCGATTCACCGCCACGCCGCGCAAGGGCGACTACCGCTCCGATGAGCTCGACTTCGACGCCGACACGGTCGTGTCCGTCGACGGGTCCTCCCTGCCTGAAGGCTGGAAGGTCATTCAGACCGCCGTCGGCGGACCCTCCACTCCGAGCATGGGCGGATACGGGACCAGCCTCGCCGTCTACGATTCGACCGCGGATGTAACCGCGCCCGACGGCACGGCCGTCAAGTCCTACCGGCTGCACTCCACGCCGTTCCTCGACACCGCGATGACGGTCGCCGGCGCGGCCGTGTCCGACGGCAAGGCCACGATTCCGCGCGCCGCTTTCGACGGACTGTCCGCCTCCGACCTGGCCGTCACCGGCGCGCCGAAGCTCGACCGCATGACCACCGAGCCATCCGTCACGGACAATGCGGACGGTACGAAGACCGCCCGGATCCTGTTCATACGGAACGACGTCATCGTCTGGAGGCTGGAGGCCACCGTGTCCGCCGAGGCGCCGAAATACTCGGCCGACGACCTTAAAGGCCTGACGTTCACCGTCGACGGCAAGCCGTGGGACGGCAATGACCTCGCCGACCCGTCGGCGCTGGAATGGTCGGGACTGCCTGATGGCTGGGCGGCAGCCGATTCGACCAAGGACGGCATCCGCACGCTGGCGTTCACCGCGCCGGACGGCACCGTCGTGCGCACCGTGCGGGTCGGCACGGTGCATGACGCCGACAAGCCGAAGGCCGATAAGACCACGGACAAGACGGTGGATTCCGCATCCGCGGCCACGGCATCCGGACCGCTCGCCTCGACGGGCGTGGCCATCGCCGGCGCGGTCGTGGGCATCGTCCTGTCGGCCGCCATCGGCATCGCCCTTGCGATGGCCTCCCGGCGCAGGTGACGCCAAAGGAACGAAAAAGGCCGCCCCCGGAATCCGGCATGGACTCCGGGGGTGGCCTTCTCTGCTCATCGGTCGAGGGATTCGATAGCGTCGTCGTAGATGATGTGAAGGATTTCGCTTCCCTCCTCCGTGAGCCGGTCGAGGAACATGTCGAGCCCGCGCGGCACGGCGGCGAGCACCGCGTCGATGTTGGTATCGGACGGCTCTTTGCCCGCATCCTCGATCATGGCGCCGATGTCCTCGCGGCACCAGACATCCTCGGCTATGACGTCGGCCGTGGCGCGCGGGAAACGCAGATGACGGCTTACGGCGCCCTCAGCGCCGACGTTGACGGACACGCGCGCGTCCTTCGGCAGTGTCTTCAGGAATTCCATGGCCTTGTCGACGGTATCCATTGTCCTGCTCCTTTTCGTCCCCACGGCCTTTCCGCGGCGGCAGGGCGGCCATGCGTCCCGAAAAGCGGGTTGGAGCCGTCGTGGAGGACGGACGCTACGGCGGCCGGATTCATTGGGCTACGATCCGGTGGGCGCTTTCACGCCGCCTCCACGGCGGCTCCTGATTCCTTCCCATGCGTCCTAGAACAGCGGGTCGAAGGCGGCCGTGGAGCGCACCCGCGCGTCGATGAGTGGCAGATAGGACGTGTCCAGCTCGGAGCCCACGCAGCGGCGTCCCTCGATGCGGGCGGCGGCCATCGTGGAGCCGGAGCCCAGGAACGGGTCGAGGATCAGGCCGCCCGGACGGCAGGAAAGGCGGACAAGCCAGCGCATCAGGGACGCGGGCTTGACGGTCGGATGGGCGAGGCGGCGGACGCCCGCGTCCGTCGTGCATGCCATGGCCTCCGCGTCCAGCAGGGAGGCGGGCACCTCCGGAGCGTCCGGGCGCAGTCCCAGGCGGGCGGCCTGCTCCGGCCACCCGGCGGCGGGACGGCGCATCGGCGCGTCCGCGACGACCGGCCTGTCCGCGCCGGACGCCTTCGGACAGAAGTAGAACGGCGGGACGCCTTCGGGCAGGAGCCGGTCCAGACACGGGTCGAGGACCAGGTCGGACGGGTAGCGTCCGTCCAGACGTGGGGCGGCGGGGCGCGGCGTCGCCGTGTCGCGCATGACGTCGCCGCCGCGCGGGTCTCCGTCGCGCAGTCGGCTGTTGCGCTCGTAGCGGCGCCCCAGCTCGGCCATGTCGGCGGGCACGGCCGCGTCCGCGACGTCCAGCGCGCCCGTGCCGTGGTCGAGGAGATTCCGCCCCAGCATGGCCTCGCGGGGACGCTGGGCCACGACGACGGGCTCCCAGGCGGGTTTCAGGGCCGGATTGAAGCCGGTCCAACGGGACGCCTCCGGGGTCGCGGGCTTGTAGGCGCCCTCCTTGAGGCGGCGGCCGCGCAGGCTGGCGGAGCCGGCCTCCCGCGACGCGCGCGGGTCGGACATGCCCAACGCGCGGTCGACCGCATGGTCTCCCCATTCGCCCTTCGGCATGCCGGAGGCGTACAGCCAGCAGAGCTGGTCGCGGATGAGGAATCCGGCGTCCTCGACGGCGCAGGCGAGCCTGTGCCAGGTGCGTGGGGAGCCGAATGCGAACAGGAACGCCCCGGGGCGCATGACGCCCAGGATGGCGCGCCAGAAGTCCGGGTCGAACGCGATGCCGGTGGAATCCCATCGGGCGGTCTCGCCGGCGGTGCCGAGCCCCAGCTCGTAGGGCGGGTCGGTGACGACCGCGTCCACCGGCCCGTCGAGGACGGACGGCAGATCACGGGCGTCGATGTTGTAGACGGCGGAGCCGTCGTAGTCGAATACTGGCCTCATGTGGAGGCCATATGCGTCGGACGGCCTCTAATCCACCAGTTCGACGACGATCTCCGATCGGCGCGTCAGGCCGGGCAGAAGCCCGAAGTCGGGCGTGATGCCGGCGGCCTCCAGCAGGGGGCGGAGGACGTCCTCCGTCTCGCCGTAAATCTCGTAGCGATGGGCGGGGCCGTCGATCAGCTCGTAGGCGTCGTCGAGAGATTCCATAAAGTCCACGATGGCGCGGGCCTTTCCGTCATCCAACGTCTTCGTATACCGGTATCCATGGAATGGCGCCGGTCCTTCGCCCTCGCCGTCCATGTGGGCCACGTAAATAGTCAGATACATCATCATATGCTCCTTTTCGTTTCCGACGTCCCGCCCATGCGTCCTCTCCGGGCATAGAGGCCGGACAGCGCCGGACAAGGAGGATGGAAATCATGACGATGGATGCGAACGGCAACAGCCACAAGGCCGCGGGCCGCCCGGACGGCGGACAGTTCGACAGGAAGGCCGGACAGGGCTCCGACGACGATCTGGAGGTCCAGCCGGCCGCGATGGACAAGGTGGCCCTGCAGGTGTCGGCGGCCCGGGCCATCACGGGCAAGGAGCCGCCGGACTGCTCGAAGCTCGGCCCCGTCGGGGCGAACCACACGCTGGCCGGCTGGCTGGATCGGGAGGCCCCCGGCTGGCGGTACGACAGGGCCGCGCTGGCGGCGAGCATGCCGGGCGTGGTCGACGACTACCGCGACAGGGACCCGGTCGACACGGCGGAGGCGGAGAGCATCGAGAGGAGGGCGCTGGGCACGCCGGAGCGGCCCGGACGACTCGTCCGGCATCTGCGCGAATGGCTGCCGAGCGACGTGGACTCCATGGAGACGGCCCGCGACATCATCCACGACAGGGCGGAGAGCGCGCGGCGCTGCTACGCGCTCGACCCGACCCGATGCCTCACCCCGGAGGCGTTCAGGGCCGCGGTGGACCAGTCGAGCGTGGAACGGTTCTTCACGTCCAAGGAGATCCGCATGTCCGCCCATCGCATGCGCGTGGGCCACAGGTACATGGACCGCGTCTCCGAGTGGAAGGCCGGACACAAGGGCTCCACGCCCGACGGCGAGACGCGCGACGCGCTGTGGGACGCGGCCCTCGCCGACTACGTGGCCGAGAAGAAGGCGAAGGGCAGCTCGTTCGGCAACGGCCTCAACTACACGGACGGTAGGAGCGCCCATGAGGGCGTGAGGCCACGCGTGTACATCGACCGCAACGACATGGAGGAGCCGTTCAACGGCCGCAAGGACTTCGAGGGCATGTACCGGCGCGGGCAGGCGAGGATACGCCAGTGGGCCGCGAACTACGCGGATTACTCCATGACCGGCGAGGACGGCGACGCGACCGGCGACGCGCTGGACATGGCCACCACCACGTCCGTGACCGGCTCCGCGCTCCGCGGCGTCGGCGAGACGGAGCGCCGCGCCTACAAGCTGGCCCTCGCCCAGGGCAGGAGCGCCGCGGAACTCGACGCCGTCGCCAAGGCCCTGGGTCTGGACGGGGACACACGCGGCCTGCTTGAGGCCGAGTGGCATGCCGAGGGCGCCTTCGCCCGCATCTAGCGTCCCGGGGACGCATGGGGACCGAAAAAACAAGGGCACGCAAAAGGAGGTGTCGGAAAATGCTGTACGTGATCGGATTCGTGATCGGCTTCGCCGTCATGTTCGTCCTGGTCTCCGCGCTGAAGCTGATCGCCGGCGCCGCGCTCACCGCGGTCGGCGTCGTCATCGGCACGATCGCGGGCGTGATGGAGGGTCTCCTGGGCTCCCATGACGGACGATAGCCTGGAGTCGGTGGCCGCGCATGGCATCCGCGTGCGCGGTCCGATGGGGCTCGTGCCCCGATGGTCGTACGCGGAGCCGCCGGAGTTCGGCCGGCTGATCGCGGACGGGGCGGAGGACGGACGCCGCTGGGCCGCGCGCCGGGCGCGCCGTGGCGTGGCGGCGGTCCTCTCCGCCGTCCTTCTGCTTTCCGCGGCCGTCGGCGGCGGCTGCATGGTCCTCTCCGCCCGGGCGAGGACGCTGGGGGCGGAGCGGGCCGCCGTGGAGGAATGCTCGGACGCGCTGGGGCGCCTGTCGGCGCTGGAGTCGCGGGCCATGAAAGCACGCCGCCGCATGGACGACGCCGTGTCGAGGCTCGACCAATCGTATGATCTCGACCGTCTTGTGCCGCTGTCGGCGACGAGGCCGCCGGAGGTCCCGGCGCTCTCCTGCTCCGCGGACCCGGCGAAGGCCGCCGCGAGGGCGGACCGGGCGGCGAAGGGGCTGTCCGACTGGCTCAAGCCGGTGGAGGCCGCGTTGAATCCCGCCCGCCCCTGACTCCAATCGACGCGCAAGGCGTCTTTTGCCCCTAAAAACGATTCTTTGGCCCCTCTGACGGGCTTTCGTCCTTTCGGGGAGAAGATGTTGCCATCCGATTCGCGCCGCGCCGCAAGGGACGCCAAGGATTCGATTTCCAGGCAACGACGTCGACCGAAATTAAAAAACGGCCCGGAAACGTGATCGTTTTCCGGCTCGGCTTCATACAGCCGACGGCAACGCCACAAGGAGGTCCGCAGGCCATTCATCGGCCGCAGGCAATTGGCGACCCCCTATCCGGCCCTTCGAGAATAAGGACGGGCAGTGGATTTCAATGAAGGAATCAGGCTTGTCTTCACATTTCCATCACTTTTATCCATCCGTATGCACTTCGTATGCAGCCGTATGCAGTCCGTATGCACTTTTTCGGCTCG